>ERZ1463035.24-NODE-24-length-33562-cov-13.199451_pt1 | contig 33562 bp, 33 predicted proteins | sample MGYA00564486_ERZ1463035 | MGnify/ENA primary metagenome ERZ1463035 (study PRJEB39244, sample SAMEA3635149) | Helicobacter pylori | study: EMG produced TPA metagenomics assembly of PRJEB11511 data set (Assembly of a 5300-year-old Helicobacter pylori... | reverse complement strand
CCCGTATCGGACTTTCACCGACGAGTAAACGCCCATGCCGGGCACACTAATAAAAAACTATGGAAATATACTTCCATAGTTTTATTAACTCTATAATCTTACTTTTTTATTTTCTCTAAAAATAATGATGTATCTAATAAACTTATTAGTTATTATTAAGAGTTTTCTAACTTGACTTTACTACTACGCAATCTTGAAAAAGTTAAAATTGCCCCAATTAAACAAATAATTGCTGCAACTATATATACAATTCTCATGCCATATATAAATGCATCATTTCGTCCCACTATATAATTAGTTACATGATACCCAATTTTATAACTCATTCTATTATATAAAAGTGCAGTTGACAGAGCTATTCCACATACCATTCCGAGGTTTCTTACAAGTCCATTAATACTTCCTGCGATACCTAATTTATCCTTTGCTACTGTGGACATTATTAAAGAATTATTAGGCGATTGAAATAGACCATTACCAATTGTCATAACGATTATATAAAACACCATAGTCATAAGACTCGTTTGTTCATTTAAAGTTGACATTAAAAACAGACCCACACTATTTACCAAAAGACCTATAAAAGTTAGAATCTCAGATCCTATTTTATCTGATAAATGCCCACTTACTGGTGCAACAACAGATAAAACTAAAGGAGATACCATAAGTACTAATCCAGTAAATGCAGGTGAGTACTTAAGTACATCTTGGAGGTAAAAGGGTTGAATAATAACCGAACAAAACATTGCCACAAAAGATATAAACCCACAAAATATAGAAAGTGAGAATAATTTATTCTCAAATATTTTAAGTTCTAATAAAGGGTTTTTACGTTTCTTCTCCACAAATATAAATGCTATAAATGAAACAATTGATATTAAAAAACCTATCAAAATTATAGGACGTGTAAAACCAATTTCCTGCCCCTTGCCAAGAGCTACAAATAGAGGAATTATAGTAAATACAAATAGTAATGCTCCATATCCATCCAATTTCCCTTTTTCTGTTTTGTTTGCTTTGGGCAGTATTTTTAAACCATAAAATAAAGTTATTATGCCTATTGGTATGTTAATTAGAAATATGTATTCCCAACTTGTAGCATCGACTATAAAACCTCCTAGTCCTGGTCCAACCATTGCTCCAAGAGCAACAAACGTTCCCGTAATTCCAAGGGCTCTTCCTCTCTCATTTGCTGGAAACACTCCTGTTATAATTCCTTGACTATTAGCCATTGTAGCTGCCGCTCCTATTGCCTGAATAACTCTTGCTATAACTAAAAAGGTAAGGGAACTTGTTACTCCACAAAATAAAGAACCTATTGTAAATACAGCTATTCCAAACTTGAATACCTTTGTTTTACCAAGCATATCCCCTAGTTTTCCAAAAACTAATATAGCTGCTGAGATAACAATTAAGTAACTCGTTACTACCAATTGAACACCCGCTGATGTTACATGAAGTGATTTAGCCATTACAGGTAAAGCTACGTTTACAATACTGCTATCTAAAGTACACATAAAAGTTACCATTACAACTATAAACAAAATTATCCATCTATTTTTAAAATTACTATTATCCACTGAATTCATTTTCATTCTCCTCTTAAGCTTGTATTTCCATGTTTTTTATATTATTTAGAATCTTGTTCAAAGAATCCATAGTAATTCTCTTCTCATCCTCATTTAAATCTATTGTGATTAATTCTACCAACTTATGTATTTTATTAAGCACTTTTGGGATTATACTCTTAGCCTTTTGCGTTAAATACAATTTATAAGCTCTCGAATCAGTTTCATCTTTATTTCTATCTATGTATCCAAGATTAATAAGTTTTGTTATAGTTCTAGCTGACATTGCCTTGTCACAACCTATTTCTTCACTTATCTTATTTTGACTAATACCTTCATTCCCCCTCAATTTAAGTAAATATGGATATGTTCCACTGCTTAATTCATATTCTTTTAGCTCCTTATCTAAATGAGCCTGTGTACTTCTTAAAATTTTACTATTAAGTTTAAGCAGGTACATTATGTCTTCATCCAAAATACAACACCCCTTATACAAATTGATTTGTTCCTTTTTAGTTGATATATCAACCTTATTATAAGGATATTTCGTTGACTTGTCAACCACTTAACTACTCGTACCTTATAATCCTATACCTAAAATCCACTTACTTGTTTTTATATGATATAATTAAATTTAAAGTGTATTCAATAAGGAGTGTATAAAATGTGTGAAAAACAAAAGATGCTAAGTGGTGAAATCTATAATGCATATGATAAAGATTTAGTCCTTTTAAGAAATAAAGCAAGACATCTTACAAAATTATATAATAATACTGATCCAGAAGATGTTACTAATAGAATAAATATTTTAAAAAAATTATTTGGAAAGATAGGTAATAATTTCGAAATAGAACCTCCTTTTCATTGTGATTATGGAACTAATATCCACATCGGAGAAACCTTCTATGCTAATTTCAATTTTTTAGTTTTAGATGATGGACTTGTAACCATAGGTGATAATGTATTAATTGCTCCTAATGTAAGTATATTTACAGCAACCCATCTGCTTGATCCTAAGTTAAGGCCTAAGAATGCAGATTATACAAAAGCAGTAACTATAGGTAACAACGTATGGATTGGCGGTGGATGTATAATAAATCCAGGTATAACTATTGGTGATAATTCTGTGATAGGTTCTGGAAGTGTTGTTACAAAGGATATTCCAGCTAATGTTGTAGCTGTAGGAAACCCTTGTAGAATACTAAAAAAAATTGATTAGTATTCTACAAAATAGGGAGGTCAAACTACTGAAATATATTTCAGTAGTTTGACCTCCTTTTTTAATCTTTACTTAATCAGTTGGATGGTTATATATCATCCTGTCGTACACATGGTTAAATCCCATTTTACGATAAAGATTTTTAGCACGTTTGTTATCAAGATCTACATGAAGAGACAGATTACCATCTGTTAGTTCAATTGCTCGTCCTATAAGTTCAGATGCCACTCCACGACCTTTATTCCCTGGCTTAACACCAATATATGCAAGGTGATAGGTTGGGATAAATCTTTCAAACCCCATATTTACTATAATACAAATACCCTGTTCTTCACCATTTCGTTTTGCTATTAGCAAAAAACCTTCCTTCATAGCTTTTTCTATAGCATCTACTGTTTCTCCCACTGAATCATTATAAGTAGATAACCAATCACGTGTCATTTCAAGTAACTCTTCTTTGTTTTTATCATTAAAACTTTTAATTTCGCAAACTTCAATTTCACTTTTCCCATCATTTAAAATAATTAAATGTTTTCCATTGCTTAGTTTTCCTTGCTCAGCCATTTTGATAAATGCTGCCATTGCATATGCTTCCTTCCTTGAGACCATAACGCCCTCAAGTTCCCTTAACATATTAGCTACATTTCTTAGATCAATCTCTTCAATGCCAATCATTTCAGCATGTGTATCCATAATTATTTTCTCAACTGTTGCAACTATCCCTATATAATCCTCTTCCATATGTAAATTAATCTCTTCAGAATCTTTATCTTTCATATTAGTCACAGCTATTTTCATTTTCCTAATGTACTCATCCAATGAATCCTTCCACGACGGATTTGAACCACATATTAATTCAGGTAACTTACCCAGTTCCTCATGTACCCAACTTTTAATTAATCCACTATAAACACTTGAGAGTGTATATCCAAGGCCTAATTGTATTGTAATTGTGTCAACCTTAAAATCCATACGTTCCAAACACTCTCTTGTCATATCTTCTAATACAAGATGACTAATAATATTATTTAAATTCCATTCGCACATCAAATACATGTTGTTTTTTTCTGCAATCTCTTTTAAATCTGAACGCGTAATAGTATCTTTTTTATCCCGCATATCAAATAAAATAGATTTATCTATTCTAGAATTTTTCCATTTTTCCTGTTTAAATAGAGGAACTTTAATCTCAAGTTCATTTAATTTTGCAAACAACTGGACTGATTGTATATAACACTCAGACCCATCAACTAAAATCTTTTTAAATCCATTAGCAATAGCATCTTTCACTAAAATTTCTGATATACGGTCATATTTATGGCCTGATGGATTAGCTCCTTCAAGTTTTAAATATATTTCCGAGATACCTAATGCCTTTTCCAATTTTTTTGCTCTCATTAACGGTGTTTTTCCACTTTTTCGCATAATCTCTCCTTCAACACTTAATTGTGATTAAATTCAAAAAACACTCCAGCTTGTGAAACCTTCAGAGTTAGAGTGCCCATTTAATTAAGCTATAATTACTTATATTATAACATTTTTAGCTTAACTCATCAAATACCGTTAATTCATCTTAAAATCTATTAATAACATACTAAAGTATAATTTAAATTTATCTTCATGTTAATAAGGTATTGAGTTTTTTGTCGATTGTTATATAATTATATAGTGGTGTAATACAGATTTATTCACAATATCGTTAGGGGGAAAAACATGTCAGAACATTCAAAAAATATTAAACATTTAACATTAGTATCCTTGGTATTAATGATTTTTACTTCAGTTTACGGATTTAATAACATCCCAAGGTCATTCTATAAAATGGGCTATGCCGCTATCCCCTGGTACATCTTATCAGGAATAACATTTTTTATACCATTTGCTTTCATGATGGCTGAGTTTGGTGCTGCTTTTAAAGATTCTAAGGGCGGAATTTACTCATGGATGGAAAAATCAGTAGGAGCTAAGTTTGCTTTTATGGCAACATTTATGTGGTACTCATCTTATGTAATTTGGATGGTTAATGTTGCCTCTACCGTTTGGGTTCCAATATCAAACGCAATATTTGGTAAAGATATGACACAAACTTGGGCATTATTTGGAATAGCCGGGTTAACTGGTCCTAAAACCTTAGGAATACTCGGTATATTTTGGATATTATTTGTAACATTTGTATCCACCAAGGGATTAGATAAGATTAAGAAATTCACTTCAATAGGTGGCACTGCAGTTGCAGCGTTAAACATAGTTTTATTTATTGGTGCTATACTAGTATTTATAGGAACTCATGGTCATTTAGCTCAGCCAATAGTTGGAATTAGTTCGTTTATAGACTCACCAAATCCTAAATATGTTGGTAATATACTTCAATCTTTTGCCTTTGTAGTATTTGCTATATTTGCTTATGGTGGTATAGAAGTTATTGGTGGACTTGTTGACGAAACAGAAAATGCTGAAAAGAATTTTCCAAAAGGTGTTATTATTTCAGCGATTGTCATTTCCATTGGATACTCACTTGGAATATTCCTTGTTGGTATATTCACTAATTGGTCATTGGTTATGGACGATAAAAGCGTTAACTTAGCTAATTGTGGTTATGTAGTAATGTCTAACCTAGGATACTCTCTTGGTAATGCTTTCGGAGCAAGTAATGCAATGAGTATAGCTATGGGACATGGTTTAGCTAGATTCGTTGGTCTTTCAATGTTTTTAGCTTTGTCAGGTGCTTTTTTCACATTGATGTTTGCTCCATTAAAACAATTAATTGAAGGTACACCTCCTAAATTATGGCCTGGTAAAATGGGAGAAATGAAAAACGGAATGCCACAAAATGCTATGTGGATTCAGGCAACAATCGTTTGTATTCTAATTTTCCTTGTTTCTGTTATTGGTGGAGATTCTATGAAAAAATTCATCGATATATTAGTTTCAATGACCAACGTAGCAATGACTCTTCCATACATGTTTATAGCATATGCTTTTGCACCATTTAAGAAAAACAAATCTATTATTAAGCCTTTTGAAATGTTTAAAACTTACAAAAGTGCTGTCACATGGACTATAATTGTTATGTTCACTGTTGGATTTGCAAACTTTTTCTCTATAATACAGCCAGCATTAGATGGAGATATGATGACAACAATCTGGAGTATCGCTGGACCAGTAATCTTTGCATTAATAGCCTGGATAATGTATTGGATATATGAAACAAAATATATTAATAAATAATAAAATGCTGAAATATAATTTCTATACTTTTTAGAAATTATATTTTTTCTTTTCCATGAAACATTGCAAATAATTTTACTTTATTAAATCAGCAAATTTGCCATCTATAATATTTTTTAATGAATTTGGATTTATCTCTATTTGAAATCCTATTTTCCCAGCACTTACAATTATCGTATCTATTTCAAGCGCTCTCTTATCAATAAATGTTTTATATTTTTTTTTCATACCTATTGGTGAACACCCACCTCTAATATACCCTGTACACTTCTGTAAATCCCTAAGATCTAGCATTTCTATGCTCTTCTCATTAGTTACTCTAGCTACTTTCTTAAAATCTATTTCTTCTCCAACAGGAATCACAATAACATAAACTTCTTTAGAATTTGCATGTGTGACTATAGTTTTATAAAGATATTTTTCGTCACGGCCTATCTTCTTTGCAACAGATAACCCATCTATTTTATCATCTTTAACCTCATATGTCATAACATCATATTCTACTTTCATTTTATCTAAAATACGCATAACGTTTGTCTTTATCATTGTTATCCCCTTTATTTAAATTTATTTACAACAAATATCAGTTTGAAGTCCCTCTTCATTATATCCTCTTTATGTACTGCCTGCACTAATACAATAAATATCATACCTAACATCCATATAATTTACATGAAAAAACTACCAAAAATACTAAGTCCACTGAAAAGCGAACTCTTTTTTCAGTGGACTCAAAATACTTAAGCATTTTTTTAGCATATAATAATAAATTTCCTTATAATATTTATTTATACTTTAGTATCCGTAATTATATCTTCTTCCTCCAAGTAAACTTCCGATAATTAATATTCTAGCTATATCTCCAATTCCACCACCACTACCATAACGACGTCTTCGTCTCATATTATTATCGTTATCGCTATAATTATCCTCAAGCTCTTCCTCTTCCTCACTCCTATAATGTTCTTTATATTTATCAGATATCTCCTTACAAATGCAATCCATTTCTTCCTTGTTAGGACAATATCTTTTCCCGTGCTTTGCTACCATCATATCACAATGATGTTTTACCATAGGTAATATTTTAATATATATCTTAGGATACATATTTTTTAAATCTTCATCACTTTCCTCATCACTCTCAACCATTGGCATGTTCATCATGGACATATTCATCATCGGCATATTCATCATCGCCATATTCATCATTGGCATATTCATCATCGGCATATTCATCATTGGCATATTCATCATTGGCATATTCATCATCGGCATATTCATCATCAGCATATCTTCCATTGGCATATCTCCCATTGGCATATTCATCATGGGCATATCTTCCATTGGCATATCCCCCATTGGCATATTCATCATTGGCATATTCATCATGGGCATACACTGTCCAAGATTTTCACAATTTTTGCAACGATAGTCGTACATAAGTACCTCCAAAATAATATTTATACTTTATATTATTCTATTTTCATTATTTTGTTACTACACTCAGTTTTTGGTGTAATATTTCATTTAAAGTTCTATGACATATTTATACACCTAGACAAATATTATATTTACCCAGGTGTTTTAGATTATATTTATATTAATATATTATAAATACTAATAGTTACTATTTTTTAATAGGTTCTTTTATTAACTTAAAATAGAAAGTAGATCCCTTCTCAATATTCTCTTCAAATCCAATTATTCCATTATGAGCTTCAATAATTCTTTGGGATATATAAAGTCCAAGGCCATTACTTTTTTCTCCAGCAGTTGGAATTGAAGATGTTTTAGAGAAAATCTTGAATAATTTATTCCTTTGTGACTTCGGTATACCCTCACCCTCATCTATTACTTTCGTTGTGACATAATTGCCATCATCACAAACTTTGAGAATAATATTCCCCAGTGGATAAGAAAATTTTATTGCATTTTGAAGGAAATTATTTATAACCTGACCAATTTTTATTTTGTCCATGCAAACTACAATGTTTTGCTCAGTTTCGATTTTCACTAAAATTTTAATTTTTTTATTCTTAGCTGACTGTCTGTTAATAGCAATTGATTTATTTAAGAAAGGAATATACATTATACTCTCCAAATTAAGCTCTAATTTTCCTGTCTCAATAACTGACACATCAATAATATCATTTATTAAATCTAAAAGATATTTACTTGAATCTGTTATAATTTCTATAAATTCTATAGTTTCCTTAAGTTTTTCAAATCTTATCGGTTCTTGAGTGTTTACTTCTTTTACGGAAGTTTTAATAAACTTCGATAAACTAAATATTCCTCCTATAGGGCTTCTTAAATCATGGGCTACAATACCAAGTATTCTACTTTTATCATTACTTATTTTTTCAAGCTCTATATTTTTTACTTCTAACTCTGCTGTTCGTGCGCGAACTTTATCTTTTAAAATTACATTTGTATTTTTTAGAGTTTCAATCATAATTTTATTTTCGCATATAAGTGCATTTTTATCAAAAGCTTCCTTAACCGAACTTTTAAGTTCATATAAATTCCAAGGTTTTGTTAAATATCTAAAAATCTGTCCTTCATTAATAGACTTTATAGCATCACTTAAATCTGAATATCCAGTAAACAATATCCTTATTGTACTCGGATACATATCCTTCACTATTATAAAAAAGTCAGTTCCTTTCATTTTAGGCATTTGCTGGTCACATAAAATTACTCCTATATTAACCTTTTTCATAATTTCAAAGGCATCTTTAGTATTTTGTGTAATATGCACATTATATTCCTTATAAAAGATTCTTTTAAGAGTATTTAAAATCTCAATTTCATCATCAATTATCAGCAAATTTTTTTTATCATCCATCATATTACTCCTTTAGGTATGAATATAGTAAATATTGTTCCTTTTCCTGATATTGAATCAAAACAAATTTCACCCTTATGTATATCCTTAATTATTCTATAAGATAGATATAATCCTAGCCCTACTCCTACACCCCTTGGCTTCGTTGTAAAAAACGGTTCAAATATTTTGCTCTTATTTTCAGCCAAAATCCCATCACCATTATCTTCTATTTCAACTATTATATACTTTTCTTTTTCATACAAGTTTATTGTAATTTCTCCATTTTCACCTGCTGCCTGTACTGCATTTATGATTATATTTAAAAATACTTGGTTTAATTGTGATGGGTAACACTCTATATCAGTAGTCTTCGAGAAGTTCAAATTAAGTTTTGTAGATTTTCTTTTTATTTCTGATTTCACAAGATTTAAAGAATTTTTAATACATTCCTCTATATTACAAAGAATTTTTTCTGAATCATCAACTCTTGAATAATCTCTCAAATCCGATACAATTTTTTTAATTTTTTCAGTGCCCTCAAGGGTTGCCTTTTGAAGCACAGAAAAATCGTTAAGAATATAATTCATATCATATTTTTCTTTAATAATTGATATATTATCAATCTTTTTAATTTCATAATCTTCAAAAAAACTTTTTATTGATTGAAAATATTGACCTATAACTTCGATATTACCCATAACATAAGTTAGAGGATTGTTTATTTCATGCACGATGCCTGCTGCAAGTTGGCCTAGTGCATTCATTTTCTCAAATTGAACAAGCATAGTTTGTGTTTCCTTTTGCTTACAAATGGCGTTTTTCAACATAATTTCTTTCTTAACAAGTTCTCTATTCATATTGTTAATTGATAAAGTATTATATGACATTTCTTTAAATAACGTTTCTATTTCTAGACCATCATACTCACACAAAAAAAATAACTCATTACTAATTTTATAAATTTGAGATATAAACGAAGAATTTAGATGAAGCTTCTTTAATGTAATAATTCCATTAAATACAAGATTATCTGTAGAATTATTAGTTAAATTTTCATCTATTAAAGATTCAATTAGCGGATTTATTAACTTGTCCTTAATATTTTTTTCATTATATCCGAGTATTCGCTTATACCCTTCATTACAAAATAGCACATTACCTTCATAGTCAAGTGAAAAACAAATAACACTTTTACTGTGCTCTAAAAAAGTTTTTAAATTAAGTATTTTTTCTATTTTGAATTCGTATTTTTTATTCATTATCCATCTTCTTCATTGTTTCTAATCTATTTTCTGTTATTATTACAAACTCTGGTATATTTACACTAAGATAGTTGTAGATGCTTAAAATTTCCATGAACGCCTTTTTAGAGAGATTTTCTTTAAGAAGTTCTATCCAAGTATTTATTTGTGCTGCCCAATAGTTTGAAGTAAACCCTCTACTCATATATGCATGAAATTCCCATAAAAATGTATCTACTAATGTGTCAGCATTAGGGGTTAACATGATAGATCCAACAAATCTCAAATGATTTTTATAATTATCTTTCATCATTCTAATATTTTTATCTCCACCGATAAGTTCCAAGATATCTTCTCTTTTAATCATAACTTCATTCATTTTAGCAGCGAGCAAATCTGTTTTATCTATGTATTCATTAATTGAAGTATCACTAACTTTTACTAATTTTTTTGCATTTATAACAAGCTTATTTTTTATAAATACATTTTCATCCATTTTAAGCACATCCTTTAAGATAATTCTCTACACCCTCAAGATTTCCAAAATATAAAACATTTTTTAATTTTTGTGAAATCTCTACACCTACATTTATTAAAGCTTGTCCACCAATAATAATAGGTACATCTGTTACCTTTCTTAATGCTATAATTTCCTTAAGTAAAAATTGAATGTTTGCATAAACACTTAAAGATAAAGAAATCATATCGGGTTTTACTAGTTCACAAAATCTAACTAATTCATCCATCGGAGTATTTGCCCCAAGATAATTAGTATCCCAGCTATTTTTTTCAAAGATATCTGCAACCATTTTTCCTCCTACTTGATGTTCCTCATTTTCCACGCAAGAGATTACAATTTTTTTATTTACTCTATCTAAATTCATTATTTCTGGTAATAATTCATTCATTAAACCCTCTGTGATAGACGTAGCCATATGCTCAACTGCAACGCTAATCTTATTTTTTTCCCACATCTCACCTATTCTATATAGACTTTTCATAAAAATTTCTTCATACAATGTTATAATTGATAAATTTTGTTTTCTAAAACTTATCATCACTTTCTGACATTCAGTCCTATTTCCTTCTAAAAGGGCGTTAAAAAAAGTGTCCTCATATTTTTTTAAGTTTTCCTTTTCCACTTAATATCGCCTCCATATTTAAGTACTTTATCTCAAATATATTAATTATTATCTTTATGCCTTGATTTTTCTAGTTTTTCATCTGCAGCTTTTGTAAAATGTGGTATATTTACAGTAAACCAATTATATATACTAATTATTTCTGAAAATGCTTTACTAGAAATATTTTCTTTTAAAATTTGCCTCCATGTTTCTAATTGTACATTCCAATATTTCGTACTAAACCCTCTACTCATATACGAACGAAAAACCCACAACGTTGTATCTACCAAAGTTTCTGAATCAGGTGTTTGCAGTATAGATGCAACAAAACGTAAATGGTTATTATGATTATCTTTCATCATTGTAATATTTTTTCCACTACCAATGAGTTCTAAAATGTCATCTCTTTTAAGCATTATATCATTCATTTTAGTAGCTAATAGCTCCATTTTATCCATATATTCTTTTATCGATTTTTCACTAACTCTTGCTATTTTATCCGCACTTTTTATAAGTGTACTCTTCGCAAATATACCCTTGCCCATTATAAACACATCCTTTAATATAAATTTCTACATCTTCAAGATTTGAAAGATAAACATATCCGATTGGTGAACCTACTCATATATATCTGAAAATTCTATGTTCATTTTGTCTACATAACTTAGACCCATATTATCTCCACTTTTTTCTTTGCTTTCATCAATTGTTATAACTGGGAGTTTGATTATAAAATTACTTCCCACGCCGTAAGTGCTTTCTATAATAATTTTTCCACAATGCATTTCTACAAATGATTTAACTAATGCCAATCCTATACCACTTCCTTCACTATTTCTATGTGTGGTATCATCAACTTGTAAAAATTTTTCAAATATCTTTTTTTTATTCTCCTCTGCTATTCCAATACCAGTATCTTTAACTGAAATAACTATAAAGTCTTTTCCATCAAAAATATTTACAGTTATTTTTCCACCTACATCTGTGAATTTTGTTGCATTAGACAGCAGATTAAACATTATAGTCTCTATTTTATTTGGGTCACATGCTATAATCTTTTCTTCTACATCTGTATCAAATATAAGTTTAATCCCTTTACTTTCAACAAAACTTACTACCGATAAAGTTATATCCTCAACAATTTTTACAATATCAACATTTCTTTTCACCATATTTATAAATCCCGAATCTATTTTAGTTATATCTATCAAATTATTTATAAGTCTAATTAATCTATAACTATTCTGATTCATCATACGGTTATATTTATGTAATTTTTCCTTTATACCTGGAATTTCTATATCTTCAATAATTATATTGGTCATCTGAAGTGCACTAACTATTACATTTATAGGAGTCTTTAACTCATGAGAAATATTTGCCAAAAACTGTGATTTAACGTCACTTGCCTCCTCAGTCGCCTTTAAAGCTAGTTTAAGTTTATTTTCTGTTTCTTGAGTTTTTAACATTGATTTTACTATAGCAAGAAGAACATGTGGATCAATAGGTTTTATAAGATAATTATCTGCTCCACATTCTAGTCCATGAACCCAATCCTCATTTTTTGTATAATATGATGAAATACTAAGTATTTCTATACATTTGGTATTAATATTAGACTTAAGTTTATTACATACATCATATCCTGTAATATCTGGGAGATTTACATCAAGTACAATTAAATTTGGTTTTTCATTTTCTGCTTTTTTCAATGCCTCTATTCCGGAAGATGCCTCTTCAGTTTCATAACCTGCCTCCCTTAGCACTTTTATCAAAATACATCTACTAGTTGAATCATCATCAACAATTAAAATTTTTTTATTTTTAATGTTTATCATAACTACACATTCTCCTCTGTAATTTAAATCTAATACAATTAAATTAACCTCTTTATATAAAGTATAATAATTTCTTTCTATATTTACTTATATTGAACATTATAAAGAAACAATATAAATAATGTCATTTAAGGTAACTTTATATACATACATATACTTTTATATATTCTATATTAGTAATTAAATTCCTTTAATATATGAGAATTTTAAATCGACATTTTGTTTCATCTATGTACATATTATTGCATGTAAATATTTTCTGACTATTGACAATATTCAATAAAAGCTTTATCCTTTCGTCTTAAAGACAGAGATATTTTAATTGTTACTAAAGGTGACGCGCGAATTGATAATAGAAAATATAAAGACTTCTTCAAAACAAAGGCAAAAATGCTAGATCACGATGAAGTTGCGCAAATAACAGGTCATCCTGTAGGTGGAGTATGTCCATTTGGACTCGCAAGTCCTATAGGTGTGTACATAGATGTGTCCCTAAAGAACTATGAATATGTTTACCCTGCAGCGGGTTCCGCATTTACAGCCCTTAAAATAAGTCCATCTGATATGCAACAACTAACTCAAGCTGAATTTGTTGATGTTTGCAAATAAACTGGACCAACTTGAATTAAAAACAAAATAAATGATTGACATTTACTTTTATGAACCATATACTAAGCACTAACAACTTATCAAGAGAGGTAGAGGGACTGGCCCGATGATACCCGACAACCAGCATTTTAAATAAATGCAATGGTGTCAATTCCATCAGATTGTAAAATCTGAAAGATAAGGGAGATAGCAAATTTTATTATACAATTTTATTGTTTATTAAAGTTAATCATGCTGCTTTCCTTATAGGAAAGTTGCTTTTTTTTTAACTAAAATAAACTTACTCTATTATTAAGATAATAAACTAGTACAATTCTAATAAACCTTCACGAATCAATAACAAATACATATTTGCAGTATATTTAAATAACTAAACAAAATAATATTAAAGAGGAGAATTAATATGAGTGAGAGAAAATTAAGCTTTGAAACATTACAGGTACATGCGGGTCAGGTGCCTGACCCTACTACAGGTTCAAGAGCAGTTCCAATTTATCAAACATCATCTTTCGTGTTTAAGAATGCAGATCACGCTGCAAATTTATTTCAATTAAAAGAACCAGGAAATGTATATGCAAGAATAATGAACCCAACCACTGATGTTTTTGAGAAAAGAGTAGCTGCTCTTGAAGGTGGCGTTGCCGGACTTGCTACAGCTTCAGGACTAGCTGCAATATTCTATGCCATACTTAATGTAGCTAGCTGCGGTGATGAAATTGTAACTGCAAGTACACTCTATGGTGGCACTTATGAATTGTTTAATGTTACGCTTAGGAAACTTGGAATCAACGTAATATTTGTTGATCCAGATAATCCTGAAAACTTTAGGAAAGCAATAACAAGCAAAACAAAAGCACTTTACGGTGAGACAATAGGAAATCCAAAAATAAATATATTAGATATAGAAGCAGTAGCAAATATTGCACACGAAAATAAAATACCACTTATTATAGACAGTACATTTGCAACTCCTTTCCTATGCCGTCCAATTGAGTTTGGAGCAGATATAGTTATCCATTCTGCAACGAAATTTATCGGAGGACATGGAACTACAATTGGTGGAGTTATAGTAGATGGAGGTAAATTTGATTGGAGAGCAAGCGGTAAATTCCCTGATTTTACAACTCCAGACAAAAGTTATAATGGACTAGTATATGCAGACCTCGGAGCCCCAGCATTTGCTTTAAAGGCTAGAGTTCAACTTTTAAGAAACACTGGTGCAACCCTTAGTCCTCAAAGTGCTTTCTTATTTCTTCAAGGTCTAGAATCATTGTCATTAAGAGTTGAGAGACATGTTTCAAACGCTAGAGCCGTAGTAAAATTTTTAAATAACCATCCAAGTGTTTCATGGATTAATTATCCTGAACTTGAGGGAAGTAAATACAAAGAATTATCTAAAAAGTATCTACCAAAAGGTGCAGGATCCATATTCACTTTTGGAATAAAAGGTGGACTTGAGGCTGGTAAGAAATTCATAAATAGCGTAGAGTTATTCTCATTACTTGCAAATGTTGCAGATGCTAAATCACTTGTAATTCACCCATCGAGCACAACACATGCAGAGCTTAATGAAGAAGAACAAAAGGCAGCTGGAGTTACTCCAGATTTAATAAGGCTTTCAATTGGTGTTGAAGGTATAGATGACATTATATACGATTTAAACCAAGCCCTAGAAAAAGCAGTTAAATAATTACAAAAATAACTAATGAATCTTACATATTATAATACGTAAGATTTATTACCCTAAGGAGGATTTGGATGCCAATAAAAATACCTGATAATCTTCCAGCATATAAAACTCTAAATAAAGAAAATATTTTTACTATTACAGAAGACTGTGCATTTCATCAGGATATTAGACCATTAAAGATTATAATTCTGAACCTAATGCCAACGAAAATCGATACTGAAACGCAACTTTTAAGACTACTTGGTAACTCACCACTTCAAATTGATATAGTACTCCTTCATCCAGAAAGTCATGACAGCAAAAATATATCGCCAGAACATCTAATTAAATTTTACAATACTTTTGATGAAATAAAAGACACTAAATTTGATGGAATGATAATAACAGGAGCACCTATTGAAAATGTTCCTTTTGAAGAAGTTGATTACTGGGATGAGCTGAAAAAAATTATGGAATGGAGTGTACGAAATGTATTCTCCACCTTGCATATTTGTTGGGGTGCTCAAGCTGGACTTTATTATCATTATGGAGTTCCAAAACATAAACTTTGCGAAAAACTGTTTGGAGTATTTAAGCATACATCAAAGGAGGAGAATGTTAGGCTTTTGACAGGATTTGATGATGAATTTTATGTTCCACATTCAAGGCATAGCGAAATAAGGAAAACTGATATTGATAAGGTAGATGAACTTAAAATTATATCGGAATCAGAGGAATCAGGAATTTACATTGTATCAGCCAAAAAAGGACGTCAGATTTTTATAACTGGACATTCAGAGTATGATCCACTAACACTAAAAAACGAATATGATAGAGATATCGCAAATGGGTTAAAAATAAAGGTACCAAAGAACTATTATCCACAAGATGATCCAACAAAAACACCTGTTGTAAAATGGAGAGGTCATTCAAGTTTGCTGTTTTCAAATTGGCTAAATTATTATGTTTACCAAGAAACTCCATATAATTTAGTATATTTAGAATAACATATATAAAAGCGGCCCATAATTTATGGAAACCGCTTTTATTACTAAATTATATTAAATAACTTTTAATTACTTCTTAAAATAATTAAACTTCTGTAACTATCTCATCGTAACCTTTTCTATATGCTCTTGGGTAAAGTGTATTACTCTCATCTAAATGACCAAGTGGAATAAGCATTACTACAGTCTTATTATCTTGAAGTCCAAATTCTTTTCGTACACCTTCAAAATCCATGCCACTCATAGGATGAGAATCTACTCCAAGGCTCTTAGCTGCATACATAATGGACATTGCGAGAAGTCCTGCATTACTTTCAGCAAATTTTAATTTATTCTGGTCAGATGTACCATATAAGCCAGCTGCCATAGATTGTGTCCCTGCTAATTTTTCTTTATCTCCACCTAGCAATTTTAACATATCCTGCCACGTAGAATTTGATGATTCATATCCAGTTTTATCACCTACAATAATTAAAGTAACTGGTGCTTCTAATATCTTAGGCTGAGCTGAAAATTTATACAATCTTTCTTTACCTTCTTTAGATTTCACAGCAATTATCTCCCAAGGCTGAAGATTAAATGCTGATGGTGCAAGAACTGCAAGATTAATTATATCCTTAAGTAATCCAGCATCTAAACCTTTATTTTTATCAAAAAAATTAATAGCTCTTCTACCTTCATAAACTTCTTTTAAATTCATTTAAATTCCCCCAATTTTTTTATTAATTATATTATGTATTAATAATAGTTATTACCTACTTTATATTATCATATTATTACTATTTGATAAATATGTCAAGTAAATAATTAAATTATTTTACTATAATATACTGATAACACTTTATATTGTATTAAAAATTTCCATATGTAGAACTAATATTTCTCCTTCTCTTTAGTCAGTAGATATAGTATACACAAAAGCGTAAAAGAGGCAGAGCAAATTCTGCTCTACCTCTTTCCAATTTAGAAACGGAAATCTCGTTTCCCTTCCTTAAGCTCTTCTAAATGCTCCTTTGCAATTTCTCGAACCTTTTTATTTTTTATATTAGGAATTTCCTTTTTAATTACCGCTTCACCTTTTATCCTGGTATCATCAGATGCATAATCCTCTAAATATTCTTTAAGTGTCATTAATGCATTAGGTTGACAACAGTTTCCAATCTGACCTGCCTTTACAAGTTTCATAAAACGATCCCCTGTTCGTCCTTCTCGATAACAGGCTGTGCAAAAGCTTGGAATATAACCAAGTCCTAATAACCAGTTTACAATCTCATCTAACTTTCTTGTATCAGTTACTTCAAATTGTTTTGAATTATCTTCCTCAGATTCTGGCTCAGAATATCCACCAACGCTTGTACATGAACCTCCACTTACCTGAGATATTCCAAGTTCTAGAACACGCTCACGGGTCTTTTGGGACTCACGAGTGGAAACAATCATGCCAGTATAAGGAACTGCAATACGAATAACAGCAACAATTTTTTCAAACATTTCATCCGATATTGAATTTGAGAATGTATTAGGATCAATATCATCAGCAGGACAAATACGTGGAACACTGATAGTATGTGGACCTACGCCTTTTGCTGCCTCTAAATGCTCTGCGTGCATGAGGAGTCCTACAAAGTCATAACGATACATATTTAAACCAAATAACACTCCGATTCCAACATCATCAATACCACCTTCCATTGCACGATCCATGGCCTCTGTATGATATGCGTAGTTGTGCTTTGGTCCTGTTGGATGAAGTTCTTCATAACTTTTTTTGTTATAAGTTTCCTGGAAAAGTATGTAGGTACCAATGCCAGCTTCTTTTAACATCTTATATTCCTCTACAGTAGTCGCCGCAATATTTACATTTACACGCCTAATATCACCATTTTTATGCTTAATACTATAAATTGTTTTAATACTCTCTAAAATATATTCAATTGGGTTATTAATAGGATCTTCTCCTGATTCGAGTGCCAATCTCTTATGTCCCATATCTTGAAGTGCAATAACCTCTTTAACTATTTCTTCTTGAGTTAACCTTTTACGATGTATTGTCTTATTTTTAGAATGATAAGGACAATATACACATCCATTTACACAATAGTTTGAAAGATATAAAGGAGCAAAAATAACAATACGATTGCCATAAAACTTTTGCTTAATTTCTTTTGAAATTTTATACATTTTTTCATTCTCATCTTCCAAATCACATTCGAGTAATACTGCAGCTTCCCTATGTGTTAATCCTTTGCAATCCTTCGCACGTTCTATAAGACTATCAATTAATTCACGATTTCTTTTGTTTTCCTTCGCATAGGCAACAGTTGATAGAATTTCTTCGTCATTTATAAATTCTGTTGCATTTTTAGATTTAGAATTATACATAACAAAATCTCCTTTTCATAAAATAATTTTTTTTACTCTACTTGTGGTGGAACTTTGGAATAAATCGTTTTTGTATTTACGCCTGGAATCATTCCAAGCTTACCTGACATGGCACTGATAACATCATTTGGTGCATCAACAACCACACTTATTACTGAAATATTACGTTTATGATATGGAACCCCCATTCTCCCTACAATATACTCACCATATTCATGAAGTATAGAATTAAGTTTTGGAGCTGCCTCTGTGTTTTCAACTATAATTCCAATTAAAGCAATTCTTGTTTCCATTAAATAAATCTCCTTAATAAATTAAACTATCCCTATACCTCTAAAGGCATAGGGATAGTTTTTTTAATTTAAAGAAACACCACTAAAGGTATGCTCTTTAAACACATTACAACTATTCTCTCGCCTTCTCATTCGGGACGAACCCTCATACCTTCAGAACGATATCTTTGTAAATATAATTTATTGTTTAATTTTTAACAAAATAAAAATTATCCTAGTTTTTTAATTGCCCTAGAATACTTATACATTAACACTCTAAGTAATTAATTGCAAACTTTCATTTTGTTTAATAATATAAGAAGCGTTTATATTAAATACTTAGAATTACTTGTAAATTTTAATATACTGTTATACAATTAAACAATAATAATATATGTGCTAGGGGTGCCTTATGGCTGAGATATGAATTTTTAATTCATTGACCCTTATACCTGATCTGGCTAATACCAGCGGAGGAAAGCGGTAATGATGTATAAATACATTAACTATGTTCCTTTTGTGAACATAGTTTTTTTTGGTTTCACCATAATACTTCTGTAGCACAATACGTGGAGGTTATACAAATGTCTTTTAATGAAAGAATTACCGAAATTACCAAAAGCCCTATTGCTCTTTTTGCACTACTCGGGGTACTAATATTGATTTATGCTGTTATAAAAGTTAGGAAAATTAAATTTACTACTCAAATGATAACGTTAGTTGGTATATCTCTTGCATTATCTACTTCATTACAATTTATTACAATTATCAAATTACCTCAAGGTGGTAGCGTAACTGCTGGAAGTATGGTTCCAATAGTCCTAATAGCCTTGTTTTATGGCCCAGAAGTTGGTTTTTTAACTGGCTTTTTATTTGGAATAATAAATTTTATAATGACCCCTTTTGCAGTCCACCCAGTCCAAGTATTGTTTGATTATCCTCTTCCTTTTATGGCCATTGGAATAGTTGGATACTTTAGATCCTTTAAAATTACAGGGATACTTACTGGTGTAATCTGTGCAATGCTAACAAGATTTGCATGTCATTTTATATCTGGTGTAGTATTTTTCGGTAGCTATGCTCCAAAGGGGACATCCGTTTATTTATACTCATTTTTGTATAACGGCTCATACATGGGTCTTGAAACTATAATAACTTGTGTAATTATTGCAATTTTACCTATAAGGCGTTTATCTAAGCTAGTCTTAAACAAAACTAGCTTAAACCAATTGTAGAAACTACTTATAAAAATCAATTTATAAATCTTCTTTTAATAAATATATTAAATTATTATCTACATTATAATAAAGTGGGGCTATGAGAATATTAGGATACTTTGTACGGAGCCTTTTAGCCTCTTCAAGCACAAATTCTATTTCATTTCCTATCTCAAACATTGGAGCAAAGTTCATAAAATGATCTTCTGCTCTTTGTTTTTCCCATCCAACTATATCGACAAGCCCTTGAATAAACTGTTCTCTTTTAGACATTAAATTGACCATTCCACAATGATTATGGGCAATAAGTGCAATTGTTTTAATTCCTCCAATAGCTATTGTATATGAAACCTTAAATTCACTAAAACGTAATGTTCCTCCACCGGAACGAATTATAAATGCAAAATTGTTTGGTATATGAAGATATTTTCTATTATCCATGCACATTCCAATTAACATCTGGGGACTATTTACTTCCTCATAAGGTTTGAGCAAATCATGATATTCTAACAAATCACTAATAGGTGTGTTTTTATATTTATCAAATATATCCTCTTTAGCGTTAATCTTTACTAATCTATCCATATAAGTTATTCATCCCCTTCTTATTAATGTAGCTTAATACTCAGATTTCCTAATTAAATTTATTTCAGCCTTAACTGGTGGTTTAGAAACACTGTTTCCTCGCATCGTCACCTTATCCTCAGAAATATTTAGTTCTCTTGCAATAATAGCCTTAACTCTTTTTTGACAGAAATTTCCTTGACAAGTTCCCATTCCTGCTCTTGTACGTCTTTTGATGGCATCTGTAGAATTAATTGGAATGTTTCTATGGATAGCATCAACAATTTCTGACTCTGTAACGTTCTCACATCTGCATATTATATTTTTATCTGGATCTTTATCATCAACTTTCCCATCAAAATTTTTATCTTTATTTATTACTATCCCTTTTCTATAAGGATTAAAATTGTTCTTTAATGATAAATTAGGGTCAAGCCTCTTAATTATATTTACCACCATCTCAGCTATTGCAGGAGATGATGTAAGACCTGGAGAATCTATTCCAGCAACATTTATGAAGTTTTTAACTTTACTTTCCTCAATTATAAAATCTCCCGTACTACTAGTAGCCCTTATACCTGAAAAAGTAGTTAATGCCCCTCTCACCTTAAAATCAGGTATGGACAATCTTGCAGTTTTTATAACCTCTTTTATCGTCTCCGTTGTAGTCGATACATCATCCGCATTATTTACTTCTTCTGCATTAGGTCCTATCATAAAATTACCATGATAAGTTGTAGTTACTAATATCCCTTTTCCTTTGTCTGTTGGAACCTGGAAAATAACTGTATTTACAAGATGACCTTGCTCTTTTCCCATTAGAATATACTGTCCTCTCTTGGGTACTATTTTAAAATCATCTATTCCTACCATATTAGATATCATATCACTATGGAGCCCAGCAGCATTTATAACATATCTTGCTTCAATATCTTGCTTATTAGTATGAACAATAAATTTATCCTCTAGTTTATCTATAGATGTTACTTCATTTTCAAGTTTAAGTTCTACACCATTCGTTATGGCATTTTCAACTAAAGCGATTGTAAATTCATAAGGCGAGGCAACCCCAACACTTTTAGCATAAAGTGCTACATTTGCTTCACTATTTAAATTTGGCTCTATTTCTCTTAACGTATCACCTCTTATAATTTCTAAATCATCACATCCAAGTTTTAGACCATTTTCATAAAGTTCCTTAATTTTTTTATCATCACTAGCATCAAATCCGATCACCAAGGCTCCCGTTTTCCTGTATCCAAAATTTAACTCTTCCTCAAGTTTCTTATACATTTTATTCCCTTTTCCACATAATTGTCCTTTTAATGTTCCGTACTTTGCTGCATATCCACCATGAACTATCCCACTATTTGCTTTGGACGCTTTGTTTGAAACGTCATCTTCCTTTTCTAAAATACATATCTTTAAATCATACCTTGAAAGTTCTCTTGAAATAGCTGCTCCAACCACTCCTGCCCCTATAATAATTACATCATACATAAAAATCACCCCTCAACATATTATTGATATTTATATTCTTTAATACTTAATCTTTATTAATATCTATTATAGTATAAGTTTTTATATTATAATAGATATTTCAATCAAAGTATTTTATATTTTACTAAAAGTATTAAATATAAAGGTGATTATCTATGACTTGTAGAAAGATTTATTATGACCAGATATTTTGATACTTAAAACTAAAGGAGATGTTTAGTTTGAAAAATAAATTTAAACTAATGTTATGTATAATTATTTCAGTAAGTTTTTTATCCCAGGGGTGTGGTAAAAAAAGTGTTCCAGCACCACAAACCAAAACAAAACCACCTGTGAAAACATCGCAAAAATATATTTCGCCCTATACTGGTGAGTTGGTAACAAAGAAAGTGTTTGATAATATCGCTGTACTTGCAATAGTCGAGAATTCTGTAGACGCAAGACCTCAGTCTGGATTAAATGATGCGGATATAGTTTATGAAACAATGGCTGAGGGCGGGATCCCTAGGTTTATTGCATTATTTCAAAAGGAAAGCCCAAAAAAAATTGGTCCAATTAGAAGCGCCAGGGCTTATTTTTTAGATATTTCAAAGGAATATAATTTGCCTTTTGCACATTGTGGCGGAAGTGAAGAAGCTCTTCTTAAAATAAATAGAGAAAAATTAATGAGTATGAATGAAATGAATAATTCTTCTACTTATTGGAGGGATTCAATAAGAAAAGCTCCTCATAACCTTTATACCTCTACAGATAAATTAAGAGAGCTTATCAAAAGCAAAAAATTTGCATACTCACCCACTGCAAAATTAAATTTCAATAAACTCTATTGGGATAATACTGGACTAACTAAAGCATCCGATGTGTTTTTAAAATTGAATAAATATTATGACACTAGATACATCTATAAAGATGGATTTTACCTAAAAAGCATGGATGGAAAAACTTCAACTAATAAAGAAGATAATCTTCCCTTAAATGTTAAAAATGTAGTTGTCCAAATAACCACCATTAAAATTCAATCAGATGGAAGTCATTTAGACATTAAACTTGTTGGCAATGGAAATGGTTATGTCATAAGCAATGGCAAATATGTTAAAATGCTTTGGAAGAAAAAGACTGTGAATTCACAAACAATACTAACTGATAATAAAGGTAATAATTTACCCTTAAATCCAGGCAAAACTTGGTGGAACATCGTAGATAAAAATGCAGTTGTAAATATCAAGTAATTTATGGATTTTTTAATTAACAAAAAAATATAAAGGACTTGCCCTAGCTAACTACTAAGACAAGTCCTTCTTTATGTTTATCTATATTTTCTGAGTTTCGTCCGGAATTTCTGGTGAACTAATTGTTTCGACCTTTTCTACCTTAATAACGTTTTGATCTACTTGATCTACGCAGTTTTCTTTAGTAGCATCATTGCAATTTTCAGTGTTAGTTAAAACTGTTAAACATCTTGAAACTTTATCACTGATTTTACTTAATCCTAATAGAAGCAATGCAAGACCACCGTACATAGCAATAGGTTGGAATATGCCTGGTAGTAATTGTGATGTGACTAATGCCTTTCTTACAGTACCAGCTGCATAACCTTGAGCTACAGCTTGACTAAAACTAGTTCTATACAAGTAGATATTATCCGCAAATAGTGCAACACCTAAGATTGCTACAACTATAGCAGATACAAATAAAGTTATTGAGATAGCTGATTTTTTTGATACCGTTTTAACATTGATTTCCATAATAATTCGTCTCCATTCCGCCCTTAAAGGCTATATAATTATTTCATTAATACTTACCTGATATCTTTAATCTTTAGTATTGTTTTGATATTTTTGTTTACATATTTTTGAGGACTCATTATATGTAGTTCCTCTGTATCTATTAACAATAGTAACAAATAATTATTGCATTTAAGTGTCAATATTATGAACAATCTATGACTAATTTTTGATAATGCTTTAAATATAGGTGTTTCAGGCAAAATATATGTTCTTATAAATTTTATTTTTCTTCTATTTCTTTGAGAATAAATTAGTTAACCACGTAATACATAAATCCATCCAAGTAGCAACATTTGGATACACCCCCCTGCCTTCTTCCTCTGTTTCTTCATTAGCAAGTGATAACCCATGAGGTCCTTCTGGGTATATGTGTAACTCAAAAGGTATTTTTTTGTTTCTTAACGCCCTAGCAAATAACAATGTATTTTCAACTGGTACTGATCCATCTTCAAATGTATGCCATAAAAATGTAGGTGGTGTTTTCTCTGAAACATTATTTTCTAATGACATCTTCTCCTTTAATAGATTACTTGCATTATCTCCTATCAAATTACGAAGTGACTCTGAATGAGTAAATATTCCTGCTGTTATAACAGGATAACATAGAATTTGAGCATTTGGATTGTTTTTGCCTACATCAATTCCAGGTATCCCTTTTAAACAAGTCTCATCCCAATAAACTCCAAGACTTGCAGCTACATGACCACCTGCTGAAAAACCACACACCGCAATTTTATCAACGTCAATTTTCCATTCCTTAGAATTTTCACGAAGTATACACATTGTCCTTGATACATCCAATAATTGCTGTGGATATTTGTTTGGAGCAACGCTATAATATAATACAAATGCATGGAAACCTGCAGAATTAAATTTAATAGCTATTGGTTCAGCTTCTCTTAATGAGATATACGCATATGCACCCCCTGGGCATATGACAACAGCTCCCCTTAATTTATCTCCTTTAAGTAAATATGTATCTAAAGTTGGTCTAAAATCATCATTTCCTTTATTTTCATATGGAAAATTGCCCCATAAATCTATAGTTTTATTTATCATATTCATATCTCCCTTAATAATAAATTTAGCTTAAAAATAACTATACAGTTTTTTACAAATTAAGTCTATTATAATTAAATTATCTTGTCAATATTTATACTACCTATTAAATCATAGAAAATAGCACTATGTTATCGTATTTGATATTTCCTCACACCAATGAGCCTAACAAGGTAAATTAACTTCTTTTCAATTCTCCAAATTTTCTATATAATGATTCTTATTAATATTTTTTATTCACATTTAGCATCCTATTTATTTTTTATATAGTTAAAAATACAAACAAATTAAATAAGGAGACATCACCATTAATAAATAGAACACATATCTTATGTAAATAAAGTGATTTAAATAAAATTAAAATTTAATAAAAGGAGAAAAAAGATTATGGATATTTGGAAAAAGAAAACTCTAGAACAAATGTTACATTCTGCCGAAAAATCTGATTTAAAGAAGAATCTTACATCAAAAGACCTTGCAGCGCTTGGGATAGGTGCCGTTGTAGGTACCGGTATTTTTGTATCAACAGGTGTCGGTGCTCATTTAGCAGGACCTGCAGTTGTTTTGTCATTTATAGTAGCTGCAGTAATAAGTGCACTTTGTGCTCTTACTTATTCTGAACTTGCTACAATGTTTCCAGTTGCGGGAAGTACTTATGCATACTCTTATGTTGCCTTTGGAGAATTAATAGCCTGGATTATAGGATGGGACTTAATGCTTGAATATTTAGTATCCTCCGCCGCCGTTGCGTCTGGATGGTCAGGAACCTTTGTGGGTTTATTAAGTTCCGCAGGCATAAACTTGCCTACCGCAATAATTAAAACTCCATCAGCTGGTGGCTTTATTGACTTACCTGCAGTTCTTATAACTATGTTTGTAACGTGGGTATTATTTATAGGAATAAAAGAAAGCGCGAAATTGAACAATAAAATCGTCATGATAAAAGTTGGAGTAATTATTTTATTTGTAATCCTTGGAGTATTCCATATTAATGTAGCTAACTATAAACCCTTTGCTCCATTTGGATGGAGTGGTGTTATGGCAGGTGCTTCAATTATATTCTTCGCGTATATTGGTTTTGATGCAGTTTCAACTGCTGCTGAAGAAACTATAAACCCAAAGAGAGATGTACCTCGTGGACTTGCTATTTGCCTGGGAGTAGTCATTGTACTTTACATTACAGTTGCACTTGTTATAACAGGTATGGTTCCGTATAAAGAAATAATCGAGAACAATGCTGTTCCAGGAGCTCTTGCAAGATTCGGTATAAACTGGGGAGCAGCGCTTGTTGGAACTGGTGCAGTTATCGGTATGATTTCAACACTACTTGTAATGCTTTATGGACAAATTAGAGTATTTATGGTTATGTCAAGAGACGGGTTACTTCCAAAGATTTTTTCAAAGGTACACCCAGTTCACAAAACTCCTACCCTTTGTACAATAATAACAGGTAGTATTGCTGGTATAATGGCTGGATTTTTACCATTAGATGAAATAATAAAATTATGCAATATAGGTACATTATTTGCATTTGTTTTAGTATCTATTGGAGTTATAGTACTTAGGAAAACTATGCCTAATATTGAAAGAAAATTCAGGTGTCCATGGGTACCCGTTCTACCTATCATTTCTGCGGCTGCTTGTATTTATTTAATGTCAGCCTTACCACTAGTAACATGGATTAGGTTTGTAATTTGGTTATTAATTGGAATAGTAATTTACTTCTTGTATAGTAGACATCACAGTTTACTTCAAAATGAAAAATAAATATCAAAGTTTTAAAATAAAGTAGACAACCTTTTGGTAGTCTACTTTATTTTTGTAGTTCATAAAAATGGCATATAAAACATTGATGAATTTAGCTCTTGCGATATTTTGAGTAGCTACTAAGTTTTTATTGTGTTAAGGTATAAATTGAAATTACTAAATCGTTTTAAAGAATTTGTATCTTTTTTTATAAACTCCCAAGTATCTTTATATTCACCATTAATTATAAACTCTGGATTATTCATAAATTCGATAAAACTAATAGGGCTAGCGATAAATCTATCTTCAAATTTCTCAGCATACTCACGTTTTTCAACCGCGTTAACACTTTGCCTATTATGAATTACATGTTCCAAATTAGAAGAAAAGAAATATACCCGATAATTTAAATTCGCATATACTATATTGGTGGCTGCTAATTTACTGAGAATTTGTGATTTTTGTTTATTACGTTTTTTTATATTATCTACATTTCTCGCATATATATTTTGCGTATTATATTCAATGCTATCCGTATTCTTTTGCAGTATTTGCTCATCATTAATAAATGCACCATCCGTATCTACTAAATGAATTACACTGAAAATATCACTTTTCTTATACATGTCACTAGTTATAAACTCTTTTATATAATGCGTGATTTTCGTATAAATATTACTTGCATTAACTCCATTTTGAGTTGTTACATCACCATTAATAACTTTGAACCTCACTATTTTGTTTCTCTCAATTATTTTGGATAAAATCAATGCAAATGAATTTCTGTCAGTTATTCCTTCAACTATAAATAAAACTATTTTTTTACTCTTCATAAAGAATATCACCAGCTTTTCTAAAGGCATGTGCAATTTCAAAACTATTAGTTTCTTCATATACACACTCATTAAGCCCACCCAAATCAACACCACGAAGATATACATTTCGAAGATTATTATTACTTTTTATATTAGTTATTCTTATAAATCTATTTTGAGGATTCGTTGTACTAAACACCAATGATTCTTTTTCTAACATTTCAAGTGGTCGTAAGTTATGTGACGTAAATATAAATTGCCCTTTTCCTTCTTGCTCTATTATTTTTAATAATTCACCTAACAAATACTCAAATATACCAGCATCAAGTTCATCAACAATTAAACAAATTGATGGGTTATTATACATTGATATTAATGTACTTAAAATAGAAATTATCTTTTTTATGCCCTCAGATTCATATTTCAAAGGAATCTTTATATCTTTTTTAATAGAAAGCAATTGTATTCTTATTACTTCTTTCTCATTCTTATATAACTCATTTCCTAAATTATTAATCTCTAATTGTAAGTTAGGGATAATAGTACCTAACACCACATTCAGTTGTTTTATAATTTTTGTAGCTATATTATACCTCTTTTTATCTATATTGGATGTACCTAATAAGTTAATTGCAATATCTCCACTAGTTACGCCCTCATGATCCTCCATTCTAAAACTTAATGGCATATAATTAAGGCTTATAGTCGCTGAATGCTCATTTGTTATTACAAACAAATTTACTCTAGCAAAATGCTTAATGACATTAATAATATTAAAATAATCAGGACACATAGAATTACTTTTAAAAATTTCTTCTAAACTATCATTAAAAATAAAAGAGGTTTTTTCTTTAATTGATAATCTTTTACTAACTTCAAGATTAAATTCATTTTCTTTATTATTTCTTATTAACTCACTATAACGAGCTTTGGGCAATATATATGTATCCTTTAAATCTATAAGATATTCAATTATATCAATTTTTCTTTTTTTATTATCTTCATTTATTTGAGAATAGCTTAGCTTTTCATTATACAACTCAGCTCCCCCATCTTTTCGTCTTAACGACATCTGGTAATATACTAATAACTTTTGTTCTTTCATTTCAATGTAAAAAGCAAATTTCAAAGTAGCTACATCTTCTAATTCATTTATATAATTTTTAATATCATCCGGCAATTTTTCACCGCTTGCTATTGTTTTAAATAACTTAAAAGCTTCTACTATAGTTGTTTTACCTGAACCATTTTGTCCATAAATTCCAATTATATCTGATTTACCACTATAATATTTTTTTTGTCTATAAGCAGACAACTCAATAATTCCCTTTTGAATGTTTTTAAAACCTTCGATTTCAATACTTTGTATTCTTATAATTGTTTTTGTCATAAACCCAACTCCTATATTCTTTAAATCATATGCTTGCCACAATAAAATACTAATAGTTTTCACATAATTGATACAAATTGTATCTTTATATGTATTTAATTATATTATATCACCTTCAAATATTATTATTCATTATACCCTTAATTAGTATAATAAAAAAAGTTTATGTTTTATTAAAGGATATTATGTATTTATACAGAATATATTACAGATCACGTTTACAGAGGAGGCCATAATGAAGAAAGTTAAAAATATTACATCATTTGCTCTTGCTTTACTACTTGCAAGCTCAATAAGTATTACAAGTACGCCTGCACAGGCTAAGGTACTTATATACACAACAAAAATCACTCAATCAGCAGCAAGTAAAAACAAGCTTACAGGGACTAATATCGTAAACTATGCAAAAAAATTCATTGGCATACCATATAAATATGGTGGAATTACCACGGCTGGTTTTGATTGTTCTGGTTTTACTATGTATGTGTATAGGAATTTTAAAGTAACTCTACCACGCATTGCATCATCACAAACATTAAAAGGAAATGTCGTTAAAAAATCTTCCCTTAAGACAGGAGATTTAGTTTTTTTTGGAAAACCTATATCTCATGTTGGTATTTATGTTGGAGATGGAAAGTTTATACATTCACCCAAAACTGGGTCATCAATTAAAATTTTAGATTTAAAATATATGCCTAATTATAATACAGCCAGAAGAATAACGAGTAACTAGAGAAATATATATAAACAATGTTGTGTCTAGCTTAGGTACCATATCTGCTCTAATATCTCGATACTTTGGGCTTATCATTTTATTTTTTTGTGGTAGATTAAGCCAAAGTTGAACCCCAAGCATTCTATTTGATGATTTTGGCATTTCCTGATGAAGTATACCACCACCTGCTGTCATCCATTGACAACATCCATCTAATATACTTCCCTTATTACCTAAACTATCTATATGCTCAATATCTCAACTTATAAGATAAGTAACTGTTTCTATTCCCCTGTGTGGATGCCATGGGAAGCCTTTGGTATAATCATTAGGATTTGTTCCTGTTACTACTTTGTGTATTCCCCTTGTTTTCATAATAATTTACCTCCCTAATTAAACCTAATTTATTTTTCATTTTTTTCTTCAAGATTTCTATATTTTTTAATTAACTCTTGCTTAACAATCCAAAGTTCGTGAGATAAATCAACAAAATACTTGTGAGGATTAGAAAACCTCTTAACTTCATCCCATATGCTATCTACTTGCTTTTTACAATAAGCTCTAATTTCTTCTATCGTTGGTAATGTGTATATACACTCTCCATTAATAAATATTGGCACTTGAAGTTTTTTAGCATAAAAATTAGTAATCTTTTTCTTCTTCCAAGTAAGAACTGGATCAAAAATTCTATATGGGGCTGTTTCATTTATAACATCACCTGCCAATGTAATAACATCAGCAATTGCCTTGTGCGTATTTTTATCATATAATCTCCAGCACATTTTATATCCTGGATTAATGATCTTTTCTTCATTTTCGCTCAATTTAATTCTTGGAACAACTACTCCCTCTTCTTCCACCGCCACCAGTTTATATACACCACCAAATACTGGTTCTGATTTTGCTGTTACTAACCTTTCGCCAACACCAAATATGTCTATTTTAGCATTTTGATTTAATAATTCAGTTATAATGAACTCATCTAAACTATTAGAAGCCACTATTTTGCAATCTATTAACCCTGCCTCGTCTAGCATAATTCTTACTTTTTTCGAAAGATAAGCAAGATCTCCACTATCAAGTCTAATTGCCTTTAACCTTTTTCCAATTGGCTCTAGAACATCTTTGGATACCTTAATAGCATTTGGTATACCACATGTTATAACGTTGTATGTATCAACAAGTAATGTACATGTATCTGGGTAAGTTCTTGCATATGTTTCAAAAGCTTTATATTCGTCTCCAAAAAATTGTACCCGTGAATGTGCCATTGTTCCAGTAGCAGGAACTCCATACATTTGCTCTGCAATAGTTGTAGCTGTTCCACTTACTCCTCCAATATATGCTGCTCTTGCTCCCATTATAGCTGCATCAGCACCATGGGTTCTTCTTGCTCCAAGTTCAAGTATTGGTCTTCCCTTTGCGGCTCTTACTATTCTGTTAGCTTTTGTAGCTATTAAGCTTTGATGATTAATTGTTAAAAGCAACATAGTCTCTATAAGTTGAGCCTCAATTACCTTTGCTTTAATTGTTACTATTGCTTCATTTGGAAATACTACAGTGCCCTCTGGAATTGCATATATGTCTCCTGAGAATTTAAATGTTAGTAAATACGATAAAAACTGTTCTGACAAAACGCCCTTGCTTCTTAAAAAATCTATATCATTTCTTGTGAATTTTAAATTCTTAACAAACAGTACAAGTTGTTCAAGACCCGCCGTTATTGAAAATCCTGCTCCATCTGGGTTCTTTCTATAAAACATATCAAAATACACAATTGTATCAGTGACACCATTTACAAAATATCCATTTGACATTGTTAATTCATAAAAATCCATTAACATTGAAAGATTTCGCTGCTCTTTAATATTGAATTCATTGCTCATTTTCATATCTCTCCTCGCTTAATACTAAAGTAGTACTAATAATCTGTCTATTTTATAGTATCAACTACCTCTATACCATTAGATTTCATTTCCCAAAGAGATATAACTTTCATTAAATCACCATCATGAGTTCCAGTGTCAAAAGTCTCTACTGAATCTATTGGCACAATAATTCTTCTATCAATATTTTTTTCGTTGAAATATGTTTTTAATGTTTCTGCAAAATGTTTAACACATATGTCCGTTGAACAACCTTCTATAATATAATTTTCAATTTGTGTTTCATTTTCTGTTAGCCATGTTTTAAATTCTGGTGCATGAAAACCATTAGTACTATTTTTATGTATTTTTGTAGTATTACTATGTAGAGTAGCTCCACAGTTTAATGAAGAGATAAGTTCGGCCTCGGTACTGTTTTTTAAACAATGTCTTCCATATATTTTAAACTCAGTAGAATTTTCATCATGTTGCTCCAAAAAGAATACTTTTTTATATCCGTATGTACGCTCATTGATAGCTACAATATTATCTATAATAGTTTTAACTCTTGGTGAAGACATTATTCCTGTATTAACAAACCCATTTACCATGTCCATAACTATCAAAGCTGTTTTTTCTTTTGGAAGATCATTTAGACTAACTTCATTTCCCTTTATTTCATTTTGCATATCAAATATTTTATTTATTAGTAGATTTATCATATATATCATTTCCTCTCTTTTATATCTCATAAGGCGCATTTTATGCTTATTTAACTTACTTTGTTCATAGACTATATATAATCTATTAATCTAAAAAATTATGCTCCCAGTTTTCATTAAACTTATAACAGGTTGCAGGTCTTCCAGCAGTTGTTTTTTCTTTATTAGTTACTACTACCATCTTCTTGATTTTACGCCTAAAATTAGCCCTTGATAAAGGTTTTTCTAAATTAAGAATGACTTCATATATTTTTTGAGCTTCTCTTAACGTAAAATATTTTGGAAGTAATGAAAATGCTATTGGGGTGTATTCTATCTTGTTTTTTAATCTATCTAATGCATAATACACCTCATCAATATGATCGAAAGCAAGTTCATCTTTACTCCACTTCATCGGCTCATAAGATGGCACTTTAATAGATATAATTCCATTTTTAACAAATCTTTCAGAAACAACATAGCCTATTTTAACCTCACCATCATCTGAAATAAGTGTTAGATTATAAACATCGATTCTCTCTGTTAAAGAATTGTCCGATGAAATAAAATCTTTTTTCACTGTAAACCATTGTGCATAATTAGCATCATCCCCTGCTACTTCCTTAATATTTGTTTTATCAGCAAGTGCTAGGTATGCTATCGAAATAACTCTCATTCTTGGATCTCTATCTACTAAATCACCAAAAGTTTTTAGCTGCTCAAAATATACACTATCAATATTAGTTTCTTCTTTTAACTCCCTGTAACAAGCAGTACTTAATCCTTCATCAATATTCACGAACCCACCAGGAATTGCATAACACCCCATATATGGATGGTTACCTCTCCTTATCAAAAGCATTTTAAGTGCTTTATCAGGATCTTTTCCCTCTACAGGTATATCGTCTATCGTGAAAAGCAACATATCCACGGTATTAGAAGGTCTATCATAATTTCCTGGCACATAACTACTCAAAAATTCCTTTTCAGTTAATCCATCCTTATTTTTTTCATCTAAATTTCTCATAATCATTTTTCCTTTCTATATTGTTTATATTTTTATGACTATGTCTATAAAACTAACTTTGTATTGTTATAGTACTATAACCTTAGCATCATATAGATACAAAGTCAATGTTTTGGAATAAATATTAAAACTATTGTAAGCGATGGAACAAGCACCGTAATGTAAATTAACCTACGGTTTGATATACTT
>ERZ1463035.23-NODE-23-length-33749-cov-12.313528_pt1 | contig 33749 bp, 36 predicted proteins | sample MGYA00564486_ERZ1463035 | MGnify/ENA primary metagenome ERZ1463035 (study PRJEB39244, sample SAMEA3635149) | Helicobacter pylori | study: EMG produced TPA metagenomics assembly of PRJEB11511 data set (Assembly of a 5300-year-old Helicobacter pylori... | reverse complement strand
TGATTAAAGTTTTTTCATCACCTGATACAATAGCATACTTTAAATTTGTTACACTACAAATAGAAAGTAAAGATAATCCAGCTTTTGACCCAACTCCATTTATACTAATTACAAGGCTAAACATCTCTATTTCATCTTTTGTTAGAAACCCATACAAGCCTATAAAATCCTCTCTAACAATTTGTTTTATATATAATAATACCGTTTCATTTGTTTTAGGCATCTTAGCCATAGTACTTCCAGAAGTATATATTCTGTAACCCATACCGTTATTATCTAGTACAATATAATCTTTATTAAAACCTACAAAAATGCCTTTTATATATTCGAACATAATACTTCCTCCTTGCTACTTTCCTTTGGATGCTAATTATCAATTGTTATGCTTTCATTCTTATAGCAACATATATTACTTTACCACCTAAACGTTATTAATTCAATAAATAAGACACATGAAACCCAAAAAATATATTAAAAAGCCTTAAGAAATATAATTCATAAGGCTTTTTTATTAGAAAAATACATTTTTTAAAGTTTTATCCTTTTAGCAAACATACATTCTAATAGAAATAATACATATTTTATTGATTTATCATGACTTTAATAAACCCATGGCATAATCAAATGCCTTTGCAGGAGATTCAAATTCTCCATTCTCATATTCATAGCTGCCTTCAATATCTTTTTTAGTATCATCATCCTTGCTATACTTTCTGCCACGAATAAGATCTTCCATAAGTCCATCTTTTTCTTTTAGATCTATAATTTTAATATGTTGTAATTCTCCTTTATCTACAGATTCAAAATTATATTTTTGTTGTTTACCATCTGCCGAATAAACGTTAGCATTAAACAGTTTACTAGCTGCTATATTTCCATTTTTATCTGTTTTATATATTGTTACCATATCGTCGTACACACCTAAAAAATACCTATTAGCTTTATAACTGTACCTATTACTATTATTAACAAAAACTATTTCATCATTACTCATATTAAGGACTATATAACCTTGGTTTTTAAAATATTCATTGAGTTCTGTTTTAGTTTTTCTATTTAACACCTTAGAACTATTAAAATACTTTTCAAGTACCATATTTCTTACTATATTGTCTTTATATTTAATCTTGAAAATAAATTTTGTATCTGTTGATACCCTAATCGAATTAGTTTCCACCGATGTTTGTAGTGTGTTACCATTTTCAATTGTTTTTGATGTAAATTTTAAATATGGTAAATTACTATAAGTTTCAAGTTTCAAATCATTTTTATTCATATAATGAATTAGAGAATAATTGGCACAAACAAACGCTATTAAGATTATTGTTAAAAGTGAATATAAAATTTTTCTATTTTTCATTTTTCCCCTCCTTATTTGGAATTATGTCCAAACAGAAGATTATTCATTCAATAAATTAAAAACATATCACAATTATACACAATATTTACAATAGTTTATTATTTATCTAGACCTTTCCCCGAATCAGTAACATTATCTAATTGAAGAGGATATGGCTCAAAGAAAGTTTGATTAATAAGATTTTTTTCTTCAAATCGTATAGCATTTGATTTTATAACATAAAGTGGAACACTAAACGGTATTTTACTTTCTCTATACTGCTCAATTGTATTTAAAATAAACTCTTTTTCTCTATGTGTTAGCTTATCTGAAAAATATCCCATAGATTTTATAAGTACATTTATATTAGATGTATATCTTGCTAACTTGTTAAATGCAAGGTTAAGGTTTATTTCATATTCTTTATAAACCTCATCCGAACTTAATTCTCCATGCCTACCTATAATTCCTCCAAGTATTTTCAGTTGCTTTTGATTGTATGACATAATTAGAAGTTTGTTTGTACTATGAAATTCAACTAAATCTTCTATAAGCATAGTTTCTTTTATAACTCTAAAATTCTTCATAATATATAGCTTTGTTAAGAAATGCTGCCTTATATTATAGTTTTTAACCCTTCCATCGTCTTCAACCACAGCACCAGGAAATTTATTCATTACCATCCCACCAAATAGTCCTTTCCCTTTAACTGATGCAGAGCCCTTTTGTATACCTTTATATATTTTAACCTCCTTAATTCCGCAAGAGGGAGATTTACTCTTTAGTAAAAAACCATCAACCTTTGGAAGTCCCTGAAGAAATTCCTCTCCAAATTCAAACATTTCTTTACTTAACTCCCTTTCAGTTACATGTTGCACTAATTTTATAGGTGATAATTCATCTTCCTTAACAATCCTTATAGCTTCCCTAGGGGTATCAAGTCCTATTTGAACTTCTGGACAAACAGTTATAAAGTCTACATACTCCTTTAATTTATCTACTAAATGACAACCATCCAACTGTCCATTATATCTACATGCCTCAAACCCTAAACATCTACTGACAACAACTACCGGCCTAACACTATTTATTCTTTCCTTATAAGTCAGTTTCATATAAACACATCCTTTCAATAATTCGCTATATTTTTTATCAATTTATATATTTATACTACGTTAATATTTATCTTAAGTTACCTCTTTTTATGATGCTCGTTAATTACGTTTTTAATCAGTTTTTTATTAATCAAGTCAAAAACATGTAAGATTGCTCTTGGTAGTATATAATGAGTTTTATAGGTTATATACCGAAAGGAGTTATTATGACAATTTATAGATTATCAAATGAATTAGTATTTCCTCACCCATCTCTTTCAGATGATGATGGTTTACTAGCCATTGAGGGAGACTTATCCCCTGAGAGATTATTACTTGCATATTCCAATGGGATATTCCCCTGGTACTCGGATGATGAACCCATACTTTGGTGGTCACCAGATCCAAGATTTATTATTTATCCAAAGGATATTCAAACCTCACATTCCATGAAAAAACTGTTTAAAAAAAGCATATATAAAGTTACCTATGATACTCACTTTAGGGATGTTATATCTAGTTGTTCAAATCTTAGACGAGAGGCTGGCACATGGATTACAAATGATATGATTGAAGCTTACTGCAAACTCCACGAACTTGGCTACGCTCATTGCGTAGAAACTTGGTTTAATGATAAATTAGTTGGTGGACTATATGGAATAAGCATAGGAAAATGTTTTTTTGGTGAGTCAATGTTCTCTACTATGGATAATTCTTCTAAAGTTGCCTTTATTGCCTTTGGCAAAAAACTAGAAGAGAAGGGATTTTCTATAATAGACTGCCAAGTTCACACAAATCATCTTGAAAGTTTAGGTGCCATTTATATGCCAAGAGAAGAGTTTTTACAAATTGTTGAAAAAAATATATCCAAATTGCCATTAAAGCTATCTTTATAACTATAAAATACACAAAAATATATTATTATAATATATAAGTTAAATATAAAAATAAATCATCCTGAAAACTAGACCTTCAGGGTGACTATTTATATTCTAAACTAAGTAAAGTATTCTATTATCACTTGATCAAAACTATTATTTATAAGTTCTGAAAGATATTTTTTTATATTCTCACTTTCAGGTTTCTTATATACATACTTAAACTTTCCATATGGACCCCATTTTAATAACCTTTTTTCTTCATCAAGATCAAGTTTAGTATTTTTAAATCTCTGCACTATAAGTTCCTTAGCAGCCTTTGTAAATCTATGTTGAATAAGTTCAAAACTTATTTCCTCATGATAATCTATAAGTGCTAATTTTAATCTTTCAAATAGCTCTTTGTACTCCTCCTGCCAATTATCATATATCATAATAGGCGCAATAATGAATCCTATTGGATACCCAGCAGCCGCTATTTTTTTAACTGCACCTATTCTCTCCTCAAAACTTGAAGTATTATGTTCAAAACTATCTATTACATACCTAGAATTTAAAGTAAATCTAAATTTCGTGTGTTTGTTATGTTTTAGTTTTAAAAACGGATCAACATCATCAAACTTGGTAACAAGTCTGAGTCTCCCATTATCACTCTTCCCAAAAAACTCTATGCATTTTTTTAAGTTACCACTTAAATGTTCAAGTGCAATTGGATCAGTTATACTTGCGCATTCAAATGACGTAATATTAGGCAAATTAGCATCAATATATGTTTGTATATTTTCTAAAATTTCTTCTATATTTATAAAAATTTTCATAAATGGTTTCTCGCCTTGAGTAGTTTGCAAATAACAATATTCACAATTTGCAGGGCATGAACTTGACAAAGAGAACTGGTAATCAGCAGATGGTTTACAACTTACTAATTTCTTTTGACCATTTGTTGTAAAGAGAACAGTTTTTTTAGCCGTTGCATAATTTCTCTCAGGAGTACCAGCGTCTATTACAACTTTTCTAGAATTAACTATAGGTACTTTTAACTTTTCTAAATATTCTATTGTTTTTTTTGATTCTTTATATTTTAATATTTTGGGATCTATATATGCAATATCTGGTATAAAAATCTTCATTAACTTCACCTCATAATATTGTTTTATTAAATGAAGTTATTTATACACTTATTCTGCACATAAAATTAGATATCCTAAATTCTTATCTAATATTGTATTTATTAATTACCTTGTTTTTTAGTTTTTTTCCCAATGTTTCGCCTAGAAATCTATCAATCATATCATCCTTAGTCGCTTTACCTTCAATAAATATATTGAATTTTTTACAAAGCTTACTTAAGTCACTTTTACTTATATCATATGTTTTAATAAAACTTTTCGCAGTTTTAATACTAGTCATAGCAATTATTCGTTTATACATTTCATCATTAGTCATATTTGCACCTCAAATTTTTTATTTATCAAATACATTATATCATCTTAAACAACATCAATAAATCAATTATGATTAAAAAATAATAATTAGGTGTAGTATATTCCTACACCCAATTATTTATTTTAATTTCACAAGAACATAAAATTCAAAATTTTTAGACTCTAGTTTGCCATTAGAAATATTCTGATTTCCGGATAAATTTAAAAAATGTATTTTAATTTTAACCTTACTATTTTCATCTTCAAATGACATTTCCTTCTGCGCGATACTCTGATTCTTTTGGTTAATACCATATTTATTTATAAGTACAGTAGCAAAATCCTGTAGATTTTTTTCATAAATATTTTTTCCGTTTTGAGTTATCTTAAACAAAGTTGATTGATTATCAAAAGTCATATTATAAATTGTGTCTCTTGTAATTTGTTGAGTGTTATTATTTCTTAAATCAAATAGATAATTATATCCTTTTATATCCATTGGTTCTAATGTTGCCGTTGAATTAAAAAAATAGTAACCATTGTTATTTTCATTATTCTCTTCAATATATTTTACACCTAATACTTTTTCTAACTCAGAAATTTTAAATTTCTTCGGTAACCCCTTAACATCTTCTAGATTGTGATATCTATTAAAATAATTAAGAATACTCGTTATTTGTTTTGCATCTTCATCAGTAACCTTAGTTTTTACTTTAACTACTTTATTACCACTAATCATATTATTTTTAATAAATATATTATTTAGCCTACTATTTTGACTATATTTTGAAATTGAGTAACTACTAAAAGGACCAAATACAGATACAAATGTTATTATTACAAATGACACTGGAAGTATGATATTCATTAATTTCTTTGTACTTGCAAAATAGATCATAACTAAAAACACCCATAAACTAAGAACTACAACAAAATATCTGCTTTCAGTTACTCCATATGCGTTAATTCTTATCCATATAGAAATAAAAATCATAACCATAAGTGGGAGAATCACCTTTGGAAAATACTTTATAAATCGTCTTGGCCATGACTTTTCATTAATCAATGGTGATATGAAAAAACACACAGTCACACATATTACAGAATACCAAAGTACTAGATGAGACACAAGCCCTTGTGGCCACTGTCTCGTGATAATTATCTTTCCAAAATATATATATAGTATTATTGTGTATACGCAAATAAGTGGCATTACTATATATAATATAAGTACATTAAGAAGACGAGAATAGTCCTTTAAAGTTAATATCTCATTTTTAAATGGAATACCAGCTAGAAAAAATGAAGGTGCAAATACCCCAGCAACAATAAGTGCAGTGTAATAATAAAACTCACTTATAATATTTACTCCTAAAAGCTTATCAATTGTAAAAAGTATTGCTGATAATCCAAGATATAAAACAAATGAATATAAAACAGTAGTAAAAAATCTAGAGAAAGCTTTTACAACATAAAGCTCAAAGCCATCACGATTTGGTAAATAAGTTATACATATGAAAACCAAATATAAAATAAGACTAAAAGCAGCATATCTTGACGTTGAAATCATTCCAATATTCTTAAGGAAGAAATAATAATATAAACTTAGTAATATAGCTCCTAGTAGATAAGAGACATATAATGATGCCTTTTTATAAGTCTCTAGTCTTTCAAAGTAAAGCTTAATACATAATGAAAGTGGAATTCCAAGAGCTAGTATCATTGTTACTCTACTAAGAAATTCTATAAAATCACCATTAAATTGCGTTTTTACTTCAGATATATAAATCAACAATATGACACAAGAAGTTGAAATACCAATTGCTTGTGGAAATCTCTTAAGACTATTTTTAATAGCTTTTAGCGTCTTTTTTAGTAAATCTTTCATTTGTCGCCCCCACTTGAGTTTTCATTTTTACATCGAAGACAATATAATATATAAACCATTTTACAACTTAAAATCAGGAAATATTAACATTTTTCATATACGCTTATATTAAAATGGAGTGCTGTAGAAAGTTTAGAAGTATCACTCGCTTTTTCTTTCATAGCATTGTCAAAAGTCCAATAATAAGGAGTCATTCTTATAAGATTTTCAACACTTTCTCTATCTTCTAAATGTATATTGTACTTAACTTCTTCTTTTTGTATTAATTTAAATCCCTCAAAAATCGTTTGTTTTTCCTCATGTTTTCTAGCATTAACATATAATATCTCCTTTAAGCCATATAAATGTTCAATACCCGGTGTTACCACTACTAATTTTCCATTATCTTTTAATACCCTTTTAAGTTCTACATCATCAGAAGGTGCAAAATTTCTAATAATAACATCTATAGTACTCGGCATTATGGGTAAATTAAAATTACTGCTTACTATAAAGTTTATTTTTTTATCTCTCTTAGCTGCATAGGCAACTGCCGATTTCGATATATCTACACCAAAAAAATTAGCTCTTTTATTTAAATAGTCTTTAGATTCATTTACGTATATAGCTTCCTTTAGTCTCGACAAAAAATATCCTTCTCCACATCCTACATCAAGTATATTTATATCTTTTCTACTTATATTCGAAATTATTATCTCATTGAGTCTATCTGAAAAAGTGTGATAATATCCTCTGTTTAAGAAATCTTTACGTCCTTCCATCATTTCCTTGCCATCTCCAGGATCTTTGGTTTTCTTTTGATTAGCTAATAAAAGGTTAATATACCCTTTGCTGGATATATCATAACTATGATTATTTGAACATACGAATTGTTTTTCATTTTTCTCAAGGCTTAAATTACATACGGGACATTTTAATATAGAATGTACATTTTCTATTGTCACAAAATCACTACCTTCCAAAGAATAAACTAAATTACCATGTGTGCGTTTCTTAAACAATTAGTCGTCTGTAATTTTAGGTTTACTTTTTTGGCTTAGATCTACCCCGATTAAATCTAATAGGAATATAACTATTGGTATACCTAGTAAAAGACCCCATGTTCCCATAAAATGCTCTGATACTATTAATGTTGCAAAAGTAAAAAATATTGGAAGATGTGTAGTATCAGACATAAACTTTGGATTTAAAATATAACTTTCAATTGCATGAATTATAAAAATCATAATAAGCACAAAAATAACTTTAACTAATCCACCAATTTTGAAAGCAATTAGACATAGTGGTATTAGAGAAATAAATACTCCAGCAACTGGTACAAGACTTAAAATAAATATCATAAATGCAAGCGCAAATAATTGCGGAAAACCCATTATAGTAAGTCCTATAATTGATAATACGGTATTTGTAATTGCTATCATTATTTGAGCCTGGATCACTTTTCCAAAAGAATTTAAGAAGTTCTTTCCAAAATAGCTGAAATAATTATACGCAACTGCTATTCTACTATATTTAAACTTGTGAACAAAGTTTAAAATGCTTTTCTTTTCTAATATAAATACTAGACTTAATAGGAGTGCCATAAAGAAATTAATACTCCATTTACCTAGATTTGTTACAAAAAGCATAATACTTTGAATTCCCGATTTAGCATAACTCGCAATGTCAATTTGATTAAATATAGGTGTTAAATATGACATAACCCCTTTTGTGTTTTTCGCAAAATCTATGTACTCCATCTTATCCAAAATAAGTAAGCTCTCAGATATCGCTATTGGTATATATTTTACTGCTAAGAGCACTATAGTTACAGTAATAAATACATATATAATTATAGTAATAATCATTGGACTTACTTTTATAATTTTATTGATTTGAGAAACTAATAAACTTTGCAAACTATTCACTAAATAAGTAATCATAAAAGTTAATAAAACTAAATTAAAAATGGATCTTATTAAATACGCGAATAATACTATTGCTGCAAATAATAATATTTTCATAACTGACTCTCTCTTACATAACTGCTTTATCGTTTGCATTTAAGATACTCCTTTATTCCCTTTTATTAGTTGCTTTCAATTTATATTATATTTTGTCTTATTTATACCAGCATAATAAGTTATTTTTCGACTATTTCATTATAGCAAATTTTTTAACTTATTTCTATGTAATTACTCTTAAAAAGCTTAATCATTATATGCATAAATTAATTTTATACTTATAATTCCTATTTAAGCTAAAAACAAGTATAACATAAAGCTTAGTTTTTATAATTTACTATAATGCACCAAGTATAACAAAAATGGTGTATAATATTAATGCATCTAATAATATTATATCCTAAATAGAAAGTTTGGCGGTGAAAAATAAATGAAACCAATAATTATGTTTGTAACTGAATGGTGTCCATATTGTAAAAAAGCACTTGGTTGGATGGAAAATATAAAAAAACAAAATCCAGAATACGCTAATATTGAAATTAAAATAATTGATGAAGAACTAGAACCCGATATAGCAAAGCAATATAACTATTATTATGTACCTACCTATTATGTCGATGGAATTAAAGTTCATGAAGGTGTTACCTCTAAAAATATTATTAACGGAATATTTGAAAAGGCTTTTAAATGATTTTTTTCACTATAGCAAAAAAAGAATTAGGAAGATGATTCTAAATTATCTTCTTACACTTTTTATATTTGATTCTAACTTGATATAGTTTCAATTCTAACTTTGTTTTCCAATTTTTTATAATTAATCACTCTTTTAATCTTTATAATTGATAAATCATTATTTTTCAACATACTTAAGTTGCTTTTTCTAATTTCAGATAATGTCGATTTATAAATTGATATTTTCTTGTTATATCTATCTATACTATTATTAAAATCATGCTCTTTTTTTCGTATTTTATTTTTTCTTTCATTACATTGTTTTATTTTTACTTTTATACATAGTTCATTAGAATAATTTTGATAAACCTTCTTGTATTTTTTTACAATTAATTTTTTAATAAATTTAAATTTTTCTCTACTGATAAATATTTCGAGATCTTCATTTAATATTCTACATTGTTGCTTCTCTTCAAGTATATTGCATTCTAATCCCTTTAAATGTGATCTTAATGTTTTAATATTTTCCTTAGCCGCTTTAATTTTATCTCCTAGATCTATCTTATCTCTTTTATTATTATTAATTCTAAATTTATTTATATTTATACTTTCAATGAGCTCCTTTTTACTTAACTCTAAAGACTCCCACATAAAGTTTTGTATCTTAAATAGTTTGCATATGTCTATTCTAGAATAAGTTAAATTTACGAGTAATTCTTTGTGTTTTTCTATAATCGAATTACTTAATTCAAATTCTTTTATAATACAACTGAATACAATATTCTCTTTTAATGTAAAAGTCATCAGTTACAGCCCCCTTGATTTAATTATAATTTTTTTATTTTTTAATTATGCATACCTTTATAATCATGGGATATACTACTATTGTAGTCGACAAACAAACATTAAACTTATAGTAGGGAGATGTTAGTTATGTTAAATAATAAATTATTTGTAATTTTAGGCGCAAGCAGTATTGCTGGGGCTAAAAACGGTGACTACTAACTAATTCTGTATGAAAATTAAAATACAGAATAGTAAATTCATATATTAATATGAATTAGTAAAGCCAATGATTATTGTAAATAATCATTGGCTTTATGCTTTTATCCTATATTATTTATCTTGTAGTTCTCGTATTTTTATGAAAATTTTGACCTTGCTGATTTCTTCCATTTCTTTTAGCATAACCATTAGAACGAGACTTTCCAGTAGGATTCTTTTTAACATTATCCTTATTTACTATTGTTACCACATTACTTGCAGGATAAGGATGATCCTCTATTACTGGTATTGATTTAGATATAACCTTTTCAATATCCTTAAGAAAAGGTTTTTCTTCTACATCACAAAACGATAATGCAACTCCGCCTAGTCCTGCTCTACCAGTTCTGCCTATTCTATGAACATAAGTTTCTGGAATATTAGGTAAGTCAAAATTAATTACATGAGATAATTCATCAACATCTATTCCTCTTGCTGCTATATCAGTCGCAACTAATACTCTTGTTATTCCTTGTTTAAAATTATTTAATGCAAGTTGCCTAGCACTCTGTGATTTATTACCATGAATAGCTTGAGCCTCTATTCCTTCATTATTTAAGTCCTTAGTTATTTTATTAGCTCCATGTTTCGTTCTTGAAAATACCAAAGCAGAAACTATAGATTTGTCTTTTAGTAAATGAATAAGCAATGATTTTTTATCTTTTTTATCTACAAAATATACTGCTTGCTCAATAAGTTCTATAGTTGATGAAACAGGTGTTACTGCTACTTTAACTGGATTCACAAGAATATTATCCACAAGCTTTGAAATTTCATTAGGCATAGTTGCTGAGAATAACATAGTTTGCCTAATCTTAGGTAATTGTGCTATTATTTTTTTTACATCACGTAAAAATCCCATATCTAGCATACGGTCTGCCTCATCAAGTACAAACATCTCAACATGATGTATGTTTATGAATCTCTGCTGCATAAGATCAAGTAATCTACCAGTAGTTGCAATTAAAATATCTACTCCATCTTTTAACGCGTCAGTTTGTCTTTTTTGTGATACTCCTCCAAAAATTACGGTACTAGTAAGATTCATATACTTACCATATGATTCAAAACTTTCTCCAATTTGAATTGCAAGTTCTCTAGTAGGTGCGAGTATTAAAGCCTTTATATTTTTAGGTCCTTTTATAACCTTTTGTTTCCCACAAAGAGTTTGTAGTATAGGAATAGCAAATGCTGCCGTCTTTCCAGTACCTGTTTGAGCACAACCTAGAAAATCCTTACCTTCTAATATACTAGGAATTGAGGCCTCTTGTATAGGAGTAGGTTCCACATATCCCTGATCTTTTAATGCTTTTTTTATTGGTGTAATGAGATTTAAATCTTCGAATAACATTTTTTCTCCTTTGGAAGTGGCTGTCTTGAACTTTAAATGTCACAAATCACTAATATCCTGTTATGAATCTTCTTGAAAATTGGAAACAACAACTTTCTTCCATGATTATATTGCATCTAAGAAACCACCCTTTATTAGCGATATGAGTATATTTAGGCTGATTAATTTTCATTTAGCTCTGACTTTATAAGGTCTTTGATATATAAATAAATGTGTTTCACTTTTATCAACTTTGATTTTACAATTTTATAATTTAAATGTTCGTAACACTCATATTTTTTAATTATAACATATTTCTAGTCTTCTAGCTATTGTTGTAGTTTTTACATCTCAATAATAAAGAATATTATAAGTTATTTTATTTTTTTCATATACTTAATTTATTGTGAATATAAATGATGAATAACCATAAACTACAGCTATAAAATATATTTTGTATACAAAAGGAGACCTTTTTATGAATGAAAGTTTTAATTTTCCAATGAGTGTACCTAATCAACACCAAGCTAAGCAACCAGGTTTTGAAACGCTAATGAACCCCAGACCTATTTTTGAAGATCCAAATTGCATAGGTTCTGGAAAGTTAATTAACAAAGTTGCCCTAATCACAGGTGGGGATAGTGGAATTGGAAGAGCAGTTGCTCTTGCATATGCAAGAGAGGGCGCTGATATAGCCATAGTATATCTTAACGAACACGAAGATGCGACAGAGACTAAAAAACTTGTTGAAACAAAGGGTAGAAAGTGTATTTTGATTGCTGGAGATATTGGTGATGATACTTTTTGTGTAAATGCTGTCAGTAAAACAATAAAGGAATTAAGTAACATAGATATTCTTATAAATAATGCCGGAGAACAACATCCTCAAAACAGTATTGAAGATATTACAAAAGATCAACTAGAGAGAACTTTTAAAACCAATATTTTTGGAATGTTTTACATGGTTAAAGCAACACTACCTTATTTAAAAGAAGGTTCTACAATTATAAATACTTCCTCTGTCACTGCCTACAAAGGACATAAATCTTTAATTGATTACTCATCGACTAAGGGAGCAATAGTTACATTTACTCGTTCGCTTGCTCTTTCCCTCGCAAATAGAAAAATACGAGTTAATGCAGTAGCCCCTGGTCCCATATGGACACCACTCATACCGTCTTCATTTAGTGAAAATGAAGTTGGACAATTTGGAATCAATACTCCTATGGGAAGGCCTGGTCAACCAGTTGAACTTGCTGAAACCTATGTGTTTTTAGCGTCAAGTGGTGCATCTTATATAAGTGGTGAAACAATTCATGTTAATGGCTGTACAGTTATAAATGGATAATATAACTTACTGAGCCATTAACATAATTTATATTTTTTTAGTTTTAAAATAGTAAATAACATAATAATAGGCAGCAAAGCTTTGCTGCCTATTATTATGTTATTTGAAATTATATTTACTTAATTATGTATTAATACATATAAACATATTTTTTATATTTTAGGAAATTACATATAATTTTTGTTAATATATCCACACATATAATAATAGTTCATAGGCAATTATATATAGCAAAAGTATTATTAAAATTGATTTGATTTTTGTGAATTTATAATATCAATATTACTGAATAAGGAGGAAATTTTTATCATGAGAAAAATGTTTATTGTTACACTTATTGTAAGTTTACTTCTTAATATAGGAAATATAACAATAGCCTCCCCTGTAAATGATACAAAAAAACAGGAAACCAACAATATATATGATGTAACGATGAAACAAGATATTTTATGTTTAATGATTGCTTATCCTGAATATATTAAAAACATAGAAAAAAATAATGGGTATGTATATCTAAATATGAAATCAGGTAAAAAAATATGCTATGATGACAAAAGAATAAAAAGCGTTCAAGAAAAGCTGATAAACCCAGATCTTCAAGATACTTTAGATCAAATTTATCCACTTTCACCTATTAAAAACATTATGGCAGCAGATTTAGATCCTGGACGTTATAGGACCTATGGATTATTGTCTGAAGTTTATGGTACATCGAAACAAGGTATAGAAAAAAATCTTACAAAAGTAAATGTTTTTTACAATAATTATCAATTTAACAAGAGTAATAATGCATCCGCTTCTTTACAAAAGGTTATGGAGGAAATAAGACCTCTAATAAAAACGGATCAAAATTTAAGAAAATGTCTCTTGCCTTGTAGTGGGACCTTTAATTATAGAGTAATTTCAGGTACTAATAGATTAAGTCCACATTCTTATGGAATTGCTATTGATCTTGCTAGTGATAAACGAGACTATTGGAAATGGGCTACAAAGGAATCAGGAGAAAAAAGATTAGTATCATATTCAAATGAACTTGTAAAAGTTTTCGAACAAAACAATTTTGTTTGGGGAGGTAAATGGTCCCACTTCGATATATTACATTTTGAGTATAGACCTGAAATAATATTAAAAGCCCGCTATTTTTCAAAGAGCATTGATTTTAAAAAAGCATGGTATGATGGCAGTCCTATAAAAGAAGCATCTGTAAAACATTCGATAGATAAGATCGATGCATTAATAAAATAATAGGAGTATGATATTATGAATTTAAGTAAAAATAAAAAAACATCATCATTTAAACATAAATTATTTATATTGGTCATATTTCTTTTGTCAATGCAAGTATACATTATTAGTTATGCAGATACTATTACTGATGAATCAAAAAAGGAAGTAACAAGTTATATAGAACAAATTTTTCAAAGCAGAAATAGAGCCATATTGAACGGAAATTTAAAATTAATAAAATCTTTTTATAATATGGACACAAAATACGGCACTTGGGCCTATGAATATGAAAAGAAAAAGATGGATTACATTAATAATTGGGCAGAAAAACAAGGAATTAAATTTACAGATATTATACCAACTTTAATTGTAAAAAGGATTAGACAAAACAATGACAATTTTTCAATATATTTATTGTGTTCAACTGAATATAAATATATATATGAAGATCAACCTAAATTTGTTAACTCATCAAAGATTGGAACATATCATAACTTACAACTTATGAGTAAAGACGGTTCGTGGGTAATTTCTAAAGAATGGTACAAAGATCCTTTCGCAAATTCTTTAGACTTAGGTAATATAAAAGCAGATTCCATAAAAGAATATATAATATCTCAAACCCCAAGAGACCTATCTACAATAGATCAAAGACGATTGAATGCAGTAGAATATGCAGACAGATATTGTGGTGCAGCAAGCGATGCAAAATACAAATATAAATATAATAGACTTTATCGTGATTATAATCCTCAAGGTGGAGATTGCGCAAACTTTGCATCACAAATTTTGTTTGAAGGTGGACATTTCAGAAAAAATTCTGCATGGAATTCAGACAAAAATGGTGCAACAAAAGCTTGGCTTAATGCTGATAGCTTCAAAAGATATATAACCTATAGTGGCAGAGCTTCAGTAATTTCCTATGGTAATTATGACAAAGTATATAAAGCTAGTTATAAATTGCTGCCAGGTGATATAGTTGCTTATGAAAAGAAAAATGACATCACTCACATTTCTGTTGTAACTGGAGCTGATTCAAAAGGATATTCTTTGGTAAGTTGTCATAATTCTGATAGAAGTAAAGTACCTTGGGATCTTGGATGGAGTGATAAAAACATTAAATTTTGGTTAATTAGAGTCCATTTTTAATGGAAGTTATTTTATTGAAAAATTATAAGGAGATGAAATTTATATGAAAACAGAAGAACAAATTAAATCAGAGGTAACAAGACAAGTTATTGACAGTATGAAAACATCTTTAAATGAAGAATTAACTGAGGTTGAGAAAGAATTTGAAGAAACCTATAAAAGCAAACTTGAACAAGAAATACAATATACTTTAGAACTATCAGAGTCTGGGCTTTCGCACAATTCAAATAAAACAATAAAAGTTGAAAACAAAAAATTACTGCAACAATTAGAAAATATAAGAATCGATAAAATTAAAGTTGAGAACAAATTGAAAACGTTAAATGAATTTGAAAATATATAATCTATTATCATCTTCACCTATTTATCACTAAAAATATATACACTTACTAATCAAAATGTGAATTACATTCGTGCAAATAAGTTCAAACTAGTTACTTGTATGTAAAATATTACCTTTTACCGTGGTTGACTTATACTTTTTAATATATTATAATTTATTTTAGTAAATATATTGTAACACAATATATTTATATTTTGTAATTGATAAGGAGAATTAACTTACCATGAATATTTCTACTAAAGGAAGATACGGTTTAAGAGCAATGGTAGATATAGCAGTTCATTCATTTGGTGACTATATACCATTAAAAGTTATTGCAGAAAGACAATCAATTTCTGAAAATTATCTAGAACAAGTTTTTTCAATACTTAGAAAAGCTAAACTAGTAAAAAGTGCAAGAGGATCACAAGGTGGTTATACTCTATCAACAGAAGCATCAAAAATCACAGTTGGTGAAGTTTTAAGAATACTTGAAGGTGACTTAAATATTGCCGGTGATGATGATGGGGGCTCAGGTTTTAATAATAACATAAAAATTTGTATAGACACTATAGTATGGCAAGAAGTTAATAAACAAATTAATAAAGTTATGGATTCTGTAACTCTACAGGACCTTGTGGAAAAATATAAAAGTCTAAACTCAGAGTATACTTTAGACTTTATAATATAAATAAAGAATAATGACATCTGTATTATACAAATGTTATTATTCTTTATTTATGTTTATTAACATTTTTTATTCAGTTTAAAGTTATATTTATATTTTTATTAAGCATTCTTGCAATTAAATTTACTTAATTCACAGGTAATCATGTATTAGGTAGAATTTTAGATTTATTTCAAGTAAATTATAATATATATATATAATTACTGTTATTAAGAGTAATATTAGAAATACAAACATTTATTCTTAAACAAAGGGAGGAATAGTTTTGGATGTAAATCAAATATCTCAATTATCAAAACTTATGGGTATTGGAAGCACACAATCGTCTGCAGGAGTTTCAGGAAGTGATTCTAGTACCGATTTTGAAGCTTTGCTTAACCAACTAGTAGATAGTTCACAAAAACAGTCTTCAAATAATGTTGTGTCAAGTGTTCCTAGCATAAGCGATAAAACTAGCGGACTCGATAGTATATCATTGCAATCTCAAAAGGCTCAACAACTTCAACAAATGGTCATGCAACAAATGATGCAGGTTATGACAACTCAAAATACAGACAGCAGTTCAAGTGCTGGTACAGATGGAAGTAGCGATAGTTCAGAGAGTCTCTTTCCAAGTACAAATAACAACAAAGACTTATCTCAATTAATACAGACTATAACGCAGCAACAAAACAGTACAAGTAGTAGCACTAATATTAATAATTCAGATTTAATAAACACTGTTCTAAATAATAGTACTTTATAAATTTAAATTTCAGAAGATTTTATCAATAAATAAAAAGTGCCCATACTTTGGGTGCTTTTTATTTACTATTTTACTTTATGCTTATACCCTCATCATTTAATTCAAATAAGTCCTGCAAAATCCCATCAATAATATTTTCATCAATAAACGCTTTTAATTTTGGATTACGTTCTTCAGTATTAATATACTGAAGAAAATAACCACCAACTTTTTTTGCAATACTTAATTTAATAGATATATTTTGCTCTATTCCCTCATTAGTAAACAAACTAAATGTAACGTTATTATCACTATATTTTATTTTGACTTTTTTATAAAATCTAATATCTATATATTCATTTAAGTCTGTTACTGCTCTAATATTTTTTATATTATATTTATCTAAATTTTTATTAAAAATATCCACAAAGTTTTGCATTGCTTTGCTAATTATACTCTTATCAATGGTCATATTTCTAAATTGCAAAACCAATTCTTCCTTCCAGTTCATCTTATTCACCCCCTTTTAACTTACACCTAGTATGTTAAAAAAATTTAAAATATATATGAATATCTTGAATATATATACTCTTATTAAACTATTCATAATGTATAAAAAAGATACTGTATTTATTTATGTTTTTATATATTTTACATAATTAATATACCCTATATCATAGACATTTTGCCTACTCCATAGGGTACACTTTAATCTTCATTACCTCTTAATGGTCTAACAAGTTCACTCACATGGATATATATAATTGGCTGCGGTGCGAACTTCTATTTCATCCGGGTCGCTTACATCGTCATCTGGAAGTACAAACACTAGTTTCCGTTCAATTGTACCGCATTCATTGCTGCTACATTCATTTCTGCATATAGTAGTAATAAATCCTCTAAATGCAAGTATTCTGTGGAACTTATCATATATAATACATGCAACAGCAACTTTTTTATCAAAACATACATTATTTACTTGTATTCTTACAGTCAACAATCTAGCACCATGTTTTTCCATATCTATCGGGTCTGCATTAATAACATTACATAAATCACATGAACATTTATTGCATTTATCATTATTATAATTTTCACCCATTTAATAAAACTCCTTTTAATGTAAAATTTTACATATATCGTTTCAATACATTTTAAGCCTAAGTTTTTGCATTGATATATGTTCTCCTTAATTAGATTAATATCTTACTGTATCCTAATTTAGATCTAAAATTGGTTTGATTAATGGGTTTATATATAATTTTCATAATGTATATTCTACACTATAATATATTCATTAATAAATATTTTTGTGAATAACAACAAAAATAAAGAGCCCCAAGGAATCTCTCAGCACTCTTTACTTATTTTTAAAATTAATAATTACTACTTCACTACATTTTTTACACACTAATACAGCCGTTCCATCGTTACAGTTTTTAAATTCAAATTTTGTAATAGGCTTATCTGTTTTCAAGTCTTCAATATTTCCACACTTGCACAGTAACTTCATTCTAAATCCCCCATTCACTCAAATATCCTTAAATTATTGTACATCAAATCTTAAAAAATATCCACTCCTGAGTACTTAATGCATTCCTATTTTTTTGATTTTAAGTATCACTTTTAAATTAACAACATATTATATAATGAGAAAAGTCAAGGAGTGATATTATGTCAACGTGTGAAACTAGACAACCTTATAATGGTTGTTGTAGAGATTACTATGATAAATGTGATTGTTGTGATCCTTGGAACGATCCTTGGATTGAACCTTGGAGTGATCCTTGGAGTAACTTCTGTTGTGATGATGATTGTTGTAAAAAGAAACATTCTAATAATTGTAGCTATAGAGAAAACTAATATAAAAGCAGAGTTGCTAATTAAACCCGCAACTCTGCTATATCTATATGTTATATTACGCATAAAAATTAAGTTAATGTTTAAGTCCTGGCTTAAAAAACTTTGTGATTAAATTATCCCCAACATACAATATTAAGAATGCTACCACTATAAATCCCCAACCATATCGTCTCCAGTATGTTAATGCGATAAAACTAATAAGAACGTACCAAATAAGCAATAAACAATAATAATAAATTTTTTTCATGATATTCCTCCAATACAATTGTTTGAATCTTTAATTATTATATAATAAATATATCCTTTTAAGCAATTATATCCTTTTATGTACATTAAATAAAAAAGATTTAGCCTAAGCTAAACCAAATTTTGTATGAATTATTCTTTATATTTATCAATATATTCTAAAAGGGCCATACTAACTAAATCCATGCTTTTACATTCTTCATGTTTTTCTGAAAAATCTTTAAACTTATCCCAAACGTAAGAGTACACTCTAATAGTATTGGTCGTCTTAAATTCTTCATCAAGCATATCCTCATCAATCTTTAATTCTTGTGACTTCGATTGATCAATTATAATTTTATAATCCGTTTTTTGTTTTTCTACTCCAGCTTTATCTGATGCTTTTTTCTGTTCTTTTACAAAATCATAAGCTGAATCAATTGCTTCCTCTATGTTATCAGAATTGAAGCTCATACAAGGAATTGCATCATCTAATGTTAAACAAAACTTAGAACTTGATTGGATTTTCACCTTAAATCCTGCATCAATTAATTTCTCTAATTTATTCATTATTTGCACACCCTTTACTTTCACATTAGTTTCGTATACCACTTTTGCTATTGAAATACATTATTTTAATTAATTCCTATTATTTATAAATTTAGTATGCCATGTAATAATGGATATTATTCTATTATTTAATTTCATAATCTAAAGAAAACTAGTATAAATTTATGAAATCGATCACAAATGTTATAAAGAATATAATTTCTTTAAAAAATCATTTTTCAAAAAAAGCACCCTATCATATCGATTAATTATCAATATAATAAGGTGTTCAACTTATAAATTTGTAACTTAATTACATTAGCTAAAGTTATATTACCATTTGAATTTTATGAAAACGCTTACTCAAAATATCAGCACATTAACCTTCGAATTCCTCTGGATACTCTGCATTGTGATACACATCCTGCACATCCTCATCATCCTCAAGTGTATCTATTAAATCCTGGACTTTAGCTGCACCTTCCATGCTAACAGGAGTCATATTATCTGGAATCATTGTAATCTCCGCTGACGCAAATTCAAAACCTGCTTTTTCTAACACTTCTCTTACATGTCCAAATGTTTCCACGCTAGTAATAATTTCAAACATTTCTTTATCTGAAGTAAAATCTTCAGCCCCAGCTTCAAGAGCTATCATCATGATTTCATCCTCTTCCATACCTTCAGTTCTCTCTATAATAATTTGACCTTTTTTAGCAAACATCCAGCTTACACATCCAGCTGCTCCCATATTTCCATGATGTCTGTCAAATGCATGTCTTACCGTCGCAACACTTCTATTCTTTTTATCTGTTAGAGTTACAACAACTACAGCAACACCTTCTGCTCCATATCCTTCATAAACTATTTCTTCGTAGTTTACGCCTTCGAGCTCTCCAGCACCTTTTTTTATTGCTCTAGTTATTGTATCCAGTGGCATATTATTAGACTTAGCCTTTGCAACTACATCTCTAAGATGAGCATTAATTTCTAACTTAGACCCACCATTTTTAGCCGCCATTATTATTTCTTTACCTAATTTCGTAAATACTTTACCTCTTATAACATCAATTTTACCTTTTTTTTGTTGAATATTATGCCATTTTGAATGTCCTGACATTTGAAATCCCCCCCAACTGACTATTTTAATGTGGAATATTTCTAACCAATCTAATAAATAGCAATAACTCTATGAATTAGTTATAAGTACATTACTTTCATATTATATCATAGAAATAAAGCACTTTTCAAATAAATAAGAAATGTATATTTTACTTATCCTTCTCATTTATAAGTACAGCATCTATGATTTCACTATCATATAGTCTATGTTCTAGCTTAAAATACATTTTTTCCTTATCTTCTTCAAACAAAGCTTTTCCTGAAGTAACCTCAGTTAGTTGCGATTTTAATTTTTCTAAATTATCATATTGACATACTATTTCAATTTTTACAATATCTGTATAATCGACATTTTCTATATAAAAGTTATCTTTGGCACAAACATGTTGCAATTTCCCAAGCAAATCATATTCAATTGTTATTTTCAGTGCAACACCTTTAACTTTTTCCACTACACCTCCCTCTTTAATAGCTAATGATGCACCTTTAGAGTATGATCTTGCAAGCCCGCCAGTGCCTAACAAAACCCCTCCAAAATATCTAGTTACTACCACTACTACATCAGTTATGTCACTCTTTTTTAACACTTCAAGCATAGGAATTCCTCCAGTGCCTTGAGGTTCTCCATCATCACTATACCTTTGTATTTGTTTTTTTTCACCAATTATATATGCGTAAACATTGTGCCTTGCTTGTTTATGCTTGTTTTTAATCTTTTGAATAAATTCCTTAGCTTCATCTTCATTTTCGACCCTTTTTCCATGACCAATAAATATGGACTTTTTTTCTTTAAATTCAGCAATTGATTCATCCTTTATAGTAAAATAGCTCATTTCAATTATCCCACCTATGCTTAAATGTTCTAAATTAGATTTAATGTCACCATATTCTCATTTCTCCATTTGCCCCATCAGCAATAAGAAACTCTGCGCAGCATTAATTATGTATTGCTTATCCGTGTTTTCATATATATACTTTATTTTTATAATAGCTTTTTCACTCTTTATTTTACCCAGTGACTTTATTGCATAGCTTATAACTTGTGGATTTTCATCCTCAAGTGCTCTTAGTAATGCACCTTCAGCTCTTAAGTCTCCCAATTTACCCATAGCAGATACTGCCATTCGTCTCACATTTATAAATTTATGCACGGATGCCTTAATTAAAATATTTAAACAAGATTTTTCATTTAATTCCCCTAAAATCCAAACAGCAACCTCTTTGTCCTTAGGATGCATCTCCACATAATTTGTTTTTATTAGTTCTATTAGTTTGTTTTTATTATCTTCATTTATTGAATTTAAAAAATAGATTTTATCTTCTTTCCCAGCTTTAGCAATACTTTTAAAAAGTTCATCAGTATCATTGCTATGCACTAAAAATCTATATTTTATTTTACCATCTATAATGTGTTTTTGTACAATAGAGTTATCCAAATTCCTAATTTTACATATTGCTTCCATCGTTTTCCCCTCCAAAAACAAGAAGTAGGATATTTCCTCATTAGAATATTTATTGATGGATAACCAGTCAATTTCAACTAATCCTTTTTTCAAAAACGTCGCTCCTTACCTTATGATTATTTTTCACTTAATATTTCTGAGATAATCTTAATTCCTTCTTCAATTTCAGGCTTTTTTATTTCCGAAAAACTAAGCCGGAAATAATTATTCCCTTGTTTAGCATTTTTATAAAATAGTACTCCTGGTGTAATTAAAACCTTCTTATTCATACACCTATAAAAGAGTTCCATTGAATTAGTTTTTAGCTCAGTAGCTATTTTAAAATAAAAATGTATCCCCCCACCAGGCGTATAATAACTAACCTTGTCACCTAAATATTTTTCTATACATTGCAACATAAAATTGTATTTATCCATATATGCCATATTTAGGCGACCTATGTGTTCTTTCCAAAGGTCCTTATTTATATATAAATCTAAAGCACGTTGCATAAGACTAGATGTTGATATGTCTGTATTAATTTTTGAATTTTGAATATACTCCTTACATTTTTGTGGCGATATCATGTATCCAAGTCTTATTCCCGGTAAAAATATTTTTGAAAAGCTCTTTATATAAATAACTTTGTCATTTACATCTAAGCTCTTAAAACTATTATATTCCTTATTATCATATATTAGTTCAGATAAATAATCATCTTCCACTATATAAAAATCATATGATTCTGCCAGTTCTAATATTTTCACCTTTTTTTCCAAACTATATGTAGCCCCTGTTGGATTTTGAAAATAACTCATCGCATAAAAACATTTGATTCTATTCTTTTTTAATATTGCTTCAAATTGGAGTAAATCTACACCATCTTCTAATATATCAACTTCAAATATATTAGCTCTTCTCCATTTAAAAACCGTAAGCGCACCACCATACGTTGGTTTTTCTACAATTACATTGTCATGAACATTAATTATAGATTTAGAAACTATATCAATTCCCTGTTGTGCACCTGATAGTATCAATATATCTTCGCTACTAACCTTATTATTCCAAAAGAAAGTACTTATACTGTTTCTAAGTCCCTCATACCCTAATGATTCCTTATACGCAAAAGCCTCCGTACCATCTCTATCTAATACCTCATTTAGCACATCTTTAAATACCGTTACAGGAAAAAATTCACTACTTGTTATTTCTCCTGTAAAGTCCACATAATTTTTCAGATTTTGATTTGATATTTTTTTTAATGTATTGGAGTACTCCTTCTTAAACTTAATATTTGTGTCTCTTCTTTTAGCATAAGTGCCACTTCCCATCTTTTGATATGCATACCCCTCAGCTTCAAGTTTTTTATAGGCGCTTACAATGGTAACATCATTAACTTTCAATATTTTAGCTAGTTTTCTTATTGAAAGTAATTTTTCACCATCATCAATATTATTTTCATCAATTAATCTTTTTATATGCTTTGATATTTCTAGATACTTAGGCATGTCGCTGCTAAATTCAATCTCATATCTATACATATTTTCACCTACTTATTTCAAAAATATTAAACGAAATAAACATTTTGTTTAATTAATATATTATCCTTATTTATCTTAAAATCTCTACTTTCTTTTTTTATAATGTCTCTTTTCCATAATTTATTAAGAACTTCTTCCATATCTATATCAAATTCTTTAAACAAATCATCCGACATAATTTCTTCTGCACTTACAAACCTATCTTGTTGTCTCATATAGTTCAAAAGTAAATTGCAATTATCTTTAATATTTAAGTCTATATTTTGTTCTAAAAATGTCATTGTTTCTTGAATAGTCTCTTTTATGTTTGATTTTTCAAAAAACAATTTATCAACGCATTGTTTGAACTCTTCATCTAAATTAAGAGCCATAGTCATAACATCCTTGCTAATCATATATCCAGACGAATTTACAAATAACTTTGAGTACTTTTCTATACATCTTGTAGCTGAGCTGTAAGATGTATATATAGCGTCACTCCATAAATATTTTTTACAAACTCCCATTTCTTTTAATAATTTTCCTAAAAAGCTCATACCCCAACGTTCTCTATCAACATCTGGGAAAAGTCTACCCCCATCATACCTTACAGTTATGTCCATATCTTTTGAAAATATTAACCTTGAGGACGAGAAAATTCTATGTAAATATCCGCCCTTTATATTATTAGAGTAAACTTGAATAAATTTTTCCTTGCCCATTAATTTAACATGAACTGAAATACCCTCCTCCTGTGAATATAAGTTTCTAATTTTATCATAATTTTCATCAACAATTACGATGAAATCAATATCTGATTCTTCCCATAAATCACCAGTTACCATACTTCCAAAAACCATTACTGATAAAACGGATTCATCGATTTTCATCCTATCAATAACGCTATTAAAAGCCTTCTGATATTGCAAAATAGTTTTTATCATTCTCTTCCCCCATAATTTTTTATATACTTATATTTTATTAACGCCTTTAAAATATTTTATGCAACAATTTCAAATTTATATTTTATATTTTATATTTTTATTATAAAAATAATGAATATATCATTAATACATATATAATTAATTGTTGCAAAGGTATCTTTATTCATAATGAAATCTTACTTAAATTCTTATATTATTCCTTTATCGTTAATTATAGCACTACATTTTTCAAAACTACAAATATTCGATTTCAGATTATTATTAGCAAGACATATTTTCTTAATGAGATTATATTTAGAACTATTATAAAATTTTTCAACTTTATATTTAAAATTCCATATTTGAAATTAAAAACAAAGATTTAATAAAAAAAGCAAAGAGAAGCAATTTAATTTTAATTAAACTAATTCCCTTCACTCCCATAAAAAATTATTTACAGTCATATTTTGATAAATCTAGCATATTATCTACTTTGCATCTTAATACTTTAATTACATCTGAAGATATTTCATCAACACTATTTGTTAAATTTAGAGCATTTTTAATTTTTGAACTACGACCAAAATTTGTATTCGTCAAACTAACTGCAGTAGCAGAAAAATCAAGTGATGAAAGTGATAAAGTATATAACGTATCTAGCAATGGCTTTACATCATTTTCAAAATAAGCTTTTGCTTTAAAATCTAGTGGTAATCTATCTAACTCAAATCTTAAAATGTTTATGTCTACTACTTTATCTGTCAATAATTTAATACAAGAATTAGCAGAAGTATCTGTTGTACTCGCTATGGACTGACTAGCAGTAGAACCAGCACCCTCATTGAGGTTTCCAATCTGTTTGTTCATATCATCTATAATTTGTTGTTGTATTTGTTGATATTTTATACTATCACTAATTGCCCTTTTGTCTTGTTCTTTTTCATTATCTGAATTTGATTTTTTTTCTCCCATATATACCCCTACATTCTTTAATAGCTGTTATGACTAATATTAAATTATATAAGATACATTTAGACTTTATTACACTTATGAAAAATTTTTATTAAATAGACAATAAAACTAATCTATAATATATTTTTGGCATTTATTATAAACCTCATTGTCTCCTTGTACTGACATAAGTGTTCCTTCCTCATTGTATTCTTCTGAATCAACCTTAGAACCCCTATGTAAATATGCAACCATTGACTGATCAGTGTATGGAATAAGCACATTAAACTTTTTCAAAGTATAAGGAAGTTCTTTACAAACGTCTATTAATAATCCTTCAAGATTTGTACCATTTTTAGCTGATATTTCTATACACTTTAATTCTTTATATTTTTCTTTGATTTTTATAATATTTTCCGGTGTTGCTTTATCAATTTTATTTAACACCAATATCACTGGTTTGTCAATTACACTTAATTCTGTTAATACACTATCTACAGCCTCAATTTGTAACTCTGCAGTTTCAGATGATACATCCACTACATGTAGCAACAAATCAGAGTATACCACTTCTTCAAGTGTTGACTTAAATGCTTCAACTAAGTCATGAGGTAGTTTTCTTATAAACCCTACGGTATCTGTTACTGCTGCCACTCTATTATCAGGTAATAATAAAGCCCTTGTTGTTACATCAAGTGTTGCAAAGAGCATATCTGCTTCAAACACTTTGTCCTTTTGAGCAATACTTTTTAATGCTGCTAAATCACATAATGCATTTCTAAGCGTCGATTTACCAGAATTAGTATATCCTACTAACGACACTTTTGATATGCTATCACGACTTCTCTTTTCCCTTTGTACACTTCTAGTTGTTCTTATTTTTGCTAATTCTTTATTTAAATCAAAAATACCTTCTCTTATTCGCCTCTTATCAATTTCTAGCTTTTTCTCTCCTGGCCCTCTTGTACCAATTCCGGCACCCGTCCTTGAAAGCATTGTCCCAAGTCCAGTTAATCTTGGTAATCTATATTTTAATTGTGCAAGTTCAACTTGAATTTTTGCTTCCCTTGTTCTCGCTCTTCGTGCAAATATCTCTAAAATTAGGGTAGTTCTATCTATCACCTTACACCCAAGAACTTCTTCCAAGTTTCTAACTTGAGATCCTGATAATTCATCATCAAATATAACTAGATTGGCTCGTAAAGATTGCCTAATACCAGCTATTTCTTCAGCTTTCCCTCTGCCTATATACAAGGCTGCATCTATTTTATGTCTATTTTGAAGTATAGCATCTACAGTCTCTACATTACATGCTCTTGCAAGCTCTGTTAGTTCTGATAAATCTTCTTCACTCCCTATTCCAACCAAAATAGCTCGTTCTGTATCATCCTCAATAACTTCACTTGTTTTCATTAATTTTTCAATATATTTAACTTTATCTAAAATATCATATTCAATTACTTCGTTTAAATTTATTGGGCCAACTTCTTCTTCTATTAATATACCGTTATCTATTCCACAAAAACCTATATTATATTTTAAATTTTCCTTATCCTGATTTACTCCAATAGCCACTATACAATCTAGTTTCAATTTTACAAGTGCTGACATATCTAAAGCCGATAATCTAGAGTTGCCATTTGGATGAGTATGTATTATTTTAACCCCTGATAAACGGCCTTCTCTTATATCAATTATTGGCAGTTCCACTGTACTACTGTCGCCAATTGCCATACTTAAAATCTTACCCTTTCTATCTATAGCTGCACTAATTTCTCTATCTAGATTTTGTGTTACTTCAACTAATATATCTACTAATTCAACAGACAAAATACAATCTTTAGAAACACTTAATTCACAAGCATCTTCTAATTTATTTAAAATTGAATTTTTAACTCCATCTATATTTCCATATACCATCTTACATCACTCCATTCTATTAATATTTTAACTAATTTCTTTATTCTTATACTTGACAACTTTCTTATAATTTTATACTATTGAGAGCATATTGTAAATATGTAAAGAGGGCGGGATTAACATTGGAAAATAAAAAAATAAATATTCTTATATCAAAAGATCAAATTAGTGAAAGAATTGAGCAACTTGGTGCTGAAATTTCCAAAGATTATTTCGGAAAAAATTTATATGTTCTATCATTGCTTAGAGGTAGCTTTATATATACTGCAGACCTTGTACGCCAAATCACTGTACCAACGAAAATCGGATTTATGACAACTTCAAGCTATGAGAATGCTGAAGAATCACTAGGACTCGTTAACATTGTAAATGATGTACCTGACAATATTTCTGGATTTGATGTATTAATAGTTGATGATATTGTTGATACTGGTTTAACTATGAGTTTCGTTATGGAGCATGTTAAATCTTTAGGTGCTGCAAGTGTTAAAACTTGTGTTCTCTTAAATAAAATAGAAAGAAGAACTGTTGAAATAGCCCCTGATTACTGCTGCTTTGATATTCCAGATCTTTTCGTAGTTGGTTATGGATTAAATTATGGAGACTACTATAGAAATATTCCATACATATTTAATTGGGAAGATTAATTTAAATCACCGTATTTAAATGCCCTAAAACTACATAAAAGTATAAAAAACAAAGTACCGTTAAACGAACTTTGTTTTTTATACTTTTATTACTTACTATTTTCTAGTTTAGACCCAGTTCCATTTAAATCTAATTGTACTGCAGTATTAGGTGTTTTACCAACTATGATAGTTTCAGCAATTGGTACCTCATTAGTTACCTCAATATCATTACTTTTCAAAGGTATAATTACTCTAACTGTAGTTTTTACTTTAACATATATCTTGTGTCTTGTTTGGTTTATACCTGCACTTTCAAACTCAGATGAATATTTAGTTTCTACTTGTCCTATCGGCTGCATTTTGATTGTAACACTAGGTCCGTAGTAAGATAGAATATTATTTCTTGTTATGTATCCTATTGGAACTTTGATTCCTACATCTCCCAATTTCATCAATTCCTTTTGTGACTTTAAAGCAACATCGCAAGCTATTTTATTCATTTTCAAAGTATCTGCCTTAAGCATTACAATATTTCCCACAGAATCTTTATCCGCCTTTATTATCTCATCATAATTAAATTGATTCGAGTATTCATCTATAATTGCTTTATTTACAATCTCTGTTGCCTTTGCTCTCATTTCTGAATCAGCCACTGCCATTATGGTTGGCATTGAAATCTTATCAAAAATATATATGAATATCACAAAATTTATCATAATTATGGATATAATTATTAATATTCTACCTTTAATTTTATTATTAATATTCATTACCCCCATCTAAGGTTATATATTATTATATGTGGCTTATCTACAGTAAAGAATTCAAATATATTACAAAATACAATATTTTACATTACTTTATATTTAAATAAATAAGATAATTATATGGTATAATATTAAAAGCTAATTATACTTAAACAACGTGAATTTTTAGAGGTTACGATAAAATTTGATAGTTTTTATCTGCTTCATAAAAATACAAGGAGGATACTCAATGGATAAAAAAGAAGCTTCTCAGAAAAAGAAAAAAAAAGCTGGGAAGCATGTTTTTAAAAAGCTCGCTTTTGCCATTCTAATTATAGTCTTAATAGTCAGTGTAGCCATGGGAGGCGTAGTCTTAGCTATGATTAAGACAGCTCCCAGTTTAGATATTAATGAATTTTTAAAACTAGATGAAATTACAGTATTATTAGATGATTCTGGAAAACTTATGGATGAATATGTGATTTCGCAACGAAGGATTAATCTACCTATTAGCGATGTCCCAGTTAATCTTCAAGAAGCATTTATAAGTATTGAAGATTCTAGATTTGAAACGCATCCAGGTATTGATATAAAAAGGCTAACTGGGTCCATATTAAATGATCTGAAAATTAAACTAACTGGAAGCGGACAAAGTCTTCAAGGTGCTTCAACCATAACTCAACAGTTGGTCAAGTATAGAATATTTTTAGAAGATTCTATGGAAAACAGAACTTCTATGAAAAGAAAAGTTCAAGAAATTTATTTGTCACTAAAGATAGAGAAAGTTTTGACTAAATCCCAAATTTTAGAGACCTACATGAATACTATTTTTCTAGGAGGGAATGCACACGGTATAGAAGCTGCGTCACAACAATATTTTAATAAATCTGTTAAAAACTTAACCTTAAAACAATCTGCTTTTATAGCTAGTGCAGCACAGAACCCTAGTGTTTCATACTCTATGGCAATTAAATCTTATAAGGCTAAAACAGCTTTTAATTCAAATAGAACCAAAGCCGTCTTAGATAATATGTATAAATATAATAAAATTAGCAAGGCACAATTTGACTCAGCTATGGCTGAAGAATTAACTTTTAGTTTTTCACAAAAGGATGCAAATAAAATGAACTATGAGTACTTCTCTATGCCTGCTCTCCTTCAAGTTACTAATGATTTAATGAAAAAGTATAATATTAGCAAAACAGAAGCATCTTCAATGCTAATGTATGATGGAGTGAAAATTTATACAACCATGGATAGAAATTTACAAAACACATCACAAAACTTAATTAATGCTCCTATGAATTCTTCGCAAGCAAACCTACAAGCATCATGTGTTATCATGGATTATCATACAGGTGAAGTTAAAACTATTATAGGTGGACGTAATGTTAAAGTCCCTATGTCTTATAATAGAGCTACTTCTACAGCATCAAAAGATTTCTTGAGGGCTCCTGGATCAAGTATCAAGCCTTTGACTGTATATAGTCCAGCTATTGATACAAAAGCAGCTACAGCTTCTACAGTTATTGAAGATTCACCTATACCGTCTCCTGGATATAATCCTAGTAATGACGATTATAAATATAAAGGATATTTAACTCTACGTGATTGTTTAATGTATTCTGTCAACGTTGCTGCTGTGAAAATTGAGAATATAATTGGTATTAAAACTGGGGTTTCTTATGGTGAAAAGTTTGGATTGAAACTTGATAGTGTAGATATCAATAGTCCCGCTGCTATTACCCTTGGTCAATTAGATGGTGGAACTAACCCTCTTACTATGGCAGCTGCTTATGGTGTTTTTGGAAATAGCGGTAATCTTACTCCTCCAAGATTATACACTAAAGTAGTTGATAGAACTGGTAAAGTTCTGCTTGATACAAACCCTGAAACAACACCTGTTTTATCACCTCAAAGTGCATATATAATGTATGATTTATTAAAAGGACCTGTAAGCTCACTTGGTACTGGTCCAAATGCTGTTTTTAGCGACATGCCTGTTCGTGGTAAAACTGGTACTACTTCCAATTCAAAAGATCTATGGTTTGTTGGTTTAACTCCATATTACTCTGGTGCAGTTTGGATTGGAACAGATAAAGCAGATAAAATCGTGGGATTGAATAGTAATGACGCTGCGCAGTTATGGGGGAAAGTTATGAAAGCAGCTCATACTTCTCTTCCAGTAAAGAACATTGAAATGCCCTCTGGTATATCCACCGTGTCCGTATCAAAGGATTCAGGCAATATACCTACAGCGTTAACTAATGCAGACCCAAGGGGTGATAGAGTCTATTCTGAACTGTTTATTGATGGGACCGAGCCAACAGCCCTTGATAGTATCCATGTTTCTGCTAAAGTCACAAAAGACACAAACGGCAAATATGTCTTAGCATCAAAATATACACCTATTTGGAAAATTGAAACAAGAGTTTTTATAAAGAGAGATTATGTACCTAATGTATATTTAGAGGACTCTGTTTTTGTATTACCAACAGCTGTTGATAACTTTTCAGTTCCAATTGTTAATCCTTCAGTTGTTACTCCAAGTATCCCACCAACTACTCCTGAAACAACAGCTCCTACTACCATTCCTCAGACTAACGGAGAAAATAGCACTACAGATGGCGCTGCCCAAGTTAAACCAGATACACCTAATAATACTCCTACTACTAATAAGAATAATGACACCACTACCACTACACCCTAAACAAAATAAAAAGCAGTTATTAAAATATTTTGTATTTTAATAACTGCTTTTTATTTTTATTTAGTCTTAGGATTAAAAATTAATGCCATAATATAGCCGAAAAAAATTGCAGCAGTAATACCACCAGCTGTACCCTTTATGCCTCCCGTAAATGCACCTATAAGACCAACCTCATCTACTTCTTTCATTACACTTTTAGCCAAACTATATCCAAAACCAGGTAGAGGTATACTCCCCCCCGCTTTCCCATATTCAATTACTACATCATATATATTAAATGCTCCTAATATTACACCACTCGTTACAAATACAACTAATATTCTAGCAGGAGTTAGTTTAGTTGTATCCATAAGTATTTGTCCTATAACACATATAATCCCCCCAACTATAAAAGACATAATGTAATTATTCATTTATTCACCCCCAAACTCTATTGAAACGGCATGCGCAATTCCTGGTATTGTTTCACCTTGCAAAGACGAAGTAGGATTTAAAAGAGCACCAGTTGAAACTAACAATATCCTTTTAAATTTTCCCTTTATCATATTTTTAAGTAGATATCCTGTTGCAACTACTGCGGAACAACCACATCCACTACCCCCAGCGTTAGTTCCTTGTTTATTTTCATCAAAAATTTCTTCACCACAGTCAATATAATGACCTTTCATATCATACTTATATTCAAGCAATAATTTTTCTGTAAATTTTCTTCCTATAATACCTAAATCTCCAGTAGCAATGATATCATAATCTGAAGGTTTCCTCCCAGTGTCCATAAAATGCTGTTTAATAGTATCCACTGCTGCTGGAGCCATTGCAACACCCATATTATTTACATCAGTTATTCCGTAGTCCTTAACTTTTCCAGTTGTAACGTGAGTAACATATGGGAATTTACCTTTTTTCCCTAAAACCATAGCACCTGCACCTGTAACCGTCCATTGAGCTGTTGGTGCTCTTTGACTTCCCATTTCAAGTGGTAATCTAAATTGTCTTTCCGCAGAAGAAAAATGTGATGAGGTAGCTGCTACAACATAATTTGCAAGTCCCCCCTCCATTATCATTGAACCAACACTTAAAGATTCAGCCATAGTTGAACAAGCTCCGTAAAGACCTATGAACGGTATATTTAAATCTCTAGCAGCAAAACAAGAGGATGATAACTGATTTAATAAATCACCAGCTAATAAATAATTGATATCCTTTTCTTTTAACTTTGCTTTTTTTATGCTCTCTGATATCGCAGTATACAAAAGACTTGTTTCAGCTTTTTCAAAACTCTCAGTTCCATTGAGATCGTCTTCTATAATTTTATCAAAATACTCTCTTAATGGACCCTGTCCTTCTTTAGGACCAACTATATTGTATGTACCGATAATTCTAGGTTTACTTTCAAGCTCTACTGTCTGAAGGCCAATTCTTCTTCCCATTTTGCGTCACCACCTTAAAAAATAATATAAAATACCTACAATTACAGATGAACCAATTCCATAAACCAAAACAGGTCCTGCAATAGTAAACATTTTAGCTGCTACCCCAAAAACAAAACCCTCTTTTTTAAATTCCATTGCAGGTGAGACTATAGAATTTGCAAATCCAGTAATCGGTACGACAGAACCTGCTCCTGCAAAATCACCTAACTTGTCATATACACCAATTCCTGTAAGCACAGCACCTAAAAATACCATAACTATCGAAACATAAGTCCCTACATCATCTTTTGGAATACCAATTTTCGAAAAAATATCACTTATAAATTGTCCAATTACACATATTAATCCTCCAACCCAAAAGGCATTAAAGCAGTGTATTAATAAATTAGGTTTTGGAATATTATTGGAATTAAGTTTATCAAATTTTTTTCTAATTATTTTTTCTTCTACCTTCATAATGCTCCTCCTTTTAACCTTGAAAGTTGTTATCAATTTGTTTTGTAATTTAAATATAATAGTCTAATCCTTAATTATAGTATTTGCATTAATATATTTTTTAGTCAAAAAAAGATATAACTAAAGATAAAGAAGGGGCTGTCTCAAAATGGTTAAAAAATCATTTGAAGAGATAGCCTCTTTTCCT
>ERZ1463035.22-NODE-22-length-34150-cov-11.588591_pt1 | contig 34150 bp, 34 predicted proteins | sample MGYA00564486_ERZ1463035 | MGnify/ENA primary metagenome ERZ1463035 (study PRJEB39244, sample SAMEA3635149) | Helicobacter pylori | study: EMG produced TPA metagenomics assembly of PRJEB11511 data set (Assembly of a 5300-year-old Helicobacter pylori... | reverse complement strand
AGTACTGGTGACTGGAGTTCAGACGTGTGCTCTTCCGATCTTCCACAGCACGTTTGCAACCGTCTGCGGTCTATTTTGCGACCAGCGCCCAAAGTCTGGCATGAGTTAGGACTTTCACATCCTACAGCATTGCTTCCTCTTACCTCGGAAGTAGGTAGTCATTGTATTATTTAAAGCCCCAAAGTGGGTGCAATCGAATGCCCTCGACCACCATTCTTCTTCTCCACCTTGTTGGAATCGCACCAACGTTCCGCCCTGTTAAGGTTCACGCACGGAATCTACTAAGAATTTAGGGATTTGAACCCTAAGCATTGACTGCGCTTAACTGCCACCTGTGGAATTTAATGTGTTATCTTTATGAAGTGTTCGTCAACACTTAGCAATTATTTATTGTCGCCACTTTACGACATCAGATAATACTAGTTACGAAGGCTCCCATGAGCTTGATAAATCGGTTACTCCGCATCACCATCTACACATGTACCACTTTAGGCTGATAAACACCTTTTGCACCCTACTGGTCTCTAGGTTGGTGCTGATAGCTAATTAACCTTTCGCTTTCCACTTTTGAAGTTACTCACGCATTCTGCATTATATCGGCAAAGACCATGTTTATTTAATCTAAAGTTTTCTACTTTCATCCTTTATAAATCTTGGCTGTTTCGTTTTATCTCTTAAATATAATCGTCTTAAAGTCTTTCCATCATCATTAAGAAGATAAATGGAACTAATTTGATAATTTTCATAATGTTCTTCATGTATATATTTTGAGTCAAAAAACAATTTTTCTGTTGATGGATTAAATTTATAACTATGTCCTGTGTTTCCAAAACTAATAAAAATTCCATCTTCCTCGTACGAAGCGCAGTTTACACCAGATAAATAATCGGTTTTAAGATGGGCTGTCTTACCTTCGCCAATCTCACTCTTTAAAAATTTGTCAATCTGTAATAACATAAAAATCTTCCTCTCTGTCTATCTGTCTATTTGTCTAGTAACAGTCTACTCCCAATTCGCTGTCACCACATCGCTCCCACAAGACGAACCTAATAACGATGTTTCCCTTTCTAAGTAAGTATCATAACCCACAAGGCGAAGGAGCTATAATTAATTTATTCTTTTGTAAGATGATAACATCTTACCTAAACTCCATAGGAGTTAACCGTCAGTGCTATGTAAAACCACCATGCCGAATGTTTCAGCATTAGATGGCTTTAGTAAGTGTAACTTTTAAACTTGATAGTTACTTGCTTATCCGCCAACAAACAAGTTATTCGTTTACGGGAAGTTAAACGAATGATGAATGATAAAGTTGAATGTGTTACTGCCTTACACAAAACATTATAGCATGATTTAAAAAGTTTTGCAACCCTTACGCAAAACTTTTTAAATAATTTTCTTAATCTTACACTATATGTTGTAGGTTGATGATGTCAAATTTAAAGTTACCATCTTCTTCTACAGTTACAATAGTTTGAGATTTAGAAGCTAATGCACGCAATTTATCTGAATATTCGTCAGCGCCTTTAATAGAGCCAACAGATACTTGATATTTGTTTTGTCCGACTTCTAGCATGAAGTTGTGGTGGATGTGTCCGCTTAAAATTAACGAATAATTAATTCCATCGTAACTACAGTGTTTGCCTAAAAGGTCTTTATTCTTAATGCCATCCATATCTCCATGAATAAATTTAATCCATTTTCCGTTAACTTCCATACGGTGAGAATATTTGTCATAAGCATTAATATATTCAATTCTTGAATTAGATAAAGTTAGGAAATTTTCTACTCCGTAATAAACTGCTGTGGCAACTGAATCACCATAAACTTGTTTATTTTTATCTGATTCCATACGGTCATGATTTCCAGAAATTCCAGCGAAAGTAATACGCACATCTGTAGGTAGACCATTTTCTAAATATTGTAAGAATTTGATTAGTAAAGTTGTTGCTCGAACGATTTGTTCTGATAGAGTAAATTCAACTCCATAAGCTTGTGCATAACGCATCGTAATGTGTTCTACAATGTCTCCTAAGTTTACAACGTGAACTTCTTTAGCGTTCGTCAATTGCTGTTTAATAAAGACTTCTGTAGCCAATTCTTCGATTACTCGACCAGCGATTTCAAAGTTGTATTTGTTATTTGGAACGTCAACTAATGCTCCTATGTGCCAATCAGAAATCGGAACAACTAGTGCTTTAGATTGACCAGATTTAACTCGTGGTACTAAAGTTTTTTCTGCTCTAATATCGAATATACCACTTGCGAAAGCATCAGTAAAAGTATCACCAATTTCTTTAGCGATTATACTTTGGTCTGTCAACTCTCGTTTAATTTTATTAAATTCGGCTGTACGCTTTTGTAATTCACGTTTTGAGTAAGCAACTCTACCCAACTGTGCTTCGATAGCTACCAAAGGCTCGTCCGAATTTAGAATTTCTTTAGTTTTGTTTAGCTTAGTTAACTCTCGGTCATAATCGTTTATTAAATTCCTGTAAATGTTTGAATTTTCAGAATCAAAGAAACCGTTGGCTTCCATCTGGCGTTTATGCTCGTTCCAGTTTACACGTCCACTGGCTGTTGCATTAGCTAATTCATTTTTGATACGATAAGCAGTTTTTAAATGCTCTTCCGTAATCTTTACAGTTTCTCCACGCTTGTTTCTGTAAGATTCACGCATACTAATTTTCAGCTCCCATTTTCCTAGATTATCTTTGCCTTAGCAAAAAGCATGTTATGGATTTGAACCACGGTCTTCAACATTTTGTTGACACATTATCCCTCATGCTTCCATGCTTCGGTCATATTTGATTCCACCACAGAATATGCGGTTTCAAGCACCACAATAGCTTGCCACTTTTTATTTTAGTGCCTGTAAAACTTAGTGACCAAAAAATTTCGGCGAGTGTTTAATGACGTGTGCCAGCACGCTTTAACAACTCAATGCGCTAGAAGGGAATCGAACCCTAAGTTTGTGACGAACAACACCAGTTTAGCGAACCTCTAGGAAGGAGGTATGATAGTTTCGAGAATAGGTGAGTTGGGAGGAACTCACCAAATAGCCAATTAGGGATTCAAACCCTGTAATATCAAGTGTTTATTTGGCTTACAACTCTATTATAGTCCATCCGCAAAAGAAACGCAAGCAAAAACCGAAAATAATTTAAAAAACTTTTATTTTTTGCTAAAATTATGTCAATAGTTAAAATTACCCTTTAGTTTTCTCTCTAAGCCACTTTAGCTTGTTTATGAGTATTTATAAGCAAAACAGTTTAAAACGTCTTAGAAAGCAAATTAGAGGGGTTACAGACGATTCTAAGACTAACCTTTGGGTTTAACTTTTGCAAATAACTTGTAAAATAGCCTAAAATAGCCCAAAACGCACTCATGTAGGAGTTTGTAGCACCTTTAGCTTAATTTTTAAGTTTCAAACTGGTGTTTCTAATCAAATTTTAATTTAAGAATCCTTTAGTACCAATGCCTAGAGAATTATTTTTAACTTTTTGAAAAAACTTTTGATTTTTGCTTTACACTTTTGCCCTCGCGCGCCTATAATATCTTTATAATCTTTTAATATTATATATATATTATATAATTAATTAGTCAAATTAATAATTAATAGATTTATTCGCTTCGCTCATAAATCTATTAATTATTAATTTGCCTTTAATTTATTCTACTTCGTAGAATAAATTGTATTATATATTATATTTAATTAATTAATATATATAATTAATAATTAATAATAAATAATTAACGCGCGCGCGTACACGCATAATGCACATACGCATAATGCACGCATACGCACGCACACACGCCGTTTCGCTTTCACCCAAAATCAGCCAGAAAAAAGAATTTTAAAAAACTTTGTGTTTTAGCTTGCGTTTCTTTTCTCCGTGTGCTATAATGCTAGTGTAAGGCGAAAGGATGGTTTGGAAAATGAAAATTAATCAAATTTTGAATGTCGACGATAAGGTCGAGGGAACAGCGAAAGTCGAATACAAATTGTTTTCTGGCGATGACAATTATAAAATTGCGAAAGTGAAAATATTGTCAGTTGACCTAGAAGAACATGAGAAGCTTGTAGGCAAGCAGATTACAGTTACAGGCGCAATCAAAGACGAGGACGAAAGCCAGTTCAGATTCTCTGGGATTGCAGTAGACAAGGGCAGTTACGGATTACAGTTAGCTTTAATCTTAGCTTACCCAGACGTAGACGTGACATCACGCAAAAGCTTGTTAGAGTATTTAAAACGCATGGTAACACAATTGCAGTATCAAGAACTTACGAAAACTTTTGAAGACCCAATCGAACCACTTTGGAACGAGGATAGAGAAGCCTTGATGCAAGTTAAGGGCATTGGGAAAGTTCGTGTAGAGTTGCTTATTGAGCGCTTTGCGACACTGAAACTAGAGCTTAAATATATTCGTCAGTATGCTAAATACAGAATCGAATCTAACGTGTCTAACAAGCTCACCACAGCTTTCGTTGGCAGATTAGCTAGTCTAGTATATCAGCTAGAGAACAACGTGTATGCTTTACAGTATCTAGCTAATTTGACTTTCGAGGAAGCCGACAGAATCTATCTTGACAATGGCGGTAAAGTGGACGATGACTTTAGACTTAAAGGCATTATCAATTCTGAATTTCTTGACCAAAAGTTTGAAGGTCACACGATTGTGAATCAGTCGGACGTAACAAGAAAACTAAATAATTATATCTACAGCGAAGATATCAACGGTTTGGTTCGTAGCATCTTCGAGAAATTCCCAGAAGAGTATGTCAGCTTAGGTGATTATAACTTTGCCTTAAAACGTATTTACGACATGGAGTATACAGTTGCCGAAGAGATTCATCGCTTGCAAAGAACACAGCAAAATTTCTTAGCACACAGCATTGGAAAAATTGTTGAAGAGCAAGAAACTAAAAACAAATTCAAATTCACAGACGACCAAATCAATGCGGTTCAGACAATCCTAAAAAGCCCTGTGGTGACGTTAGAGGGTCCATCTGGTACTGGTAAGACTAAGAGTGTTAAACTGCTGTTAGAAGTCCTTAGAGCTAATGATTACACGTTTGCACAATGTGCCTTAGCTGGTAAAGCAAGTAACGTAATGGCTAATGCAACTGGTTACAACGCTAGCACAATTCACAGACTTTTAGAATTTAATCCACAGGAAAACGGATTTAATTATAACGCTGAAAATCAATTACCACACGATGTAATCGTTGTAGATGAGTTCTCAATGGTCGATGTAGAGCTTCTAGGTTCGTTGCTTGTTGCTATCAAAGATGGCGCTAAACTCGTTCTAGTGGGCGATATGGGGCAATTAGAGCCTATTGGGATTCAAGTTATGCGACCTTTCGTTGAATCTGGCATAATTCCAGCGTTCAAATACACGAAAATCCATCGTCAAGCCGAGAAATCAGCGATTATTACGGATTCAATTGGCTTGCGAAAAGGTGTAAATCCACTAGGTGACGAGTACACAACAGGTAAATTCACTCACGGTGAGCTACAAGATTTGACTTATTTCGTCGGTGATGACGATAATAAGCTAATAAAAGGCGGTCTTATCCGTTTCAAAGAGTATTATAAAGCTGGTGCGGACGTAATGGATATCCAAATCATTACTCAAACTAAAGCAACATGCCACACGTTTAACAAGATTTGTCAAGAGTACGTCAATCCAGAGGTTAAAGGCGAAGAAGTCGTAGAGAAAACTGTTGGCAACAAGGCTTATGTATTCCGAAAAGGCACGAAAGTCATAAACGTTGTAAATAACTATCACACAGTTACCGAAGATGGCGAGAAGTTGCCAGTGTTTAACGGTTCGATGGGAATTGTTAAACGAATTAGAAAGATTTCGGCTAATAAAAGCGAGATTTTAATTGACTTCGAGGGAATCGGCTTAGTAGTCATGGATAACGCAAAAACGTTAGATTATGCTTATGCTGTTACAACTCACAAAGTTCAAGGTTCACAGTTCAAACACACGATTCTAGTTCTGCTAGACAATCAACGGATGAACACACGTCAGCTTTTGTACACAGGGATGACACGTTCACAGCTAACAGGTGATATCTTCGCATCGTACGGAACGATTCAAGGCTGTACTTTGAACAACCAAATGCACTACAAACGCACGAATTTATGCGCTATGTTAAAAAATATTGAAAATTTTGAAAAATAATTTATTTTGTTGGTTGACTATGCTGTTTTGGTGTACCTTAGCTTTTGTAGGGGTACACAAAACAGCAACGTGTAGCCATTTAACGGATAAATTATGCCAGAATTATGTCCGATTTGTTCTTCGCCAATTGATAAACAGCATACCGAATGTCCGCTATGCGGAAATGAAGTTGCGAATGGTGAGGTGAAATAATTGCCAAAGAAAATAACTTGCGGAAAATGCGGTAGCATCCACGATTACAATTTTGTCTGTAAAGGTGCTAAGAAAGCCGAAGAAGCTCGTAAAAAAGATTACAATGCTTATAAACGTGGTTACACACAACGTAACGAACACGATAGAGAAATGAAAACAGCACGATGGGTTAAGAAGCGTGCTAGTATCATCGAGGGCGACGGTCACGTTTGCCAAAGATGTTTATACAAATACGGAATTATAACAACAGACCCTTTAGAAGTCCATCACATCAAACCTCGTGTCAAATATCCACACTTGATTTTTGTTGACGAAAACCTTATTACACTTTGCAGAAGTTGTAACTTACAGTTGGGTATTCAAGAGGAACTAGACTTTGAGTTTGACTTCGGAAAACGTGAAAAAAGGATGTCTGAATTAATCAACATTTAGAAAGTGAGGTGTAAATATGGCAAGACCTAAAAGCCCAGCTTCAACCAAAAAGGGAAAATCTGAAACGAAAGCAGAATTGAAAATTCGTCAAGAAGAAGAACTTAAAATTAAAGGTGGGACAGATAAAGTCTTTACCGTTCCTAGACACCTAAAGGGTGACGATAGGAAACACTATCGTTTCTTGATTACGGAGCTAGCAAACACCGATACTCTTTCCAATTTGGATATTCCAATTTTGCTACAAACCGTAAAAATTATGACAGCTATTGAACAATGCGACAAAGAGTTAGAACAGTTAGGTAGCATGATTTACATTGACCAAAACGGACAGCCTAAAGAGCATCCGTCAAGTAAACAACGTCTAGCGTATCTTTCACAGTATCGTGCTATGGCTGGTCAACTAGGATTGTCACCGTCAGCTCGTGCAAGTTTGGCTGGCAAGAAAATTGAAGCGCAAGAAAACCAAAATGACGATTTACTTAAAGTATTAGGCAAGAACAAGTAAAGATACGTTGGTCTTTGGGGCGGTTCGATTCCGTCCGTATCTCTAGGGCTGATTACCCTTCATTTTCATCTCCTTTTCGTTCCCCACATTTCGCCAGATGTGGGGTTTTTATATGATTTCAGACGTGGGACAACTCACTGACAAATCACCATTTCATCCAGAAAGGAGCGATAATTTGACAGAAGAATACGATGACACCTTGTTATACTCGAATCAAGCTTATCAGTATGCACAAGACGTTATAAATGGCGACATCGTAGCTGGAAAATATGTTAAAATAGTTTGCCAGAACTTCCTTGATGACATAGATAAAGTTGACGATGAAGACTTTCCTTACTTTTTCGATACTGAACTAGTAGAGTTGGTTCAGAACCTTTGTAAGCTGTTAAACATGGCTTCTGGGGTTGAAAGTGGTGGAACAGTGTACGATGCTTTAGGTGGGTTCCAGTGGTTCTTTATCTTGTCTGTACTTTGCTGGAAACATGCAGAAAATCCAGATAAACGAAGATACGAACAATCAGTTTTATTAATTGCGAGGAAAAGTGGTAGTGTCTTGCCCCTTTAGCTAGAAATGGCTAATGTGAATCGAGCTAATTCGGTGGAAAACTCAAACGAGAGAATACCGAGCTAACTAAATCTCTAACAAGGTTTAGCAGTGTAGAGCATAGCAACTGAAACCGAAAGGAATATAACGTTGCCACGAGAGTTCGAGCCTAAGTCCAATGGATATGGTCAAAATGTATGCCGACCTTACAGGTGACTGTAAGAAGTGGATGATAAAAAACTTCCACGATAACAAACGAAGACTTTCCTAATCGCTTTATTGTTCGTGTTATTATTACTAACAGAACCAGAAAACTCCGAGTTCTATTCGGTTGCACCAGATAAAGATTTATCTTCAATCATCAAAAAAGAGCTAGAACAAATGATTGAAAAATCACCAGCTATCTCTAAATATTTTGTAATTATCAAAACTGAAATTCGCTGTACTATCACGAAAAGTAAGTTCGTACCATTAGCGAACTCTAATAACCGTCTTGATGGACGTAAAGCCAACGTGTTCGTTGCGGATTGACTAAGCGCAAACTAGTCCGCACTAGTAGTGATACTAGTTAAATAAACCTCTTTAATTCATGGGAAGACTGATACAGTCAATCATGAGCGAAGCCCTTTAGGGGAACGTGCAACGACTATCGAACAGGACTAAGCTAAAGAAATTTACTTAGTGAACTTAGTAGAGTACACCGCAAGCGTGGTGGAAACAGGAGGAATCTTACGAGTGGTAACAGCTTTTAAGATTATGATATAGTCTAATCTATGTGGCGACATATAGAGTTTATCTAGCGAATAAACGTAATACAACTGGAAGTTGGCGCACTAAGAAACCGTTATCCGATTGATGCGATGGTTTCTTCACAAATGAATATGTTAAACCGTACTGGTATCTTAATCAGTACAGCCTATGAATCTTTGGATAATCCAATGACACAAGAGGTGGACTACTGTAAACGTGCCTTAGACGGTCATATAACAGACGAATCCTTATTCGCTTTACTGTATATGCCAGATGATTCTTTGAATTGGATGGACGATGACGAAATGTTGAAAGCTAATCCACTTTGTTATGATGTTCCAGAAAACTTAGGGTATCTTCACAAACAAAGAGATAAAGCTTTAGAGCAACCAGAAACAAAGAAAAACTTTTTAACAAAACACATGAACATCTTCGTTGAAGGTAACGATGCCGAATTATTCGTGCGTAACGAGGATTTAGTTAAAGGCAGAATGAATGACGGTGATTTTGATTGGAATGGTAAGAAAGTCTATGTCGGTGTCGATTTGGCATCTACAGACGATAACACTTCCATTGCGATGGTTCACTATGACCCTTACACTACAAACTTTTATACTAAGGTTTGGGCTTTCATTCCGAAAGATAGTGTTGAACTTAAATCTAAAGCCGAGAAACACGATTACGAATTAGACATTGATAAAGGTACTTGTTTCGCTTCTGGTGACCGTGTAATCTCTTATATGTTCGTTGAACAGTTCTTACTTGACTTAGAGAAGGATTATGGCGTTAAAATTGCTGGTATCGGCTATGATAGGCACAACTGTATTTCTTCCGCTAACAAATGGGAGGAAGCTGGTTACGACACGATAGAGGTACGTCAGCATAGCACACATATGGGACCAGCTACTAAGTTACTAAAAGAATCTATTCTCTCTCAAAGATTCTTCTATGACGAGAATAGACTTTATGAAATCAACTTCTCAAATGCTAGAGAATCTCGTGACACCAATTTAACTGGTTATGTAAATAAAAAACAATCTAACGGTAAAGTGGATATGGTTGTTGCGACAATTGATGCTATGGTATTATGGGTTGATGACATTGCTGGCAACGATTCTGTGTACGAAAATAGAGGATTCATTGTACTTTAAAAATAAATTAAATTCTTTTTTAAAAAAGTGGGTTACTTTGTATTTCTTATCTACCTTAGCTTTTGTAGGGCATTAATAAAAGTCAACTTTTATTTACTAAGACCTTACCGCCAATTAGGGCATTTGAGGACAAACTGTCCCTTTAGCCATTAGTAATCTATTTACTAGTGGCTTAAATTTATTATAACACAACTAAAACTAAATAGCAAGTATGAACTGAATATATTTGGTGGACTTCTTAGAAGCACCTTAAATAAGTTAACTTAAAACCGAAAGGAGGTTAACCGTTAACATGGCAAGCACACAAAAATTAGCTGATTTATTTAGACAACAAAAATCTGCCGACGACCCCTACAAAAGTTATCAAGGCGGAAGAAACTTATCAACATCCATTAATTCACTTTTTAGCAATGCTACTTCTATCACAGAAGAAGACGTTATGAAGATTCCCACAATTGTTGCTGGGCTAGAATTAATTCAAGGAGCCTTTTCACAATTGCCAGTTGAGCTTTACAAACTGGATGAAAATGGAAACCCAGAAAAAGCTAAGTACGACAATCGAGTTAAATTAATCAACTCGGAACCGAACAACAGTATGACAGGCAATGCTATGAAACGTAAGATTGCAAAAGATTATATCTTTTACGGAGCTTCATATTTCAAAATTGATAAATTAGGTCTTGAATACTTAAATTTATTTGGTTTAGAGACTAAGAAAGTTATCGTTGATGTTTTCGTTTCAGAGGGTTACAAACGTTATGCAAACTTTAGATTAAGCGAAGATTATCAAAAGAAATTTTCAGAAGATGAAATCATGTGTATCTTAAAGAACACAGAAAATGGTTATACATCACGAGGTATCTTAGAGAACAACGCTGATATCTTAAATTTAGCTTTACAAGAACAAAAATATTCAACAAACGTATTATCCAATGGAGCTTTACCAGTTGGAGCTTTAACTTCCGATGCTAAATTGACACCAGAAGTTTTAGACCGCTTGAAAGATTCATGGGCTAGTATGTACGCTGGTGCTGGTAACGCTGGTAAGACGATGATTTTAGAGCAAGGAATGAAGTATACTCCTATCTCAATGAAACCAGCCGACTTACAATTATCAGACACTAAGAAAACATTAGTATCAGATATCGCTAGAATCTTGAACATTCCAGAATCTATGTTGAATCCAGATGCGAATAAATACAGTTCCAACGAACAAAACAACTTGTATTTCTTACAATACTGTTTATCACCAATTATCACAGCCACAGAATCAGCATTAAATCGTTGGTTACTTCTTGAAACAGAAAAAGAACAAGGTTGGTACTTTAGTTTTGATGTTACCGAAATCCTTCGTTCAACTGCCAAAGAACGTACCGAAGAAGCTGTAGAAGGGCTTAAAGGTGGAATTTACTCACTAAACGAAGCTAGAGCGAAAACAGGTCAGAACCAACTTGAAAATGACTTTATGTATATTTCTCTAGGTCAAGTTCTTTACAATCCAGATGAACAAATGCTTATTACTCCTAACACTGGTCAAGTTCTTAAAATTAACGAGGGTGGAGCCGAAGTATTAACTGCTGGTACAACTAAAGACACGGTGACAAATCAACCTGTAGATATTCCTAAAGACGAAACGTCAAATTAAAAGGAGGTGATATATTGGAAAACTTAGAAATTAGAAGTATGGAGAGTTCTTTTGAAGTAGAAGTCGAAGAAAATAATTATCATATCAAAGGCTATGCCAACCGTTATGATGACATGTCAAAAATTATGGTTCGTAAAGATAACCATACAGGAACAATCCGTAAGTTCTCTGAAAGAATGGAGAACGGTGTATTCCAACGAGCTATTATGGCTAGTGGTTATGACACTACTTCGCCAGATGATTCAATTCAACTATTGTTGGAACACAACGATAAAGACATCCTTGCTTCCACTACAAACGGTTCTCTTAGAGTTTCAGATGATGGAGTTGGATTGTGGATTGATGCTAATATCATCCCTACAACTTATGGTAAAGATACTTATACTCTTATCAAACAAGGTGTACGTTGCCATATGTCAGTTGGCATGTATGTTTTGGATGATGAATGGATTGCCCCACCAATGGGTCATGATGTTTGGGTTCGTGTCATTAAGGAGATTCGACTATTTGAGATTTCAGTAGTTCGTAATCCAGCCTATGCCAACACTGAATTAGAAGCTCGTGGTTACACAACCATTCAAGACGACATTTTGAAAGAGGAAGGAGTGGAAAAACGTATGAATCCGAACGATGAAATTTTGTTAAAAGTTTTAGAACAAGTTGACCGTATCGCTACAGGTTTTGATTTATTAGGTCGTAAGTTTGAAGCATTTACACAATCGCAAGATAACGTAAACCAAATGAACGAACTGAAAGAAATCAACGCTAGCTTACAAGCTGACTTAGACAAGTTAGGAACAGCACAAGTAGACACGCAAGTTGCTATTAATGAAGCTGAAAAACCAGCTATTCCAGAAGCAGTAACAGATGAAAAACCTGTTGAAGAAAAAGCTAAGGAAGAAGTTCCAACAGAAGACGAAGAAGTGGTTAAAGAAGACGAGGAAGTTGTCGAAGAAAAACCAGTTGAAGAAGAAGTTCCTAAGTCAAGTGATGATAAGGAAGAAGAAGTACCAGCGGAAGACGAAAGTCCAGAAGCACCAGTGAAAGATGAAGCTAAAGAAGATGAAGAAGAAGAGAAGAAAAAGAAAGAACAACGCTCTTTAGATATCAACGAAATGGCTCGTCTGCAAGCTGAAATGTTAACATTACTATAACAAACAAAATGGAGGAATAATATTATGTCAGAAACAGTTAAAGGTTTAAAAGAAAAGTTAGCAGTTGCTAAACAAGAAATGCAAGACATGTTTGTAACACCAGAAGCAGAAGCTCGTGGATTTAACGAAGTTGAAAAATTAGCTTTTGATGAAAAAACTAAAGAAATTCGTTCGTTAGTTGACACTATCAACGCAAAACAAGAAATGGGGAATTTAGGAATGGTTGAAGAAGTAGCAGTAACAGAAGAATTATCACAAGAAGTTAAAGAAGAACGTGCTTTCACACAATTCTTACAAGGTAAAGAAGGCGAAGAATTCCGTTCAGTAGTTACAAGTGCAGAACCGGGTAAATTAATGATTCCTACAACTATTGAATCTGGCGTTATCGAATTGTTAGGCGAAACAGCACCATTGTTCTCTGCTTCTCGTAACTATCCTTCAACAACTGGTTTGTTAGAAATCTTACGTGAAACTGATTTAGGAACTGCTGGATTCATCGGCGAATTAACAGATGCTACTCCTAACGATTTCAAAATGGATAAAGTAACTTTACGTCAACACCGTGCTGTAACTGCAATCCAATTATCACAACACATGCTTAATGATTCTGCTTTACCATTAGCTAGCTACTCTACTGAACTTTTAGGTCGTCGTTTAGGTACACTTTTAGATGAAGCTGTTTTAACTGGTGGCGGTAAAGATGCTGATTCATTCGAAGGTATCTTGAAATCTACTAAGATTGAAAAACACGAAGCAGAAGGCGCTGAAACTACTGTTCGTGATTACCAAAAAGCTATGTTATCATTACATCCAGCTTATGTTGCTGGCGCTATTTGGGTTATGTCTCGTAAAGAATTCATGCACGTTGGTACTTTACAAGATGGTAACGGTCATCCTTACCTTGCTATGGACGTTGCTAAAGGACCACAAGCTTACACTTTATTTGGCTTACCAGTACAAATCTCTGACGTAATGGCTAAAGAAGATGGCGTTATCGCATTGCTTGCTAACATGAAAGATGGTTACGCAACAATGACTAAGAAAGGTTTAGAGTTGAAACACGTTTCTGCTGATACAACACAAGCTCTTAAAGGCGGTCACTTGTTCTTATTAGATGGTTACTTCGATGGAATCATCCTTAACGAAAAAGCTATGCGTTTCTTAACAAAAAAAGCGTAAAGCCCACACCTGTTGAACCTGTAACAGGGTTAAAAGCTGACAGTGCAACCAGTGATTCTATCACTGTAAGTTGGACTGTCTAGCTTCGACAGGCATCTTTTAAGAAGGGAGGACAATTAATATGGCAGATACATTTAATAGCTATTTAGATGGTGTTAAAAAAGATACTGGTTTAACTAAACCACCTTACAAATTTGCTGGACTAGCTAGTGGTAAAGAGTTTACTTTAGGCATTTCTCGTGTAGACGAAAAAGGCAAAGAATCAACTGTTACTACAATCAAATATTCTACAAAACCAGCAATCGTCGCTGTAGAATCTATCACAATTGCACCTAAGAACGCTACTGGAACATCTTTAGAAGCTGGTGAAAAACAATTCACCGCTACCGTATTACCAGCAAACGCAACGGACAAAACTGTGACATGGGCGGTCACTACACCAAAAGCTGGATTATCAATTGACAACAAAGGTCTTGCAAAATGGACTAATGTAGCTGGTTTAGCTGGCGCACATGAGTTGACAGGAACTGATAAATCTGGTAAAATCGTTGGGAAAGCAACTTTAACTTTAACTGATAAAGTTGTAGAACCAGAACCAGACCCAAAGCCTAAAGCGCCTAAATCAGTGGAGGTAACATTCCCTACTCACGAGGGCGCTAATCTTGAAATTGAAAGCGGAGGTGAATAAGCTTGCCATTTAATGTTTATTTAGACGACAAGTTATTCGTTAAAAACGTGACTTCACCTCACGTTTTATCTGGTTTGAATCCAGCGACAGAATATAAACTTTCTGTAACAGAGGTTATCAAAGATGTTGAATCGCCAAAGTGGAACGGTAAACTTTTAACTAAGGCTATCGTTGAAGCTGAAACAATTGCTTTTATTCAACATGAATATGAAGTTATTGAAGGTGATTCTATTTTTGTTGAACCTTTAGTAATACCGTGGAATACTACAAATCGTGATAAGATGGATGTACAACTATTAGAAAATGATGGTGTACTTGAAGTTGCAGAAGACAAGAATAGCATTAAAGCCTTAAAGGTAGGTACTGCTAAGGTTTCGCCTATTGCTGAATTTGTATCTCGTGATGCTGAACTTTACAATTCTACTATTAAAGTATTACCAAAAGGAACTAAACGTGTTTATCCACAGCGTTTTGGGATTGGTCCCTATGTCACTACAGGTGAAGGTTCTTATTTTACAAATGAAATCTATGTTTCACAATATGATACAACCTTCATTCAATTTGGTATCTTAGGTACTGCGAACATGCACGATTGGCAATTAGAAGCAGTCACAAAAGATATCATCAGTGTTGGAAATCACGGTCGACGAGTTACAGGTTTGAAAGTAGGAGAAGGCAAGGCAAAAATATTCTACAAATCAAATCCGACTGTAGTTGTTGAAGTGACTATTCATGTTACGGATGAACCATCTGATATCATTTTTGAAAAGACTACCTTTGATGGAAAAGTTGGAGATACAGGTGAGATTACTGTTAAATATATACCGCAAGCTACTATCCCTAAATACCCACTTCATATTAATAATCGTAATAGCAATTTGGTAAAAGTCGAAGCCAACAAAGCTGACCCAACTAAATTAAATTATGAAATTTTGGGTGTGGGCTTAGCGCAAGTTCGAGTAAGTTGTGGAAACTCTACTAGGATAATTATGTTTAGTAGTATGCCAGCATAATAGTAAAATAATATTCGTTTTTTATTTAATTTCTGGTTGACTTTAGGTCTACTATCTACCTATGATTATGTAGGGGTTAGATAAAAGAAGTATTTTATTTACGAAAAACCTCTAGGTATCTACTCGGTAGATGCCTAGATTTTTTACTTTACCCACCAAAAACTACAAATGAGACAGGATGTGAAAAAATGGCGCTACAAGATTATGAGATTGAAGGTGAGTTCCAGAAACCAGCCGACAATACCCAAACCGTAGAGGACTTCATTGCAAAGCTACAAGCAGAATCCATCAACGCAATTGACGTTCCGTTTGCTAAGAACTATCTCAAAGTAACGGAAAATGAAGATGATTTGTTTATCGCTCTTTGTATCGAAGCCAGCAAGTCATTTATCCAAAACTACTTAAACCGTGAATTTGACGAGTTTAAGAAAGTTCCTTTCGAGTTTGCTATCGCTTCTTTAAACTTGATTACTTTATGGTATGATAATAGAGGTGTTAACGGACAAGCTGGTAACAACGTAGGAGAAGCAGTATTTACGTTTACGCAACTTGTTGGACCACATCGCTACATTCAAATTGGAGCTGTAGGCGGAGCAGAATTGAATCCAGCTACTTTCCCAATTACACCGACACAAGTTGAAGGTTTTGAGGATGGTGTAACTCATGGTTAGGAACTATTACCCCACACGATTAAAGAGGTTTAATAACTCTTTATTAGATACAAAATTACAATTCTTCACTTTGAAAACTCATGATGAAGAAGGTAATCCACTGTTGGATGCTTACGGAAACCAACGAGAAGTCTATGTCAGATGGAAAGAGAAGTTTGCAAACATGCAACTTGTTCCCATTGAAGACAAGGAAATCGGTGCTTCCGTATACAACAAAATGAAATACAAAGTAATCGTTAGATATGACAAAGAATTAGATGACGAGAAATTCTTCCTCTATGAAGGTGTCATGTATCGCATATCTTATGCTGACGACTATTACGGAGAAGGTCGCTATTTGGACTGTCTCGGTATTAGGGTGATTAAAAATGTCTAGCGGATATGTATTCGAGGGTAAAGGAATTGGTGGTCTTATTGATGCCTTAGAAACAAAAGGTGAAGCAGTCAACAAGGTTCAAACCAAAGCCCTTAAATTAGCTTCACAACCTATCCTTAATTCCGACTATGCTAAAGCTCCTTACTTAACACAAGCTGGTAGAAGTAGCATGAAAGTTGGACGTGTTTCTCGTAAAGGTGGTCGTGCAAGTATTGTAATTGGTATTGAGAACACAGCGATTAAACCAGTTTTCTATATGAAGTTTCAAGAGTTTGGAACTCATACACAAGACGGTGCTGTTGCTATCGAAGCCAAACACTTTACGCATAATGCCCTACAAGAGAATAAAGAGCAAGCTGTATCAATTATTATTAAAGAACTGAAAGGGGCGTTGGCTAAGAAATGATGGAATTTATCCCAGAAACTTATGTTACTGAAACTTTATCTTTTCTCAATAAGTCTAAGATACCATACGGATTAGTAAAAGTCAACACTAAAGAGCCACTTTATGTTACTTTTAAGATTTTTGATGAACGTGGCGTACTCTTTACAGACGACATGGAGGATATGACGAAGTTCTATGTACAAGTAGATACTGTTGATATGAAGAAAATCAATGTCAAAGTTGCTAGAGATATCAAGAAAGCCATGCTTAAAGCTGGTTTTAATAGTATTTATAGTGACCAGTTCTACAACAATGAAGCACAAAACTATCAAATCTCTTATCGGTACAGTTATGTATTCGATACAGATTTAGAATAAAACTAAAAATTGGAGGAATCACAATGTCATACAAAGATAATGGTGCATTAGTAGGTTTACAAAAAGGACATTACGCAATTCTTAAAACAGACACAAAGGCTGAATTAGTATATGATTCTACACACGGAGAAGAAGGAATCAAGGCTTTCCCTAACTTAGTATCTGCTAAAGTATCACCAAAATCAGACCAAGGTAAATTCTATGCCGATGACCAACTTAACGAAGTTGCAAACGTATTAGGAGAAATTGATGTTAACATTAGCTCAAAAGATATCTCAATGGAAGACCGTGCTATCTTATTAGGAGCTAAAATGGAAAAAGGTGTTATTCGTGAATCAGTTGACCAAGTAGCTCCGAACATTGCTTTCGGTTTCGCTATCTCAAAATCTAAGGGTGGTTTCTACTACTACTGGATTGTTAAAGCATTGGCACAACCTTTCGAAAACGATGTAAACACGAAAGAAGAAAAAATCTCATTCCAAACACCAGAACTAGTTCTTACTGGTATGCCACGTACTCACGATGGTGTATGGCGTATTGTTGCTGATTCTGATGCAGACGATTTCGTTGGAGAAGACAAATTCTTTAGCATTGAGTTCTTGCAAGAGAAAATGGCAGAAGCGGGAAAGTAACGCCCCCAACTAACTTAAAAGTTACAGAATCAACATCCGACAGTATAACTGTTGGTTGGGAGTAAGAAATTTCATGCCACATAACTGTCGAAGGTTATGTGGTAATTTTTTTTGATATTTTTAAAAACGAAAGGGAGATTATTATGAGTAACCATGATTTAATTCAATTTAAATTACCTATTGATGGGAAAGAAAAAACATTTATTATCAACAAAATTACACCACCTATTTACCGTAAGAATGTAATCTTAAAAGATACATTAGCTTCTATCACAACACCAGAAGAATTAGAGAGTTCATTTGATTCTATCTTATTACAATTCTGTGATGTATTCGGTAACCAATTCTCTAAAGAAGACATTGACGATTCGGATTTAGATATGTATGAAGAAATCATTCCACAAATGTTCTTAGCTTCAATGCAGATTTATAATCGTTTATTTATCGCTTTAGGTGAAGATTTAGTGGGCGGAGAAATTGATGAAGATGCGGATGAAGCTACAGCAAAGTAACGTCACCCAACTTCTTTATCACTTCTCTTTATAAGTCGCTATTGAAGGATGGGTGGAAATTCTCTGAAATAGATAATCTTGATTTGATTATGTATTGTGAAACAATCGCTTTAATGAATGAAGAAGTCAAGCCTAAACCAATTAGCGCAGAAGACTTTAACGCAGAATTTATGAATATGTAGGAGGGAAAAAGATATGGCAGAAAGCTATGGTTTAGTTGTTAAACTGGCGATGGAAAACAGTTCGTTCAGCGAAAAGCTAAAGAAAACTAAAGCAGATTTAAAGTCTGTAGATGCACAGTTTAAAGCTTCCAATTCTGGGATGAAACAAAACGAATCCATTTCGCAAAGTTTAGGCAACAAATACCAAAACTTATCCCAAAAAGTCAACATTAGTGAACGTGCAATGGGTCTTTATAGAACCCGTATTAGTGAACTAAACGCTTCACTCGGACAGGCTTCTACTAAACAAGGCGAACACAGTCAAAAGATTGTAGATTCTAAAGGTAAGGTAGATGCTTTAAAGACTACTTTAGCTGGTTTGAAAAAAGAATATACATCAACAACTAAAGAACAAGGTGAGAACTCTAAGGCTTCTAAAGACTTGAATAAAGCTATTGAAGCCACTAACAAAGAGTTAAAAGTAGCCAAAGATGAACTGAAACAAAATGAACAAGCTTATGATGGCAATGAGAAGAAAATGCGTAATATGGCTAACTCAATGCAGAATTACGAAACTAAGCTTAATGAAACAACCGCAAGTGTAAACAACATGCGTAAAGAAATGGATTTATTAGCTCGTACTAATGCTGATAGATTCCTTGATGCAACAATTGAGAAAACAGCTAAGATGGGTGATACATTCACTAGAGCTGGTGACAAGATGTCTGCTGTTGGTTCTACAATGACTTCTCGTGTTACTGCTCCTATCGTTGGTGCTGTTGGTATGGCTACTAAATCATTCATTGACTTTGATTCTGAACTACAAACAATGGGAGTTTTGATGAATGATGGTGGGGATGCAACTGCTGAAACTGCTGGTCAATTAGAGCAATTAGGTAAAGCATCGCAAACGTGGGCGCAACAATACGGAGTTTCAACTTCTGAAATTAACCACGGTATGGAAGAGCTTATCAAAAAAGGTTATGACTTTAACCAGACAATGGGTTCTATGCCAGCCATCCTAGATGCTACAATGGCTTCTGGTGATGACTTTAACACCGTAATGTCTGTATCTACCTCGGTAGTAGAAACGTTCGGTATGAAGACTAAAGATACACAATCAACAATGGAAAATACAACTAGAGTAACAGACGTTATGACTTATGCTGCTAATGCGACTGCTGCGGGATTCGCAGATTTAGGTGAAGCGATGAAAAACGTGGGACCTGCTGCGGTTGCTTCAAATCAAGATATCGTTGATATGGCAAGTGCTTTGGGCGTTCTATCTAACCAAGGTATCGAAGGCGGACAAGCTGGTACTTACCTAATGAATGCTTTGCGTAACCTACAAACACCTACTAAAGGTCAAAAAGAAGCAATTGACGAATTAGGATTATCTATCTTTGATGCAAGTGGTAACATGCGTAAATTCCCAGATATTCTAGAAGACATCGAAAGTAAAACTTCTGGTATGACAATGGAAACTAAAAATAATACTTTGGCAAACTTGTTTAATACACAAGCACTGAAAGGTATTAATCCACTACTAAATGCTGGGTCAAAAGAATTGCGTGAGTTAACTAAAGAAACTGAAAATTCTACAGGGGCAACTAAGAAACAAGCTGACCAACTACAAAATACTTCTGCTAACCAAATCAAGAAATTTAAAGCTTCTCTTGAAGTTTTAGGTCAAACAATTGGTAAAGAAGTGTTGCCAGCTATTATGCCTTTAGTTGAAAAACTAACAGAAACAGTTCAATGGTTTGGTACTTTATCAGAAGCACAGAAACAAAATGCTTTAAAATGGATTGCAATTACAGCTTCTATTGGACCTGTTCTAAAAATCTTAGGCTTGACAACCAAAGCTTTAGGTGGTACATTTAAAGCAATCTCAAATATCGGATTAGCTATTAAGGCTGTTAAAGGTCTAAACGGTGTCGCTGGTATTGGGATGGCAACAAAAGCTTTAACTGGTTTAGCTTCCGAAGGTGACAAAGCTGTTATTATGGCTACCAAAGGTGTTAAACAAGGTGGACTATTAGCTAAGATGTTCCCTAAAATGGCTGTCGGTACAGCTCAAATGGCTGGTTCTATGGGCGCTTTGGGTTCTGCTGGTGCTGGTGCTGGAACTGCTGTTACTGGTGCGACTACTGCTATGGCTACTGGATTCGGTGCTGTTGCACTTCCTGTTGTAGCTACAGGTGTTGCTATTGCTGGTGTTGGTGCTGTTGCTTATGCTGTTCATAAGAAAAATGAAAAAGACCGTAAACAAGAACGTGCAACATTGAAGAAAAACGGTGATGAGTATGCAATCTTTGCTGAAAAAGGCGTAAGAAATACTCAAAAAGTACAAGGCGCTAACGGACAAATGGTTACCACAATGGATGATAACTACAAGAAAATTAGTAAAGGTACTAAGAAAGTTATTGCAGATTTCACAACTATGTCTTTAGATTCTGTTAAACAAATGCGCTTATTCTCATTACAAACAGATTCCGTAACTGCTGAACAAGCACAAAAACTTAACACAAACTATGATAAGATGTACAAGAATGCTACTGAAAACATCAATAAACATTATGATGATAAAATCAAGAAAATTCGTGAAGCTAATATCAAAGAGTTGGGACTATCAGAAGAAGATAGACAACAAATGATTGCTAACTTAGAAGCTAAAAAAGGTGATGCAACACGTATTCAAAACGAGCAAACCGAAGCTATCAAGAAAATTCTTACAGATGCTTCTACTCAAAATAGAGCTTTAACAAATGCTGAAAAAATTGAGATTGAACGTTTAACTAGCGAAATGAATACCAACGTTGTTAACAACACTAATGCTACCGCTGAACAAAAGAAATCAGTCTTAGAACGTATTAAGAATGAATCTGGTAAAATCACGGAAGAAACAGCCAACAAAGTTATGAAAGAAGCTAACCGAGAGTATAAAGGTGCTACACATGATGCTGAATTAGCTTACAACGAGAAGATGGCTCTTGCTAGACAAACTCGTGAAGGCGGAGGTAAAGAAGCAGAAGACTTAGCAACTAAGATTGAAAAAGAAGCACAGAAACAAAAAGATACTGCAATTAGAAAAGCAAAAGAACAACAAGAAGGTGTCGTTAAGAAACTTAATCAAGGTAAACCAGACATTCAAGCTTCTGTGAATAGTCAAGGTGAAATTGTTAAGTCTGGATGGCAAAATACTATTGATTCTGTAAGTCGCTGGTGGGATAACCTATGGGGTAAGATTTCTCGTGGTAACGCTAGAGCTAGGTCAAATGCTGACGGTAAGGGTGGAAGTACGACTAGAAGTTCAGCTAATAGTTTCATTGGACCAATGCCAGCGTTCGCAAAAGGTACAGACTACTTCGAGGGTGGAGTTGCTCGTATCAATGAGGAAGGTGGGGAGATTGTTAACCTACCAACTGGAACGTCAGTAATTCCACATGATGCAAGTATCAAAGCTTTAGAAAATGTTTATGCCAAGATGGGTGGCGGTGGAGCTGGTGGAAGCCAAATCACACAGTACATCACAATTGGTGGAGACGTATCTAATGAACGCATCGACGAAATGACAGACCGTATTTCTAAGAATCTTCATGCTTACGAAACACGTAAATCAATGAGTACAGGAGATAAGTTAGCTTTTTAAGCTAGCTTTTCTTCTTTTACATAGTTAGACTTGCAACTTATACTTATGTGTGCTATACTGGATGTATAACTAAAAGGGAGGACACAATTATGAATTTATCTAAAGACTACATGGTGATTAAAACTGAACAATATCATGTTTGTTATATTAGTGATGTGGCGGAACTATTAAAAAGATTTAATAAAGATGGTTTCTACACACAAATGAATCTAATAGAGAACAAGTATGGAGAACTCTTCTATGAAATACAGGTCTTAGCAAAGAAAGAAGATGTGAAACCATTATGAGTGTGACACATACTTTAGAAATGGAAGTTACCTTAGACAATGAAACAGAAGAACTCTTTCGTCATCAAGCGACCTCTTATGCAGTAATGCAAATGGGAATCAATCCAGACGAACTAACAGAAGAAACAATCCAGTTTTACGTTAACTTGTTGATTAAAGGCACTGTAATTAGAGAGGGAGCTTTAGATAAAGTGATTCTAAGGGCTAAATAAAATTATAGTTTTATTTGAAGAAAGGACGTCATTATGAACAATAAACTAGGATTAAAACCAAATGATATCGTAATTAATAGTAACGGAGTAATGGGTATCATTTTTCAAGAGGAAATTTACGAAGAGGACGAAACAGTTCATGTAAGATTTCCAGAAGAACGAACCAACTATATGTTATGTATCGACGACTTACGACATCCTGTTAAAAGTGAGATAGATGAATGGGTAAAATCTTTAGCTATTCGGAAGTTAAGGGACACTTTTTGTGATGATTCTATAGAAATTTTAGAATCATATTATAAATAATAAATAAGCGGTTTTGCACTTGCAGAATCGCTTTTTGTATGCTATAATGTAAAAGTAAGGTTAAGAAAGGAGAATACGATGGAGAATTTATTCCGCTATAAAGCAGACTTGTTGTATGGAGATAAATTAGAATCTGCTAACTCAATAGGAGATTTTGAGTTCTTTATTACTTCACGTCCACAAATTACCAAAGCACAACGAAGAAACAATAACGTTGCCATAGCTGGTCGTGACGGTGATTTAATCCGTGACGATGATTCATATGATAATGTTGACATTTCTTTGGAATGTATTATTAAATCTAAAACGCAAGCTAACAAACAGAATGACATTGATAAGCTATATCACTGGTTAAATAGAGGTGGCTATCAAAAGCTACAATTATACTTCCGTGATGAAGTTTACTGGATGGCATGTTTTCAAGGAAACTTTGCTTATGATAACAAGAAGTCTGACAATTTATACACTAAGATTTCTATTAGTTTCACAGCAAAACCAAACCAGTTGAAACTTAAAAGTGATACCATTGTGGTCTCACCTATTACAGCTAGCTTTAATGTTCCTAATAACTATGGTAAATCTAAACCGATTTTCCATGTTACAGGAAAGGGAAACTTTGAAATTAAGGTTACAGATTCCACAGGGAAAGTAACGACCATTGAATTTAAAGACATTTCAGAAGCTAATGGAGCCTTACACGTTGACACAGAGTTATATATCGCCTATTATGGGACACCAAAGATTCCTCGTTCAGCAGAAGAGTTCGTATTAGCAGATGAATACCCTGTTTTTACTAATGGTTTAAATAAGGTAGAAATTCTTCCTTTTATTAATGTCAGTAAACTAGAAATTGAACCGAGGTGGGCTGTTTTATGATACCAAAGATTTACAAAAGCTCCGAGAGAGAGTTTAAGAATAATGGTTTTGGCTTCCTAACAGACGTTATCAAATCAAGTTCTTATGAAGAACGTAACGGTGAAGATAAGATTACCATTGAATATCCGATTGAAGGTAAGAATTACGACAAGCTTGTTCGTGAAAATATCATTATGTATAAGGCTAGTGCCACTCGTGGTAAACAGCCTTATCGTATTACTTCTGTTAAAAAGAAACAAGATAATGCTTCTGTAGAAGTCATTGCTCGACATGTTACTTTTGATGACTTAGACAACTTCGTTGTTAAAGCTGAAACAGATTTATCGCCTTCTGTATTTATGCCTAACTTACCAGATATGATGATTTTGAAAACAGGTGTTACCTATAGTTCTGATAACCAAACGAGACCAACAGTTAAACTAGCATGGGAACGTAAGAATCCATTAGCTATGATAGCTGGTGAAGAAGGTTCGTTACTACAAGTCTTCGGTGGAGATTTGAAACGTGACTTCTGGAATGTTTCTTTTAATAAGAAACGTGGACGTCAAGGTAAGGTTACAGTTCGTAACAAACGTGATTTAGTGGGTTTAGACCTTAACGAAGACGATACACAAGTAGTAACTCGTATTTATCCTTATAAGATTGTACAAGTTGATGTTCCTGTTGTCGGTGGAGAAGAAGGACAAACAGAAAAACAAGATTTCCTTATCACACTTAAAGAGAAGTTCATTGATTCACAACACATTGGAGACTACCGTCAACCTAAGATTTTCCCTGTTGATTTCGGTGGCGATGAATTGGTAACAGACGAAGCTTCACTAAGAGAAAGAGCTAGTAAATACTTTGTGGAAAATACTGGGATTGACTTACCTAAAGTATCTGGTGAGATTAAGGTTCAAGAGTTAACCAAAACTACCGAATATAGAAATTTCTCTAAACTGGTATCATTAGATGTATGCGATAAGATTAATGTTGTTTCTAGCAAAATAGGAGTAAGATTATCTGCTGTAGTAAATTCTATTGAATATGATGGTGTAGCAGAAGACTATATTGCCCTAAATGTCGGAGATAAACTATTGTCTTTCGGTGAAGCGAATAAGAAACAGTGGAATAGTGTTCAGAATGAAATTACAAATATCAACAATTCTATTAGTGATATTGAAGCTGGCGGTAGTTTTGGGAACAATGCGACATGGGGAATCAACCCACCAGCCAATCCCAAAAAAGGCGATTTGTGGTTTAAACAACTTGAAGACGGTTCAGCAGAATTGTACCAATGGGATGGTTACGGTTGGGAATTAAGAATCGACCCTAACATTGATGAACAAATCAAAGAACAAATTAAAGATTTAGAAACAGGTATGGAAGAAGCTAAAGATATCGCTAACAAAGCTTCTGAAAAAGCTTTGGATAATGCTAAAAACTTTGGTAACTTGCTACAAAACTTCTCACGTGATAGCAAGTTTGACAGGTGGATTCCACAGCCTACTGCAACTGTTAAGCCTTATGTTAAAATAACCTCCCAAATTTTTCAAGGCATACCGACTGCATGTTTATCATTTATGGGAACACAAGCACCTACATCAACTAATGCTCAGGTCTACTCTGACTGGATAAAAGTAGACTCAGCTAAAGCTTATGAGTTTTCTGTTTACATGAAGACACCAAGTGTCACAGGAATGACAGGTCAGGACTACCTAAGACTACTAACTCTGAACTCTGAAACAAAGCCATCCATTACAGACTTCGGAAACGCCTACGTGCAAAGTGTATCAGTTGCTACAGCTGGCGTAGCCGACAATCAAGCCGTAGTAGACTTCGTAATTGAAAATGCTTCGGCGCATACAGACTGGAAGCTCTTCCGTGGTGTTATTATGCCTACAGCGTTTAACAACTTAGACATGAAAGGAAGAGGTCAGAACGTAACTAGTAACGCTAGGTTTAAGCCTCAGAATAGATGGATGCGAGTCTGTTTTTTAGCAAATGGTCAGTCAGGAGCTAAGCGTGATACCCATTGGGCTAATCCTACTGTTAGTGAGATATCATCTGATGCTACACAGTATGGAAGTTTCATTAAGAAAACAGTAGACGGTATTCAAGTTACTGTTGAAGGTAAAGCGGATAAATCGCAAGTTACTATTTTGGAAAATCAAGTTAGTTCAGTTGTTGAATCTGTAGAGAAATCTGTGTTAAACTATAACAGACAGCGTACACCTTTCTTAGCTCCTTATATGGAAAAGAGTTTACCAGAAGAAGGAACTAAGGCAATACGGAACTTACAGCCTTATCCAGACTTTAGAGGTAAAGTGAAAGTGTCATCTGGTGCTAGTGTATGGGCTTGGGATAAAAACAGTAAGTTGATTAAGTTTGCAAAAACGACTTCAACCTTGCCATCTTCTGTAATTACACCGCAAATATATTATTCCGATTTTTTAGAGGGTGATGTTTACGAGTATACTTACAAAGCGAGGTATTGGGGTACAACGAATGTGGAACCAAAGCCTACAGATGCTAAGAAGGAGTATACTTTAGTAACAAGATTTACTAGAAATGGCGCCAGCAAGAGAGTAGTCATAAACAATAAAGAATGGACTACAATTAAAATACAGCAAATTATGGGGAAAGATGACCCTTATATCGGCGGTATTTACTTCGAGAACGATAAAGAACTTGTCACTATCCCAGATGATGTGTTTATAGAGCTTAAAGAAATAGGTGTCTATCCACAAAATAGAGTACCTAAAGTCATAGAAGATGACTATAATTATGAATCTTTGAGAACTAAAGGTATGAACTTAGTAGTTGATGGTGACGGACTTCCAAAACCTAACTTTGTTGATATTCTTAATCCAAAAAATAAAGTTACAGAATGGACTAGAAGTAGTAAAATAGTTGAATTCGGTTTTGATGGTGATTATAAACAATATATAGCTAAGATAGTTACCAATGACAAAAATATGCCATATTCTAAACACAATCCAGCAGTTCCATTAACTTATACTATGACTATTCGCTATAGAGGGATAAATAATACTACTAACCCAACAGATACAGTGAATGTTAAAACTGGTTTAGGTAGCTTTATCGGAGCAGAGGATAGTGTCGAGTACGCCGTTACCAATGTGGGAAAAGATTGGAAGAAAATTTCGATTACAATTACGCCTACTAGTAGGAATCGCATGTATGACACATTCTTTTTCGGTCTAGATAAGATGACTTCTACAACACCAAAACAGTATATTGAAGTTAAAGATTTTGGTGTCTATGAAACAAATGCTGTTAACATACCTCCTGTTGTAATAGATGACTTCCAGCCTACCAAAGTGATTAAGGGCGAAGAAGGTGTCGGAGAGACGACAGTTGTAAAAGAGGTTGTTAGAGAATCTTATTTCAATGTTTTGTTTAAGAAAGACAGTAAACAAAACTTTGTGAAGCTAAGAAAACTAGCTAAGAAAGATTTTGACACCGACAAGAAATTCATTATGACTTTTAAAGTTAAAAAGACACATGATGAAGAGAATCCAGATGCAACTACAAAATTCTTCTACGAGTTCAACAAAGAGGTTAAAGAACTTACTGTCAACAGCAAAGATTGGGTGACAGTCACAAAAGAATTTGTGGCTCCGTTAGCGATGGATGAAGAACAGTATCGAATCCAGTTCTACCCTAGAAATAAACCAGCAGTAGATACAGTTCTACCAGAAAATGTACAATTAGATATCAAAGAGGTTGGGGTATTCTTAGAGACAGTTCCAGATGCCATTGTAGAAAACTATCCTAGTGATTATCCAACTCGTTCATCAATTGTACAGCTATCAGATAATATCAATTTAAAAGTTGATAAGGACGGTATCATTTCTCAAATTAATCTTTCACCAGAAGGCATTCTGATTCAAGGTAAGAATGTGTGGATTGATGGTAAAACACAAATTGACGATGCAGTTATCAAGAGTGCTAATATTGAATCTATTTCAGCTAGTAAAATCAAAGCTGGGACGATTGATGCGCAAGAGATTAATGTAATTAATCTATCAGCTAACAGTATTAGAACAGGCTCTATCGTAGGTAAAAACCTTCAAATCAACCTAGATTCTGGGGTAGTTACCTTCCAACATGGTCGTATTGAGAAGACGGATGGTAGTTTCCTTATTGATATTGATGCTGGAACACTTATGACTAAAAAGGGAGATAGTAAAACCCTTTTAGAATCTGGTATGATAACACTGTGGGACACAACACTAAGTGGCGGTCTCTTTACAGATACTAGGTTAGGTAGAATAACACATCAAATAACCGATGTGTCACTTCAATCCATGTTTTCACTAGTTGGTTCTACAGGTGCATTGATGTCAACAGAGGGTTCAGTAGATACTTTCGGTGTTATAAAAGGTTCAAAAATGTGGGTCACAGGTAAAACAGGGAAAATAACTGTCGCCCATAGTGCTGTTAGTTGGTCTCCCTCTTCTGGTGCGAAACCTATTTTAGCCTATATCAAAGGTCTATCTTTCAATATAATAGGTGTGCAACCAATTAATTATAGCAATTCTAAATTGGAGTATAAGATATTTGTTGATAATGATGTAGGTTATCAATGGATTCTTGAACAAGATATCACTGGCGGTGTTCCCAGTTATAATGGAACAGCACTAGGTGCTTTTATAAGTGGAGAGAAACAGGTTAAATTGGAATCTGGTGTTGACCCAAGTAGACCTATGTCGCCAGCCCAAACATTTAGGATGGATTCAAGTGGTATGTTTTTTAATGGTAATATTCGTGAAATGTTTACTTCTTTAACCCCTAGCCTTAACCAATCTGGCACACTTAAATTTTCAGAAGACCACATCAAATCTTACTTTGGCGCTCATATCCGTATGGTTACTGGTGGTGGCGGTGAAACTACCTTTGCACAGCATACATGGAATGGTGCGTGGGCTGTTGTTAAAGGAAACTTGCAAAACCAGTCTCACAGATTCCAAAAGACTAATATTGTTGACATGGAAGATGGAGCAATTGAGAAACTAGATAAACTTAGATTCCGTGAGTATAATCGTGTGGCAGATTTAAAACAAGGTAGATTATCTAATGAGTGGGGACTAGTAACAGATGAAATTCCCTTTAATGAACTAGTCGGAAATGATAGAGAAGGAATCGTACTTTACCCACTAGTTTCACTAGTCGGTAAAGGTCTTCAAGAGGAAGTTGCTAAACGTAAAGCGCTCGAAAGTGAAGTAGAAGAAATGAAAGAACAGATTAAATTTCTTATGAATAAACTGTAAAATAGCTTTACACTTACACCTCTGTTAGCCTATAATAGAGGTATAAGGTAAAGAAAGGGGATTATAAAATGGATGTAGATGTAAATATTATTATGCAAAAGCTATCGGTTAAAATTGCGAATCTTGAAATGAGAAACGCACAATTAGAATCATTAGTTGAAGCTTATGAAGATAGAGACAAAGAACAAGCAGACAGCAAGGTAAATCCAGACGGAACAGTCGGATAATGCTATTTAATAAAATGCTGGTTTTATGTAGAATTTAGGTCGTAGGAACGTTGTTATATCAACGTTTGTAAGGGGTACAAATTACAAAAAGTTGATAAATCAGCCTTTTTGCGACGTAAATTCTATTTTTGTGTTTATTAGCTATTTTGTCTACTTATTTAGCTAATAATCTAATTATAGTCGTATGTCATATGTTTTTCGCTCACAACTTAAAACTAGTAGTAGGTCATATTAGTTTTACCAAATCTCTTAAAGAAAGGAGCGTATCTAATGAACGTATTAGAAACGATTTTGGGTAATGCAACTGAAATCTCGTTTGGATTTCTGTTCGTATGGCTGTTGTGGAGTACAAACAAAAGAAACGACGATAGAGAAGACAAGTACCAAAAACGAGAAGAAAAATATCAAGAAATTATCAATCGGCAATCACAAGCGTTAGGTGCTATGGAAGACGTTCGAGAAAAAATCGACATGATGCACACCGAATTTGTTAAAGCAAGAATTGAAAGAGAATCACAAGAAATCAAGATTACACCAGATACTATCAACGCTAGTAAACGGTATACTCTAAAATCTAAAATCTAAAGGGGTAATGCAAACATGGAAGCACAAATTGAATTACTAACTGGCTATTCACTATTACTTGGAGCTTTAATCACTATCGCTGTTCAACTTTTGAAAACTACTCCGCTATACAAATACTTTCAAGGTAACGCAGACTTGTTAGTAGTCATTGCATCGTTCTTAATTGCAATCTTATGGGAAGCTAGTTATGGTTCATTCGATGGTTATGTAAATGCTTTATGGGTAGGTTTCTTATCTGCTGGTTCAAGTATCTTCGGATATACTGTAGTTGTAAATCGTAAAAGTAAGGATGAAGGAAAAGATAAAACAGAAACTGTTTTAGTAGATAAAGATGGAAATACAGAAGATGGAATTAAAGTAGAAAATAAACGTCCGTAGGCGTTACACATCCCTATAGGTGTCAGTCCTATAGGGATAAAATACTTTACAAAGGGGATTAAACTATGTTACCAATTCAAAGACAGATTTCAGCTTACAACTTCCACGGAGGAAACGCAAAGAAATATATTGCGATGCACGATGTAGGCACAGTGTCAACAGCAAAAAATAACGTCGACTATTTTGGTGGCGGAGATAGAGGTGCTTCGGCTCACTATTTCGTAGATGATGTTTCAATCTGGCAATCAGTGGAAGATAACAACTGTTCTTGGTCTGTTGGTGATGGTTGGAATAGTCGTACTAAGACTTATTATTCTGATATTACAAACAACAACAGTATTGCTATTGAAATGTGTTTGCAACCTAATGGAACTATTTCAGAAAAAACTATCCAAAATACCGTAGAATTAGTTAAGTATTTACAAGCTAAACATGGCATTTCTAATGACCGTGTAGTAAGACATTTCGATGCTTCTGGCAAAATTTGTCCTCGTGCTTTATCTGCTAACGGTTGGGCTGGATGGAACAGCTTTAAAAATCGTGTTAACGGTGGCGTTGCTACAACACCTCCTACTGCTCCTAGTGGTGGATTCAATGTAGGTTCTACTGTAACTGTTGCACAACACGCTAAATTCTACTCACCAACAAGTGGTGGAAAACCAATTCCAGCTTGGGTTTGCGGAAATCAATATCAAGTATTAGAAATTCAAAATATCAACTACTCAAATTCTAAACGTGAGTTCTTACTTGCTGGAATTATGAGTTGGGTATTAGAGCAAGATTTAGTAGGCGGACAAGGCGCACCACAACCTAACGTTCCAGCTCCTTCAAATCCAGCTCCTAGTCCATCACCATATGCTCGTGCCTATGATGAAGACGGTATTATGAAAGCTACAGAACGTAACTGGATTAAACGTACACCAACACAAGGCGCTCCTATTATGGAATATCAAGAGGTCGGTCAAGATATCTACTACCATAAAGTGGTATGGTCAGATGGTTTAGTATGGTTACAAATCAACTCTGCTAAGGGCGGACAAGCTTTCGTTGCTTATGCAGATGCTAACGGTACTGGCTTTGGTCGTAAGTACGGAGTTTGCAGATAACAATTAAATAGCCCCTTTAATTAGGGGCTTACTTTTAAGGAGTGTTACACATGGCTAGAATGAAGCTATTAGACGAAAAAATTTATGAAGACGTTAACGAAGAATCCATCGAGCTATTGAATGATTATATTTTAGAAATGCGTTCATTGCGTAAATCAGAGGGTACTATCTATCAATATGTAGCAGACATTAAAGGATTCTATTGTTGGGTACATACCAACGCTAAGAATAAGTCAGTATTAGAATTAAAGAAACGTGATTTCCGTAAGTTCTTTTTATACATGGATGAAAACGGAGCTAGTAATGCTCGTATTAATCGTATGCAATGTAGCTTACGCAACATGTTAACATATGCTGTATCAGATGATGATATTTACGATGATTACGAAATCAACGTAATGGCGAACATTAAAGGATTACAAAAGGAAAGCGTTCGTGAAATTACTTTCGTTACAGATGCACAAATCAAGACTATCATTGATTATCTATTAGAAAAAGAACGTTACCGTGAAGCTCTATATCTTTCATTATCTTATGATAGTGCTGGACGTAAGAATGAGATTTTTCAAGTTAACAAAGAAGGCTTTACTACTGCTAAACAGACTAACGAAGTAATTGGTAAACGTGCTAAACGATTCCCATTGTTATACTTTAGTCGTACAAGAGAGATTGCAAAACTGTATCTTGAACAACGTGGTGAAGATAATGAAGAAGCTTTATTCGTAACTGGTGTAGGTGAAAGTGCTAAACGTGCTTCTTATGATACACTATACGCATGGTCTATCAGCTTTGGTAAGATTCTAAAAGAATTATGTGACGTATCATTAGTAACGAATCCTCACTGTTGGCGACATTCTTGTTTAGAAAATATGAGTGAAGGTAATCACTATGCACTTAATGAACTAGGAAAAGACAAGTTAGACATTGATATCTTGCGTGTATTAGCTAACCATGAATCAATTGACACAACTAAATCTTATCTTAAAAATGATGATTCTAAACTATTGAACGAAGCTTTCGGACTATAAGAAAAACCCTACCATTGAGTAGGGTTTCTTTTTTATTTATATTTACGGTATAGTTGAATGCAAGCAATGACTAAGATTGAGAAGAAAAGTGAGATAACCCACATTACAACCATAGCTACAAAACCGTTAAATATTAAAGTTACAAATGAACAAAATAGTAACAATAGATAAGCCGACCAAATATTTGGCACTAATATTGTATAAATTAGAAAAACCCATAATAAGATGTTAGCAATTAATTCCATAATATCCTCCTAGCGGTTTTCACGCTCTGGCGTGTAACCATTTTCTTCTACATATTCGACACCATCAAGATGGATTAAACGCTTTTCCATCCCTCTTCGTACATTAGAATCAAGCATATATACACTATCATCTTCAAGTTCTAAACGTAAATCTCTAATATCTTTCTCTACTGCTTCACCTTTAAATACCATTGTACAAAACCCCTTTATAATAATATTCCATTACTAGCTAATAAACAACTAGCATATAGGATAAATGACAATAAAACTGTTAGTAGGACAAAAGTAATGTAGTATGCTTTAGCATAACTAATATCTTCTTTAAGATTAACGAATGCCAAAGATATTAAAGCCACAATAAACAAATATAGAAACGATAGTAATAATAATACAATGAAGTTAGTTGCCATAATTAGCACGCCCCTTAGAACCATTTAGTAAATAATTATCATAGTCTTCAATTGCTCCCTGTAAACTCTTCTCATATTTTGCTATTTTACTTTCGCAGTTCTTAATAGCTTCCTCTTTGTTCTCCTTGTTATAAACACCTTTACTAGATTTTGTTTCTTCTAGTAAATCTGACCATTCATTACACATAGCAGAAAAATGTTCCTTAGCTTCAATTAAATCACGTTCTCTATCTAGCATCTGGCTTATCCTCCCTCGTTAACTTTTGAATCTTCTCTACAAGTTCATTCTGTTCATCCAGTAAATCTTGTAGTTCATCTTCTGAAATATTCGTGCGTATATTTAACTCGTCTTTAATTTCCTCAATTCGAGTAAACATACTTGAAATCATTAAATCCACATTAATTACCTCCCTATATATCTATTATACCACATTTAATTTAGTTTGCAACCCTATTTATATCTTACATAGTTTCTGACAGTCCATAACTTATCAACCACAGTAAATCCATGATGACCACAGCTATCACACTCGGCATTCTTTAAGCCATATTCCCATCTACCTTGACAACGATAATGTTTATTACAACCACCACATTCAATAATATAGCGACCCTTAGATGGTTTGTATACAAAGAACAAACTTTCAGTTTCAGCGCCTTCTAAGTTTGGATAGTTAGGGTTAGTCCCTAGTTTATGAGTTTGTAGTTCTTGTTCGAAAGTTTCTGTGCCATCTTCGTATTCATAGCCTTGTACATATAAACAATGGTGTACGACTTCATGTAGTATTGAAGGTGTTAAGGTATTGATAGTGGCACCGAATTTAATATTTTGTTTATTAATCATAATCGTTCTGCTATCAGAATAATATCTAGCAATAGAGTTTCCAATGCGACCATCTAAAGTAAAGTTTTCTCTAGGGAGGTCTATATCGTAAACTTCTTTAGCAAACTCAATACTTGCAAGATCGGAAGAGCACACGTCTGAACTCCAGTCACCAGT
>ERZ1463035.21-NODE-21-length-35297-cov-13.386073_pt1 | contig 35297 bp, 38 predicted proteins | sample MGYA00564486_ERZ1463035 | MGnify/ENA primary metagenome ERZ1463035 (study PRJEB39244, sample SAMEA3635149) | Helicobacter pylori | study: EMG produced TPA metagenomics assembly of PRJEB11511 data set (Assembly of a 5300-year-old Helicobacter pylori... | reverse complement strand
TAATACCTCCTATAATTGCAATGAGCATAATATAATAACTTGTCTGACTAGCAATGAAAACACCAATAATACAAGCAATAAGTTCAAACAAGAATATGACAACCAAAACTTGTTTTGAAGTAATCTCCCCGCTTACTAAAGCTTTTTCATCACCACTTTTTTCACTATCCGCTCCACTTTTAAAGTCAGAGTAATCATTCACCATATTAGTGGCACTTTGAATAAGTATCATGGCAACTATTAATAAAATAAAATATAATATGTTAAATTTAAAAAAAGCATACTTTGAGTAAATTGAACCTAAAATTACAGGTACAATCCCTGCAACAAGAGTTTTTATATCCATAAGTTTAATTATTGATTTAAACCTCATTTTCTACCTCTCCTTACCAAGTGGATTATCTTCATTTGATTTTATAATGGCGTTTGTAATAGTCATATATGATATTAATACATTATTTTCATCAAACATTTCAACGCTCCAAACATGAGATGTCTTCCCCATATGTATTAACTTTCCATTTGCTATAATATAGCCTTCTATTTTTTTTGCTTTCATATGGTTTGCAGTAATAGTTTGCCCTACTGCTACTTGATCTTTATCTATCTTTTGAAGTGAGGCATAACCTGTAATTGTTTCTCCAAAGGCAATTGTTGCCCCTCCATGCAAGTATCCGAAGGTTTGATCATGGAACTGTGTTAAATTCATTTTTGCTTCAAGTTCCCTACCTAGCACATGAATATATTCTATATTTAACCCGTCTATTAAATTCATACTATTCACCACCTATTTTAATATAATCTATTGTGTACTCTCTTAAAGTAACTTCATCAATTTCCACGCCTAACCCATAGCCTTTAGGCACTTTAATTATACCATTACGTGCAATAATTTCCGGTTTAATTATATCTTTTTTAAAGTAACGCTTTGATGATGATAAATCTCCAGGAATGTAAGTATCCTTTAAGCTAGCTAATTGAACATGCAATATTTTAGAAATACCACTCTCAACCATACTTCCAACCCAATATTTTATATTGTTTTCCCTGCATAAGTCAATCATTTGCTTTGCATAATAAATTCCACCAACTCGACCTATTTTTATATTTAACACTTTAAATGCTTTTAGCTCCATTGCAGTCTTTAAGTCATTAATTGTTTGAATGCTTTCATCCAAACATATTGGCGTAGTAAGTTCTTTTTGAAGTTTTTGATATTCTAAAAAATCTTTTGAATCAAGTGGTTCTTCTATGCAAATTAAATTAAATTCATCTAATTTTTTTATTTCATTTATTTGTTCAAACTTATAACTTCTATTAGCATCTATTAACAATTGAATGCTTGGGTAAATTTTTCTAATAGCCCTTAATTTTTTTAAACCATCGGCCGGTTTAATCTTTAATTTAAAGCGAGTATATCCTTCATTTTGATAATCCTCAATTTGTTTTAAAAGTGTTTTAATATCCAAATCGCCTAGTACAACTCCTGCATAAATCTCATCATCAGTATCTTCATTGAATACAAGTTTCATAATGGATAACTTATTTCTTTTAGCATATATATCTACCAATGCATTTTCAAGACCTGCTAGTGCCATAGGGCACTCTACATCTAAATATTCATGTATATCAAAAGGATGATCCATCTCTTTATGAATTACAGATTTAATATATTTATTTATTAATACCTTCTTTGAAGATGCTAATGTCTCATTTGTATAAAATGGATCATTAAATGAAACCACTTCACCATAACCTACATTTTCAAGCTCATCCGTAGCTTTTATTACAATTGTTTCACGATACTTTATGGAAGCTTGTGATGTTTTGAAATTAAAATTCAAAGGCATCTTAATATGAAAAAGTTCTATTTGTTCAATTTGCATATATACACCCTCTTATAAATTCTTTCTTAATATTTTTCCTACTGAATTTTTAGGAAGTTCCTTCAAATAAATAATTTTTTCTGGGATCTTATATTTAGCTAATTTATTTGAAAGATACTCTAATATCTCATGTTCATTTAATGAAGAAACCACATAAAGTATAGGAATCTGTCCCCACTTTTCATCAATATGCCCAACCACAATGCATTCATCTATAAGCGGATGTGTATATAGAATATTTTCAATTTCTTTTGGATAAATATTTTCACCACCAGATATAATTATATCTGTGCGACGCGCGACTATATTTAAAAAACCATCTTCATCTATATAACCCACATCCTCTGTATTAAAATAACCAGCTATATCTTCTTTACCTAGGTATCCATCCATTAACATAGGACTTTCAAGTAAAACCTCACCTATTCCATTTACATCTTGATTACCAATAAGAATATCTACATTTTCAAGTGGCATTCCTACTGAGTCAATTTTTTCTGGATAATCTAATACTGAAAAAGTAGTAGACTGGCTTGTTGTCTCTGTCATACCATAGGTCTTATAAATTGGAATGTTCCTCATTATGCTTTTTTGAACCAACGCTTTAGGAATAAATTCACCACCTAAAAGCACAACACGTAGTTTATGGTTCTCTATTCTCTCAACAATCCTATTTAACATAGTCGGAACAATGGATATCATATTGATAAAACCTCTTTCAATTAAGCTTAAAACCTGTTCTTCATCAAATCTTTCTAATATAGTAATTTGAGTTCCATTGTATAAGCTACGCATTAAGATAGTTAATCCACTAATATGATACATAGGTAATACTAGAAGCCAATTATCCATAGTTGTTACCCCAATACTCTTTTGTGATGATTTTACATGAGCAGAAAACTGTTTCCACCTAAGAGGAACTGATTTGAATTCACCTGTTGTAGCACTTGTATTCATGATAACAACAATCCTATTAGGCTCAAACTCTTCTAATAATTTTATATCTTCTCTTTCACTTTCTTGCACTTCATTAAAGCATATAAATTTCTCGTCATCAGAAAATACAACCTGAACCTTTGTAAGTTCTAATTGGTTTTTTATTTCGCTCTCCGTCAAATGAGTATTTAACATCAGCACTTCTTTCCCCAAAAGTTGAAGTGCTAAAAAAAATAGTGCCATGTCAACAGAGTTATTTGAATAAATTGCAACTCTTCTCTCAGTTTTTACATAGGAAGATAGTTTCCCCGCTAGGTCTGTTACCTGTTCATAAACTTCATGAAAAGTTAAGTCATTAATAAACCTTTTATCAGGATTTTTATAATTTTGTTCCTTAAGCCAATTCATAGTATCTCACCTTCGTAACTTTATTATGGAAATTTAGGAAATTCATCAAAATTAGGATTTCGTTTTTCTTTAAAAGCATCACGGCCCTCTTTTGCCTCCTCTGTAGTATAAAATAACAAGGTAGCATCTCCTGCTAATTGTTGTAATCCAGCTAATCCATCTGTATCTGCATTAAATGATGCTTTTAAGAAACGTAGCGCCGTTGGAGAATGCTGCATTATTTCTTTTGCCCATTTAACTGTTTCCTGTTCTAACTTATCAAATGGTACTACTGTATTTATAAGTCCCATATCTAGAGCCTCTTTAGCTGAATACTGACGACACAAATACCAAATTTCACGTGCTTTTTTATGACCCACAATACGTGCCAAATATCCTGCACCATACCCACCGTCAAAAGAACCTACTTTAGGTCCTGTTTGACCAAATTTAGCGTTTTCAGAAGCTATTGTTAAATCACATACTATATGTAACACATGACCGCCACCAATTGCGTATCCATTAACCATTGCGATAACAGGTTTTGGAATAATTCTAATTAAATGTTGCAAATCTAAAACATTTAAACGTGGGATATTGTCATCACCAACATATCCTCCATTTCCACGTACTTTTTGATCTCCTCCTGAGCAAAATGCTTCATTCTCTACGCCTTGTCCATAATTAGCACCAGTTAAAATAACCACGCCTATTTTACTATCTTCACGAGCCATAGTAAACGCATGGATTAATTCCATTATCGTTTTAGGACGAAAAGCATTTCGCACTTCAGGTCGATTAATTGTAATCTTTGCAATTCCATCATAAGTTTCATATTTAATATCTTCATAATTACGGTCTGAATCTTTCCAATCAAATTTATTCATATTTTCACTCCTCAAAATTATTTATAAAAAATTATTTATAAAAAATCATTTATAACTTTCACAAATGTATTAGTATCTTCAATATGAGTATTATGCCCACATCCATTTATTACAACATGCTTTACTCTGCTATTTAATATTTCAAAATTATTACCTACAAGCTCGTATTTTTTATCATCTTCCCCACTTATAAATAATATAGGCATAGATAGCTTAACTATTTTATGTTTTAAACATGGGAATTTTCCTTGCCCAGTGCCTTGTAATGTGTTTGAAAGTGCATGTGCTTTATTTAATAAACGTCTTTCGCCTATTTCTTTAATGATTGCTTTAGATAATCTCCTTTGTGATTTAAAAATGCTTAAATCACTCCAATATTGATTAAACCATTCTATCCCATTTCTTTCTATGCTTTTAGCTAAATTCAAATCATTTCTGCGACGTCTTAATCGATTTAAAAATCCATATTGACCATAAGATGAATTCTCTAAAATCAGCTTATCTATTTCCTTTGGATAGATCAAAGAATATGCTAATGCAATGCGACCACCCATAGAATAACCTAGCATTGAATATCTCTTTAAACCCAACTTTGAAATAAGTTCATTTAAGTGCCTAATCATTACTTTCAATGAATAATATTTACGTTGCTTTGGTTTATCACTTTGCCCATGTCCAATTAAATCTATTAATATTAATTGATACCCGTCTAATTGAATAGATTTCCAGGTACTAAGATTTTCCGAAAATCCATGTAAACAAATAATTGGTTTTCCCTCGCCCCTTACTTCAATGTGATATTTAATATTTTCTATTTCAATAAACATACTCTCACCCTACATATTTTATATTTATAATGTTGTGTATTTATCATGCAATTTTTTACTTAACTCTGAATCTATTTTTACCTCAATTAACTTAATTCCCTCTAGCGTTAATGCTTCATTGAAACAATCATTAAAGGAGCTATAATCTTTTGCTTCAAAATATATTGTATTATATAAAGTTTTTACACCCTCAAAATTTATTCCCTGAGGTGTTAAAAATAAATGCTGGAAGTGATTTTCTTTACTTTGAGGTAAGTACCTAAAAATCCCTCCCCCATCATTATTAAGTAGCAGTATAATTAAATTTAATTTATGTGTTTTTCCAATTAGTAATCCATTTAAATCATGGTAAAATGCTAAATCCCCTGTTAACAAAACCGTTGGATGATTTGCTATTGATATACCTAGTGCAGTGGAAACAGTGCCATCAATTCCATTTGCCCCTCTATTACATAATACCTTTATATTTTGATTCCGGGCTTCAAAGAAGTAATCCATATCCCGTATTGCCATACTATTTGCTACGACTAATCTACTTTTTTCTGGCAACATACTTTGTAGCTCCTGAATTAGTTTACCTTCAAACAAGTGTTCTTCATCCTTTGCACGTTTCAACTTCTCACGCATTTGTTTCTGATATCTTAACCATTTATCTAAATATTCTCTGTTACTATTCTCTGTACAAATAGACTCAGCAAACAATTTTGGTGAAGTAGCGATAAATCTTTTGGTTGACAATGATGGGTTACAATACTTAAAACTTTCACCTACTTGTATATATAAAACCTCTTGATGCATGGTCAAAAACTGCTGCAACCGTTTTGAAACAGGTACTTGACCAATGTGAATAATAAATTCAGGCTCTAATTCTCTTTTGATATTATCATTTTTTAAAAAGGCATCATAACTATCGATAATAATATCATTTGAGTAATTACGCAAATTTGAAATTGGATCAGCGAGTATGGGTGCTTTTAAGCGTTCTCCCATTTCTATCACTTCTTTATGATAGTTTGAATAGGCGTCTCCACCACAAATTATAATTCCATTTTTATTTTTAAGAATTAAATTATCTAATGAACCTTGCTTTTCTCCTTGAATATATTCGAATTTATTTTTTGAGCGTCCTACAGTAAAATCAAGCTTACTTAGATCTGGAATTAATGGATCACGTAGTGGCACATTAATATGGATTACCCCATATTCTTTTGACATAGCACTTGCAAATGCTCTCTGCATAACCACGCGTACATATCTATACATACTTTCACTTTCTTCAGGCAATGCCAGTTCTTCATAGTATTTTGTAAAATTACCAAATATATTATTTTGATCAATTGTTTGTGGTGCCCCAACATTACGTAGTTCAGGCTGACGATCAGCTGTTAACAAAATTAATGGTACTCCTGAATACTTAGCTTCCACAATTGCAGGCAAATAATTTGCCACAGCAGTACCTGATGTACAAACTAATACCACAGGTCTTGCCTGCTCTTTTGCTATTCCAAGTGCAAAGAATCCTGCACTGCGCTCATCTACATTTATAAAGATATTAAAATCATGTTCACAAAATAATATAGATAAGGGTGTTGACCTTGAACCTGGACTAATTACAACCTCGCATACACCTAATTGATATAGTTCATCAACTAAAGCAGCAATATAATTTGTCATTCATTTCTCCTCCTCTTTCTAATTTTCTTTCTTTACTATAAACTTTCAATTATTGTTTTTAATTTATCTTTTGTTTCAATGTATTCAACTTCACAATTTGATTTATCAACTATGCCACAGCCAACACATGCATATGCTATATTTTTTTCAATTAGAGCAGATCTTATTCCTGCCACAAATATACCATCTCCATTTCCATCAATTATGCCAATAGGTGCCGCATACAAACCTCTCTCATGTTTTTCATATCTTTTAATTAATTGCAGAGCTTTATCTGCCGGATACCCACCTAAAGCAGGTGTTGGGTGAAGCCTTTTTACCCATTGAAGTAAAGTGCTATTTTTATCTTTTCCATAAATTGCTGTTTGTAAATGGTGTAAATTCTTAAGTGTTAAAATTTTAGTTTCATCTACTATCAATTCATCTGTGAATTTCTTCATAACATTAACTATTGAATCAATAACAATTTGATGTTCATGGCGATTTTTAGTATCCTTTAACAAAACTTCCTTCTGTAATTCATCATTTTCATTACTTCGCAAAATAGTGCCAGCAAGTGCATAACTTAACACCATATTTTTTTCTTTTTGAACCAAGATCTCTGGCGTTGCACCTACAAATGTTTTTCCATCCTTGTAGTAGCCAAATACAAAGCTATTTATGTTGTGTTTCAAAAGCTTTTGGAAAACACTTTCTACGCTTATCAAAGTATCACATTGAACTTTAACTTCTCTAGAAATAACAACTTTATTTACCTCTTTGCTGGATATTGCATCTTTTGCCACAGAAAACAATTGCTTCCATGCTTTAAAATCGTCCATTCCATATTTGCATGCATGTTCACAAATCTCTACCTCTCCATTTTCAATTTCTACAAAATCGTTAAAGTAATAAAATGTTTGTTTTCCATCTTTTTCAACAAAATAATATTCAAATGCAATATTTTCATTACCAAACCCAACCCATTTTTCATCTTTGATTGAATTAAAGAATGTCATTGATGAAAAGATATATAAATAATCTTTTAAATTTTCATCCATAGAAATAGTTTTTAACCGTTTAGCTCCAAGAATAAACTCTTTTTTTAAAGGATTGTAAAATAAAAACCTTTCCTCGTTCTCAAAATGCTTCCAGAATGAAAGCGGATTATCTAATTTAATCTGTTTCTCATGATATTTCAATTTATACACCTCTATATCTGAATTATAATAAATCTTCTAAACTAGAATAAATCAAACATTACACCCATAAATATTATATTGATATTATTGTTCCCATATTTATCACTCCATTCTTTTTTTGTTATACCTTATTATAGGAAATACTTATAAAGATTTTATGTAGATATGCAGTATTTAAAAAATATTGATAAAAAATGAATTTTGTAAAACACATTAAATCTCCACATCTTCTTAGTATAATATTTACAGTTGCAACTTATTTCATAGAAGGGAGTTTTTATTATTTCGTATTTTACATTAAGGCTTTATGAAATTATGGGTATGTTAAACAGACTTTTAAGTGATCCTATAATGAACTTCTCAAGAAATTTAAATATACCTATGATTGGTGTTTTTTTAATTGGAATTCTTGGTTCAACGGCTCCATGCCAGCTAACCACAAACCTTGGAGCTATTGGATTTATCACAAAGGAGGGTTCTAGCAACAAAAAACTTTTTATAAACGCATTATGGTATTCACTTGGTAAGCTGACTATATTTTTGTTTTATGGAATGTTAATAATATTATTTAAAGTTAATATACAAAGAACATCCATACCTTTCTTTAGCCTATTTAGAAAGCTTATGGGACCCGCTATAATAATTATTGGACTTTATATATTAGGCGTTCTAAATCTAAAGGGATCTATTGGAAATTTATTTATAGCTAATGTTGAAAATTTCACACGTAAGTTTAAAATATTTAATCCATCATTTATAATGGGTTTGATATTTTCATTAGCATTTTGCCCAACTTTATTTTGGTTATTCTTCGGAATTATTGTTCCTTTAACCTTTAAGTCTCCTATTGGCATAATATATCCTCCAATTTTTACACTTGGTACCCTTACGCCCATATACTTAATGTTATCACTGATTTTTATAGGAAAAACCAACCTTAAGTCCAACACAAAAAAATTTAAAAAGATTCAAGTTATAATTAGGATTTTCGGTGGACTTTTACTTATTACTTTTGGATTAATTGATAGTTTTATATATTGGTTTAATTAATCAGTATTATAATACTAAATCGGAGGTGGTTTATTTTTGAATGACATACCAATATTGTTAGCTTTTTCTGCAGGTCTTCTATCATTTTTATCACCTTGCGTCCTTCCACTTGTTCCTGCATATGTAAGCTATTTAACTGGTTCTTCTATAGAAGAATTAAAAGATGACAAAGCTAAACTTTCTACTTTATATAAATCTTTTGGGTTTGTATTAGGCTTTTCTATTATTTTTATATTAATGGGAGTTTCTATAACCTCCCTTGGTAAATTACTAATTATCCATAAAGATTTGTTTAGAAAAGTTGGAGGCACTCTTATTGTTATTTTTGGCATACATACCCTTGGAGTTTTTAAAATCAAATTACTTTATCGTGAGAAAAGATTTTTATATCTTGATAAGATTAAAGGCCCATTTAGCTCAGTAATAATGGGAATGGCTTTTGCTGCAGGTTGGACGCCGTGCATTGGCCCTATATTATCCTCAATACTCATCTATGCTACAAGTATGAACTCTGTAGGTAAAGGTGTTTTACTTTTGATAATGTATTCTCTTGGACTTGCTGTTCCATTTATTTTAACTGCCATGGCCATAGGAAGTTTTACTAAACAATTTAGAAAGTTTTCAAGATATCTTCCTATAATCTCTACAATAAGCGGATTATTAATGATAATAATGGGAGTTATGATTTTCATGAACAAATTAGCAATATTAAGTCAATACACAAACTTTATTAATTTTTAATTAAAGGAGAGAATAAAAATGAAAAGGTATTTAATAGTTCTTATAATTGCCATCCTTGTCGGAGGCTCTATTTACACTTTAAACAACTATAATGCATCAAATTCTAAGTCTAACTCAACTGTGGGAAGCACAAACAAAGGTAGTACCACTCAAAATAATACATCTATCCAACCTATTGAAACTAGCCCTAACGCTACTAAGACCAAAGCTATAGATTTCAAATTAAAAGATCTTAATGGTAAAGAATTGTCCCTAAGTGACTTAAAGGGTAAGAGAGTATTCCTTAATTTTTGGGCAACATGGTGTCCACCATGTAAAGCAGAAATGCCTGAAATCGAAAAATTATATCAAGAAACAAAAAATAGTAACTTAGTTATAGTGGCAGTAGAGATAGGAGAGCCTTTAAGCACGGTTAAACCTTTTATTGATAGTAACAAATATAATTTTAAAGTTCTTATAGATCCTGATCAGAGAGTTGCCGCTCAATATAATATAACATCAATTCCAACTTCATATTTCATTGATGTAGATGGAAACATCATTTCTAAAAACATTGGTGGTATGAATATTGATCAAATGAAAGCATACATTAAAACTTTAGATAAATAGTTAATAAGTAAATAAATACAATATCAATTAAATGGTAAAGGTACTGCTTTAATTTTAGGCAGTACCCTTTATTATTAAAAACGAACATATTTTAAATAATACAATATAATATAATAAATAACTTTTATTGAAAGGAGATATTTATGTGTTAATTTCCCCTTATTACATGCCTGCCATAGATACTGTTAATACAACACGAATATTAGGAGATACCCCACTTGTCTTTAATAATTATGTCACAAAGGTAATATATCCAAGCCTCAAAGTAAAATGGAGACCTAATGCGATTATACTTGTACCTTTGACTTCCTATCATTATGGATTGCTTGCATCACCATTAATACATTTCCCCATAAATGCACCAATAGTCTTCACAAATGCTAATTACCTTTCACAAGAAACTTTTAATGAAATTACCAGATTATCCCCAACTGGTGAAAATGTACCTGCAAAGATACTTTTAATTGGACCAATTGCCCCAATTATAGAAATACAATTATTAAGTGCAGGTTTGTCTACTATAAGAATTACCGGAAATGACCCTATTCAAGCTGCAGGTGAAGCAATGGAGTTTAGATATACAATGGCACCGGACTCTATGGAAGGTAATAAGAATATAATGATAGTCTCTGCTGATGATCATACTGAAAGTATACCTGCAGCATATTATTCTGCACATATGGGCGTACCTATACTGTTTACTTATAGAGATAAATTACCAGAGATTACAAAACAACAATTAATTAAGTATAATAATAAAAATATGCTTGTTATTGGAGGTAAACAGACAATTTCAGATGAAGTCTTCAATGAAATACAAGATATTGCAAAATCAAAAGTAGATAGAATCGGTGGTAGCACATGTTATGACGTTGCTGTAAACTTTTCAAAATATTATTCAAAAGAAAGCATGTTCGGTTGGAACGTCAATACTAAGGGCGGATGGTCATTTTGTTTTGGTACTCCAAATAACTGGGCTTATAATTTAGCAGCCTGCACATTTGCACACCTTGGTAAACATTCGCCACTTTTATATATCGAGCCTTTAATAATGCCTAAAGCAACAAGCAAGTATGTATTATCTGTAAAACCTGTAGAAATGCATCCACCTAAACCTCAATTTATGCATGGATTTATTCTTGGAGGTTTCAATCAAATTTCTACTAGTATGCAGATTGAACTAGAAGAGATTTTAAATATTTGAGTTTATACAACATTATTTGTTTAATGTTGTATAATCCTTATAAGATATTTATTTGCTATTGGGTTTTATCTTGATCCATAATTATTTTAATTTCTTGTTGTAATTGCGAGATGTTTTGCATTTTTGTATCTCTTAATTGAGTAAACAACTGACGTACCTCTGGATTACTAATCTCCGTCATGTATTTATTATATTGAATTTGCAATATCATTTCATCTTGCAGTAAATCCTGTAAAAACTCCATATTATTCACTTAGTATCACCCCTTTTAAACAATAGAAAACTTTGACATAGTCTGTAACAATGTTCTATGGTGATTACGTACACCTTGCTCTAGCCCTTTCAATATCTTTTGAAGCTTAGGATCTGTAATCTGCTCCGAAATGTAGGCATATTTTATAGCCATATTCTCTTCATGAAATAACATATCTTTGAAAGCATTGTTCATTATATCTTGTTCAGTAAGCATTTCTATATTTACCTCCTTATTTTTTAGTAATTACGGAATAATATACCTCACCAGATGAATCAATCATTGCTGCATAAACATCGCTTATATTTGTGATGCCTTTTTTAAGAAGTTCATTCTTTAACCACCCTTCATTATAGCCTAATTCCTTTAAATTTTCTTCAACAACCTTGCCATCATTAATAAGCAGTGTAGGAAGACCTCCACCTATAGTTTGAATATTTAAGTCTTTTGGAGTTACAGATTGAAAATCGGATTTTTTAAGAATACTTACATGACCACTGGTTTCCAAAATCGCAGATTCTACTTCACTAATGTTAGAGACATCTATGTTTCGTATATCAGATAAAAGTAGTTCTAATGGCAAGAAAGCTTTTGCCATATTAGGGCGAAGAATTTTTCCTCCTGAAATTAATGGTATTGATCTTCCCAGTACAAGCTTAGCAAAAGCTCTATTTTTTACAGCAATGTAGGATATAAGATAGTGAAGACTATATATAACTGCGACTATAACAGTAGTGTTAATAACACTTATTTTAGCCTCATATAAGGGAGCTGCGGTGATCCCCCCCATCATCCAGAAAAACACGAAATCATATCCTGCAAATTGACCCCCAGCTTTATGCGGTAAGACTTTCCCTTCAACATATAATAGAACTCCAACCGCAATAGTACGTAAAACAAATATAAATGGACTAATTTGCTGAACTGTCCCAAATACTTCTTTTAACAATTCCATTTCATACCTTCCTCACTATATATTTATGTAAATTGTTCCATCTGACTCAAGCATAGCTAAAAATACATACTTTGGGTTAGTAATACCCTTTTCCATTAATTTATCTATAAGCCACTCACGGTCTAATCCCATCAGATTAAGATTTTTTCCATCTATTTCTCCATCATAGATAAGGATTGTAGGTATTGCTACCATTTTGGACGGTAAGTTCATTTGCTTTCGTGTAAGTGGTAAAGCTTCAGGCTTTTTGATAACATTTATTTTTCCATATGGCTCCAAAATTATGGAGTCGATTTCTGATAGGTTATGAGCTCCTTTTAATCTTAATTGTCCTAAAAGATTGTCTAATGTTACGTGACAATCTAACATATTCTCTCTAAGCAATATTCCATCCTTCATAAAGAGAGTCGATTCTCTATCAATTGCATTCGGCCATATTATATCTAAATAAGATAAAAAAATATTTATAAATGCATATACAAAAATAATTACTAGGCCAGAAGTAAGGGATGATTCTGGATTTAACATTCGAATAGCAGCTAAGCTTACAATTCCAGCCGCTACCAAATAGTTATGACCTGATAAAATACCTACTTGGCGGTGACCCATTATACGAGTTGCAATAATCAATGCAATATAGAGAATAACAGCCCTTAAAGCTAAGGCAAATATTGATAAATTTTTACTTCCTTCCATAAATGAATTCCAGTCCACAGTGAATCCTCCTAAATTCTTTAATGCCAGTTTAACAGCATATTTAGTATATTTAGTATATTTTCAAAATATTTCATTCATTAATTAAAGTTCATAATTTTTACTAGACCCACCCCAGTAATAAATAGTAACAAAGTACTCCTTAATTTAAAGTAGTACTTTTTAAAGTAAAACTCTATAACCTTTACATAGAAGCAATTTTGCTACATTCATCAGCACATATGCAGCATTCTGTGGCACATTGTTTACAATGTTCATCTTTAAACATTTCACATTCTGTAGCGCATTTAGCACAAATAGTAGCACAGAGTTTGAAGTGTTCTTTTACAAATTGTGAATCTATTGCCATAATTGATGACGACATTTGGCACATTTGTGCACATTCAACAAAAATGCTTATACAGTTCTTTCTTGCATTAACATCAGCCTCATTTAAACATGCTTTAAAGCATTGGTAACAGGTTTGAGTACACCTATTACATTCATTAATACATGCTTAATTTTTAGTTTTAGTTGACATACTCATTTTATAACCTCTTCAAAATACTATTTTTATCTATATTAAGTATAATATCCAGAATACACACTATTTATACTGAAGATAGATATTGGTTATGTTAATTTATGTTCTTCATATTTTCTCCACAATTACAGTTTATAATCTAATTATAGAAAAAGTAAATATAAACTTGCACAAGGTTATTTATATGTTATGTGGGCTTTTAGGTTCTTGATATGTTGGAGGAGGCGGAATGTTTTTAATGATGGGAATTGGATTTCTAATATTTTTATTGCTAATTTTCTTAGCTTTTAGACTAATGAAAGTTAATTCACCTTCGCCCTACTCATTATCAAATAATTCAGCATTAAATATACTAAATGAAAGTTATGCTAAAGATGATATTAATGAGGACGAATATTATAAAAAGAAAATAAGTCTTTCTAAAAAGAACTAGGAACATTCTCCTAGTTTTTCTAATGCTATGTTGAATTAACTATATATTTGGTATAAACTTGATATCAATTAATAATATTGGAGTGATGACATGAATGAAAAATTGAGAATTTTAGTAGTTGACGATGAACAGAAGGTTCTAAATGTAATTGAAGCTTACTTAATCAAAGAAGGCTTTGAGGTTTTAACCTCCATGGACGGAGAAGATGCTTTAAACATATTTAAAAATGAACCAATCCATTTAATTATATTAGATTTAATGCTTCCTAAAATGTCCGGTGAGGAAGTATGCACTAAAATCAGAGCTACCTCTTCAGTGCCAATTATTATGCTTACAGCAAAAATTCAAGAAGATAATAAAATAGATGGGCTTGCTATTGGAGCCGATGATTACGTAACTAAACCATTTAGCAATCGGGAACTAGTTAGTAGAGTTAAAGCTATTATACGACGGACGTATAGAGATACTAGTCCCCTAGCTGAACTATTAATTATTAATGATGGTGATTTAGAAATAAACATTGAAAAAATGGTCATTAAAAAACAGGGTCTACCTGTTACTTTAACTTCTAATGAGTTTAAAATTTTGATTGCACTTTTAACTAATCCTGGGCAAGTATTCTCAAGAGAACAATTAGTTAATAAAGCTTTTGGTACAGATTATGATGGGTTTGACCGAACTGTGGATACTCATATTAAAAATATAAGATGTAAGATAGAGGATAATCCAAAAAAACCAAGATATATAATTTCTATATATGGAATGGGTTATAAATTTCAGGGTTAATTGCTAAATAACATAACACTTAAGAAGATAAGAGGTGGTTTTATATGAAAATGTCTTTAATGAAAAAATTATCCATAGGGTTTCTTCTTACTGCATTTGTATCTATATTAATTGCAGGCTTAGTATCAAATTATATGATTGGTAAAAAATTTAACAATTATTTAATTGATGAGCACAAAATGAAAGTAGATAAAATCGCAACTGTAATAGATGGCTTATACGATGAGCAAACAGGCATTTCAACTAATAACAAGACAGAAATATTAAGATATTCAAATGCAGAAGAACTGTATATTGAAGTAAAAAATACAATGGGGGTCATTGTTTTTACCTCAGGTAGTGCAAAAGTACAAAACAAAACAATGATGGGTTCTATGATGGGTTCAATGATGAATAATTTTTCTTCAATTAAACCAGGGCAATATACTGAAGATAGTTACCCATTAATTAAAAACAATAAAAAATTAGGAACTATAGTTTTCGGATATTATGGAACCTCTTTTTTAAATACGGGAGCACTAACCTTCAAAACAACGTTAAATCATTCTTTTTTTCTTTCTATTTTTATAGCATTAATCTTTGGATTTATAATTAGTATCTTTCTTTCAAAACAAATATCATCACCTTTGACAAAAATAACAGATACAGCCAATAGAATACGAAATGGAGATTTAAAGGCAAGATCTCGAGTTGTATCTAAAACCAAAGAAATAGATGATTTAACAATTTCTATAAACTATCTAGCGGAAACCCTGCAAAAGCAAGAGCATCTTCGGAAACGATTAACTTCTGATATGGCTCATGAGCTTAGAACCCCTCTTACAAATTTAAAATCACATATAGAGGCATTGCTAGACAAGGTTTGGCAGCCCACAGAGGATATGCTTACAAGTTTTTATGAAGAAATACAAAGATTAATAAAATTAGTTGAAGGCCTTAACAACATAGCAAAATTAGAGCAAGCAGATCTGAATTTAAATAAATCAAAATTTGACTTATCCTTAGAACTAGAAAAAATAATAACTTCTTTTAAACCCCAATATGAAAATATAGGTTCAAAAATTAACTCAAATTTGATTCCAGATGTGGAAGTATTAATGGATAAGGATAAATTAAAGCAAGTAATGTATAATTTGCTTTCAAATTCACTTAAATATTCCAAAATAAATGCAGAAGTTTTTTTAACTCTAAAGTCTGAAAATGATAGCATTGTTATAGAATTAAAGGACAACGGCATTGGGATTTCAGAAAAAGATTTACCCTTCATCTTTGAAAGATTTTACAGAAGCGATGAGTCTCGCGATAAAAACACCGGTGGTTTAGGTATAGGTCTAACCATTGTAAAAGCTATTGTTGAGGCTCACAAAGGCAGCATTAATGTTACCAGCACCTTAGGGAAAGGAAGTACCTTTTTTATTAGATTTCCTAAGCCAATATTAAAGTCCAGATAAATAGTCTATCTGGACTTTAATATTTTTTACAAACCAACCACTTAAATATTGTTAATCAAGATTTTTATTAAACATAACCGTTTTATTTTTACCATTCTTCTTTGCATGTAAAAGCGCTTTATCACATTCCTGTATTATTTCTTCAATATTTCCTCCATCAACTGGCTGCACCTACCTTAATATTCTTAACACTTCTTGCATCAGTTCTATCAATTATTGTAATTTGTTTCTTTATATTAGATTAGGTAAACAATCCTAAAAAATATCCATGGGATATTTCCTTATTTAAAGATTCTATGAATTGTATAGTAGTTAATTAACTTTTGGTAAGCATTAGGTATTAGAAATACACACTAATTTTGTTATATAATGATCAAAATAAACGACCCGTGGTAATTAAAGAAAATTATTACTTTTAAAACTCTATTTTTCTGCTATAATATAAATGTTAATAAATATTGGAGGTAAATAATGAAAAAAAGATTAGCTTTAGTAACAATTCTATTAACTCTAGCAAGTTCTCATATTGTATTTGCTGATACTGGAGTAATAAATGCAAGTTCGTTAAACATTAGGCAGAAACCTTCACTCTCATCATCAATCTTATCTTCAATACCAAATAATACGAAGATAAGTACTTTAGGAAAAAGCGGTGCGTTTTACAAAATAAATTATAAGGGAAAAACTGGATATGTGTGTAGCTCATATGTGAAAATAGTACAAGCTACTGCTGTAGCATCTGTTACACCATCTAGCACAACAAAAACTGGGGTAGGCAGTACCAAAGCATGGGGCTTAAACGTACGTAAAACAGCGGCTATAGGAAATAATACTATTGGTTCACTTAATGCAACAAATAATATAAGCTTATATGGATCGCTAAACGGCTATTACAAAATTAAATATAATAATAATTGGGCATATATTGCCAAGTCATATGTAAGTACAGCTACCCCTTCATCAGTAGCTACAATACCATTAGCGGGTATAGCATTAGTATCAAGTACAGCGTCTCAAATAAGCACTCTAATGTCGAGTGCAAATAAATTACTTGGAATACGTTATACATATGGCGGAGCAACACTTTCCACTGGTTTTGATTGCTCAGGATTTGTGCAATATATTTATAAAACTATCGGTGTTACTTTGTCTAGAACAACTTATACCCAAGTAGAGGAAGGCAGTGCTGTTAGTATAAATAATCTTAAAATAGGAGATCTACTCTTTTTTATAGACAATTCCCATGAAGGAGTGTATATTGGAAATAATAAGTTTATACAAGCACAAAAAACTGGTACAGTTGTACATATAACTGAATTAAGCGGTTATTGGAGAACATCATTTGTAACAGGAAGAAGAATACTTAATTAACATTAAAACAAAAAAATAACGAATAGTTTACTACATAATTTCATATTTCTATTGTATAACCTTTTGCTACTTTGTTTTTCTTATTTTGACAACTTAATAAAGCACACCTAAAAATTATAAGTCTCCATTTCTTTTATTAAATTAAAAGGAATGGAGGCTTATTAATATTGAGCAATTATACTGGTATGCAAAGTATGAATTATAATGTACTTTATTTCTAAATTTATGAACTATATATTTTTATTTTAAAACTACTAATATCTTCATAAAATCTACACATATATTTTGTATAATTTAAGTCACAGTCAATATTCATAGAATTAAAAACACACTCTTATTACTTATAAACTTTCAAGATAAAAATTCATTGAATATAACATTAAACATTATATTAAAAATTGTAGGAGGTAATAAGGTGAGCGTTAAAAAGGAAAGAATAAAAGTCTTCGACATGACATGTACATCATGTGAAACAAGAGTAGTAAGAGCAGTAACAAAATTAAATGGTGTTAAAAACGCTTTGGCAAGTTTCAGTAATCAATCTCTAACTATAGAATATGATACAGACTTCTGTAATATTGAAAAAATCAGAACCGCTATAAACGCAGCTGGTTATAGTACTAAGGATTCAGGTAGCTACAAAATAGCAGGTATATTTATAATCGTAGCAGCAATTATATTAATTGGGAATTCATCAGGCGGTATTGACATGACATCAAAACTCAACGGCGCTACATATTTTGTTCTATTTATTGTTGGAGTTCTTACCTCAATACATTGCGTAGGTATGTGTGGTGGAATAATGCTATCACAAAGCATAACTAAAGATAGCAAAAGTAAATTTGATTCTATAAGACCTGCCATTCTATACAATGCAGGAAGAGTTCTATCATACACTGTAATTGGTGGAATAGTCGGTGCTCTAGGTTCAGTACTTTCACTATCAATATCTGCAAAGGCTGGACTTCAAATATTTGCTGGTGTCTTTATGGTAATAATGGGGCTTAATATGAGTGGCTTTAGATTATTTAGAAAATTTAATTTTAAACTCCCTTGGTCAGCTTGTTCTATTAAAAAGAAACCGAAGACTCCTTTTTTAGTTGGTGTTCTAAATGGTCTTCTACCATGTGGGCCCCTTCAAACAATGCAACTATATGCTTTAGGAACTGGAAGCGCTTTTAATGGTGCCTTGTCTATGCTGTTATTTTCTCTCGGCACAGTACCCTTAATGTTGACCTTTGGAGCATTATCTGGTCTCATTACTAAAGGCTATACAAAAACTCTTTTAAAATTCAGTGGAATACTAGTTGTCGTTTTAGGTATTGTTATGGGAACTCGCGGACTAACACTCGCTGGTATAAACGTGCCTTCTACATCGACAATTATTGCTAGTTTATCTGGTAATAAAACATTGACATCAGCTCCACCTGCTGCTAAGCCAACTATAGTAAATGGAGTTCAGATAATTAGAATGACAGCAGACGGCTTAGGATATACTCCAAATGGCCTATATGTTCAAAAAAACATGCCTGTAAAATGGATAATAAATGGCAAGGCATTAAACTCCTGTAACGGACAAATTGTTGTGCCTTCCTTAAATATTAATAAGACATTACAATCCGGTGAAAACATAATTGAATTTACACCAAAAGATAAAGATATAAGCTTCAGCTGTGGAATGGGTATGATTCGCGGAGTAATTAAAGTAGTTGATAATGTTGCCTCTGTAGATACCTCAAAACCCGATTCATCTATACCAGCTCCATCCAGTGGAATGCCTGGTTGTACCATGGGTGGCATGGGTGGAACAACTGCTGCACCTGCTACCCCTAAAAAAGCAAGTATTTATGGTACAGATTTGAGTAAAGTTGAAACCAGTAGATTAATCCAAAAAACTGTGATTTCCGGAAACAATCAGGCTCTTTCAATTAAGGGTACAGGATATGAATTTGAACCAGTAATTGTAGTTGCAGAAAAAAATGTTAATACAATTTTAAGCTTTGATTTAAATAAATTTGATAATCCAAATGGAACTTTTGAAATTGCTGCATCAGACACTGGCAACAATATAACTACTTTTAAAGGTGTAAAGGGAACTGTTAAAGTAACTACCACATTTAATGTAAGCGGCATCTATTCTATTATAAAAGATGGCAATATTGTAGGTGGTGTGGTTGTAGTAGACGATTTAAAAAATGCAGATTTAGAGAGTATTAGGAAAAATTATATAAGTGATTAATATTTATAATATAACATTTGAAGAGGCACGAAGCCTCCCAAATAAAGATTAATTTAATATTATTGTAAAATTAAATTAATAACTTTTAATAATTATTACAAAGAGGGTAGAACAAAATGTTCTACCCTCTTTTATTTTAAAAATCATTTAAAATGCTAACAAGAAAATATATATGAAAAAGCACTTACAATACAATATCTTCAGGCAGTATTTCAGGCCACTTAATTCGAGTGTTTTTTAAATCAATTAATAAAAGCTGGCACACTTACATATTAGGATTTATATTTGGTATGGGATTTGATAATGCAAATCGAATATCTATTTTAGCCACTTCTACGGGCTCTGCTAGTAGCTCCATATCTCTTGTAACAATATTAGCACTACCAATTTTATTTACAGCTGATATGAGTTTAATTGACACTACTGATGTTTTTTTATGACAACAACTTACCAATGAATTTTACAAGCTCCACTGTGCAAAATGTATTATTACTTAACCGTAACGTGTCTATCCATAGTTTCAGCATTTAAATAAAAATCGAATTTTAAATAATAAATCTACAAGAAAATCTAAATAATTTAAGATATAAATAATCCCGTACGAATTAAAATTCTACGGGGTTTGTAATATTTAATGTAACTTATTAAAGTTCCTATATTTTAATTTTAACTAGTTCTTTTCTATCGCCAATACTTCATAACCAGCGCCCTCGATTGCGGACTTAATTAATTTATCAGTAATACTACTGGTTATGTTAATAGTTGCAGCACTTTTTACAAAACTTACGTCCACATCTTTTGCACCAATATTTTTCAATACTTCACTAACACGCTCTACACAATGGAAACAATTCATACCACCCACAAATATTTTCATTCTCATTTTATTTCTCCCTTCAAAAATATCTTAAAAGCTTCCAATCTCAAACCATTATTAGAATATAAATTGGACTTAACAAACTCCGCAAAATACCTATATATTGTTTTAATTACTATATATATATTAACTAATTATTGTGAAGATATTATAAAGAAACCTAGCATTATAAAAATTTTCATGATTTTATTAATTTCAGTGTTAATCCACATATTTTCTTCACACTTGTTTTATATAATTAAATATGTTTACTTGATTAATAAATTTATATACATATCTTTTAATATACGAGGAGGATTCTTTTATGTCTAATAACAAAAACAAATTACTAAGGGAAAAAATTATATTAGCTAAAGAGAAACTAGAGCAAATACTTTTACCTGACCATATATTAACTGATCAATCATTGAGTTTAAGTAAAGAACTTGATAAACTTATCCTAGAATATTATAAACTAGAATAAACACTTTACTAAAAATATTACCGACTGCCTGTTAATGCAATCGGTAACACTATTTAATATATTTTCTTACATTATCAAGTGTTTATCATATGTTTTACTATATACATAATCTTTATATGCTAATTTCAGGCAAAAATTATTAACTGTATCCCAAAATGTATTAAAAGAAAAAAATAGATATATAATTTGGTTTTGAAGAAATAAATACCTATATAAAGGTTACAAGTTTAAAATTTTATATCCATGCTAATAAGTCCAATAATTGAGCTAGCGAGGAATTTTGCGTAACTATGCTAATCTATACTTCAAGGAGGAAAAGCCTTTAACGGCCTTATAAACTCAGTTAAAACTATATTCAAAGAGAACATAACATGATTACAAGGTGAAAAATTACTAGATACTTCAAAAGTAGCTATAAATATTGTCAATGAAAAATATGCTTTATCTCAAGTAGTTTTGGTAATTGAATTTATTAAAGAAGGTTACACAAAAAGTCGTAAATTGCTCTAAATCTATATTAAGGTGGGATATATATGTTGAAAAATTTAATGAGAGTTCAAAAAAACAAGGAGGATCCTTCAGTAACTAACAACACCTGGCTAAAAACTACCAGTTTAGGATGGAAATCTAAAGGACTTTTAGCCTACCTTTTAAGCCTTCCAACTGATGAGAAGATATGTTCCGAAAAATTGGCCACTCACTCAACATATGGAATTAATAATACAACGTCAACCATGAAAAATATTATGGAAACTATTTGTATTCTTGCGAAAACCCCATTAGAGCTCACATCATATATAATGCAGAAAGGTATTATATTAACTGGAAGTGATGCTTTATTAAAAGGGATTGATACACTTATAAACAAAGAAACACATATGCCTGTACATATATCTGAAAATCCACCTGATTGCGTCGCTATAGGAATGTGTAAAAATCTCGATACCATCGATGTTCTGAGTAAAAGAGGTAAATATGAAAAATAATAAATCTACAGTAATTATTATACTGTCAGTTATCTTTTTATGGTTAATATGGTACAGTTCAACTCGAGAAAAAATATCTTTTGTGGAGAATAATGTTGGGGTAACGATAGATTCAGTACAAGGTCTATTTTACGATAATTTTAATAAACTAAGCAATTCATTTCAATTTATAACAAACATCTCAAAAATTAAGAAAGAAGATGAAGAACTTAGAAAAACTAATAGCAAGTTACAAAACAAAGCCATCCAATATAATGCTTCAATAAAGGAGAATGAACGCTTAAGAAGCATGTTTAAGTTTTCAAATAAGAGAGACGAATTCAATTATATAGGTGCTGACATAATTGGATTAATTGGCAATAGTTATACAGATGGATTTGAGACTAATACAGGTGAAGGTAAAGGAATAAAAAAAGGAATGATAGCTATGACTGGAGAAGGATTAGTTGGTCAGGTAACCTTAGTTGGTAATAACCGGTCTATAGTACAATTATTATCAAATGAAAATATTGCAGTGGCAGCTCTTGTTGAAAGTACAAGAGATAATGGTATTGTTAAAGGAGATAAAGATAAAGATAATAAGTCTTTAGCAAAAATACAGCATATTTCTTTAGATTCCCATATAAAAAAGGATGATGTAATAGTAACATCTGGCCTCGGAGGCATATATCCAGCTGGGATTAAAATAGGAAGTGTGATAAGTGTTCATGCGGATAAATCGAGATTAATGAAAAGCGCTATAATAAAACCATATGTTGATTTAGAAAATATTGAAGAAGTTTTTATTGTGGCACCAAAGCAAAATTAGCTATATTTCAGTACATAGAATCGTGGTATAACAGAAAAAGGCTCCATAGAAGTATTGGCTATATTTGCCCACAAAAGTGTTAAAATTTAGCTAGCAGAAACTTTAAAACTACTTCTGCTTTTATAATTTTCTATTACATTTAATTCAGATTTGTATTGATTTTATCATGCATATTAATTAATTCTAATAAGAATTATATATTTCTACTAAAGTTCATTTTCACAACACATCAACAAGTTAATAATTATTAACTTTAAAATTAACCCACGATAATAAAATCGCAGGTTACTATTTAAGTCACTTTACCAACTTTATTTTTTCCGTAAACTTACTGCCTTAATCTTTAATAGCTAATTAAGCACTAGTATATCGAAAAGATTTATGAATTCATAGGCAATTTTATAATAAATTGCGTGCCTTGATTTATTGTACTTTCTACATTTATAGTACCCATATGAGCTTCAACAATTGATTTTGTTATTGTAAGTCCTATTCCTGCACCACCGGTTAATTTATTTCTTGATTTATCTATTCTATAAAACCTCTCAAATACGTATGGTAGATCCTTCTCTGATATCCCAAGGCCTGAATCCTTTACGCTTACTTTAGCATAAATACCATCTTGAAATAATTTAACTTCAACCTTTCCACCTTTCTGTGTGTATTTTAGTGCATTAGATAATAGGTTTACTATAACCTGGCTTATCTTATCCTGGTCCGCATGCAAAATAATGTCTTTGTCATAAAAAATTAATTCTATCTCTTTATTCAAGAATTCTGTTTCAAAATTAAAAACTATATTCCTAACAACTTCCCCTAATTTAAATTTAGTCTTATTTAATATAAGATTTTCACTTTCATACAGATTAAGCTTTTCCAAATCTCCTACAAGACGGTTTAATCTTAGTATTTCTTCATGACAGCATATCAGTCTATCAGTTGTTGGTTCCCATACCCCATCTATTAATGCTTCCATGTGGCTCTGCAAGGTTGCAAGTGGAGTTCTAAGTTCATGCGAAACATCCCTAGTTAGTCTTTTTCTCAATTTCTCTTGTTCATAAAGAGATTTTCCAAGGTTATTAATTGATCTAGTAAGCTTATCTATCTCTTCTATGTCAGATTTTTTTTCAATTCTTTGACTATAGTCTCCTTTAGAAATCATCTCTGCTGTATCCATTACATTTAAAATAGGTTTACTTAACCTTTTAGCCATTAAAAGTCCCACCATTAAAGCAATACACAAGGATGCTATACCTACACTTATCAGTATTTTATTAAGTGTTTTAGAATACAAAATATCATTATCATTATAATAAAATGGTCCGTAATATCCTATTTCTATAACTCCTACCTTTTTAGAGTTATTTATTATATTATAATCATCCTTTGTATATATTCCTTTCCAATTTGGGAAAAGGGTCTCCATTGTACTAGTTACATGATTTTTAACCTCTTCACATTTAATGTTATCATAAGCCTGCGCATCCCATATTGTTTTACCTGATGCATCACGTACACTAATAAAAACTCCATTCTCAATTGCATCTATGCCCACACTTTTAATTACATCAGTGTTGTGCTTTTTATTAGTAGAATACTGTTGATTTATAGCTGTAACGATTATTTGATTTTTTCTCTCATGCTCCCTAATAACATAATTTTTAAACTGCTTATTTAAAAAGAAATTAGAAAGAATACTAATAAGCACTACACAAATCATTGTTACAAATATATAAGAAAGAGAAAGTTTTTTCCTAAGGCTTTTTTTCATCTTCTTCTCCTCCAAGCCTATATCCTGTTCCATACACAGTAATTACATACTGTGGTTCTTTAGGGTTAGTTTCTATTTTTTGTCTTAAATTTTTAATATGAGTATCAATAGTCCTATTAAATCCTTCATAATTCTCTCTAAATGTAGTATTTATGAGCTCTTCTCTTGAAAATGTCTTGTGTGGATACTTTAATAATGTCATTAATATTTTATATTCAGTTATAGTTAAATTTACATTCTCACCATTTTTTCTTATTTCTTTCTTAAGAATATCTACTACAAGATCATCGTCTTTCAATGAAATTATGTTGGATAGTGGCACTATCTCTTCATTTAATCTTCTAAATATAGCAAATATTCTAGCCATAAGCACCCTTGGACTAAAAGGCTTTGTGATATAATCATCTGCACCAATATTTAAGCCTGCAACTATACTTGCCTCATCAATTTTTGCCGTAAGCATTATTATTGGTACTCTAGATTTTTTTCTTACTATTTTACAAATATCCTCCCCAGTCATATCTGGTAGCATGAGATCAAGAAGAATTAAATCTAGGTTAATTCTTTTAAAAATCTCCAGAGCCTGTTTCCCATCAAATGCTTCAAATACTTCGCATCCTTCCATTTCTAGATATGATTTTACAACACTGACTATTTTGTTTTCATCATCTACTATAAGAACTTTTTTCGCTTCCAACATGCTTTTGCTCCTATTCTTTAAAATAAATTCACTTATTTTCTTAACATATTTATTATATATTTTATAATTTATTTTAACATTTAATTGTGTAGATTTTATGTTGAACATGAACATATATAAATCAATAAAAAGCCCACTCATTGTTATTTATAAAATGGACCCAACAATGATCTATACCCAAAAAAGTAGACAAATATATGAAATGAACCGAAAGAGTAATATTATTTATGTATTACTCTTTCTCTTTTTTAATTCTTACAATTTCATGATTTTTGAATTCAGCTGGTGTTAGGTATCCTAATCTTTTCTGAATCCTTACATTATTGTAATAATGATAGTATTGCCATGTTTCTCTTACAAGGTCTTCGTTGCTCAATATACTAATGTTAGTGTTGTACAACACTTCACTCTTATAGCATCCTAAAAAACTTTCCATAGGAGAATTATCAATAGGCGTTCCTTTCCTAGACATACTCTGTATGAAGTTTTTATCTTTAAGTTCATTCTGGAACAGAACATTATTATAGAGGGTCCTTGGTCCGAATGGATAATAGTACCTTCCGGTAAGGATTTATCCAAAATATTTTTAAACGATTCTCGGATAAGTTCCCTGGTCTGATAATTTTTAACTGCAAATCCTTCTAACATTCCGGTGTGAAGGTCCTTCACTGCCGATATATATATCTTTTTTCCACCTACTTTATACTCAGTAACATCAGTTACCATCTTGTCAAATAGACAACTTGTACTGAAATTTCTAACCAAAACATTTTTTTTAGGATGTGGATCTCCAGGTTTCTTATATCTCTTTTTTATCTTGATTACAGATAAATAACAATTCTGTGACATCAAACGGTAAACCTTTTTATGGTTTATATTAAGTCCATAGTCAGCCGAAAGCGCCGCTGTCATCCTCTCAACGCCATATCTCCCATAGTGTTTGATATAAAGTTTCTCAATGAATTTAATAACTTGCGTATCCTCTTTTGATTTTTCGGAGACCACCATTCTCTTACTTAACCACTGATAATATCCTGATCTATTTATTTCAGCAACTTGAAGTAACACAGTTACGTGATATCTGCTGCTTAGTTTCTCAAAAACTCATATTTTATTTTTTTTTAATATTGTCTTGATTTACTTCAAGTAGCTTTTTAAGATATTCATTTTCAGCTTTTAATTTTATTATTTCTTCTTCAGGAGAATCATATTTTTTTTTTTTGCCGATAACAAAACCCCCTAATTTAGTCTACACTACTTTTTAGTTTCGTGTCTACTTAAGGGGGTATAGTTCAACAAAGGGTCCACTTTATTAAACAACACTGGACTTTTAAATAATTAAATTGTATTTAACCTTATTTCTTTTCATATAACATCATACTCTATGGCCTATAACTTATACCATTAGGAGTTTTACCGACCTTAATTGTTGCTGTAACTTTATTAGTATTGTTATCAATTACGCTTACTGTATTATCATACATGTTAGTTACATATACTAGCTTATTATCTGGACTAACTACAACTCCATGAGATCCCTTGCCAGTTTTTATAGTTGCTACAACTTTTTTAGTTGCAAGATCAATCTTTGATACTGTATCAGATGGACTTTTTTCAGTTCCTTGATTAGCTACAAACGCATACTTATCATCAGACTCTATATAAGTTTGAGCTGGACCCACTCCTACTGCTATTTTTTGAACTTTGTTTGTAGCGAGATCTACAATAGCTAAAGAATTCTCTGCGTTTATACTTGCAATTAAAGTCTTTCCATCACTTGTAATTCCTGTAGTTATTGGAGTCTTGCCTACTTTAATTTTTCTCAATTCTTTATTATTTGCTATATCCACAACACTTACTGTATCTTCGCCCATATTGGCTACGTAAGCAAATTTGCTATCTTTTGATATACGAAAACCATGTGGTCCTTTGCCTACAGAAATGTTATTAATTAATTTATAGGTTTTTGCATCAATAACTGATATGTTATTGTCTTGATTATTTGTAACTAATACATATTTGCTATCATTAGTGAATACTATATGTGCTGGATGCTTACCTACTTCAATTTTTTTAATTAATTTTCCTGTATCTATATTATAAAAAAATGCTGAACCATTTGTACCCATACCTCCACCTTTAGACATATCATCTTGAGACATTTTCATCCCTGCTTTATCCATTACTACTGATGTGTAGGCTACTATCTTTCCGTCTGGAGAAACCTGCACATTATGTGGTTCACCTTCATCATTTATGGTTTCTAGTACCTTATTTGTAGCTGAATCTATCTTTGTAATAGTACCTCCTTCATTCGCTGTGAAGTAATATGAGATTACCTTCTTTCCTGGTACTTGAGTAGAACTTTGCGACTGTTTCTTTTGTCCACCACTGCATCCAGCTAAAGTTAACGTTAATATGACCATGATTCCAACTGACTTTATAAATTTTCCTTTAATCATTTTTACCATCCTTTCAAATATAATTCTATCCTTATGCATATCCATAAAATATCAATTCTTAATGGATTTTATATTATAAGCTACTTAATAGTCTTTCCTATACGCTTACCAAAATATTTACTGACGTTCTATGATATTAGTATATCAATTAATAATTATATTGTCGGTAACATTTGTTACTATATTGAATCATGTATTACATCACTTAGAATGAACATCCGGAATCTTAAATAATAAAGCTTAAAATTACGTTTGCAATTTTAAGCTTTATTATTACTAATTTAATATACAATTTTTCACCTTAATATCTTTTTAATTACCTATTGGTATCATAGTAACCCTATTAATAGGGTTACTTATCAGTAACCTGAAACTGTCCCATCATTCCTTGGTCTTCATGTTCTAATATGTGACAATGATACATGAAAACTCCTTTGTGAGTGAACTTAATTATAATTCTAACCTTCTCATTAGGATTAATTAATACTGTATCTTTAAACCCTCGCCCATCCTTAGATGGTTCCTTTCCATCTCTTGATAAAATTTGAAATTGTACACCATGTATATGAAATGGATGAATCATTCCCCCCATCATATTACTAGGGTTTGTAATTTCCCAAATTTCTGTATCATTTAATTTTATTTTTTCGTCAATTCTCCCCATTTTCATTTTTTTACCATTTATGCTTACCGTATTACCCATACCCTCTAGCTGGAACCTTCTGATTTTAGAATTAGCTGTTTCATAAATTTTATTAATATCGGTTAAATGTGTTGGTATTTCAGTAGTATCTATTCCATCTTCCTTTACATTGAAGTTTAATATTCCTATACCATCGCCAAGTAAAGATAATTTGTCGCCCTTTTTATATTTCGAAAAATCTATTATTACTTCTGCTCTTTCTCCCGGCCCAAGTATTAATTTATTTAATTTTACTGGTGCCTCTAGAAAACCTCCATCGGATGCAATCTGAAAAAAAGACTCTCCATTACTTAATTTTATAGGATAAACCTTTGCATTTGCCCCATTAACAATTCTAAACCGCATTTTTATTTTCTTTACATCTAAATATGGTTTAATGGCTCCGTTTACTATCACCATGTCTCCAATAGCGCCATCCATCATGCTACTCATATTTGTGGAATAAGGCATATCTCCATTTCTATTAAATGCCCTATCCTGAATGATTAATGGTATATCATTTATACCATATTCCTTTGGAATATTTAAGCTTTCCGAAATATTATCATCAATATAAAAAAGTCCTGCTAATCCCTTATAAACCTGTTCTCCAGTTTTTCCCTGTTGGTGAGGATGATACCATAAAGTACTAGCTGGTTGGTTTATAGTAAAACTAGGATTCCATTGGCTTCCTGGCATAATAGGACTATGGGGTCCTCCATCCATTTCTCCATTAACTTCTAATCCATGCCAGTGAACAGTTGTTGGTTCACTTAATTGATTATTTACATGAATATTTACTTTTTCACCCCTTTTAACCCTTATCACTGGACCCAGAAAGTTACCGTTATATCCATAGGTCTCTGTTTTAACTCCAGGGAAAAAAGATGTAATTCCCTTCTGAACATTTAATGTAAAATCTGCAGTATTAATGTCTGAACTCTTATTCTCTAAAAGTGGTGGAATAGGGAGCTTTGTACTATTCTCTACTACCTTACTCTTTAATTCGTTGCTTGTTAAAGATTTCATATTCTCAACCATAGCACTTCCATTGCCTTTCGAGAAATAATTCAATATTGGATTAATTAAAACTATAGAACTAACTACTATGATACCTACCCCTGATATAAGCAGCCATTTATTATATTTCTTATTCATTTTTTACCTCCATCAAACCTATTGAGTTTTAACGATAATCGTTATCTTTTAATAACTATTGTATAATTATTTTATCATATAGTTATGTAGAAAATATGAAGATTAATCATCAATTAAGTTTTAGAAGGCTGTGAAATATTTGTTCATGTTTTTATATTCTTATATTTTTATAAATAATTAAAAAGCATGTCAAAAGAGATGTACTCACTACTCTTTTGATATGCTCATAAAATAACAATACTAACGAATTATTATAATATAGACTCAAGTAATTTACTGTTTTTTATGATTTGAGAGTAACTTCTTTTTATTATTATATTCCTCTTCCTCTATTTCTCCACGAGCAAATCTTTCATTTAGTATATTTAATGAATTATCTCTAGATCCTACATCTTTAATTTTATTATTTTTCAATAACTTATAGACTACAAATATGGTAATTGCAATTATAATTATACAAATACCCATAAATCCAAACCGTCCTCCCATCATATTATATCCATATCCAGATCCCATCATATCATATCACCCTTTCATTATTTATAAATTATTTATATATTTATATATTATTTATCCATTTATTTGTCTTAAATTCTTAAATTTTATTTTCCCATCATACTTTGATTGGTTTTTGTCATATCTTTTCCATTTTCTGATTGCATCAATTTAGCCATAGGTGCATATCCATTCTTTTTCATTATTTCAATCATCTTTTTATAATCCTTATCACTTAAGTTATTCATTAATTTATTCATATCATCAGAGTTCCCATTTTTCATAGCAGTTACTTCATCACTAAAGCCACTGTCTTTCATTATTTTAATCATATTATTATAAGTATTATTTGATTGAGTTCCACTTTTTTGTGTGACCATCATTGACATGTTAGAATTATTGAGAGTATTGGTTTTGTTTGATGCATATGCAACTGAAATGCCACCTACCGTTAGTATTCCTGCCATTATTAAAACCACAACTTTATTTTTCATTTAATATCACTCCTCTAATTGTTTTTCTTTATATCTTTATTTTACTACTCAATTGTGGAGCAATTATGAAGTTAATATATTAATCTATATATATTTCAATAAAATATTTTAAAAATTCTTACATAGTAAAAGGTCCAAGTACTATATTTCTTATAATACCCGAACCTTTTTCCACATTTAAATTTTACTATTTGAACTATGCTCTTTCTATATTTACAACATCATAACCCGCATCTTCTATAGCGAGCTTTATAGCATCATCGGTAATATTATCACTAATTTCAGCCGTAGCAAGTTTTTTCTCAAGATTTACATTTACGTCCTTTGCTCCAATTTCTTTTAATGCCTCACTAACATGGTTTACGCAATGTTCACAGCTCATACCTTCGACTAATATTTTCTTTTTCATTTTTATTGCTCCCTTCAAATTATTTTTCTCTTATAAAGAGAAGATTTATCTTAATGGCTTAAAGCCTTTTAAGCGTAATGCATTTGTTAATACTGAAACTGAACTAAAACTCATTGCAAGCGCTGCAATAATAGGATTTAAAAGTGGGCCACCAAATAAATGTAACACTCCCATTGCAACTGGTATCCCAAGAATATTATAACCAAAAGCCCAAAATAAATTTTGCTTAATATTTGTTATGGTCTTCTTACTTAGCTCAATGGCTGTAGGTACATCCATTAAATCACTTCTCATGAGGACAATGTCAGCAGATTCCATTGCAACATCTGTTCCAGATCCTATGGCTATACCAATATCAGCCTGTGCAAGTGCTGGAGCATCATTAATTCCATCTCCAACCATAGCAACTTTTTTACCTAAAGCTTGTAGTTTTTTAACTTCATTTGCCTTATCTTCTGGTAATACTTCAGCTAGTATTGTATCAATACCAACTTGCCTTGCGATTGCTCCTGCTGTCCTTTTATTATCACCAGTTATCATTGCAACCTGTATTCCCATGCTATGAAGTTTTTCTATAGCTTTTTTACTATTTTCTTTTACTGTGTCAGCCACTGCAATAATCCCACTTAGATCGCCTTCAATAGCAATAAACATAGGAGTCTTTCCTTCTCCTGCAAGTTTATCTGATGCTTTCTCTAAATTTAATAAAGAAATATTGCTTTCATCCATAAGTTTTTTGTTTCCAAGTAATATTTTTTTACCATCAATAGTTACTTCTATACCTAAACCTGGAATAGCCTTAAATCCCATTGATTTTTTAAGTTCCAATCGCCTTTCCTCGGCTTCTTTAACAATAGCTTCACCAAGTGGATGTTCAGAACCTTTTTCTGCCGTGGCCGCTATTTGAATTAAATAGTCCCCATTCATTCCCTTTACAGTAACTATATCTGTTACCTTTGGTTTTCCTTCAGTAAGTGTTCCTGTCTTATCAAATACTATAGTTTGAATCTTATGCGCAGTTTCTAGTGCTACACCACTTTTTATAAGTACGCCATACTCTGCACCCTTTCCTGTCCCAACCATTATAGCTGTAGGTGTTGCAAGTCCTAGAGCACAAGGACACGCAATAACAAGTACTGAAATAAATATTGTTAAAGCAAAAACTCCTGTTTGACCAGATAAAAGCCAAGCTAATGATGATACCAGTGCAAGTCCTATAACCACAGGAACAAAGTAACTTGATATAACATCTGCCATTTTAGCTATTGGTGCTTTTGAACCTTGAGCATTTTCAACTAATGTTATTATTTGTGCAAGCGCCGTATCTTTACCAACTTTGGTTGCTTTGAATTTAATTGATCCATTCTTATTTATACTCGCTCCAATTATTTTATGTCCAATGCCTTTCTCCACTGGCATACTCTCACCAGTAAGCATTGACTCATCTACAGATGTGGTTCCTTCTACAACCTCACCATCCACAGGCATTTTTTCACCAGGTTTTACAACAACTATATCTCCAACCTCAACGTCATCAATTGAAATTTCAACTTCTTTATTTTTTCTAATTATAATTGCAGTTTTAGGTTGAAGGCCCATAAGCTTTTTAATTGCCTCAGATGTCTTTCCTTTAGTTACTGATTCTAAATACTTACCAAGAGTAATAAGAGTTAAAATTACACCTGCTGATTCAAAATACATTTCATATCCAGTATTACCAAGCATTATTTCATATACTGCAAATAAACTGTATAAAAATGCAGCTGACGTTCCCATTGATATTAATGAATCCATATTAGGGCTTAACCTTGATAAAGACTTGAATCCTACTATAAAATATCTTCTACCCGTAACCATTATTGGTAGAACAAGTACAAGTTCTAGGATAGCATATCCTTTTAAATGCATCATAGGATCAATGATACCTGGCAGCATAATATTTAACCTTCCAGTAATCATTGGTAACATTGCAATTAAAAGTAGCGGAACTCCGAAAATTGCAGAAATCAAAAATCTATTCCATAGAGCTTTGATCTCTTTTTCCTTTTTTTCTTTATCCAAATCCACATTACTTTCTTCCTCTAGTGCCGTGTAACCTCCTTTTGCTATAGCCTTCTTTATATCACTCGTTTTAACTAATGATGGCTCAAAAGATACCGTTAGTTTTTCTGTGGCAAAGTTAACATTGGCTTCTATTACTCCATTAAGTTTTCTAGTTATTCTTTCTATATTCTTTGCACATGATGCACAGGTCATTCCCTCTAGCTTTAAAGTTTTATTAGTTGTTTCAACTAATATCTTGTACCCAGCCTTCTCAACCGCATTTTGTATGTCGGCTAATTTTATCAATGAATCGTCATAACTTATCTTTAATTTTTCTGTAGCGATATTCACACTTGCGTCTTCAACACCTGGTAATTTTTTTGAAACTCTTTCGATAGTTTTTGCACAAGCCGCACATGTCATACCTTCAACTTTAAGTATTTTATTTTTCATAATCCATTCCTCCCTATATTAATTGCTATTACTTGTTATTAATTAATTTAGTAAGTAGCTCTATTATCTCTGCAACTTTTTCCTCACCTGTGTTATTAATAAATGCATCCTTTACGCAATTATTAAGGTGTTGTTTCAAAATCAGCATATTTGCTTTTTTAAGTAATGACTGCACAGAGATTATTTGATTTGATATATCTATACAATATCGGCCTTCATCCATCATCTTTATTATTCCTTCAATTTGCCCTTTTGATGTCCTAAGCGACTGAATCGCTTGCACTTTATCATTATTCATTTAAATTTCCCTTTCTTAATGCGTCGTAAAACAATATTGCTAAGCACATTTCCCATCCCTGGAGGGGGGAGGGTACTACCTAAAAATATTAAGTTGATAATATCTTTTCTTTAATAACATAATACCAGTTCATTATGTAGATTTTATGAAGATAATCTACTTTTAAAACTATTTTATTAGTTTACCCCTGAACCATATAAAACGTTATAAGAGAAAAAGTTATGAGAAGTATTAAAACTAATATCTTTAAATACATAGGTGTCATAACATTTTTATCCTTTTCAATTTTATACTTATTATCTCTTTTTAAATAAGAGTGTATTACTAATCCAGCAACTATAAATACTAAACTTAACAAATGGGATATCGAAAAAGGTCCCCAAATTACTGGATTAATTCTAAAGAACTCAACAATTCCTCTAATTAGTGAAAAACCAATAATATAAGTAACAAACAATTCACCATCATACTTTTGCTTTTCGCTTTTTCTCCACAAAACAACAAATAAAATATAGTCTAAAATAAATTCATATACTTGAGCAGGATGCAGAATATTACCTCCTACATTAACTCCCCAAGGCAAAACATTTGTCATTACCTTGCCAAACACATCGCAACCGACTCTTCCTATACCCTGAGCAAGAGCTGCAGCCATTACAAAAATATCTGCTAATTTAAAGAACGATATTTTAACCTTAATAGAATAAATGTATCCGGCAACCACTGCAACTAAAATTCCACCATGTATAGATAATCCACCTTCACTTATTTTAAGTATCTCCATTGGGTGACTAAAATAGAATGAAGGATTATAAAAGAGTATATAAAATAACCTAGCACCAACTACACCAGCAATTACTCCAATAATTACTAAGTTAAATATAATATCGTCTTTAATTCCTCTTTTTTTTGCTTGCCATTCAGCAAATAACGTTGCTGCTATTATAGCAATTGCAACCATTAACCCGAAAAAATACACATGAAAAGGCCCAAAACTAAACAATTCTTTCATTATTTATTCTCCCCCTACTATTTGGGTAGTGTAAATTTTTTTACACTACTTATTTGTTTTTTTCTTTATATATCAACGG
>ERZ1463035.20-NODE-20-length-35487-cov-13.337548_pt1 | contig 35487 bp, 41 predicted proteins | sample MGYA00564486_ERZ1463035 | MGnify/ENA primary metagenome ERZ1463035 (study PRJEB39244, sample SAMEA3635149) | Helicobacter pylori | study: EMG produced TPA metagenomics assembly of PRJEB11511 data set (Assembly of a 5300-year-old Helicobacter pylori... | reverse complement strand
CTCTCCATACACTCTTTCCCTACACGACGCTCTTCCGATCTGACATTACTTAACGCACGCCTTGCAAAGGTATATATTAATTTATCTTCTTTATCAATATGTCTTGTTAATAAATCACTGTAACATATAGAATTTGCTATTATATCAACTTGTGAATCTAAGTCGCCAGCTTTAACACGAAGGAGAGCTTCCTCTAAAAGTGTTATGTGTTGTCTTCCTAAATCATGTTCTATATACATTCCGGATAAGGGTCCTTTCACCATCTTTTCGCCTAATTGAGTTTCCATTTTTTTAAATAAAACGACCTCTTCTTTATTATGATGATGTTTATCGGCATAATTTCTAACAAATGAAATCATCGTTTCATAAGAAACAAAATCAACTGTATTAGTTCTCAATATTTCTATACTTAATTTCCTAAATATTTTTAACCCTCGTGATATATATTTGTGTTCATCCATCATTAATTCTATTGCATCCATAATTAAGCCTCCTAATTTTTCAATTCAATATTGCATCTCCCCAGGAGATGATTTAACCTATAATCGTTATTATTAACTACTTTAATAATAGAATACTAGTTTTTACAATATAAAACGGTAACCTATGTTACATTTTTTTTAAAAATAAAAAAATAGACCTAAAAGCTTATAGTAGCCGTTAGGTTTATTTAAAAATTTATTCTACATATGATCTTAACTTATCTATTTGTTTTATAATCAGTACTTTGTTGCCCTTAAGACCAATAATACCTAGTTCTTCAAATATGCTGAGTTTTCTACTTATGGTTTCTCTTGTGACTCCAACATAATTCGCCATCTCTTCCCTATTAATAGGTAAGTTGATTTGTAAGCCTTCATTAACAGAGGCGCCATACTTTTCTCCGAATTCTAAAAGCATAAATGCAATTCTTATTTCAACATCATTAGTAGCTAGATTTTGAGCGAGATTTTCAGTCTGTGTTAGACGTTTTGAAATAACTTTTAATAACTTTAATGATATTTCTGGATTTTTCATGATAATTCTATCCATATCTTGTTTGGTTAATGTACATATCTTAACATTTGATATAGCAAAAGCATCAAAAGTATATATTTCATCATTACTAAAGAGACTTAATTCTCCAAAGAAATCACCACTAGTGAAGATATGAAGTATTTGCTCCTTACCTTCTTTTGTCAATTTAGATATTTTTACTTGACCTTCATTAATAATAAACAATGTATCCGATTTTGCGCCTTGACTACAGAGAATATCTCCCTTTTTATAGACTATATGTCCTGTCATATCAACTATTTTTGCAAGTTCATCATCAGATAGAAATGAAAAAATTGGTACTTTTTTAGCACACAGGCTATGATTACAATTTGTGCAACTACACTCTTCCATATATATCACCTACCGTTTATTATCATAACATTTTTGATTTATCGTGGTCAAATAATAATAAATATAATTTATAAATATTTTCATTTTGTGATTTGAATCATATTTTTAAAATCAAAACAAATATAGAATAGGGTCATAGGAAAGAGGAACGAATGAGAATAAATTAAAATATTAAATAAATAAGAATATAAAATTAATAAATTTAGGAGGAATATATTATGAGTAAAAAAATTATGCTAAGTGAAGATATTTATTGGGTTGGTAAGGTTGATGATAGGGATGTACCTTTTCATAGATTAACATTAACAAAAGGTACAACTTATAACAGTTATTTATTAATGACGCAGAAACCAACGGTTATAGATACTGTTGATATGAGTTTTGGACGTGAGTTTGTGGAAAATCTAAAAAATCTAATAGAGGTAGACAAAATCGAATATATTGTAATTAATCATACTGAACCTGATCATTCTGGTGCACTTGGAAGTTTGGCATCTATTGCTAAAAATGCTGTAATTGTATGCACAAGCCTTGCTGTAGATCAACTTAAGGAAATGTATAAACTTCATAACAGAGAATTTTTAGTTGTAGGGGATGGGGATACTCTTGATATAGGAGGTAAAACACTAAAATTCATAGAAACACCTTATCTTCATACAGCAGAGACAATGATAACTTATTGCATCGAAGACAAAATTTTATTTCCTTGCGATGTATTTAGTACACATGTAGCAAATTATGAGTATTTTAATGATATGGCAAAAGAGGATATAAATGCTGATTATATTGGATATTATAAATTGATAATGCACCCTCATAGAAGATATGTTCAAAATATGATAAAGAAAATTAGCGATTTAGACATAAAGATGATAGCACCATCTCATGGATATATCCTTCGCGATAAGGTTCAAAGTTTTATAGATATTTATGATAATATGAGTAAAAATATAGAGATAGATAAAAAAGCATTAGTTCTTTATTCTACTATGACAGGTAGGACAAAAAAGATTGCTACTATTATTAATGAAGAATTTGAAAAACAAAATATACACTCTGAAATTATGGATGTAAATAAAATACCAAAAGAAGAAGTAATGAAGGCTATAAATGATGCAGATGTTGTTTTCTTTGGAAGCTCTACAAAATATGCAGACATTATTGGCAACATGGAAGATATACTAAAAAGTCTTAGTAATTTGAACCTAGAAAAGAAGATAGGGGCAGCCTTTGGCTCTTATGGTTGGAGTGGAGAAGCTATAGAGGTAGTTCAGGATTATTTGAAGAGGACTAATATTAAAGTTTTAAGTACCTCGGATGTAATTAAGTCTACTGGTATGATAGATATAGAGTTTCCAATAAGAATTAAGTTTTCACCAAGCATTAATAATGTGAAGGGCATTGAAAGTGCAGTTATTTATACCGCTGATTTGTTACTTAGTACAATATAAAAATATGAGGAGGAATTATACTCAGAATAAATTTCAACTCATTTTCTGCATATTTACGCAAAGAAAGTGCAAACTAATATATAGAATAAGGTTATAACATAATAACAATCACCCGAGTAACATAAGTTACGGACAATACGGCTGAAAAAAAGTATAGTTGTATTATAGTGTAAAAAGTTAAAAGTTAAAAGTTAAAAGTTAAAAGTTAAAAGTTAAATAAATTAGTAGGAGATGTTTTTATGGATAAATATGTTTGTATAGTGTGTGGGTATGAGTATGATCCAGAAATAGGGGACCCAGATGGTGGAATAAAACCAGGTACTAAATTTGAGGATATTCCAGAAGATTGGGTATGCCCATTGTGTGGAGTTACAAAAACTGATTTTGAAAAAGCTTAATAAAGTTTTGTAAACTATATTTAAGGAGTGATATTAATGAAAGCTTACGTAGATAAGGATACATGTATTGGATGTGGATTATGCCCAGAGGTATGTCCAGAAATTTTTGAAATGGAAGACGACGGAAAAGCAGTAGCATCAAAGGATGAGGTTGCAGAAGATCTAGTTAGTAGTGCAAAGCAGGCAGAAGAGGAATGTCCAGTGGGAGCCATAACTGTGGAGTAATAAATTAAATTGAGATATAACAAAATAGGGGGAAATATTATGAAAATAGAGAAAATATCAGATAAAATAGTATATAACGAAGAGCAATTTACTAAAAGGATTATTTTCAAAGAAGATAGAGTACTAAACTTCGTTTTGAATTTTAAACCAGGTCAAGGAGTACCAGCTCATAATCACCAGCAAAGCGATCTTATTATTCATGTGCTTGTAGGTGAAGGAGATATGGGTGTAGACGGAATAAATCATAAGATTACTAAAGGTGATGTTATACACTGCAAGGGAACTGAAGTTTTTAGCTTAACTAATACTAGTGATAAAGATATGTCATGTTATGTTATACTTGCTCCCAACCCATCCCCAATGTATTCAAAGGAAGTATAATAAATGTAGCACCTTTTATACAAGTGTTTCTAATATAAATAATATCAGCATTTTATTAAACATAAATATGCTGATATTATTTATTATCCTGTATATTTATATAAAAGTAGTGTAATATAAAACTAGAATAATATAAAAACTTAGGAGGGATACATATGCAAGGAAAAATGTTTTGTTATCAATGTGAACAAACTTTCGGTGGAAAAGGTTGTACAAAAGTTGGAGTCTGTGGTAAAACACCAGAGATTGCAGCTATGCAGGATCTTCTTATCTATCAGTTAAAAGGAATAAGTTGTTATGTAACTAAACTTTTAGCTAAAGGTGAAAAAATTGATAAGTCATGGGTTTCATTTGTTGAAAATTCATTGTTTATGACACTTACTAATGTAAACTTTGATCCAAAGTCTCATATGGATGCACTTAAAAAATCTCAAGTAATAAAAGAAGAGGTTAGAAAAAAAGCAATAGATGAAAATGTAACTAGCGAGGAAGCATTATATAATTTAAGTGATACTAAAGAACAAATTCTTGAAGATGCTAAAAAAGCAGGAGTTATGTATGATGAAAATTTAGATGCAGATATTCGTTCAGTTCGTGAAACTATAAAATATGGACTAAAAGGAATTGCGGCATATGCGCACCAAGCTAGGTTTATTAAATACAGTAGCGATGAGGTTGATGATTTTTATTTTATAGCTTTAGCAGTACTTACTGACGATAAAATAAATCTTCAAGATCTTATCAAGTATTTAATTAAAACTGGAGATATGAGCGTTAAGGTTATGGAAGTATTAGATAAAGGTAACAACGAGATGTATAACTCTCCTACACCTACAAAGGTTAATGTGAATATTAAAAAAGGACCATTTATTGTAATTTCGGGTCATGAGTTAAGGGACCTTGAAATGTTACTTGAGCAAACCGAGGGTAAGGGAATAAATATTTATACTCATGGTGAAATGTTGCCATCTCACGGTTATCCTAAGCTTAATAAATACAAACATTTAGTAGGTAACTTTGGAGGAGCTTGGCAGAATCAACAAAAGGAATTTGATGGCATACCAGGTTGTATTTTAATGACAACAAACTGCTTAATGAAACCAAAAGATTCTTATAAAGATAGAATTTTCTCAACAAGTGTTGTTGGTTGGGATGGTATAAAACATATTGAGGCCGATGAGACTGGACATAAGGACTTTTCTGAAATAATAAGTAAAGCACTAGAACTTGGTGGTTTTGAAAAGGATGAGGAAGTTAAAGAAATCCTTGTAGGATTTGGACACAAAGCAACTTTAAGTCATGCTGAAACAATAGTTAATGCAGTTAAGGAAGGTAAAATTAGACATTTCTTCTTGATAGGAGGATGTGACGGCGCAAGATCAGGAAGAAATTATTACACGCAGTTCGCGCAGCTTGTTCCAAAGGATTGTATAATTCTTACTTTGGCTTGTGGAAAATACCGTTTTAACAAATTAGAATTTGGTGAAGTTGCAGGGTTACCAAGATTACTAGATATTGGTCAATGTAATGATGCTTATTCTGCGGTTAAAATAGCACTAGCTTTAGCTGATGCATTTAAGTGCACTTTAAATGATCTACCACTTTCACTTATAATAACTTGGTATGAGCAGAAAGCTGTTGCCGATCTACTAGCATTATTATCACTTGGAGTGAAAGGAATTTACCTAGGACCAACACTTCCAGCTTTCTTAAGTCCTAATGTACTACAATTCCTAATTGATACTTTTGATATTAAACCAATAAGTACACCAGAAGAGGATATGAAACAAATATTAGGCTAATAATATAAAATTTAAAAAGATGGTTTAAAACATAGCTATTTCTAAATGTATTTATTTACATTTAGGAATAGCTTTATTTTTATATACTTTAGTATCACTATACGATAAAATGAGATGTTAAGGAAAGTCAATTTGAAGGAGAAACCAAATGGATTCGAAAAATCAAGTACCGGATTGGTTATTAAATAGTGGCGAGGTAAGCCTGTGCCCGTGTGGGTGTATTGGTAAAAGGAAGAAAGGAAGTTTTTTAGAAAAGACTATTAATAGTATTGCTAAGATTTTAAAGGAAGTTATCTTTTTTGAAGACATAGCATTAAAAAAGGGATTTTTACAAAAGTTAGATCCCAGAATAAAGGTAATATCTTTATTTATATTAATATTAACATCTACTTTAATTCATAATGTACTGATATTAACTATTCTTTATTTAATATCATGTATTTTAGCTAAGATTTCATATATCCCATTAAAATCATATTTTAAACGTATATGGCTAATTACTCCACTTTTTACTGGAATTGCTGTACTACCATCAATTTTCAATTTTGTAAGACCTGGAACTACTTTAATTTCACTTATAGACTTTGGTCATAAGTTGCATTTGGGACCACTAATATTTCCATCTGTTCTTACTATTACATCGCAAGGATTATCAGGGGCGATTTTGTTAATAGTTAGAGTGGGGGTTACGGTTTCTTTAGCTTTTTTATTTACTACTACAACTAGATGGGCTAGTTTGCTAAAGGCATTAAGGGTTTTGCTTTTACCAAAAATATTTATTACAACGCTTGAAATGTGTTATCGATATATTTTTATATTATTAAATATTACAACAGATATGTTTGTTGCGAAAAAGAGTAGAACGTTTAGTAAAACCTCATCTAAAGATGGACGTCATTTCGTGTCTAATGCGATTGGAAGTCTCTTTGGTAAGAGTTATGCTTTAAGTGAAGAAGTGTATGGAGCAATGCTATCTAGGGGGTACAAAGGGGAACCTGTTATTATGAACAGATTTCGCTTTACTTTACTTGATTTCCAATGGCTCTTATGTGTTATAATTTGTGTTTTAGCAGCTTTTGGAGGTGAGATTATTCTTGGATAAGGAAAAAGTAATGAAACTTCGTAATGTTTCATTTGAATATATACCTGGTGAAACGGTACTTCGCGGTATTAATTTAGACATTTATAGTGGTGAAAAGGTAGTTATTTTAGGAGCTAATGGGTCAGGTAAATCTTCACTTTTAAAGATTCTTAATGGTTTGATATTTCCAAGTAAAGGTGAGTATAGCGCTTTTGGACAACTTGTTACGGAAGAAACATTAAATGATGAGCAGTTTGCGCAGGCTTTTCGTCAAAGAATAGGATTTATATTTCAAAATTCCGATGCACAATTATTTTCTACGAATGTGTGGGAAGAAATAGCATTTGGTCCACTACAGATGAAGCTTAACTTTAAGGAGGTAGAGGATAGGGTTAATGGAGTTATCCAAATGCTTGAACTAGAATCATTAAAAGATAGACCGCCTTATAGATTAAGTGGTGGCGAGAAAAAGAAAGTGGCTATTGCATCCGTATTATCAATAAATCCAAAAGTTTTGATATTGGATGAACCTACGAATGGATTGGACCCTCGAAGTCAAAGGTGGCTAATTAATCTATTGGTAGAACTTAATAATGCAGGTAAAACTCTAATTACATGTACTCATAATCTTGATATTGTGGAAGAAATAGCTGATAGGGTGATAGTTTTTAATGAAGATCATGAAATTGTTGCTAGTGGTACGCCTGAAGATATATTATCAAATAAAGAATTATTACTTTCTGTAAATCTTATAGATGAGCATTATCATAGACACCTTCATGCAAGTGATAGAAGTATGCAGCATGATCATTTTCATAGTCATGAATAGTAATATTGATTAAGGATACAGCTTATATCTTTATATAGTACATAAAAAGAAGGGTAAATGTTTATTTTAACATTTACCCTTCTTTAAATAAAATATTATCATTTACCAGTCCCATCAGTTTTTGCTGGTGGGTTTGTTGGCGTTGTTGTTGGCGGCGTTGTTGGCGTTGTTGGCGGCGTCTTTGTCGGCGTCTTCGTTGGCGTCTTTGTTGGTGTTTTTGTTGGCGTCGTTGTTGGCGTAGTTGTAGGCGTCTTCGTTGGCGTCTTTGTTGGCGTTTTTGTTGGTGTCTTTGTTGGTGTTTCTAAAGTAGCTTTTTTACTACTAAGTTTACTTATCATATTTTGCAGTCTTGTTTGTAATTGTGAATAAACATTTTTATCTTTTACACTCTGCAAAGCAGAAGTAGCATTTTGAATTAATGTTTGGTATCGAGCATATTGTGAGCTATTTGAGAGATTGAATGATTCTAGTGCTCCAACAGCATTTTGAGCAGCAGTTTCATTAGTTTTTTCAAGAGCTGCACTTGTATCTTCTTTAGTTTTAACTTTTTCTTTAGTTGCTTTTTTTATTCCATTGTCATTAGGATGAAGGCCAACATATATGGTGTCCATTAATACTCCGTTTTTATCAATTATGGTGTTAGGTCGAGGAAAGTCTACTTGTACTAAACCTTGATGTAGATACTCCATATATTCTTTCCATATCTGACCTGGTTCATTTGCTCCAAACATGTTTTGCGCAGTTGGAGTATCATCTCCTACCCATACGGATGTTGTATAGTAGGGAGTATAGCCTATAAACCAACAATCTTTTGATTGGTCAGTAGTTCCTGTTTTACCTGCAGTATAAGGATAGTCATTAAGAGATAAACCATTTCCGGTTGAAAAACTTTCTGTTAATACACTCTTTAAAGTATCGGTCATAAGGTAAGAAGCACCACTATCGTATACTTTAGTTTGTTTGTGTTTATTAACATATAATACTTGATTAATTACATTATTAGTTATTTTACGTACGTTAGTTGGTTCTGTAAATTTACCATTTCTTGAAAGTGTTGAATAACCTGAAGCCATTTCAACAGGGGTAACACCCTTTGAAAAACCGCCTATTCCAACTACAGGGTATTCATCAGGGGTTATATATTTGAAACTCATATTTTGCAAATATTTTAGCGATTTCTTTACACCATTTTCGGTTACTAATCTAACTGGAATGGTGTTTATAGATATATCAAGAGCATATTTCATAGTTACAGAGCCACGGAACGCAAAGTCATCGTTATTCACGTTATCTATTGGGGCATCTATATATTCACTTGTTGGGATGTATCCTCTTTCAAATGCAGGAGTATATGCTATTAATGGCTTTATAGAAGAACCGGGTTGTCTTACCCCTAAAAACGCTCTGTTAAAAGTGTTATTATCTTGAGTTCTACCTCCAACTATAGCTACAACTTCTCCAGTATTATTGTCTATTGTGACACTGGCACCCTGCTTTTTATATAAACCTGAGGTCTTATCTGTTTGTGAATAATTCGCAAGCTTATTATCTACTACACTTTGTAATTTTTCTTGTTTTGCAGTATCGATAGATGTATCTATTCTATATCTTCCACTAAGAAGAGTTTTTTCCTTGGTTGCATAATCATCATTATACTTATTAAAATAGGCTGTTCTTTCTTTATCATTACTAAAAGAATATTTTGGAACAAAACCATCTTCTTTCATTAATTCAAGTGTTGCATTGTGAATAGCATATTGAATACTGTAGTCTACATGTGTTGTTTTCACATAAGGTTTTACGTTTAGCTTAATAACTTCTGATTTTGCAGTATTATAGTCTGTTTGTGATATTTTACCCAAACTTAACATTTTACCTAAAACTAAATTCCTTCTATTTGTTGCATTATCCATGTGTTTAATAGGATTATAGTAAGATGGATTATTAGGAATTGATACAAGCATAGCTATTTGCGAAACGTCTAAGTCACGATTACTCTTTTGAAAGTAAAATTGCGAAGCACTTTCAATGCTATAACAGCCATTGCCGTAGTTTACGTTGTTTACATAAAACTCTAATATTTGTGATTTGGTGTATTTCTTTTCTAAATCCAATGCTATAACAGATTCTTCTAATTTTCTCCATACAGTTACGTCAAAGGTAAGAAATACATTCCTTGAGAGTTGCTGTGTTATTGTAGAACCACCTTGAAGAATAGTTCCTTTAGATTTTATATATACCCAAATTGATCTTCGTATACCTTTATAATCTATTCCATTATGTTCATAAAACCTCTCATCTTCAATTGAAGTAATGGCTTGGCTTACATATGGATTTAAGTCTGAATCTTTTGTGTAATAATATGAGTTGGTGTTAAATTCTTTTAATAGCAGGCCTTTATTATCGTAAACTTGAGTTGGTTTCCTGGTATTAAAATCAGTATTACTTATATTTTGGGCTATTTTGTTACCAGCTACAATAGTTGATTTTATTTTAGCATTATATTTAATGTAAATATATCCTGAAGCTAATGTCACTGCTATGAAAATTACAACAAAAAATATCAATAAAAACTTAACGACTTTTTTCCAAAGTTTCTTTTTGATTTTTGCTGGTTCTATTGTTTCTATATTATCATCCATTAATATTTCCTCCTTTAGCATTTATTCTACAAAAAAAAATTGCCCAGGTGTATGCCTTGGACGACTATGATTTTAGTATACACAATGGAGGTAGCATTTTTGTGTAAGGTGGTTTTGACTTAGTAATAAAAAATATTTGTCGTCACAAGTAAGGGCCTATTTCAAATTTTTAAAATTAGTTTGATAAATTATGTATTAATAAAACACTACAAGTCCTTATTATACTATTAAAAAAGGTCTTAGTTTATGTATTTATAATATTATTATTTTACATTATTGTCAATAAAGTGGTGCAAGTCAATTTGTATTCTTTAATTATTAATTATAATTAAATAAAAATACTTTATTGTAGGATTATTCTTTTAGAAAGCACATACAATAATAACACATATTATTACTACTTAATATACTGATAATTTAATATAGTTTTTATACTTGAATTAACAAGCTTAGTTTGTTAATATTTTCTCCTATATGATTTGATATGAATTACATTTATAGAAAGTAATATGTGTAAATGGTTTCACATTGAATTCTTATACTATATTCTACCATAAATAGTTAATAAATCACAAAGTATTAATAAAATTAAGCGAATTAATGAAGGGATATTGACATTATAAAAAACATATATTATGATGATATGGAATTAGATAGATATACAGATTATTATAAGAGTATAGAAAAAATAAATTGAGAAAAATTAATGAAATAATTAATTAAAATCAATTACAAGGAGATGTTTTTATGGACAAGTATGTTTGTTTGGTATGTGGGTATGAGTATGATCCAGAGGTAGGAGATCCAGATGGCGGAATAGCACCAGGCACTAAGTTTGCAGATATTCCAGAAGATTGGGTTTGCCCATTATGTGGAGTTTCTAAATCAGAGTTTGAAAAAGTAGAATAAAACAAAATATAATTTAATATAAAGGTCAGGTATATTTAATAATAATCGATTAAAAATACCTGGCCTTTGTTGTGCATTAAGGAGATATATATGGAATTAATTAAGTCATTATTTTATTTTATAGTAGCAGGAATATTTGAAATAGGAGGGGGCTACCTTATATGGATATGGTTACGAGAGGGGAAAAGTCTTTGGTACGGAATTTTTGGAGCTATGGCACTTATTGTATATGGTGTAATTCCGACGCTGCAACCTCCAAGCGCTAATTTTGGTAGAGTATATGCAACATATGGTGGTATCTTTATTGTATTATCAATATTATGGGGCTGGAAGATAGAGAATATAATTCCTGATAAGTTTGATTTGATAGGTGGCACTATAGCAATAATTGGGGCTCTTATTATTATGTATGCTCCAAGAGGGTAGAATTTAATAAACAATAAAAATTTGGTTAATAAAATTTTTTAAAAGAATTATAGTTACGTCTTTACATATTAAACATATAGTGATACTATAGATATAATTTAATAAGTTAGTTATTCTCATCAAGAGAGATAGAGGGACCGGCCCGATGATATCTCGGCAACCATCAGACGATAAATGCCTGAATAGGTGCTAATTCCTGCGTTAAGTTTATAGTAACTTAGCGGAAGATGAGAGAGGTGTCATTGAATATTTATACCTCTTTCATCATTAATGGTGAAAGAGGTTTTTAATTTTTTATGGATTAAAATTTAATAATGTCTTATCAAGAGAGGTGGAGGGACTGGCCCTATGAAACCCGACAACCAGTATCGTAAGATACATGGTGTTAAATCCTGCAGCGTGGCTGCAAGATAAGAATAAGTTTGGAAGTAGTGCCCAAGTTTATTTTTGGGCACTATTTTTTATGATTATAAATAATCGTGGCAATAATAAAATTTTAAGAATGAATTTTAATAAATTAATAGGAGAGGAGATATTATGATTAAAGTTAGTGGCATAAGTAAAAGTTTTTCAAATGTAAAAGTATTAAGTGATGTTTCCTTTACAGTAGATGAAGGTGATATTTACGGTGTTATTGGTCATAGTGGTGCAGGAAAGTCTACTTTGCTAAGATGTTTTAATGGCCTTGAGACATATGATGCCGGAACTATTAACATAATGGGCAAAGTGGTTAATGAATTAAGCCGTAAAGAGCTTCGTGAGTTTAGAAAAGATGTAGGCATTATATTTCAAAGTTTTAACCTTATTAACAGTAAAAATGTTTTTGACAATATAGCATTTCCGCTTGAAGTATGGGGGCATGATAAAAGCTACATTAAGGAAAGAGTAGATAGCTTAATAGATTTAGTAGGTCTTAATGATAAAGTAAAAACAAACGTAAAGCAGTTAAGTGGAGGTCAAAAGCAAAGAGTTGGAATAGCAAGGGCACTCGCGCTTAACCCTAAAATATTACTTTGTGATGAGGCGACTTCTGCACTAGATCCTAAAACTACAAAATCTATATTACAGCTTTTAAGAGATATAAATAATAAATTTAATATAACAATCGTTGTAGTTACTCATCAGATGGAAGTGGTAAAAGAAATTTGTAATAAATTTATTCTTCTAGAAGGTGGCAAAATTAAAAGTCACGGATTTACAGATGAATTATTTATTAAACCAACAAAAGAGATGAAAATACTTATTGGTGAGGAAGAGTTACTACCTATTACTGGTTATAATATTAAAATATTTTTCACAAAGGAAATTACCCAGAGTTGTTTAATAACATCGCTAGCAAGGCAGCTTGATATTGATTTCTCAATAGTATGGGGAAGGCTTGAAAAATTCAGAGATAGTGTAATGGGGAGTCTTATTATAAATACGAATGAGGAAAACAAAATAAAAATATTAAAATATTTAGATGAGAGATCTATAGAGTGGGAAATAGATAGTGATTTAATACAAATTGAAAATCAAAACGAGGATAGTAAATAATAAGAAAATCTAACTTGAAAGAATATAAGGGGGAGCATAAATGTTATTTAGTGAAGTTTTACTACCAGCACTTTTAGACACATTATATATGGTAACATTATCAACAATATTTACAGTGATTTTAGGATTTATTGCGGCAATCGGACTCATTATAACTGGCCCTAAAGGGCTAAGACCAAATAGTGTAATTTACAAAATTTTAAATTTAGTAGTTAACGTATTACGTTCTTTTCCTTTTATTATACTTATGATATCTATATTTCCTCTAACTAAACTTATTACGGGAACAACAATAGGTACCAATGCAGCTATAGTACCATTAACACTTGGAGCAGCTCCTTTTGCTGCAAGAATAATAGAAACTGCACTACTCGAAGTAGATTATGGAATTATTGAAGCAGCAAAATCTTTTGGTGCAAAAACTTATCAAATTATATTCAAAGTTATGCTAAAAGAGGCAATGCCATCTATAGTTCTTGGAATTACTTTAACTATAATAAATATCATAGGGTACTCAGCTATGGCAGGAACAATTGGTGGTGGTGGCCTTGGAGATGTAGCTGTAAAGTATGGCTATTATAGATTTCAGTCAGATGTCATGATATATACTGTAATAATATTAATTGTAATTGTACAAATAATCCAAGCCTTAGGAAATTTACTATACAGTAAAATGATAAAGTAAATTTGATTATATATATATGTATTAAATTAATAAAATAGGGGGATAACAATTAATAATTGCTATCTTAAAAAGAAAAATATTAATCGGTCTAGCTAGTAAGTATTACAAAGAGAATATAAGGGGGATTCAAAATGAAAAAAATATTAAGTATATTATTATCAATAGTTGTGATTTTCGCATTAGGTGGTTGTGGATCAAAAAAAGCAGCAGTAGTAACTGATAAAAAAGTTATTACAGTAGGGGCTTCACCAATACCACATAAAGAAATATTAGAGGTTGTAAAGCCACTTCTTGCAAAAGAAGGATATACTCTTAAAATAGTAGAATTTACGGATTATGTAACACCAAACACAGCACTTGCTGAAAAGCAACTTGATGCGAATTTCTTTCAACACGTACCTTATTTGACAGAATTTAGTAAAGAAAAAGGGTTAGATTTGACTTGGACTGTAAAGGTGCATATTGAACCAATGGCTTTATATTCTAATAAATACAAAAAACTTAGTGATATAAAAAATGGAGCAAGCATAGCTATACCAAATGATCCTTCAAATGGAGCAAGAGCACTTAGAGTACTTGAGAAAGCAGGACTTCTAAAATTAAAAACTGGAGACCTTATATCAAAGCTTGATATAACATCAAATCCAAAGAACTTAAAAATAACTGAATTAGATGCTCCTCAACTTCCAAGAATATTAAAAGATATGGATGCAGCAGTTATAAATTCTAATTATGCTATTGAAGCTAAATTAAAATTAACAGATGCATTAGCTGTTGAAGCAAAGGATTCACCTTATGCAAATGTACTCGCTGTTAGAAAAGAAGATAAAGATAAACCTTATATAAAAGCACTTTCAAAGGCATTAACTTCTCTAGAAGTTAAAAAATTCATATTAGAAAAATATAAAGGTGCTGTAATTCCAGCATTTTAAGTTATAATTAAGTAGATATATTATTTAAAAAATAAAATTACTTTGCTTTTAGCGTAATAGCTAGGGGTAAAGTTTTTTTTATGATACCAGCAAAGGAAAAGGAGATCTAAATATGGAAATAGAGCAATTTTGTACAAAGTATGCAATGGATAGAGTGGGAACAAATTCATTGAAATGGGATGCTTTAGATAAACGGTATGGTGATAAAGATTTAATACCTATGTGGGTGGCAGATATGGAATTTAAAGCTCCGGATGTAGTAGTAACTGCAATGAAACAAAGAATTGAACATGGGATATTTGGATATTCTTATGTACCTGATTCCTACTATGATTCTTTCATTAATTGGGAAAAAAATCAGCATAATTATAAAGTAGATAAAGAATGGATACGTTTTTCAACTGGTGTTGTTGTTTCTTTATATTGGTTTGTTAATGCATTTACAAAGTTTGGTGACTCAGTAATTATTATTACTCCTGTGTATTATCCGTTCCACGATTCGGTAAAAGATACTGGAAGAAAATTAATTACATCTGAATTAATTAATACAAGTGGAGTATATAGGATCGATTTTGAAGATTTTGAGAGAAAAATCATAGAAAATGATGTTAAATTATTTATTCAATGTTCTCCACATAATCCAGTTGGTAGGGTTTGGACGGAGGAAGAATTAGATAAAGTGTTATCTATATGTAAAACACATAATGTACTTGTTGTCTCAGATGAAATACATCAAGATATTATAATTGGAGAAAATGTGCAAATACCAGCAGCTATAGTAAGCGGTGGAAAGTATGCAGATAATATAATAACAGTTACAGCACCGTCAAAAACTTTTAACTTAGCCGGATTATTAAATTGCAATATAATCATTTCTAATAAGAAGATAATGGAAAGATATGATGTATATTCAAAAACTATTAACAAGACAGAAGTGAATATTATGGGAATAACTGCAGCAGAGGCTGCTTATAATTATGGAAAAAAGTGGCTAAGCTCTCTACTAGACGTAATAAAGTATAACTATAACTATGTAAAAGAAAGACTAGCAGATAAAGCACCAAAAATAATTATTACTCCATTAGAAGGAACTTATCTTATTTGGATGGATTTGAGGGGGTATATAAAGCCTAGTGAAACAAAAGCATTTATACAAGGTAAGTGTAGACTAGCTGTAGATTATGGTGAATGGTTTAGCAAAGATTGTAAGGGATTTATTAGATTAAATATGGCTACTAATCCTAAATATGTTGAAAAGGCTGTAGATAATATCATAAAGAATATTAATTGTTTGTAAATTGTAATAATATAAAAGAGGAAAGTTATCATATTTATAGAATACCTTAATATACGATCATTTTCTCTGAGGAGAAAAATTAGGAGGGATTTTCATGAAAACATTAAAAGGAACAGAAACTGCTAAAAATCTTATGAAATCATTCGCTGGTGAATCACAAGCTAGGAACAGATATACTTTTTATTCATCAGTAGCAAAAAAAGAAGGGTACATACAAATATCTAATATATTCACAGAAACGGCAGCAAATGAGAAAGAACATGCTGAAAGATTCTTTAAGTTTGCAAATAAAGATTTATGTGGAGAAGTGGTAGAAGTTAATGCAACATATCCTGTAGCTCTTGGAGACACAAAGGTTAACTTACTAGCAGCAGCTAATGGAGAAAATGAAGAATGGACAGATCTTTATCCATCATTTGCAAAAGTTGCCGAGAAAGAAGGATTCCCAGAGATTGCTAGACTATATACAGAAATTTCTAAAGTTGAAAAACATCATGAAGAAAGATATAGACAACTATTAAACAATGTAGAAAATAATACAGTATTTGATAAAGAAGAAGTAGTTATGTGGAAATGTGGCAATTGTGGTTATATTTTTGAAGGAAAAAGTGCTCCTAAAGTATGCCCAGCATGTGCACATCCTCAAGGATATTTTGAAATATTTACTGAAAAATTCTAATTATATTTTAAAAATTGAGAACATGCTTATAAATTCTTAATGTAGAATAAAAAAGGAACCCTCATCTTAATTAAATTAATTTGAGGGTTATTTTTAGTGTTCTTTTATATAGGTTATTTTTTAAAAATCCTTAGTCTATATGCATTAAGTGCAGTATCGTATAATTTGTTCATTAGTTTATAATTGGCATAAGCACCAACAACGAGTCCAATGCCTGGAACAAGTTGTAACATTTTGGCCAAATCTATATAATCTCGATATTCCTGCTGGAAAGTTTTCCAATCAAAAGATTCTACATCGTCCGGTAAATTTTTCACGTGGTTATCCCAATCTGATACTTGAGTGTAAATTTCAATTCTTCTTTTATCACTTGAAAAGGCCAATTGAAAAACATATAGAATATATAATCTTTCTTTATAATTGCGAACGTCAAAGCCATATATACTAGCTATTTCATACAAAAATTTCATTTTTAAACTTAGAAGAATTGGAAAGTCTGCAAGGCCAATTAGAAGCCCGGCACCACCAGTACCAGCACCACTTACGGTTGCGGCTTTTCTATAAAAATCAATACTGCTTTTGGCCATTGTTTCGCGTTCTTCAAGGGAGGTATTAGTAAGTGGGGGTTTTGCCGTATATTCAGAGCCCGAGAGTACTATTTTTGTCATATTTTCAATTGAAGTATCAATAATATTTTGAACTTTACCTGGAAGTAAGTTATTCATCTTGTTTTGTATACTCTTAGCAAAATCATTTGATGCAGAAGGTCCCTTTTTCATCTTTTCTTGCCATAAAAACATTTCTTTTAGTGAGTTTTCTTCATAATTGTTCATAATTGCCCCCTTATAAAATTAATATTATCTTTATGATAGTACTTTATTTGTATTTTATTCATTTATAGATTGTTTTATTAGGTATTATTTATCACTTTCAAAGTGGGTGGCGCTTTTTTCTAAACTTCTTATATATTCCATCATTTTTGCTTGATTTTTATCGAGTGCCTTTTGATTGTCTATCAATAAATCCATTTTTTTATGTAAATCCTGAGTAATTAATTCTGATTTAAAATTTATTTTATAATCATTTTTAGATTTTATTCTATCTTTTTCTTCTTGTCTATTCTGGCTCATCATTATTACCGGAGCTTGTATAGCTGCAGTGCAAGATAGAACTAGATTAAGAAGTATAAAAGGAGCCGGATCAAATAAATTTTTGAAAATAGTATTAACTGCTATCCATATTACAATAATTGAAAGTGCAATTATTATAAAACTCCAACTCCCAACAGATGCTGCTATTTTATCAGCCATTTTATTTCCAAAGTTGCGAGAGTGCGAATTTACGATTGTGACATCTTTGGATATTCTATTACTCATTAATTCATGTAATAAATCTTCTTCAATAGAGTTAAAACTTTCTCCTTGGTCAATTATTTCTCGTACAAGTTTTTCCGATTCCGAATTATCATTATCATTTCCACTATTATCTTCGTTTTGCATATTAATATCCCCCAATATAATTATTCTAATTTATCAAAAGGTTGCTTTATACAATTATAATTATTTTAGAGGTAATATTCAATTAATAATTTCAAAACAATAGTTATTATATTAAATTATTTTGTAACTAAATTATCAACTTCTATTAATGCTATTGTTAAATTAGATTATGTTTGCTAAAATAGACTTGTTAAGATATTTCAATATTGACCCAGTGGGATTTTTTAGTGCCCACTAATTATAAAGTTTATTAAATTACCATCTACATAAGAAAGGAGATAATATTATGATTTATTCAACAGAAGTTTCAGAAATGATTTGTGTTGCTAAAGGACCTAATCATGGTTCAGCACCAATTCCTGAAGAAGGAAAATGGGTACAAAGTAAAGAAATTAAAGATATCTCAGGTTTAACTCACGGGATTGGCTGGTGCGCTCCTCAACAAGGTGCCTGTAAGCTTACATTAAACGTGAAAGACGGAATAATACAAGAAGCATTAGTTGAGGTAATAGGATGCTCAGGTAGTACTCACTCAGCTGCAATGGCTGCAGAAATACTTCCAGGAAAAACTATTTTAGAAGCATTAAATACAGATTTAGTTTGTGATGCAATAAACACAGCTATGAGAGAATTATTCCTTCAGATAGTATACGGAAGAACTCAAACTGCTTTCTCAGAAGGTGGACTACCTATCGGTGCTGGACTTGAAGACTTAGGTAAAGGCCTTAGAAGTCAAGTTGGTACTATGTATGGAACACTTGCTAAGGGACCAAGATACTTAGAAATGGCTGAAGGATATGTATCTAATATTGCACTTGATAAAAATAGTGAAATAATAGGATATAAATTCGTTCAACTTGGAAAAATGATGGATATGGTTAAAAAAGGTATGGACGCTAACGAAGCTATGGAAAAAGCTACTGGAACTTACGGTAGATTTGACGAAGCAGTAACAGTAATCGATCCAAGACAAAAATAATATAAAAAGGAGGAATAATATAATGGCTTTATTTGAGAGTTATGAAAGAAGAATAGATCAGATACTACCTGTATTAAAAAAACACGGAATAAATTCACTAGAAGAAGCAAAGAAAATATGTGAAGATAAAGGTATCGACGTTTTTGAAATAGTTAAAGGAATCCAACCAATAGCATTTGAAAATGCTTGTTGGGCATATACAGTTGGAGCAGCTATTGCAATAAAAAATGGTAGCACTAAAGCAGCAGACGCTGCAACATATATAGGCGAAGGACTTCAATCATTTTGTATACCAGGTTCTGTTGCTGATGACAGAAAAGTTGGACTTGGACATGGTAACTTAGCAGCTAGATTACTTCGTGAAGATACTAAATGTTTTGCGTTCCTAGCTGGACATGAATCTTTTGCAGCAGCTGAGGGTGCAATTGGTCTTGCAAGAGCCGCTAATAAAGTAAGAACTAAACCATTAAAAGTAATATTAAACGGTCTTGGAAAAGATGCAGCTTATATAATTTCAAGAGTTAATGGATTTACTTATGTTCAAACAAAATTTGATTACTATACTAGTGAATTAAAAGTTGTTAAAGAAACAGCATTCTCTGATGGAGAAAAAGCTAAAGTAAGATGTTACGGTGCTGATGATGTGCGTGAAGGCGTTGCAATAATGCAATCAGAAGATGTAGATGTATCAATTACAGGAAATTCTACAAACCCAACAAGATTCCAACATCCAGTTGCTGGAATATATAAGAAAGAAAGATTAGCAGCAGGTAAGAAATTCTTCTCAGTAGCATCAGGTGGTGGTACAGGAAGAACCCTTCACCCAGATAATATGGGAGCAGGCCCAGCTTCATACGGAATGACAGATACTATGGGAAGAATGCATTCAGATGCACAATTCGCAGGATCTTCATCAGTTCCAGCTCATGTTGAAATGATGGGATTAATAGGTATGGGAAATAATCCTATGGTTGGTGCTACAGTTGCAGTTGCAGTTGCAGTTGAAGAAGCAATGAGTAAATAAATTTAGATGAGATAAATGAAAAGTATTTCCCAAAAACAAGTCATGTTATTTTAGTAGAATTTTTACTAAGCATGGCTTGTTTTTTTACGCTATTTTATAAATAGGAGATGGTACATTGTGGGAATAAGGCTAAAGATTAAAGAAGAAAGTATTACTTTTGCAAAAGGATTTGAAGAATATTTAGATGATTGTAGAGGAAGGAATTTAAGAAAAGCAACTATCACGCATTATGAGGAAGTATATAAAGCAGTTACTAGATATATTGACAAAGAAATGAACATAAAAGATATGAATGAATTAACCGTAAGTAAATTTATAATAGAATGTAACAAAACTAATGTAAGTTCACAGACATTATACACTTATACTAGAGATTTTAAAACTATATTATATTACTTTATGAGAATGGATTACTTAAAACATTTCAACATTAAATTACCCAAACTTGATAAAAAAGCAATAGAAACATATAGTGACTGGGAACTAAAAAAACTATTAAAGAAACCTGATCTAAAACATTGCACATTTGTAGAATATAGAGACTGGACTATAATTAATTTTCTATTATCTACGGCTGTAAGATTAAGTAGTTTTACTAGCATTAAAATCAAAGATTTAGATTTTGAAAATGAAGTAGTTTATATTAATACAACTAAAAATAGGAAGCCATTAATTATTCCTTTAAACAAATCTATTATAAAAGTATTGAAAGGTTATCTCAAGATTAGACAAAATGAAACTGATGATGAATATTTATTTTGTACAGCCTATAATAAAAGACTTGTAAATAAAAGTATTAATGGAAGCTTAATTAAATATAATCGGGATCGAGGAGTAATGAGGACAGGAATTCATAGATATAGACACACATTTGCTAAAAAGTTTATTATTAATGGTGGTAATCCCGTAATATTGCAAAAAATACTTGGACATAGTAGTTTACTTATTACAGAAAATTATTTAAATATTCTTGTAAGTGATATTAAAAGTGAAATGAGTAAATTTGATATATTATCTGAATTTAATAATGTTCATATTAATATTCATAAAAAATAAAAAATAAGAAATAGGAGTTATTAACTATAAAAAATATGTTATTAGAAAATAATTAAATTTAATTAGAATTTAATTAGAATTGTTAAAATGGCAATACCTAATAGAATTTGTACAAAAAATAAAATAAGGCTTCGTAATTGTAGTTACTGAGCCTTATGGAAAATTGAATATTGACTAATAAACTCTCTTGGATAATTCACTATCCTCATTATACTTCAAAAATATGGGGATTTCAAGAGGTTTATTTTCTATACCCAAAAATAAAGTGTAGGTTAGTTGTCTAAGCACTGAAGCAACTCTAAATAATTTCTAGTAGGTTACATAAAGCCGATGCTATAAAATTTATGGGGAGTTATTGTATTTAAATCTGTTTGTACATTTCGCCCTTAGTCGAATGTAGATAATCGACTAATAAATTATCTAGGGTGGTAGCTACTGGCAGAGATGCAGGGTGTAATATAATCATGGACAAGTAGTTTGTGAGTATACGTGGAAGTAGAGCGTATATAAAGGTATTATAATAAACAGATTTCGATAACTTAATCATAAACCAAATATTAACGATTATCCTAGGAAAGTAGGGTAATTCTGTCCTTTCCATTCCCAAATATTAGTAGTTAGAAACCTATATGTCAAGCTAATAACTAATTTAATTAATATATTATAATAATTGTTATTGTAAACTAATCAAGAGATTGTACTAATTTTTTTCAAACATCTTTTTTAACTATTTTTAATGCTAGTATCACTTTCAATTAAGATTCATATAATAGAATTTTTGACAAGGAAGTGATACTATTTGAGAATATATGAAAAAGATCAAAATAATAAAAATTGGTGTAGATACTGGTGTAGATTTTGGTGTGAAAGAAAATATGATTATGAATATTGGTGTAAAGAAAAACACAAATATGAAAATTGTCATGAAAGAAAACATGATAATAAAGAAAGTTATGAAAAAAAACAAGACAGTGAATTCTGGTGTGAATATTGGTCTAAATATTGGTGTATAAAAAGACGAGCTGACAAAGGTCTTAATGAAGGACAAGCTCATTCTAAAAAATTTACAGGTTTGTTTAATCTATTAGAGGATAATAGTCTATAATTTGCAGAAGGTTAGTTACTGTAATCAATATAAGTATGTGCCATGGCTTATAATTTATAAAAAAATTTAGAATTGTTAATGAAGCTCTAGGGAATGCCTTGGAGCTTTATTTTTTTAATTTACAAAATAGGTGCAGGATAAAATTAAATAAAACATTCCTTTTTCGATATAATTATTAACGAAAGGTGGGATATTATGACGGACATGAATGAAATAACACAAAAGATTGAAGAATTAAGAGATTTAATGCATCAGTTAATTAATGAAAAGCAAACGTTAACTGACCCAAAACTAGTAGCGCTAAGCCAAAAGCTGGATGAGCTACTAAATGAATATGATGAATTATTAATTTAACTTAATGATTTATCGTATTAAATTAGTCGAGGAGCCTTAGCCTTAGGGCTCCTTTTCTACTTAAAAGGTAATCACCTTAATTTAAGAAAAATACAAATAATGTAAACTATCTATAGAAATGATGAAATATATGGTAATATGAAAGTGATTATAAAAAATTGATTTACTTAGAAAGAGCTTGGAGAAATTAATATCTAAAAGGGATAGCTTAATTGATAAAGAAGTTGTTGAACTAAGCTAGGAATTGGACAAGTATATTGTTAAAAGTTATTTAGATGAGATTTATAAAATTATAAACTATAATATGTAATTTTTAGTTAGTTAATTTAAAATTGATTATTTTTGTAAAAATATATTAAATAATGAAGGAATATAAAAAGTTATGTAGAATAAATAAATTAATAACTTATTTTAATAAGTAAAATTATTAATTTTAGTAGAAGGGAGGGTTAAAATTGAAAAAAATTTTTAGTAAAACTATGAAAATGATAGGATGTGTAGCATTATTTGTTGGAGCACTAGCTATTGTTCCAACATCAATGCTTAATTCACATCAACCTAATTGTCCCGATGAATTTTTAAAGTAAAATTATTGACTCTTTTGAGAAAGAACGCATGAGTTTTAGCAATAATATTTCAAAAGAGTCAATAATTTGTTGAGGAGAAGATATAATATGACAGTGACTAGAGAAATAATACTTGATATCTTAGAAGCATTAATATTATTAGGAGTTTTTAGCTCTTTAACAAATCAAAAGAAGTATATAAGTGAGAATAAAATAAAATCATGGTTATTTTGTATAATATACGTTTTGGTAACTTGTTTTAGTACATTTTATGTTAATAATTTGTATCGTATACTTATTATTATAGTGGTTTCTATTTTACTATTAACATTAATTACAAAAACAAGTCTCTATTCTTCGACTATCATATTTTCACTATTTTATACAATAATATTTACTACAGAAACTTTAGTTCAACTCATTGAAATGTTTATATTTAAAGTGGAATTAAATCGGATTCTGTCAGTTAATAAATACTTGTTTATCTTCTTATTTGCTTGCAAAATGCTACAGGTATTTGTTGTAATAATACTTTTAAAATATAATGTGTATTTAAATAAAATTATATTAATTAATAAAGATGAATTTATTTTTTCTCAATTTTTAATAGAAATTGGAATTTTCAATTTGTTTATATATATTTTGATTTTCAGTGTTTTAGATATTAAAAAAAATAAAACTTATAATATGCTAATCTTTAGTATATCTTTTGTTTTTTTAATAATTGCATTTTTACGCTTAAAAGAAAAAGAAAAAATGATAAACATAAACAATAAATATAAAGTTCAAGAGAATCAGATTACAAATATGGAAGAAATACTTAGCATTATCAGACAAGAAAAACATGATTATGCTAACCATATAAATGTTATACAAGCATTATGTTGTTTAAATAAACCGAATGCTGTTGAGAAAATAAAAGAATATGTATCAAAAATTTCGGATACAATTCATACATCATTTACATATCTAAATACAGGAAATGATTATATCGATGGATTACTATCAATAAAAAATAACTATGCAATGAAAAATAAAATAGATTTCAATGTGATAATTGATGAATCCTTTAATTTTTTAAAAATTAGGGAAGATGAATTAATAAGTATTATTAGTAATATTATAGATAATGCATTTGAAGCATTCAAATTAAAAGCATATACTGAAAATAAGGAAATATCGATTACTACTTATTTAGAGAATACAACTTTCTGTATCGAAATAGCAGACAATGGAGAGGGAATTCCAGAAGAAATAAAAAATAAAATTTTTGAAAAAGGGTTTTCTACAAAAACGAAGCAAAAAGGTGACCATGGGTTTGGGCTATATATTACTAGACAATTAGTCGAGCATAATGATGGGAGCATATCTGTAGATCGTGTTTCGGGAAAAACCAAATTTCTAGTTAAATTTAAGATGTAAAGGATATAGACCAATGAATAAATTAATCTGTTGTATAGTAAAAGAAATCTCAAAAACAAATTCCCAATTTACGGACTTAGAATTAAAAAAAATGGAATATGGATTACTCTGTCTTTTTGATGAAGTTACTAAGATTATTCCATATTATATTATATTTTATTTGTTTTCATTGCAACAATATTACATGGTTGCATTTGTGTTTTTTTGTCCAATAAGATTGTTTTCAGGCGGATTCCATGCAAAAACTTATTGGGGATGTTTTTTTATCAGTTTTCTAACTTTCTGCGTAATAATTTTTATTGGTAAATATATAACAATAAATATCGTTATTTCAGTATTAGCATTAATTATTTCTGTTTTACTTGTTTGTATTTTTTCTCCTGTAGATAATATTAATAAGAGGATAAAAAGTAAAGAACGAAGAAATAAGCTCAAGAACTTTTCAATTATTATAATTTTTTTGTTGAGTGGATTGAGTTATCTAATACCAAGTAGATTTTTTACTACGGCAGTGCTATCTATTCTTATAGCTGTAATATTGATGATGATGGGCTATATAAACAATGGATTAATTAAAAAATAAATAATTACAAATAATGAGCAGAATTGATAAGCTCATTATTTTTTTACCCATCATTACTATATAATATTAGTGATAATATATATCCCAATATGGGAATGTGTTAGCTATGAACACTCTAGAATCTTACTAATCACGTTATCTGATAATCTCTAAAGTGTCTTACAAGTCAAATATAACGGTATGAATGGCATCATAGAACGTTATAGATAAGCATATAAAAGCTGATACGGTAAGCCAACCCTGTTAGCTTTATTTTTTATGTTAATCATTTTTATAAAAGTGATTGGAATACTTATGTTTTGTGTAATAAATATTAAAAAGGTGATCGCAATACTTGTCTTTTGAGAAATTAGAATTAAGAATATTACTAAATTAATTGAAGTATAACCATTTATTTTTAATTTGGCGTTAGAATACCCACTCAAACCTATTTTATCAATAGAATACCCGCACCTAAGCTTTTATTTATTCCAAATCCTTATAATTCAACAACTAAATCTGCTAGCTGGGTAAACGAACGCCAAAATACCTAATATTTTATAATATAAGTATTCCGATCACCACTTTTCTGCTTTACTTACGTTAAAATTAGCTCTGAATTACATTGTGAGTATTAACTATAACAGATTTAGGGTTCATAAAAGGTGACTAGTTCAACTATGGGTAAACTGAATCCGACAATATTTACTGCTATTTTATAAAAATACTATGATTTACTGAACGATATTATAGATTTTCAAGCTAAACATGCTATAAACCTAAATATAAATACATACCCATAGTCGGATTAAACACCTTTTTATTAGTGATTACATTTTTGGGAGTTTTGATTTGAATTAGCAAATTAATATTACAATTTTGGGAGTTTTATTGCTAGTAAAATACAGTATGCCTTAGTTTTATTACAAATATTTCAATATATTGATGATTTAGTCCCAAAATTGTAATCATGACTCCCATTTTTGTAATAGTAGTATTATGTATTTTTAACTCTGGATTACATTGTATTAATCTAAAGGCAACTAATTTAGTTCTAAAAAATTATTTGTGATTAATTCACTTGTTTACTTACGATATTTTATAATTAATGGTAGCCAATTTAGTGTTATAGCATAAGTAAACAGCAATCTTAGAGGTTTTGGAACAAAAATTCATATAAACACAGATATTTTAATCACAATTAACAATTATTTGAGAATAATTAGATTAATTGGTTGCCTTTAGAATGTAATCTAAGGTTAACTATAACTAATTTAGTGCTAAATATAACAAGTTTAGGGCTTAACTTGAAGAAATATGTGTATTTGGTATAATAAAAGTGCAATGAAGAATATAGAAAAGCTTATCAAAAGTTATCAAATATTAAAGATGATGAAAGATATGAAAAATTAATGAAAACTGGAGTAATAGAAATTAATCCTGATGAACATATTGAATATAGTGATGTTATGGACAAATATCAATTATTTAAAGAGAAGGAATTTCATAAGAAACATGTAGTGACATATGATATTTAATATTATAAATATACTATATCAATACATATGTTGTAAATGCAGAAATCTAAAGAATAGAATAATAAGGTAATTAAGAGAATATCTATATGATATTCTTTTTTTGTAGTGTACTAGGTAATTAGTATAGCAATATTGCAATACAATATAGAGAGGAGAATAATATAATGAATATTTTAATAGATAGAACAGGTATTTTTAAAAGAGAAATTGCAAAATTGGAATTAAAAGATAGTCGTATGAGTTACGTTATTATAGAGGCACTTATAAAAAATGGATATGATATAGTATCTAATCCATTAAGTGATAATGCTATGGATAATTGTGGTGAAGTAATAACTGTTTATATAGAAGAAAAGAGAGAGTATTAATATTAATCAGATTGGAGGTGATGAATAATGGCAAGTAAAGTTATAAAAGATAAGGTTAAGAATAGTAAGAGTAAACTAAATGATAATCAGAAGAACTTCTGTGTAGAATACATAGTAGATCTCAATGCAACACAAGCTTATATAAGGGCATATGGCGAGGATACAGACCCCAATAGTGCAAGGACAACAGCAAGTAAATTGTTGGCAAACATTAACATAAAGAAGTATATCAATGAATTAATAGATAGTTATACTGACAATTTAGACTGCACTGTGGGTGAACTGGTCAACAATATTAAATCAATAGCATTCGATGAGAACGCACGACATAGTGACCGTATTAAGGCATCGCAGTTATTAGCACAGTATATGGGTATGTTAGTAGAGCATAAGGATGTTACGTCTAATGGCAGTACTATCAACGTTACACTAGAAGACTAAGAATGAATAAAACGAATATTTTAACATAATATAAATATATTTTATAATCATAACTTATAATTTAGGTTACGCACCAATTGTTTCTCTAAGTGGTACTACAGGAACTATTTATTTCAACTATCACAGTACTAATTCTGCAACTACAATATACAATTTAGGTTCAAGTGTATCAAGTTGGTCAGGTATTATACAATTCTTTTAGAGGGGAGCGATTATTAATGATAACATATTTAATTATGGATAAAGATAGTGGTTTAATAGCATCAAAGATGGAGTGGGCAGAACCAATGAAAAACGAACCCGATATAGTATTTCCAAAAGATTGGGTGTATGAAAATGACAATCAAATCGCAATATTGACTACTTTAAAAGATGTTTGGTGTGGTGATGTTTATGATTTTAAAACTGGTTTATGTGTGATACTAGATGATACAGAAGATAAAGATATAGAATTAACAAATACAATTAAAGAATTAGAGGATTATGAAGCAATACTAAGTGATTTCCAAGAAGTAACTTGGAGTGGATTAGGAATGATTACAACTAATTTACCTCAAGAATGGCAAGACAAAATAAATACAAAGAATGCATTAAAAGCAAAAGTATTAGCTTTACAATCAAAAGTATAAAAATAAAAATACGACAATTAAGTCACTCAAAAGGGTGTCTATTTTTATGCGAGAAAATAAAGTGGAGCACCCGACGTTGAAATCAAGATGCTCCACAAATCCCCTAAAGGACATAATTTAATACTAAACTTCCTTTAATAATAAGTCAATCTAAAACTAAAATGATATAAAAAATAATAATAAGGAAGTGAGGATATGAACGAGGAGTTGGATGCCAATATGGAAAATTTAATAAGAGAAGTAAGCGAAATTAAAAATAGACTTAATGTAGTGGAAACGGATATAACCAACGTAAAAATTGAGAGTGCAACAACCAAGGAACAATATAAAAATATGTTTACAATTTTAACAGATATTAAAGACTCAATAAAAACAATAGCATCAAAATTAGATATTTTAGAAAAGAAACCTGCAAGAAATTGGGAGCAACTTATGAAAATAGGAATTACAGTTGTTGGAACAGCAGTTTTTACACTATTAATTGGTGGATTAGTTTAATTTAAATAAATAGAAAGAGAGGTCTTATTAATGAAGTATTTAATAGATTGTGGTCATTATATTGCTAAAGGTAGTGCAGATACAGGATGTCAAGGAGCAGGAAAAACAGAACAAGCATGTACAAGAGAAATAGGTTATAAAGTAGAAGCTAAACTTAAAGCATTAGGTCATACAGTAGTAATAGTTTCATGTGATAGTGCTTCAACGGTTATGAGTTCACTAGCTTACAGAGTTAATAAAGCAAATGTAACTGGTGGAGATTTATATGTAGCAATTCACTTGAATGCAGGAGGAGGTTATGGGACAGAAATATTTACATATGGAGCAAAAGCACTGATTGAGGCAACAAGAACTTTAAAAAACATAGTAGCAATGGGATTCAAAAATCGTGGAATCAAAGATGGAAAAGGATTATATGTCATTCATAATACGACTATGAAAGCAATGCTTGTAGAATGTTGCTTCATGGACACTAACGATATGACCAATTATTGTAACCAAACCAGTTACAAAAGGTAAGATTTATAGGGTTGTGACTGGTAGTTTTTCAGATGAAAGCAACGCTGATGCACGTATAAAAGAATTAAAGGAAAAAGGTTATGACTCATTCAAAGAGATTATACAATAATAAAAAATAGGAGATGTTCAATATGTTAACAGTAGTATTAAATTATTTATATCCAGTATTAAGTTTGGTAATTTCAGGTACAGTAATTCCATATATAGTTAAATTTATAATTGTTCATACAAAAAATTTAAACTTAGAAAAAAACATGAAATTAGGAAAATTAGTATGGGATGCAATTGAGGAAGACGAACGTTTAGGAAATCTTGGAGATACAAAATTAACAACTTTTATGAATACTATGAAAGTTAGAACTAAATTATCTGATGCAGATATACTTCTAATTAATAAAGCAATCGGTGGAATTATAAACGTTGGAAAAGAAGTAATAGAACAAATTGAAGAAGTAACACCAGTTTCAGAAGTTCCAGTAGCATAATAATTTAAAAGGATATTTAAGCTTAATTGCTTGAGTATCTTTTTTCTTTTTTTGTATATGTATACAATCAAATTCATGGCTACAGATTAGACTATATTAAATACAATCTAACCAAGCAATGCAATTATGCGTACAAATTTAACCTCTCTTAGATTGGACATATAGTACAATAGAATTTATTATATAATTTATAGGATATTTATAACAAAATTTATAGTTGAATTTAAGAATATAATATTGACTATTTCCCAAAATGTAGTATACTATTATTAATAGAACGTGTATCGCTAAATAGTTAAAATGTTTCTTAAGCCAGTCTTACCAACGGTTAGTCTTCATCAGTTCCAGCTCATGTTGAAATGATGGGATTAATAGGTATGGGAAATAATCCTATGGTTGGTGCTACAGTTGCAGTTGCAGTTGCAGTTGAAGAAGCAATGAGCAAATAAATTTTTTATTGAACCTTAATAAAAAAGTCCCTCATCTTGGTTTCTTATGTTTATAGAAGAGCTTAGGTTAAACTAGATAGATTAGGGACAAGCCTCACATTAAGTCATAATAGGCTAAATGTGAGGCTTTTTTTGGTTGTGGTAAATATAAAAGTAATTTGCTTTTTTACATATTATTAGTATAAAAGGTGAAATATTGTTGACATTAAAAACTATAGTGTATATACTGAATATATACACTAGCTACAAAGGAGCAGATTATGAATATTATAATTTCAAATTCATCCCAGGATCCAATTTATGAACAAATAGTGACACAAATTAAAACGGCTATTATGAAAGAAGAACTAGAGCAGGGGGATGCTTTACTATCTATAAGAAGTTTAGCAAAAGAGCTTCTCATAAGTGTTATAACAACTAAAAGAGCTTATGAAGAACTTGAAAAAGAAGGCTTTATTGAGACTGTTGCTGGAAAAGGTTCTTATGTATCTTGTCAAAATAAAGATCTAATAAGAGAAAAAAGATTAAAAACTATAGAAGAAAACCTAGCTGGTGTTGTATCAGAAAGTAAATTCTTGAATTTAAGTTTAGAAGAGTTACAAAGTATGTTAGCAATTTTGTATACCGAAGAAAATTAATATCTAATAGGATAAAGAGGTAAATAATTGAGGGGGTAAAACGTGGATAACATCTTGGAAATAAAAAATTTAAATAAGACTTATAAAGATTTTTCTTTAGATGATTTAACTTTTAACGTTGAAAGAGGATCTATAATGGGGTTTATAGGGCCAAATGGTTCAGGTAAGAGCACAACTATAAAGCTTATAATGAACCTTATTAAAAAGAATAGTGGAGATATAAAGATTTTCGGATTGGATAATATAAAGCATAACAAAGAGATTAAGCAGAGAATAGGTTTTGTTTATGACGATAATTATTTTTATGAAGAACTAAACATTATGGAAATGAAAAATATAATTAGGCCTTTCTATAAGGGCTGGAATGATACCTTGTTTGAAAAATATATAAAAGAATTTGAATTACCTAAAAAGAATAAAATTAAAAACCTATCAAAAGGAATGAAAATGAAACTTTCTTTAGCATTAGCACTTTGTCATAATGCAGAGCTTATTATAATGGACGAACCCACCTCAGGGCTTGACCCAGTATTTAGAAGTGAACTGTCAGATATTTTATGTAGTGTAATTCAAGACGAAAATGTAAGTATATTTTTTTCAACTCACATAACAACTGATCTTGAAAAGATTGCTGATTATATTACTTTTATTAATAAAGGGAAATTAGTTTTCTCAAGGACTAAGGATGATATTATTGAAAATTACGGAATAGTTAAAGGGAGCAAAGAACTTTTAGACAATGATATTAAGAGAGAATTTGTAAGTATAAAAGAAAATAGTTTCGGATTTGAGGCTTTAACAAAGGATGTTACTAAAGCAAGAAAAATATTTAAAGGAAGAGGAATTGTTGAAAAAGCTTCGATAGAAGATATTATGGTATATACGGTTAGGGGGAATGCTTAATGCTTAATTTAATAAAAAAGGATATTCTTATTCAGAAAAAAACTATTATATTTGCACTCCTTTATGCTGCTTTTGTTTTAGCTTTTTTTTCTAATATATTTCCAAATGGCTTTGGGTTATATGTAATGTCTCCCATGATAATAACTTATCTGTATATAACATTTGCAGTACAATATGATGATAAAAACAATAGTGAAGTTATATTAAATAGTTTACCACTTAAAAGATCTGATATTGTTATATCAAAATATATATCAACCTTTGTGTTTGGAAGCATAGGAATTATTTGTTCTATATTAGTTGATGTTATAGGCAAGGTCACAGGGCTTTCATCTTTTATTGGGTCAATTTCATTACTGGATATTGTTTTGGTTATATCAGCTATATGTATATTTAGTGCTGTATTTTATCCTGTGTATTTTAAATTTGGAGTTGCAAAAATGAAATTATTCACAGTGGCAATATTTATGATAATTTTTTTCGTACCAATGAACGTTATTAGCTATATTAATGAAAACCCCAATAATGTCTTTGTGCATAAATTTAATTATTTTATAACCAACACTTCTAGTTTAACTATAAATTCTTTAGCTATAATAACAGGTTTAATTTTCTTTATGGTTTCCCTTATGATTTCAATTCGTATTTATAATAATAAAGAATTTTAATATATAAAATAAAATGGAGGGGTTATCAGTGAAAAAAAACAAATTAATAAGAATTGTTAGACACAATTTTCATGACTATAAAATGAGTTGGACTATGCTTCTTTTGGGACTATCAGCAGGATTTGGAATACTAGGTAATAAATTTGGTATGGTATATTTGATTATTTCATTTTTACCAGTGCTCATATGGTCACTGCTTTGGTTTAATGAAAGAAAAATAACTGATACTTCTTTATAACAAAATGGCGATAAAATTAAAAAAATAAATGAATGTATGATTTAACTAAAATCGTATGTTCATTTTATATTGCTATATTATAAGGAAAATTGACCAAATGTGGGTTATTAATCTTGTTTACACTCTGTTTATAATATGATATTATTTTAACAGTTATGAAAAATAATATACGGAGGTAGATGATATGACAAAATTTGAATTAAAAGGATGTTCTTTTATAATTGCTATAGCTATGTTGATTTTTGTATTACCAATGTCTGTAGCAAATGCGCAAACAAAAACGCTCTCAGATGCCATATTAAAGACAAATGAAGCAACATCAATGGAAAGTAACGGGAAATTGAGTTTAATATTTAAGGCTGAGGGGCTTTCAAAACAAGATCAAGAAGATTTTGGGATGATAAGTGATATGTTAAACAACTTACAAGTAAACTTCAATTCTAAGACATCTGGAAATAGTGCTGGAACAGTTGTAAAACAATATGTTAAAATGTCAGCGGTTGTAGGTGGAAGCCCATATGCTGGAGAATTGTGGAGCGACATAAATCTTACAGGTAAAACCCCTATTGTTAAAGAAATTGTAAAATCACCTGATCTATTTGAAATGATGGCATCACCGCAGAATATTAATAAATATATGTTAATAGATCTTAATGAGATGAATAAAACATCTGAAATTCAGCCAGAACTAGGTAACATGGATTTTGGAAAAATGCTTAGTGAAAACAAAGAACTACAGGGATCAATTATAACTTTATTTCAAAAATATTCGACGTTATTAGGTGCTAATTATAATTTTATATCTAAAGATGGGAATATGTATAGGGTTAAAATTGATGACATACAACTCAAAAATCTTATAAGAGAAGTAGTTAATTTAACTGCTAAGAATAAAGAAATACAAAGTCTTCTAAAAGATTTAATAATAGCAGAAATGAAAAATACCGGATCATCAACCGTTGAAATTAATAGCATGAAATCAGATATGGATAAAATGTTTACTACAATTGAATCACAAGGATTTTTAGATGGATTTAACCAAATGATGGACAAGCTTAAAGATGTAAAGATACTTGGAGATAAAGGAATTGATATTACCTATACAATAGATGAAAATGGATACGTAATAAGTACGAAAGGTGATATAGAACTTATTTTAGATATGGCAAAGCTTGACAAAGCATTTACTCAAAGTGCAAGTAAAAGAGCAGTTGCTGCTACTACTGAAATTATGCAAGCAGGCACGTATACAGTGGGTTTACATTATGAATTAAGTAACAGTAATATTAACGGGAATGTAAATGTTATAATACCAACACTTACGCCTGCAAATTCATTTAGTTTTGCAAATATGTTTGACGAACCAACTGATACGGATACAAATAATCCTAATTCCAATAATGGTAATAATTCAGGCCCAAAACAAGGCGTCGTTACACATACCATTAAGGGGGGGAGACTTCCGGATACTTCTACTCATTTATATGAGTTACTCCTTATAGGTATCGCTCTAACACTTACTGGAGCTTTAGGATTAAAAAGCAGAAAACGCTATGAATAAATTGAAAATACTATGGAGTAAAATTACTATGATTAAGGTTCTGTCTACTTTGTTTTTGGGCTTTGGGATAGGAATTATTGCTTTTGCAGCATATAGTATATGGTCACAGTCTAATAACTTAGTGAAGGCAGTTCCAAGCCATATTTCTAAATCAACAACAAAAATATCAACAAAAGCTTTAACAAAAGTGGCAACGAAAGTGGTAAATAAAAAACTTTATTCTATATATCCAAATGATGGAGATAATATTGGTAGCTTGACTATGACAACTTTAAACCAGAAAGTACCTATTGTTGAGGGAACTGGCGAAAATGAGTTAAAAAAAGGTGTGGGTCATTATACACAAAGTGTACTTCCTGGAGAAAAAGATAATTGCGTTCTTTCTGGTCATCGTGATACTGTCTTTAGTAAAATAGGAAAGCTTAAGATAGGAGACAAATTGATTGTCCAAACATCAGCAGGTATATTCACATATAAGGTGAAAGGCACGCGAATTGTCCATAAAGATGATAAGACAGTAATCGTACCTACAAGTAGTGCGATACTAACACTAACAACATGTTATCCGTTTAATTTTATTGGGGATGCTCCGGACCGTTATATTGTTTCTGCAAATTTAATTAAATAAAATAGTGGATAATTGTTTTATTTTTAAAAAAATGGCAATAACTATAAGGAGTAGAAAATTTTTTAGTGTTCACGAGTAAATATATTGAAATATATCATCCGTATTTATAATGTAAGTTGATTATCTATAATGAATTATATATAATAGGAATGTACAAGAAAAAATATCAAGTAAATATAGTAATATTACTTATATTATACAAGGAGGAAATAAATGGATATAGATGTAAACTCACCACTTGATGAACTATTAGAAACTTGGGCTATGTATTCACAAAAACTTGTCTATACTATGCTAACTGAAAAAGCTGAAATTGATGAATTTAATAAAGTGAAATTAGTCTTAAAAACAAAAGGAATAATAAAATTAGAAATACATAATGTTTATGATAACGAATATGTTTTGCATTATCTTAAGCAAGGTGGACTATTTACAAAAAGAATTATTTTAAATAAAGAAGCAGCTAAAGTAGAATAGTATGAAATTTCATAAAGTGTTTTCTAAAATAACTAGTGATCATGCTAGTTATTTTTTTATAAAATAAGAGATGTTAGTATATGTTTGTTATTCTTGTATAGTCTAAATATAGAAATAAAATGATAATTTATGTTTGAATAATGTGATATTTTAATATATTGCAATTATTCTTAACCTTTTTTATATTATAATCAAATATAATATGTTATAATTATATT
>ERZ1463035.19-NODE-19-length-36098-cov-13.324168_pt1 | contig 36098 bp, 29 predicted proteins | sample MGYA00564486_ERZ1463035 | MGnify/ENA primary metagenome ERZ1463035 (study PRJEB39244, sample SAMEA3635149) | Helicobacter pylori | study: EMG produced TPA metagenomics assembly of PRJEB11511 data set (Assembly of a 5300-year-old Helicobacter pylori... | reverse complement strand
TGGAGTTCAGACGTGTGCTCTTCCGATCTTTTAATAAGTAATTTTAGTTGTTCTAAATCAACCTTTTTTCCAGAGATAAATTTAAGTTCAAAAATTTCTTTGGAATATAAATAATTTGGCATTACAAAATCAAAGATAGACCAAAGTTCAAATAAATTATTTTCAATAGGTGTGCCAGTTAAAGCATATCTTACTTTAGCTTTAACTTCTTTAATAACTTTTGTATTTTGTGCTAAATAATTTTTTATGTTTTGTGCTTCATCTATAAAACAATAATCAAAAACAATATTATCATATTTTTTTAAGTCCATTTTTAAAGTTCCATAAGTCGTAAGTAATATGTCATACTCATCTAAGTTATTAATTAATTCATGTCTAACTTTCTTGTCTCCATGAACAATTGCAACCTTTAGACTAGGAGAAAATTTTTCAAGTTCCGCTTTCCAATTATAAATAAGAGAAGTTGGACTAATGATAATAGATTTTTTATTTTCGACGGATAAGAGAAAAGCTATGGTCTGAACCGTTTTTCCAAGACCCATTTCATCTGCTAATATCCCTCCAAGACCCAAAACACTTAAACTCTTAAGCCACTTGAAACCCTCAATTTGATATTCACGAAGGTTAGCCTTTAAGTTTACTGGTATCTTTATTTCCATTTTATTTATATCATCATATATATCTCCTATATCCTTTAGTACTTCACGTCCCTTAATAAATTTAAATTTATTGTTTTTTATTTTATCTTGTAAATATAATGCCTTATTTTTTTCTATTTTTATCGATCCACTTTCTAACAACTCCTCATCACTTAATACTAATATTAGGTCAAAAAAGTTCCTAACTGTTTCATCTTCAAAATTCAAGAAATTATTGTTCTTAGTTTTATAAAATCTATCATTTCGTTTAAACGAATCGAGAGCCTCTTTTAATTCATTATCGTAAATATTGTCTATGCTATAAGAGAACTCATAATAACCATTTTTTTCTTTAATCTCTGCTTTTATATTCTTTGAATTATGTATTTTCATATGTTTAAGTCCATTTCCAAAAGTAACATTTCCAAGGGAATAAAGATTATTTTTACTCCTATTTAATATATCAAATAGTTGTTCATCTGACCCTATAAAAAGTAACCTTTCCTCTCTTTTTATAAACCTATATTTCTCAAGTTGCATAAGAATTTTGTCCTCAAATTTATAATCACGTGTACTTGTTTTATAATCACGTGCTATACTATTTTTACTCCTATCATTCTTTAATATATTAATTTTTTCATCACCATAAACTACTAACAAATCACAATAAATATTTGAATCAATTTGATATAAATTAAAATCAACCTTTATAAAATTTGTTGCAAAGTTTTTCACTTCTTCACTAATATTTATATTCCTTGTAATTGCACCTAAAAAGGATATGAGTTTATTATAATTATTTATATTGAGAGCATATAAAATTTCATGATTTTTTCTCAACTTGTCACAAATAACAACATACCTTTGCACCTGATTCTTTGATGGTAAGTACAACTTCCAATTAAATAAATACACATCATTTTTTTGATTAAGTGGTATTGGAAATTTCTTATGTGTAGTTAACACAAAATGCTCGTCACGCCTTTTTAATGTAAATGTCAAAGGTAAATTCTCTTTCACAATTAGCGCTTCAAACTCAAACCCATCATAATTTAATCTGATTTTTTTATTGTTAATTGCTTCTAAAAAGCTTCTTAAATCACCAGAATCAATTTTTGTTTTTTTCATACCTATTTGATATTGTGCCTCATAATATATAGATTCTTTCTCTACTTTTCGAACTAATTTTATAATATTACCTAAATCATTCTTATCAGTGTTTTTATAATTTATATTTTCATCTTTCTCTACTTGCTTATCATTGCCTTTTGTCGCTTTGCTCAAAAAACTATATGCTGTAGCTGTTAGATGATTACACATAAATGAATGACCTACAACAGAAACTTCTTTGAAATCATCACAGGTACATTTTATGCAATCTAATTTTCCCTTAGATAAATCTATTGTTATATATGTATTTAATTCTTTTGATTTAGTATCATTCTTAATCTCTCCATAGATATGATACATATTGTTTATCTTTTTTCCTTTTATTTTAGTTACAAATCCCATATTAAAAGCCTTTTTACCTTGCCTTCTCATACTTTCTGAAGATGATTTGAATATTATACTTTCTAACTCCATTAACTTCATTTTTAAATCACCTCCAATTTAATAATAATCACACAATAGCATATATTAAGCGAACTAAGTTATTATATGCTATAATAATTATAGCACTTAAGGGAAAATAGGATAAGAAATCGTTATCATTTGCATATTTTACCTTATCATGTTATAATGTAAATACAATAATTACCAATACATTTATTGGTATAAGTATACATGACTCCCCTACTGCTCATGCATCGTATGAGAGCGCTCTTAATTTTAATACACCCAAGAGTACTGTAGACCTAAGTAGTTAGGCATTTGTAATAATAAATTAATGCCTTATACTGAAATTAATAATAGGAGATGATTTTTATATTTAGATTTATGAAAGGTAGACGAATAAAATTTGTAATTGGCTTTATATTGGTAGCAATAATTACAACTTCAACTATTTTTGTATGCTTCATTAGAAAAAATATTACGGTAGTTATAGACGGTAAATCAACTAATCTTGTGACTTATCAAAAGACATTTGGTAATGCTCTAAAAAAATCAGGTATAACTATAGACGTAAAAGATAAGCTTGATAAAGCACTAAATTCCGAAATACAAAACAACGGTGTTATAAAAATAACTCGTGCTGTAAATGTTACAGTCTTTGTGGATAATAAAGAGCTTAATATTAAATCCGCTGAAAAAGATGTTGCTTTAATGTTAAATTCACAACAAATAGTAATTAACCCCACGGATAAAATTTCTCCTTCAAAAGAAACGAAATTATCTAGTAATTTAGGAATAATCGTAACTAGGGTTAATTCAAAAACAATAAAGCAGTCTAAACCTGTTGATTTTAAAACTGTTATTAAGAAAAATAATGGTATATTAAAATCTAAAAGAACAGTTTCACAAAATGGAGTAAAGGGTGTAAAAAGTATTACACTAAACGTTATTTATGAAGATGGAAAAGAAGTAACTAGAAAAGTTGTTAAAGAAACCTTAGTTAAGCAACCTAAAAATAAAATTATAGTTCAAGGTACTATGCCAGCAGTATCATTTTCAAGGGGATCATCAATTTCAAGAGAATCCTCTATCCCCAAAGCAACACCTATCTCTTCAAGAAGTACTTCATACTCAAATAAATCCGGAAAAACTTTTTCTGTAAAAACTACTGCTTACTCACCATCTGGTGGAGCCAATAGTGCTTATACTGCTTCAGGACGAAAAGCTTTAAGAAGCCCCAGTGGATATAGTACTGTAGCTGTAGATCCAAGTGTCATACCTCTCGGAACAAGATTGTATATAGAGGGTTATGGAGATGCTATTGCAGCTGATACAGGTTCAGCAATAAAAGGGAATTTCATAGATTTATATTTTAATACTAACAATGAAGCCTGCAGTTGGGGTGTAAGATATTTGAAGGTACACATAATAAACTAAATATTATAAACCCTACAAAAGATATTTTTTCTGTTGTAGGGTTTATATTTTTTCTCAATTTGACATAGCAATTAAAATATAGTAGACTTTTATTAATGTAAAACTTAAATAAGACAGTTCTAAACCATCCTGTCTATAAACAAAACTAGGACGTAACTACCGTTTTAGGGTAGTTTTTTTTGTTTACTAACGGTTAGGACCTTTTTTATTTTTTAGGAGGATTTATAATGAAAAAAATTGGTTTAACAACTACTGTTCCAGTAGAAATTCTAATTGCAGCAGGTTATACACCTGTTGATTTAAATAATATTTTTATAACCTCAAATGACTATTTGAAATATATAGATATTGCAGAAAGAGATGGTTTTCCTAGGAGTTTGTGTACCTGGATAAAGGGTATTTATGGAGCCTGTTTGCAAAATGGCATAAAAGAGATAGTCGGCGTTGTTGAGGGTGATTGTTCTAATACAAAAGCCCTTATTGAAGTACTTGAACTTCGAGGAATAAAGGTCTATCCGTTTTCATTTCCCCACAGTCACAAGTTAGAGGATGTAGAACATGCAATAAAAAAGTTTATGAATCTCTTTAATGTAACAATAAAAGAAGTTGAACTAGTAAGACTTAAGCTCAATGCAACTCGCTCCTTAGTTAAAGAAATTGATCAATTAACATATATAGATAATAAAGCAACAGGCTTTGAAAATCATCTTTATCAAGTAAGTTCAAGTGATTTTAATTGTAATATAGATGCTTTTGACGTTGAACTAAAGAATATTATTTGTGAAATAAAAAGTAGAACCCCAATTGTTAGAAAACTTCGCCTTGGGTATATTGGCGTCCCTCCTATGACTCCAGATATATACACATTTGTTGAAAATCTTAATGCTAGTTTTGTATACAATGAGGTTCAAAGAGAATTTGCTTTTCCAAGAGCTAATGATGCCCTGGATATATATCATCAATATTATGATTATACTTATCCTTATGATACTAATTTTAGAATTATAGAACTCCGTAAACAAATAGACAGGCGAAAGTTAGATGGAATAATCCACTACTCTCAAGCATTTTGCTATAGAGCAGTGACGGATATTGTTTTAAAGGAAAATTTGAATATTCCCATATTAAATATTGAAGGTGACAAATTAAACGTCTTAGATGCAAGAACAAAACTTAGATTAGAAGCCTTTCTTGATATGTTACTTGACTTAAAGACATACAGCAAGGAGGCTAAAAAATGCGAGTACTAGGTATAGACCTTGGAAGCCGCGAGGTTAAAATAGTTTTAATAGAAGACAATAAAATAATACAAAAAAATAAAGTAAGCACCATGAGTTTTTACAGAAATTACTGCAAATTCAATGGTAAGATTATTGTTGATTTAGAAAAACTTGATATTGGTCGTATTGATAAAGCAGTTTCTACAGGTTATGGTAAAAACAATACTGATTTAGCATTATTTTCTCAGATAAATGAGGTAAAAGCTCATGTTTATGGAGGTTTTTATCAAACCGGCTTAAAGGATTTTATACTTTTAGATATAGGTGGTCAAGATGTTAAAATTGTAAAAGTAGAAAAAGGCATTACAACAGACCTAGAACTTAATGAAAAATGTGCTGCATCTTGTGGTAGATATTTAGAAAACATGGCAAACGTACTAGAAGTATCACTGGGCGAGATGAGTAAACATTACGCGAATGCCATAGAACTTAATTCAACTTGCGCTGTATTTTCTGAATCAGAATTAATTGGCAAAATAGCCGAAGGTGTAAGTATAGAAAGTTTGTGCTCTAGCGTTAATTACTCCCTATACAAAAGGCTTTTACCACTACTTAGTAGATTCCGTGGTAAAAAATTAATTTTAACTGGCGGGGTTGCTAGTAATATTGCAATTGAAAAATATTTAAGTAACAATTACGACGAAATAGTATCCATAAAAGAACCTCAATTTAATGGGGCCATTGGATGTTGTTATTATGGGAGTAAATTTTTATAGACTCTCTAATTTAATATATTAAGTTTATTATAAATTTTAGGAGGAATGTTCCATATGTATATTTTGAAATCAGAACATAGCTTTGACAGTGCTCATTTTCTTTCTGAATACGATGGTAAGTGTGCAAACATTCATGGTCATAGATGGAAAGTTGAAGTTGAAGTCCAATCAGAAAACTTAACAAAAGGTGGTCAATTGGAAGGGATGGTAATAGATTTTGGCGATTTAAAAAGAGATGTTAAATCTATGGCTGACTCTTATGACCATGCTCTAATTGTACAAATAGGAAGCATGAGAGATGAGACTCTAAATTGTATAAAACAGGACGGATTTAAAGTAATACTTGTTGATTTTAGAACAACAGCTGAAAACTTTGCAAAATTTTTCTTTAAACAAATGAAAAATAAAGGATATAATGTAAAACGAACCACCGTTTATGAAACACCTAATAATAGTGCATCATATGAAGAAAGCGAGGCGCATTAAAGTGGAATACAAAGTAGTTGAAAAATTTATAAGTGTTAATGGTGAAGGTCCACTATCAGGACAACTTGTAGTATTTATAAGATTTGCAGGTTGTAACCTTAATTGTGGCTACTGTGATACTACTTGGGCTAATAATGAAGATGCCCTTTATGATCTTATGACGCCTGGCGATATATACAAGTACATAAAGTCTACCCAAATTCGAAATGTAACCTTAACTGGTGGTGAACCACTATTACAAAAGGGAATTATAGAACTCTTAAAAGTATTGAGTAATGATGACTCCATTCATGTTGAAATTGAAACTAATGGCAGTATTAATTTAGGTGAGTTTTCAAATATAGACAACCCACCAAGCTTTAATATGGATTATAAACTACCAGCAAGTGGTATGGAAGAATCAATGGATTCAAATAACTTTGCTTATTTAACTTATAAAGATACAGTTAAGTTTGTAGCTAGTAGCATGGTAGATTTACAAAGAGCCAAATATATAATAGATAAATATGAATTAACAAATAAAACAAATGTATATATTAGTCCAGTATTTGGACAAATTGACCTAGAAGATATTGTTGAATTTATGAAAAGTAATAAAATGAATGGTGTTAATCTTCAAGTTCAACTTCATAAAATCATTTGGGATCCAAATAAGAGAGGTGTATAAATTATGGCGATTGATACAAAAGCAATTGAAAAGCATATAAGAGGTATTTTAATAGCATTAGGTGATGACCCAACGCGTGAAGGACTTATAGATACCCCTAAGCGTGTAGCTAAAATGTACGAAGAAGTATTTGCTGGCATGTGTTACAGCAACGCTGAAATTGCTAATATGTTTAATACAACATTTGTTGATGATTTAATAGTTAAAGATGATTCGCGTGATATTGTTATAATGAAAAATATACAAATTTTTAGTCATTGTGAACACCATTTAGCCCTTATGTATGATATGAAAGTAACAGTAGCATACGTTCCTAATAAAAAGATTATTGGGCTAAGTAAAATAGCAAGAATAGCTGATATGGTGGGTCGAAGACTTCAACTCCAAGAAAGAATAGGAACAGATATTGCAGAGATTATGGAAATAGTAACAGCATCGAAAGACATAGCTGTTATTATAGAAGGTGAACATGCCTGCATGACTACTCGTGGAATAAAAAAACCAGGCACTAAAACAATGACAACTACCTATAGAGGAAGATTTAATACTGACGTAATTTTAAATAATAAATTAATGATGCTTTACACTAAATAAATGATATCTAAAACAAATTAAAGGAGTCTGTAAATTATGAATAAAGAAAAAGCAGTAGTAGTATTCAGTGGTGGCCAAGATAGCACTACTTGTTTATTTTGGGCATTAAAAAAATATAAGGAAGTTATAGCTGTATCTTTTGATTATGGTCAGAAACATATATTAGAACTTGAATGTGCAAAAACTATATGCAAAGAGCATGATGTTGAATTTCATGTTTTAGATTTACATTTACTTAATCAGTTAGCTCCAAATTCCTTAACAAGAAAAGATATGAAAGTTGATGAATCAGCTCCTACTAATGGTGTTCCCAATTCTTTTGTAGATGGACGTAACTTATTGTTTTTAACTTTTGTAGCCGTATTTGCAAAGCAAAGAGGTATAAATAATATAATAACCGGTGTATCTCAAAGTGATTTTAGTGGATATCCCGATTGCCGAGATGTGTTTATTAAGTCCTTAAATGTAACCTTAAATTTAGCTATGGGTTATGATTTTGTAATTGAAACCCCCTTGATGTGGATTAACAAAGCAGAAACTTGGAAAATGGCTTATGATTTAGGTGTGCTTGATGTGGTCAAAGAGCAAACATTAACTTGTTATAATGGTATAAAAGGTAACGGTTGTGGAGACTGTCCCTCTTGTAAACTAAGAAAAAAAGGATATTTAGAATTCAAAGAAAAATATTTGGTACAAAAAAAATAAAACAAACTGTTATTACACTGCAAAGCTTTGTAATAACAGTTTATTTAAATAATCATCAGTTATTGTTCCATCAATATCAATACATATATTTAAATTTTTCATAATCCTTCACTCTCCTCTCTATGCTTTCATTATATGCATGAAAGGTTAAGAACAGGTTAAATAAAGGTTAGGTTTTATTTAATTATTATTATCACCCGTTGCTTTAAGTTATTACATAATAATCCATTACAGAAACCTCTTCAAATCCACAAGATTCGTAAAGTCCAAGTGCATTTTTATTTTGACGTGCAACTTCAAGAAAAACATTATCAACATCTTTTTCTCTTAATATATCTAATGTAGCTAATAAAACTTCTCTTCCATAACCTTTGCCTCTAAAAGCTGGAAGCATTCCAAATCCATAAATAAACCCTTCCTTATTAATTATGCTAATGTGAACTTTACCAATAATTTCCTCTTTAAGAAGTGCCATATAACTAATAAAATTATTACCTTGCTGAATAAAAGAATTTTCTAAAGCTTCTTTACCCTCATTAACTACCTTATCCATATTAACTGCTGTATCATCTATTTCATTTTGCGGCTTTCCAAAATAAATAGAGGTTTGACTATCAATTTCAGCTGCATCCTCAATAGTTGCTAATCTAAGTTTAACAAGACTAGAATTCTCTTGTTTATTATTAATATTAGCCTCTAAATTTTTTCTATTTAAACCCATTTTATACTCTGATGAAACATATTCACCTCCAATAGAATTGATAAATGTCAATCCCGAAATAGATGTATGATCACATAGCACTAGAATCTCTGCTTGAGATATTTTTTGCCATTCTTCCTTCGCCATTAAATATAGTTTTCTAAATATTCCACGTCGCCTAAAGTCAGGATGCACCATTCCACTTATTTCAACTGAATTTCCTCCGAAATTACATACTCCTAAATATCCTACTAAAATCTTATTCTCATAATAAAGAAATTCTAAAAAAGCTTCATCCTTTGTAATTTTTTTTCTTTGGCTTCTTTTTAAATCAAGTTCCAATTTTAAGTAAGTCTTTTGTTTTTTGTAACAAATAGCGCAAAGACTCCTAATAGCCTTATTATCTTCCTCATCTAATTTTAATTTCATACAAATAGTTTGATTATAACTATTCATTATTTTCCCCCTAGTATTTCCTTTAATTTAAATTCTACTTTTCTTACTTTTACTAACTCTTTTACTAGTTTTTTTGCTATTCCTATCTCTAGAAACAACCATCCAAAAATGTTTAATAGTATGAAACCCTTCATAAAAAAAACCTGTTTTACAAAAGAAGAGCTCATCCTCCTTCGTTTTTTTCTGCACCCTAAATGGGTAATCATCAAGATTTCCTGAGTAGCAAATAAACTTTTCCATAATCCTACAAATATCTGTTGGTGTTATCTGATATGTTTCTAATGTTGTAAGCCTTATGCCTGCATTCTTTAAAGTTTCCATAACAAATTCAGTACATATATATGTCTTGTAAACAACATACCTTTTATTATTAATAAGCCCAATAGCTTGAAGAAAATTGTAGTAATAAACCTCTGCATCGTTATAAACTTCGTAAATATATTTACTTATCAATTCATATTCTTGCGTTGTAACGGGTATCCTGTATATGTTAATAGGTACATTTTCTTTTAGTCCTATAGTAAGAGTAAATGCGCTCTCACGCACTATCCCCCCCACAAGAGGATTACTTACTGACAACCTACAAAATGAATACATTTGACTTAAATTTTCATCTAAGCTAATGGAGGCATGATTATATTTCTCTTTTAAAAATCTTCTAACTATCTTCCCTGTAGCTGTTGGTGTTCTTGAAATAACAACATAAATATTTTTTTCCATTTCATTTCTCCTTGTTACCACTTATATAAACCGGTGACTTTCATTCTAAGAAGTGTCTAAACTATAAAATTCACACAAAATAATAATTTTTAGAATAAAGAAAATGAAATTATTTATATTATAAACTTTAGCATAATTATTTTCCACAAAAACCATCCTTACATAATATACTTTTATCAATTAATATATTCTAAACTCATCATTATATTATTCCCAAATATGAAATTTTTATGTAATTTATTATGTAGAAAATATTTATTGACAAAATATAAAATTAAACATAATATTTCTTTATTACCTAAAATATAAAATTAAATTTACTATTTAATTTACGTGGTCTATCATGTCTCAATTTAAGATGTATAATATATATACACATAATCAAAATAAAGGGGTTACTAAAATGAGAAAAGAATATATAAGTTATATGAATGATTTACCTATAAGTATCTCCCTTAAGAATATAAATGACTACCCGATACACTGGCATAATTCTATAGAAATAATCTTTGTACTAGAGGGCACTGTTAATGTACTTATAGAATCAGGAAATTATGAAGTATACGCACGTGAACTTGAGATTATAAATTGTGATGAAGCGCATAGAATTTACTCGGATGTTGAAAATAAGGTATTAATTTTTCACTTAGACCCTACATTTTTCGAAAAATATTATGATGATATGAAAAATATATATTTTTATACAAACTCAAGTGAAGAAGGTGCACAAAGAGAGGAAAAGTATGATGTTCTACGAAAGTATTTATCTATTTTAGCTTGCGAAGTAATACAAAAAAGCGAAAACTTTGATGATCAGATAGAGTCCATTTTAGTAAAGTTATTATTCCATTTAATAAACAACTTCCACTATCTTTCATATGACGAAAAAGATATAAAAGAGAATGTAACACAATTTCAAAGATATCATAGAATTATTAGATATATATACAATAACTATATGAACAAGATAAGTTTGCAGGATATAGCAAGCATAGAATATTTAAGTTCTTATTATTTATGTCATCAAATAAAAGAAATGTCTGGAACAAATTTAAAAGAATTAGTAAATAATGTACGAGTAGATGAATCTATTAAATTATTATTAGATACTGATAAAACAATATCAGATATTTCTTTTGATGTTGGTTTTTCTCATGCTAGGTATTACAATAAAAGTTTTAAAGATCATTATAAGTGTACACCACTACAATTTAGAAAAAAATATGATATACCAGCTGATCAATTTGATAATTTTAAAAAAATACAAACTTATGATCTCTCTACTTCCATTCAATATTTATCCAATTACTTAGAAGACTATGATAGATTTAACTATACAAATAAAATTATAAAACTACAAACAGATTTTACTCTCCCAAGTGTACATTTATACCATAAATGGGAAGAAAATATAAATTTAGGTCAAGCAAAAGAACTTATTAAAGCAAGAGAACAAGAATACCTAAGAACTTTTCAAGAGGCTATAGGTTTTAAAAATGGTATTGTTCAAAATCTCTTTGGAAAAGAAATGAAAATATATTTTAATGAAAATGTAAATTTTTTAAATTGGAATGAAGTTGAAAAGCTATTAGAGTTTTTAATGGATATATCACTTGTTCCAGTAATAATTTTAGATCAAATTTTTGAAGAAAAAAGTTCTTTCATAAAGCTTTTAGAAAGCTTTATATTATATTTTGCAGATATATATGGAATAGAGGTTGTAAAGTTATGGAGATTTCAAAGTTCAATAAATCTTTCTATAGAATATATAGAGATTTCTAAGCAAATTTTCGATAAATATCAACTGCAAGATTTAATAGAAGAACCTTTTAATGGCCCGGAAGCTATAAATACTATTTATGACTCATCATATATGCTTCCATATATTATTCATAATTTTATTAATGATACTAGCAGCTTAAATGCATTAAAAGCTTTCGACACCGTAGAAGAAAACTCAATTTTAAATAATGAACTATTTTTCGGATCACCTGGACTTCTTACATTAGACGGAATAAGAAAAGCTTCATATTATGCCTATTATTTATTGTCTAAACTAGGAGATGAGGTTATAGATAAAGGCGATGGATATATTATCACAAGAAGAGATGAAGATATCCAGGTTTTACTTTACAGTTACAGTGATGAACTTAATACCTTAATTAAGTTAGAGGATTTATCTAAAGGTAAAGGTATTAAAAATATTACTGAGAGAAAGATATCCTTATCAATTAAAAATTTGATTCATGACTACAAAGTTATTAAATATGAAATCGGAGAAAAAGTTGGCTCAGCTTATGATATCTGGTTACGCATGGGTAAGCCAAAACGACTTGGTTATGATGAGTGGAAAATTCTAACTAAGATTTCTACTCCTAACATTTCCTTATCATATGCTAAAAAAACAGCAGTTTATAATAACATAATAAAAATAGAAGGCTATGGTTCTACATTAATAGTTCTTCAAGAAGTACAAAAACACCTATTTTAGGGTGTTTTTTTGTTATTTGTATATAATGCTAACTCTCATGTTAGCAATTTTGTACTTTTTATCTAGCAAGCATGTGAATGTTAAAAAATGCATAATAGCGTAAAATAATATTATAGAAATAAAAATTTAAGGAGTAGTGGATTTCATGACACTAAGTAACATCGCAGAAAGTAATAAAATGTTTGCTGAGGAAAACATTTCTAAACTTTTATATAAATTCTCAGTACCAGCAATAATTTCTTTAATGGTAGCAGAAATGTACAACATGGTGGATTCAATGTTTTTAGGTCAAGCAATTGGTGCTAATGCAATTGGTGCTTTAACCATAGCATTTCCAATTCAAAGACTATTCTTTGCCATATCTATGCTTATAGCTATCGGTGCTTCAACTTGTGTTTCACGAAGCTGTGGAGACAAAGATTATGAAACTCTTAAAACAATTATACCAAATGCTATAATTTTAATGTTTATAATAGTATCTATAATTGCTGCTAGTATTTTTATTTTTCAAGATAGGATTTTAATTAGCCTAGGAGCCTCTAAAAACACATTTTCTCTTGCAAAAAATTATATAAGTATAATCTTAATCGGTGTACTATTTCAATCTTTCACCGTAATTGCATCATATATTATAACATCTTTTGGAAACACCAAAATAGTTTTATTAAGCACTTCTATTGGAGCAATTTTCAATGTAATTATAGATTATTTTCTAATAAATGTATTTTCATACGGAGTAAAAGGAGCTGCTATAGCAACTGTTGCATCGCAAATAATTGCTTTTATATATGTTCTAATTGTATTTATAAAATTAAAAACAAGTTTGAATTTTTCTTTTAAATTACGTCTTAATAAGGCAATATCTATTGGAATAATTAGTATTGGATTTTCAACCTTTATAGTAGAGATATCTGATGCACTAGTAGCTGCTATCTTAAACAATCTACTATTCTCCTATGGTGGAGATTCAGCTATTGTAACAATAGGTTTAACTACAAGGGTTTCAATGTTTTTGTTTATGACTGTTATGGGTATAAGTTCAGCTATGCAACCAATTGCTGCCTATAATTTTGGTGCTGGAAATTATACAAGATTAAAAGAAGTCGTTAAATCATCCATAATTGCAGTTTCTGTAAGTTCAACTTTATTATGGGCAATATTTATGATTTTTTCAAACCAACTAATAGGTTTATTTATAAGTGATAAAGCCATTATCGAACAAACCACTAAGGCTTTTAGAATGGTTATCGCTGTATTTCCTTGTATTGGGGTATATTATTTAGCAATTTCTTATTGCCAAGCTATAAATAGAGTTAAAGCCTCTTTCAAATTGTCAATCTTCAGGCAAATAATAGTATTTATACCACTTGTATATTCATTTGTAATTGGTTTAGATATGGGAGTCTTCGGAGCATGGCTTGCTTATCCAATTTCAGATGTGATATCCTTTATTACAGCAGCTATATTTATAAGGTATACTTATACATCACTTGAAATACTAGAAAGGCATCAGATTTTTAAACTTAATAAGATCAAAATGAGAATAGCAAGTATCGCTAGAACTGCTAGCTAATATATTTCTTCAAAACAAAAATATAGTTTTGTAAAAAATCAATATAAAAAAATAAAATACTACTTTGATTTTTTATTAGACTTGTTCTATTTCTCCCTCTTTTATCATATTTATATCTCCATAAAATTGTAATTCATTGTTAATTACAACTATTCCATCTCCGTCATTACAAGTATAAACTATATTACCGGTATTATTAGAATACTTCTTTATATCATCTAAATACTTACTACTCTTATTCCAATGTGGCATAAAATTAAAATCAACTAAAGCCAAAGATGATAGATTTGATAAACCTACTATATCCTCACCGCCAAACTGTGCAGCTGATATATCATTTGCCATCATTATGGCACCTGCGCATAGCCCAATAATACACCCACCATTTTTCACATATCGTCTTAGCCTAGTTATAAAATATCTTTTCTTAAGATTATTTAAAAAATAGTAAGCATTACCACCTGATAAATATATTACATCAGACTTAAATATTGCATCTATTTTATCCATACTGCAAAAATCATCTATATCAAAATAATTAAATTCAAAATTTCCATATTCACGTAATTGCATTTTTGTATTTTTGAAACTTTCTAATTTCTTATCAGTTATTGAAGGAATATAACTCATAGTATATTTTCTATCTAAAAATATTTCTTTCATTCTCTTTATTAAATTCACATTGTCCTTTTGAGTAAACCCACTGAGCAAAACTAACGCTCCCATATTATTATCACCTCACTTTCATATCTCCCATAATCTTAGTTACAAAATGATTATGAAACTAAATTAAAACCTAAATATCCTATAAGATTTCGATTATTCTATATATTATAACATATTTATGAAAACCTATACATGAACATATAATTAATTCTTTTTTAAAGTCTATGAGATTTTTTAGCACAATATTCATCCTCTACTACTAATATATGTTGTTTATTAAAAAAAGTGAATTTAAACATAATAGTCTCTAATAATTGTGTACTAAAATAAACATGATATATCTGTTTTTTCTTGTCACTTGGATTGTAAAATTTGCTATATTGACATCTTGTAAAAATATATGTATAATTGAAGTTAAATGTAATGGAAGAGATAAGTATGTATAATTTCAATTTAGGTGGTATCGCGAAAGTTTACCTTTCGTCCTATTATATTATAGGATGAGAGGTTTTTTATTTTAAATTAAACTACTTACATAAGAAAGGATGATTAATATGGATTATTTAAAACTAGCTAATTTATTATTACCTGACGTATCCGAAACTCCAGAATACTATAGAAATATTTACCCTAAAAGAAATCTTAAACCTAATGCTATGGTTACAAGATACGCACCAAGTCCTACTGGCTTTCAACATCTTGGAGGTGTCTTTGCTGCTCTTATATCTGAAAGGCTTGCACACCAAAGCGAAGGTATATTTTATTTTAGAGTAGAAGATACTGACAAAAAAAGAGAGGTAGCTGGAGCAATTGAGGATAGCACAAGCACTCTTCGAGATTTTGGTATTAACTTTGATGAAGGTGTTATAGATTCTAATAACGAAAAAGGTGCCTATGGACCATATAAACAAAGCGACAGAATTAATATATATCATGCCTTTGTAAAGTCTCTAATATCAAAAGGCCTCGCTTACCCTTGCTTTTGCACTACAGAAGATTTAGATAAAACGAGAACAATTCAGCAAGAACTAAAAATCAATACAGGATATCATGGCAAATGGGCTATTCACCGGAATTCAACAATGGATGAAATTACTTCTGAGCTCGCAAAGGGTACGCCTTATGTTATAAGACTTAGAGCACCCGAAGAATCTGGCAAAAGAGTTGTTTGTAATGATTTAATTAAAGGTACCATAAGTATGCCAGAAAATGACCAAGACATTGTAATTCTTAAAACAAACGGAATTCCAACATATCATTTTGCTCATGCTATAGATGATCATCTGATGGGAACAACCCATGTAATTCGTGGTGAGGAGTGGCTTTCATCTCTTCCTATACATTTACAGTTGTTTGAAATGTTAGGCTTTACAGCCCCACGATATGCTCATATACCTACAATTATGAAAATGGATGGAACATCAAAACGTAAGCTTAGCAAGAGAAAAGACCCAGAAATCTCAGTTGAATTTTATAGATCTGAGGGGTATCCTTTTATAGCTGTAACTGAATATCTTGTTAATTTAATTAATTCAGATTTTCAAGAGTGGAGGGATGCTAATAAAAATCTCCCTTGCACAAGCTTTAATATTACCCTTGAAAATATGAGCAAAAGTGGAGCCTTATTTGATATTTTAAAACTTAACGATATTAGTAAAGATGTTATAGCTACTATGGATGCATCTACTGTATATGATCTTTATCTTAATTGGGCTAAAAATTATGATGTTAAAATGTCAGAATTATTAATAGCAAATGAAGAATATGCTAAAAAAATATTTAATATAGAAAGAGTTAATGACAAACCAAGAAAAGATTTTGTGAAATGGTTAGATGTAAAAGAACATATTGTATACTTTTTCGATGATCTTTACAAGAATAGCCTTATTGAAGGATACAATTTCCCTGATCATATACCAATGGACGAGGTAAGAAGTGTACTTTCAAGTTATATAGGTGTATATGATTTTTCTCATGATAATGATACTTGGTTTGCGACCCTTAAAGAACTTGCTTTAAACCTTGGATATGCAAAAAATGCGAAAACTTATAAAAAGAATCCAGATTTGTTTAAAGGTCAATTATCAGATGTTGCAACAATTGTAAGAGTGGCATTAACTAATAGAACACAAACTCAAGATCTACATGAAGTTATGCAAGCTATGGGTGAAAAACGTGTTATTGAACGATTAAGCCAAGATTTTAAATAACATGTAAATAAAAAAGGAAACCAAATATTTTTTGGTTTCCTTTTTCATTTATACCCTCTGCCTAAACCTGAAAGTCGTCCACTCTATCTTTATATTGTTATATTTTTACAAATTAAATCTATTCATTTTTTCCCTAAGTTCATTAGTTGAATCTTCTAATTGTTGTACTAACCCATCCATATTCTTAGTTTCACCATATTGATTTTCAATTACAGAACTTATTTGACCCACAGAATTTGTAAACTCTGTGCAAATAACATTTACCTCTTTAAGGTTGTTTATGACACTTCTATTTTCATTGTTTAATTCATCGATACTAAGATGAATATTGCAAATAGACCCTGCAATATCGTCAGTTGAACTTAATGCCTTTTTATAACTCACAATAGTATCATTTATAGCACTATCCTGCTCATTAAAAACCCTATTAACTTCGCCTATGCTATTTTCAGTCCTTACCATATTATTATGTACACTACTAACTATATCTTGTATTTTACTCATTTGCTCACCAATACCCTCTGATAAGCTTCTAATTTCTTTAGCAACCACACTAAATCCAGCACCATATTTTCCAGCTGTTGCAGCTTCAATTGATGCGTTTAGAGACAATATATGAGTCCTTTTAGATATGTTATTAACAACATCTACTATATTGTTAATTCCCATAAAATCTGTATATAACTCCTTGAAAGAATCATTTACCCCATTTAACTTATTTGTACTTTCTTTATTTATATATTTTAAACTAGTTACTGAACTTATATTTGTATTATTAATCTCCTTAATATTTTCAGCCTTTAAGAACATATCGGTAGATTGTTTTTTAATGATTCGGACTTTTTTTGTTATTGACTCAAAAGACCTAACACATACATCTATTACATTATTTAACTTATCAGTATCATTAGAAACCACTTGGGTGTTTTCTGTGATTATCTCCATGCCATTTACTATATTATGCTGCGTTGTACCAGTAACTTTGTTAATATGCAAAAGCTCCTCTGTCACCTTAGCTATGTCATAAACTAACGATTTAATATTTTCAGTCATAGTATTAAAACTCATTGCTAATTTACCAATTTCATCATTACTTTCTATTACGTTCACAACTGAAAGATTGCCATTTGAAATTTCTACTGTGTTTTTCACAAGTTTATTCATTGGTCTTAGAATTCTTCTTATACATATATAGCATATTGGAACCATTACTATAAGCATTATAAAAGTCATTAACACTATAAGTTTTCCTATTGTATTTGAAGAACTTTTTATATTATTCTCATTTACTGTAAGCACCACTAAACTTTTAAGTTCTGGTACACTAATATAAAATGCATTAAATTTATCTTTACCAGTCCTATATGTAAACTCTTTCATATCACTCTTTTGAAAACTTTTTTTATCTTTTGTAATACTAATTAGTTCAGAAATGTCTAGTTTTTTATTAATAAGATGTTTATCTGGATGATATATTATATTTTGATTACTATCTACTACGAATAAAAATCCATCGTCTAAGAATTTAAATTTATCAAATCTCTGAGAAAAATAGTCTATGTATACGCTTTTCCCAGCTATTCCTATCACATTATTATTTTCATCCTTAATTGGTTGTACAAATGTAACTACTGGTTTGAAATTTACAACAGATGTATATACTGAACTTACGAAAGACGAACCACTCAAAGCTTTTTTAGCGTAATCATTTTGACTTAAATCACTATTTAAATATTCCTCATCACTATCGGCTATAATCACTCCATCTTTATCTGCAATGAACTCATGTTCATCAGTCTTATTACTTTTAGCATATGTCTTTAACTTATTTGTCATATCTTCAATTTCACCTTTATATTTGATCTTAAACTCATCACGTTTTGTAACATTTTTATGTTTTACAAGTCCAATAATGTCCTCATTTAATGCATTTTTTTCAACATCACTTGTTTGTAATTTTATTAAATTTTTGAAATTTTCATATACCTCGTTAGACACTAACTTCATGTTCTGTTTATTAGTGCTTACCATTTTATTATAAGTAACTCTATATATAATAACATTTTCTATAGCCATAAAAAAAGCTAATGTCCCAGCTACTATCAAAATAACTTTTATAGGAATGGAAATATTTTTAAAATTTACAATCATTGGATACAACTCCTTTAGATAACATTGGATATATTGTAAATATTATATTACTTGACGTAAGTTAAGTTCATGTTAACTAGATGTTAAAGTTTATTATGGACTATTAATAAATTTAATATAGTAGATAAAAATCAATAATTTACAACTTCTGTTCTTTTTTAGCGTGGATTGCTTAACATACCGTTATATTAAACAAATTACAATTGATTTTACTTGACTCCTTATGTGAAATTGAGTTATATTTAATACTGGATTTTAAGAACAGATTAGAATGAAAAATAAAAGGTTCTGTACTCAAGTGTACAAAATTAACTAAAATTATTACATTATATGTTGTAATTTGATATAATGGTTATATAATTTAAACAAACTTTTTATTTTAACAAAGCAATTAGGTACAAGCATTATGTTTGTTGACTACACGCAAAAGAGGTAATTATAAAAAGATTAATAATATTATTTAAATGCTTTAGTAGAATTAGTCAATCTAATACTAAGTGCTGCAAAGCTAATAAACTTAGCGTTTATATTAGCCTTATTTTTTAAAAAAAAAATTGCAAACAATTAGGAGGATATTATGAAAAGATTTTTGGACAGTGCATTTAGTTTATTTATTTTAATGTTACTATCACCATTATTTTTGATTATAGGAATAATGATAAAGTTAACTTCAAAAGGGCCAGTATTTTTCACTCAGATGAGAATAGGTAAAAATAATGAATTGTTTAAATTCTATAAATTTAGGACAATGAAAATTGGAACACCTGATGTATCAACTGATAAACTTGATAATTCAAAAAATTATATAACTCTAATTGGAAAATTCTTAAGAAAATCTAGTTTAGACGAACTTCCACAATTAATCAATATACTTAAAGGAGATATGACCTTTGTGGGACCAAGACCAGCTTTATACAATCAGTATGAACTTAAGGCAATGAGAACAAAAGCAAGCGTTCATGTATTACTGCCAGGAGTTACTGGATGGGCTCAAATTAATGGACGAGATGATAACGATGATTATAATAAAACCGTACATGACGTATATTATTTAGAAAACAAATCATTGTCACTTGATATAAAAATATTATTTAGAACGGTATCTAAAGTTATAAAAGCAGAGGGAATACGCGATGATGGGTTCGAAAAGTTACATGATAATAAACCCGAAGCGAATAGGTCTAAAGATTCTACTTTATAAATTTTATTAGGTGGTATAAAACGTATCTGTTAAGAAGGAGATGATATTAAGATGAAAAAAATACTTATAACAGGAGCTAATAGCTATATAGGTACATCTCTTGAGAAATGGCTAGAAAGTTATTCTATAGATACAGTGGACATGAAAGACAATTCATGGAAAGAAGAAGATTTTTCAAAGTATGATGTAATTTTTCACGTTGCTGGGATAGCACACGTATCAACAGATCCATCCATGGAATCATTATATTATAAAGTCAATCGTGATCTTCCCATAGAGACTGCTAAAAAAGCAAAAATGGCTGGTGTAAAGCAGTTTATTTTTATGAGCAGCATAATAGTTTATGGTGATAGCAGCAGTGTAAATGGTGGAAAAGTAATAGATAAAAACACTGTTCCAAATCCCAGCAATTTTTATGGAAACAGCAAGCTTCAAGCAGAGGTGAATTTAAAACTTTTAGAAAGTGATGATTTTAAAATTGTTATTCTTAGACCGCCTATGATTTATGGGAAAGGATCTAAAGGTAATTACCCAAAACTCGCGAAGCTCGCTCAAAGACTTCCGGTATTTCCAGCTATTAATAATCAGCGAAGTATGCTTCACATAGATAATTTATGTGAATTTATTAGACTCATGATTGAAAATGATGAGCGAGGAACATTCTATCCTCAAAATAGCGAATATGTTAAGACTTCAGAAATGGTGAAACTTATTGCAAAGACCCATGGTAAGCAAATTAGACTAACTAGTGTATTTAATCCACTAATACGTCTTATGGGTTTAAAGGTTGCATTACTTAATAAGGTCTTTGGCAATTTGGTTTATGAGAAGAGTATGTCTGATTATAAAGAAAATTATAGAATTAGGGATCTGAAACAATCAATTGTGGCAACAGAAAAATAACTAAGAGGGGGGTTAATGAATTGAAAAAACATATTTTAGTTATAACCCAATATTTTTATCCTGAACAGTTTCGTATAAATGATATTTGCAGCGAATGGGTGAAACGAGGATATAAAGTAACTGTTATAACTGGAATACCTAATTATCCCCAAGGTGAGTATTACAAAGGGTATGGACTGTTTAAGAAGACTAAAGAAGTCTATAATGGTATAGATATAATAAGACTCCCACTAGTACCTAGAGGAAAGAATTCTATAATGCTTTGTTTAAACTATTTGTCCTTTGTTGTATCAGGTTTTTTTTGGAAATTGTTCACAAAAATTAGAGCTGACTTTGTATTTATATTTGAAGTATCACCAATGACTCAAGCTTTGCCAGGTGTATGGTATGCTAAAAAGCGAAAGATACCATGTTACTTGTATGTTCAGGATCTTTGGCCTGAAAATGTGGAAATAATTACAGGAATAACTGACAAAAGGATTACTAGTGCTATAGGTAAGATGGTTGACTATATATATGCTGGTTGTACACGGATTTTTACGACATCAAATAGCTTTGTAAAATCAATCCAAAATCGCGGTGTACCAATAGATAGAATAGAATATTGGCCACAGTATGCGGAGGATTTTTATAGATACATAGAAAAAACAGACATTGAAGAAATTCCAGATGATGATGCTTTTAATATAACTTTTGCTGGCAATATCGGTAATGCGCAGGGCTTAGATATATTGCCAAAAGCGGCAAAAATAATTAAAGAAAGTGGCTATGAAAGAAAAATTCGTTTTAATATTATTGGTGATGGCAGATATAAATCATCATTAATTCAACTTGTAAATGAGGGTAACTTAGGAACTATGTTTAACTTTATTGATAAACAAAAGGCGACTAGGATACCAGATTTTATGGCAGCAAGCGATGCGGCATTCCTGTGTTTAACAGGTGGACCATTATTTTCAATGACAATCCCTGCAAAGCTCCAATCATACATGGCTTGTGGCTTGCCTATTATTGCATCAGCTAATGGCGAAACGGATAAAATAATTAAAGAGTCAAATTCTGGTCTTTGCGTCCCGGCAGGTGACGATTCGGTACTTGCAGATATGATAATGAAATTATCTAGTGAATCAGCAGAGTCATTGCGAAAACTCGGGGTAAACGCAAGAGCATATTATGATAACAATTTTAACAAACAGGATTTACTAAATAGAATTGAAAAATATTTTGGAAATAATTTAATATCGGAGGAGATACATATGTTTAAAGGTAAAACATTAATGATTACAGGAGGAACAGGTTCTTTTGGAAACGCTGTACTTAAAAGATTTTTAGATACAGATATAGCAGAGATTCGTGTATTCTCAAGAGATGAAAAGAAACAGGATGATATGAGAAAATTATATAAAAACGATAAAATCAAATTTTACATTGGGGATGTACGTGATATATCTTCAGTAAAAAATGCTATGCATGGCGTAGATTACATATTTCACGCAGCTGCATTAAAACAAGTTCCATCTTGTGAATTTTTCCCTCTTGAAGCAGTTAAAACTAATGTATTAGGTACAGATAATGTACTTACAGCTGCAATTGAGTATGGAGTTAAAAAAGTAATATGCCTATCAACCGACAAGGCAGCATATCCAATAAATGCTATGGGAATTTCAAAAGCTATGATGGAGAAAGTATTCGTAGCTAAGTCTAAAACAGTATCACCAGACAAAACATTAATATGTGGTACTAGATACGGAAATGTTATGGCATCACGTGGTTCAGTAATTCCATTATTCATAGAACAAATAAAAAATGGAGAAAGCTTAACTGTAACAGATCCTAATATGACTAGATTCCTTATGAGTCTTGATGAAGCAGTAGAACTTGTAATATTTGCATTCAAAAATGGTCAAGCAGGAGATATAATGGTACAAAAATCTGATTCATCAACAATACGTGATTTAGCACAAGCAGTAAGCGAATTGTTCGGTTCTAAGCAAGAAGTTAAAATAATAGGTACTCGTCATGGGGAAAAGGTATATGAAACGCTTCTTACTAAAGAGGAATTTGTAGTAGCAAATGATATGGGAGGATTCTTTAGAGTTCCAGCTGATAAGAGAGATCTAAACTACGATAAATATTTCAGTGAAGGCGATCCAAAATTATCTAAAGAAGAAGAATATAATTCTAAAAATACTCACGTCCTTAATGTAGAACAAATAAAAGAAAAATTACTTCAACTTGAGTATGTACAAGAAGAATTAAAAACTTTATCTAAATAATATGAAATAGTATTAAGGATAAATTAGTATAAAATATAAATGAAAAATTAATATGAATATTTAACGAAGTTAGTATAACACTTGTAATACTAACTTCGTTAAATATTATAATGCAAATAAAGTAATTAGGTAAAGTAATTAGATAAACAAAATAATTAAATTAGATTGTGAGGAAAAATATGAAGATACTTGTTACAGGAGCAAAAGGATTTGTAGGAAAAAACCTTATAGCACAACTTGAAAACAAAGGTTATACAGATATTTTTCAATATGATGTGCAAACTGATAAGGCATTACTAGAAAAGTATACTAAAGAATGTCAGTTTGTTTTTCATCTTGCAGGCGTTAATCGTCCAAAAGATGAGAGTGAATTTATGAAAGGTAATTTTGGATTTACTTCAGAGTTACTTGAGCTTCTTAAAAAGAATAACAACAAGGCACCTGTTCTAATAACATCATCCATACAAGCCGAAAAAAACAATCCTTATGGTATTAGTAAAAGGGCTGGGGAAGATTTATTATTTTCTTATAGTAAAGAAACAGGAGCTAAGGTATTAGTTTATAGATTCTCTAACCTTTTTGGTAAATGGAGTAAACCTAATTATAATACTGTAGTAGCTACATTTTGTTATAATATAGCAAACGGCTTAGATATACAAATATCAAATCCTGATGCCGAGCTTGAATTATGTTACATAGATGATGTATTAGATGAACTTACTCGTGCAATGAATGGCTATGAGTCTAAAAAAGGTAATTATTGCTTTGTACCAGTTGTACATAATATTAAATTAGGAGATCTTGCAGCAAGGATACAAAGCTTTAAGAAAAGTAGAGCGGATTTAAGTATCCCAAATATGCAAGATGATCTTACTAAAAAACTATATAGTACTTATTTAAGCTTTTTACCAGAAGATTCGTTTTCATATGATTTAAAGATGAATAAGGACAATAGAGGATCTTTTACTGAATTTATTAGAACAGTTGCAAGTGGTCAAGTTTCAGTAAATGTTTCTAAACCAGGTATAACAAAAGGAAATCATTGGCACCATACTAAAAATGAAAAATTTGTAGTAGTTAGCGGTGAAGGACTTATTAGATTTAGGAAATTAGGAGAAGATAAAATAATTGAGTATAAAGTAAGTGGAGAAAAGATGGAAGTAGTAGATATTCCTACAGGATACACTCACTCAATAGTAAACGTTGGTAAAAATGATTTAGTTACAATAATGTGGGTTAATGAATGTTTTGATCCAGAAAAACCAGACACATTTTATTTGGAGGTATAGACTTTATGAAAAAGCTTAAGGTAATGACAATACTTGGAACAAGACCTGAGATAATAAGACTATCTGAAGTTATAAAAGCTTGCGATAGGTATTTTGATAATATTCTTGTACATACAGGACAAAATTGGGATTACACACTTAATGATGTGTTTTTTAAAGAGCTAGAACTTAGAGCACCAGATCATTTTTTAGGAGTTGTAGGAGATAACCTTGGTGAAACTATGGGAAACATAATAGCTGAGAGTTATAAAATATTAGTTCAAGAAAAACCAGATGCACTTGTTATACTTGGAGATACAAATAGTTGCCTAAGTGTCATATCAGCTAAAAGATTGAAAATACCAGTATTTCATATGGAAGCAGGAAATAGATGTTTTGATCAAAATGTACCTGAGGAAATAAACAGGAAGATAGTCGATGTTACAAGTGATGTCAATATGGCATATACAGAACATGCAAGAAGATATTTGTTATCAGAAGGAATGAGAAAAGAATATACTTTTGTTACTGGCTCACCACTACCAGAAGTTTTCCACAGATATATGGATAAGATTGATGAGAGTGATGTTTTAACAAAATTAGGACTTGAGAAAAACAAGTACATTTTAGTAAGTGCTCATCGTGAAGAAAATATAGATAATGATGAAAACTTTAAAAGCATAACTGATGCTCTAAATAAAATAGCTGCGACTTATGATATGCCAGTTATTTATTCAACACATCCAAGAAGCTGGAAGAAGATAGAAGAAAAAGGAATAAAATTTCATAAGAATATAAGACAACTAAAACCATTTGGTTTTTACGATTATAATAAACTTCAAAAGGATTCTTTCTGTGTATTATCAGATAGTGGATCACTTGCAGAAGAATCAAACATCATGGAATTTGCAGGAGTTTCAATAAGAACAAGTACTGAAAGACCAGAAGCAATAGATAAAGGTTCAATAATACTTGGTGGAATTACAACTGACAGTATAACTCAAGCTATTGAAATAATAACTACGCAAAAATCATTAGGAGAAAAAACTGTTAAGGCACATGATTATACAGATATTAACGTTGCCATAAAAGTTGTTAATATTATTCAAGGGTATACAAGTGTTATAAACAATTTTATATGGAGGAAGTAATGAACAATCAGGGAAAGAAACTAAAAATTTTAATGATAGGTCCATTTCCAGACCCTATAACAGGTATGTCTGTATCTAACCAAATGCTTTTAAGTGGTTTAAAAGAAAATGGTCATGAAGTTGAATTTATAGATAGTAATGCTGAAAGAACTTTTACAAGTCTTGCAGCTCAAGGTAATTTCAGTGTGAAGAAGATTTTAAATAGTCTTAGGCCAATAGCTATTGGCTGTTATAAAATACTATTTGAAAAATTTGATATAGTCTATGTTACACCAGCACAAAGTTATTTGGGGTTTCTAAAGTACACTCCATTTATAAATGTTGCTAAATTCAAGAAAATTAAATGTTTCCTCCATTTCCACGGAGGATTTGTTCGTATTATGTATGACTCAGTTGATGCAAAAAAACAAGAAACCTTGAAGTCTTATTTTAATAAGAGTACAGGAATTATAGTTCTTGGAAATTCATTAACTAAAATGTTTGATGGGGTCATTGATAAGGACAAAGTTTTTGTTTGCGAAAATGGCGTTCAGGATGAATACATGTTAAATGAGAAACAATTTAATAAAAGATTAGATGATAATAAGGAAATAGAAGAATTGAAAATATTATATCTAAGTAATTTAATGCTTAGCAAAGGTATATTAGATTTATTAAAAGCTTGTTTAATACTTAAAAAAGAAAATTACAAATTTCACTTGGATTTAGCAGGTGGCATCGAGGAAGAAATAGTTGAACCAGTTAATTCAATGATTAAAGAGCTTGGAGATAATGTAACTTATCATGGAGTTGTTAAAGGTTATAAGAAGTCGGCTCTACTTAAATCTAATAATGTTTTTTGCTTGCCAACATATTATCCAAATGAAGGTCAACCCATTTCTATTTTAGAAGCGATGGGAAATGGACTAGCTATAATTACTACTTATCAAGGTGGGATAATAGATATATTTAAAGATGGTGTAAATGGAGTCAAATGCATTAAAGAAGACCCTAATTCAATATGTGAAGCTATAAAGAAATGTAGTCTAGGGTATACTAAATTCGCTAAGAAAAATTATTATGAATGTTTAGCAAATTATAATAGAAAAGAATTCGTAGGTAGAATAGAGAATATAATCATAAAGCAACAAAGGAGAACATAAGATGAAGTTTAATTTAGCATTTCACAAAAGGAATTGGGTTGTCGAACTTGTTTGTTTATTAATAATAAGTACTGTGATACTAATCCCAGTGCATAATAACGCTGTAACTATTGCATTATCAGAGATAATTGCCATAGGAGTATTTATATATATGTTTATTTATCGTGGGTTAGTTAAACATGAATATATTTTTCCTGAATTTTCGAAAAGGGTTTTTTGGGCATTGTTTGGTTTTGGTATTTATTTTGTAATACTTTTTGCAGCAAGATTTTTGCTACATTTACCTTTTGCATCAATAACATGGCCTATAAGATCATTAATACTTGGTTCATCTGTATTTTTCTTGATGGACGAATATAAGCCTAAAGTACATTCATTATTGTGTGGAGTAATAGTGATTTATTCCCTATTAAACCTAACAGAGTTATTTGATTGTTTCAGATACTCAGATATACGAAAATTGAAATTCTTAGATAATATTAATATATATATGTATGTTTGTATTATGTTTATAACATTTGCTGTATGGGTGATAAGAGAATGTTCTGAAAAGAAATTACCTTCATGGATTGGAAAAGTAGCATATGCAAATATGGGAATAAGTATGATTTTCGCATTTCTTTCTGGAGGAAGAATGGGATGGGTAATCATGGGTGCCGTATTTGTAGCAGCTTTCTTTCTAGTGTTTGGACTTAAATGGTGTTCATGGAAGCGAATTTTGCTATTTATGTTAGCATGTGTTTTGGTTACTGTACTTGCGGCAGCTGTAAACTTTATGAAATCCAAAAGTAATGTATACAGATCATTTTCTCCAATAGTAAGTAGAATTCCAGGACTTAAACAACCACCAGCTGAAAGCACTGATGACGAAGATGGTCAAGCAACTGCAGAAGCTAGTGATAAAATCCGTGGTATATTCTGGGCTAAGGCATGGACTGCAATAAAGAAAGATCCAATTCTTGGAGCCGGTACATTTGCTGTAGCTTATAAGGAAGCAGTGCCTGTGATTCAAGCAGATACAGGAAATAAAATAATAGTACTTAAACCATCACCACGTCCAGCTCATAACTTTATACTTGAAACTTGGATGGGATGGGGAATTGTAGGATTGTTACTATATTTAACAGGAATAATTTCAGCTTGTTATTATATAATGAAGAAGTTTGATAACATTCCAAAACATTTTCGTATATGTTGTATACTTCCTATAGTATCAACAGTAATTGTAAGTTTACTACAGTCATTTATACTTCTAAATTTCCAAGCTGCATATATTATTTGGTTCTGCCTTGGTTTTGCATCAGTGGCAAATCACTACTATAAGAATGGAGAAATTAGAGATTAGAAAAGCTTTAACGCAGCTATGATGCTATTATTGATCATAGCTGTTAATTAAGGGGAGGATAACTTTGAAGAAGAGAATTTTATTAACATCTCAAACTGAAGATAACATAAAAGCTTTATATAATTATTATGAAAAAAACTTAAAAAACGACAGAACTGACATAATAGTAGAGTACAGTAGTTTTTATAAATATAATAAATTTGTGCACACTATTATAAGAGGAAGTCAAATGATAAAAAATTATTCTGTAGTTGTTTCAGATTATACAACAAGTGTATTCTGGAAAGCTAAAAATGGTGTTTTTATGAGCCACGGATATGGAACTAAAAGTACTCCAGGGAATAATGAACTTAACATTAAAAAAACTATGGATATCTATAAGGGTATTAGAACTAAAATAAAAAATGTTGTAACACTATCAGAAAGAGATAGTACTTATTTTTTAAGATCAGATGAACTTGATAAATGTGCTCTTCCAAATTATATGCCACTAGGCTTACCAAGGAATGATATGTTGTTTGATAAAGAATATATTAGTGCATGTAGAAATAAATTCAATTTGAAATATAATACATTAGGTAAAAAGATTCTATTATTTTGTCCAACTTGGAGAGGGTATAAAATTGATAAAGAATTCCCAATTACTGAAAAAGATTGGATCAAGTTTGACAATTTTATGGGAGAAAACGACTGGGAAATGATTTATCGTCCTCATTACATGGAGCGGTTACTAGATGATAAAATATTTGCTAATATGAAGAACATTGTAACAATAGATTTTAATGAAGAAATGTCTACTCAAAGTATACTCGCAGTTAGTGACATGGTACTTACAGATTATAGTTCAATTTATGTGGATTATTTAGTATTAAATAGACCAATTTGTTTCCTTCCATATGACGCAGTTCAGTATGATAAAGAGCGAGGGCTTGCTATAGATTTTAAAAAAGAAATAGATACTCCTGGTCCTAAGTTAAAGATCATTGATGATTTAATAGATTATGTAAAAGATGTCTCTTTGGGTAATGATAAATTTATAAAAATCAGAAAAGATGCTCAAAAGAACTTTTATCGTTACTTGGATGGGGATAGCTGTAAAAGAGTGTGGAATTTAATATTAAATCTTGCTGATAAAAAGTAAGTATGCAGAAATTAATGAATATTGCTACAATACTTGCATATTATTAGGAGTTAAGATTGGTGATGGTTGTATTATTGGAGCAAATTCGGTGGTTAATAAAGATGTTTCTAGTAACAGCATAGCTGTTGGTTCGCCAGCTAGAGTTATTAAAACGTATAATTTCAAGGAAAAACAATGGATAAGATAAAAATCTAATAGAAACTATGGTTATTATAAAAATTTTAGGAGGCAAAATATGAAAGGTATTATTTTAGCTGGAGGTTCCGGCACAAGACTATATCCAGTAACAAAAGCAGTATCAAAACAAATACTCCCAATATATGATAAACCAATGATATATTATCCATTATCAGTATTAATGCTTGCAAATATAAAAGACATATTAATTATTTCAACTCCAAGAGATATAGTTACTTTTAAAGAGTTATTAGGTGATGGAAGTGATATAGGAATTAACTTGGTGTATGCAGTCCAGGAAGAACCAAGAGGACTTGCAGAAGCTTTTATTATAGGAGAAGAGTTTATAGGAAATGATAAAGTAGCATTAGTTTTAGGCGATAATATTTTCTACGGCTATGGATTTACTGAAAGACTAAAGAGAGCAGTTGATAGAGAAGAAGGCTCAACTATTTTTGGATATCATGTAAGCAATCCAACTTCATTCGGTGTGGTTGAATTTGATGATAATAATAATGTTTTATCTATAGAAGAAAAACCAGAAAAACCAAAATCAAACTATGCGGTTCCTGGATTATATTTCTACGATAACAATGTAATTGAAATTGCTAAAAAAATCAAACCATCTTCTAGAGGTGAAATAGAAATAACAGCAGTAAACAATGAATATTTAAGGCGTGGCAATTTGAAAGTTGAACTTTTTGGACGAGGTATGGCTTGGCTTGATACAGGAACACATAGAGGATTACTCGATGCAGCGAACTTTGTAGAGGCTATACAAACTAGACAAGGACTATACGTAGCTTGCATAGAAGAAATAGCTTATAGGAATGGTTTTATAAATAGAAAGCAACTTTTGAAATTAGCAAAACCTTTAATGAAATCAGAATATGGTAAGTATTTAATGCAGATTGCTGATAATGATGATAAAGCTGATTTAGAAGCAGACCTAGAATTAGAATAATAATAAGGAGGAATTATAAGTGTTTAATTTTATAGAAACTAAGATAGAAGGCATATACATAATAGAGCCAAAAGTTTTCGGTGACAATAGAGGATACTTTATGGAGACTTACAACAAAAATGATTTCTTTGAAGCTGGACTTAAAATGGAATTTGTTCAAGACAATGAATCAAAGTCAAAAAAAGGTGTACTCCGAGGACTTCATTTTCAAACTAAACATACTCAAGGTAAATTAGTTCGTGTTACTCAGGGTAAAGTTTTTGATGTAGCTGTAGATTTAAGAAAAAATTCATCCACATTTGGTAAATGGGAAGGCGTAATCTTAACTGATGAAAATAAGAAGCAATTTTATATTCCAGAAGGATTTGCTCATGGATTTTTAGTTATGTCAGATGTGGCTGTTTTTAATTATAAATGTACAGATTATTATGCACCAGAGTACGATAGCGGATTACTATGGAATGATAAAGATATAGCTATTGATTGGCCACTGGTCGGTATAGAAGAAATTCTATTATCAGAAAAGGACAAAGTGCAAAAGGGATTCAAAGATTTAGAAACAACATTTTAATATAAATGGGCATAATAAATCATGAAAACTTATTTAATAACTGGTGGAGCCGGATTTATAGGTGCAAATTTACTACAATAATATGTATAAAAAATAAATACTGTAATGAAACTCTTAGGGTTTAGGCTTTAAGAGTTTTATGATGTTTTTAAAAGAAAATTTATACTTAATGGTGTTACTATACATTTTTTTGTTATTAGGACAAATTAATTAAACTTTTTAAATATATTATGGTATACTAAATTGTACATATAGGTGTTAATTCATAAACGAAGCTTCGTCTTTTATGTATAAATACATAAGATTTACAGAAAAATGCAACTAAAATAGATCACCATTTATATAAACGCGATTACAAGGCATCACTGTTAGATTACTAGTATAATCATGGTGAAATTAAAGATATTTAAATTGTAGCACCTTGGTAGCTATGAAGGTTCTAATTAAGGAGATACTAACTTTGAAAAAAAGAATATTACTAACATCTCAAACTGAAGATAATATAAAAGCCTTACAAAATTATTATATAAAAAACATACAACAAAATAGACCAGATATTATAATAGAATATAGCAGCTTTTATAAATGTAGTAAAATTTTACATTATATTATAAGAGCAAGTCAGATGGTTAAAAATTATTCTGTTGTTGTTTCAGATTATACAACTAGCGTTTTCTGGAAAGCTCAAAATGGAGTTTATATGAGTCATGGTTATGGAACTAAAAAGTCTCCAGGTAACAGTGAACTTGGCATTAAAAAAATGATGGATCTTTATAAAGGAATTAGAACTAGAATAAAAAATGTTGTAACACTATCAGAACGAGGTAGCACCTATTTTTTAAGGTCGAAAGATCTGGATAAATATGATCTCCCAAATTATATGCCTCTCGGATTACCAAGAAATGATATGTTGTTTGATAAAAAATATATTAGTGCATGTAGAAATAAATTTGACTCCAAATATGATACTAAAGGTAAAAAAATTTTATTATTTTGTCCAACTTGGCGAGGTTTTGAAATTGATAAAAAGTTCCCGATTACTAAAAAGGACTGGATAAAGTTCGACAAGTTTATGGGAGATAATAACTGGAAAATGATTTATCGCCCTCATTACTTAGAGAGGTTACTTGATGATAAAATATTTGCTAATATGAAGAACATTGTAACAATAGATTTTAATGAAGAAATGTCTACTCAAAGTGTACTTGCAGTATCAGACATGGTACTTACAGATTACAGCTCAATTTATGTGGATTATTTAGTACTTGATAGACCAATTTGTTTTCTTCCATACGATGTAGTTCAGTATGGTAAAGAGCGAGGTCTTGCTATAGATTTTAAGAAAGATATAGATACACCTGGACCTAAGCTAAATGGCATTGATGACTTAATAAGTTATGTAAAAGATGTTTCAGGCGATGATGACAAATATAAAAATATTAGAAAAACTGCTCAAAAGAATTTTTATACTTATTTAGATGGAGACAGTTGCAAAAGAGTGTGGAATTTAATATTAAATCTTGCTGATAAAAAATAAGGAGGCAGAAATTAATGAATATTGCTATAATACTTGCTGGTGGAAAAGGTACTAGAATGGGAATCGTTGATCAACCAAAACAGTTTATCGATATATATGGTAAACCAATAGTTGTACACACAATCGAAGCATTTGATATACATGAGCAAATAGATGCAATTGCAATTGTTTGTCTTAAAGAATGGCATGAGGATATAAAGATATGGACAAGAAAATTCGAGCTCAATAAAGTAAAGTGGATAGTAGATGGTGGAGAAACAAGACAGGAATCCGTTTTAAATGGTCTAAAAGCCATAGAGGAAGATGTTAATCCTGACGATATTGTTGTTATTCACGATTCTGCAAGACCACTAATATCTCATAGGATCATAGTTAATAATATTGAAGGTGCCAAGAAATATGGTGCTGTTGATACAGTTATTAAAGCATCTGATACCATAATTAAAAGTTTGGACGATAATACTATAGACTCAATTCCTGTAAGAAAAGAGTTATATATAGGCCAAACTCCTCAAAGCTTTGTATATTCAACTATATATGACGCTCATAAAATTGCAGCAACATCGGATCTTCAGGATTCAACAGATGACTGTAGATTAGTATTAAATTCTGGTAAAAAAGTCCATTTAGTAGATGGAGATAAACTAAATTTCAAGATTACTACAATGGAAGATCTACTCCTTCTAAAATCAATAATTAAAATGAGCAAATTGGAGAGAATATAATGTTAACGCGTGGATTCAAAATAGTCCAATCAAAGAGGTTTGAAATTTATGTAGAAGATTTAGAAGTGACAACTGGAGAAGCTGTGGTTAAAATAGAAACAACAGCTGTTTGTAAGGCTGATTTAAGATATTACCTTGGAAGTCGTGACGAGAGAACCTTAAACTTAAAATATCCTATAAATCTTATACATGAGGCTATAGGAACCATTGTTAAGGACCCAACTGATTCATTTAAAAAGGGAGATAAGGTTGCATTAGTCCCTAATTTAATGATAGATAAAGATAAACAAGATGAATTTGATGTAGCCTTATCTAAAAATCCAAGGCTTGGTGAAAATTACTCTCCTAAAGCGTTATTTGCCTCTAGTAGTTATAATGGATTTTCAAAGGATTATATATCGTATCCAGCTCGTAATCTTGTAAAGATAGAAAATACTATTGATACGAATATTGCTGTTTTTTCAGAGCTTATATCTGTAGCAAATGCACAAATTCGCAGAACAATATTAAAGGACAACGATGTTATAGGCATATGGGGCGATGGCATCCTTGGATATATATTATACAGCGTACTTAAACAGGTACATAATGGCCCTATTATAATTATAGGACATAGTAAAGAGAAATTAGATAAATATGAGGGTGTACAAACTTATCTTTCGAATGATCCAACTATTAAAAGGAGCAAAATTAATGTTGCATTTGAATGTATAGGCGGATTGGCCGCTGAAGATGGAATTGACGAGATTATAAGCAGCATACTTCCAGGTTCTAAATTAATTCTTGCAGGTGTTTCTGAGAATCCTGTAAAAATAAACACACGAAAAATTTTAGAAAAAGGCCTAGCACTTTATGGAGTTACAAGAAGTAACGTAGAAGATTTTAAATTTGCATCAGAATTACTTAGGCGACCACATTTTAGATCAGATATATCAAAACTTATTTTAGATGTAGTACCTATTTATAATATTAAAGATTATTATAGGGTATTTGAAACAGAAGCTAAAAGTAGATCACTTGGAAAACATATTATGAATTTCAAATTTTAGTGTTAAGTTTATATTAAATTAAATGAAATTAGAGGAAATTATATGAATATAAAAAAATCATTAAGAGTAATACTTGTAGAATGTTTTGGCATATTGATTGGTATACTTAGCGGACTTGTTATACCAAAGGTCTTTGATATACAATCTTATGCTTATCTAAAAACATTTACTTTGTATATCTCATATGCAGGCATGATGCATTTTGGATTCTCAGATGGGATGTATTTAATACTTGGTGGTAAAGATATAGATGACATAAAAAAAGAGAAAATAAAAGGCTATTTCTATGTTATGCTAAAAATAGTAACCATTGTAGTAGTCATATTATTTATTGTATCATTTTTTGTTAAAGATGTAGCGTTTACTTACTTTGTATATTATATAATGCCATGGCAGATTGTGTTATTTATTTCGCTATTATATAGAGCTACAGGTGAATTCAACAAATATGTAGTAGTAAGAATAGCACAGAATATAGTAAACTTAGCATCTATTCTTGTTGTTATATTACTTTTAAGATCACCGGTTTTATATATGAAGATTCAAGTTATTGGTAATTTACTTATAGCAATAGTTAGTGGAGCATTAATTATTTCTTCAACGAAGAAGACAGAAAAAATAGAACGCTCAGAAATAAAATCTATAACAAGTATGGGGTTTACTATAATGATAGCAAACGCAGTAAGTCTTTTATTTGTTACATTGGATAGATGGTTTGTTAAAATAAAGTTTACTGTTAATGATTTCGCATATTATTCTTTTGCGGTATCAATGTTAAGTTTGTTTTTAGTATTAATAAATTCGGTCACAGTTTTATTTTATCCTTATCTCGCAAGAAATAAGGGGGACGATAGGGTTGTCTCAAAGGTTAAAAAATATATCATATTAATATGCAGTTTTGCACCTGCTGGTTATTTTATGCTCGAATTCATCGTGAAAAACTTCCTACCGGGATATATACCATCTCTCGAAGTATTAGGAATATTAATAATTGGTATACCATTTATTACTTTAACAAATGTTCTATATGCAAATCTTTACAAAGTGGGTCTGAGAGGCAAAGAGTATCTAATTGTTGCTTGTAAAATGGTAGCATTAGCATTTGTGTTAAATGTATTTGTATCATATGTATTAAAACAAGCTGTTTTAATTGCATATTGTACCGATATTACCTTATTTGTATGGTATGTGTATTCTTCAAAAGATTTTACTGGACTTAAAATACACAAAAATGAGATACTACATTTTATAGTATATTTATTTTGCTATGAAATTATTAGGATAATTCCTACTCCATCAATACTTAAGATGTTTATATTTATCATTGGTATGATAATTTCAGAATGCATATTCTTTAATGGTGATATGAAAGATATTGTTTCGATGATAAAGATTAGAATAAAAAAGATAGATTAGTATTTATATAATACTAATCTATTTTTTGTAAGCGATGGAACACATACCGTTACCTAAAGATACAGCTCCACATTAATTCGTGGAGCTGTATCTTTTAATAAAATCCTTCTTTGCAATTTTCTTTATATAGTTATGTAAGCGATGGAACACATACCGTTCCCCTAAAAAACAGCTCCACATTAGCATGT
>ERZ1463035.18-NODE-18-length-37497-cov-13.056728_pt1 | contig 37497 bp, 33 predicted proteins | sample MGYA00564486_ERZ1463035 | MGnify/ENA primary metagenome ERZ1463035 (study PRJEB39244, sample SAMEA3635149) | Helicobacter pylori | study: EMG produced TPA metagenomics assembly of PRJEB11511 data set (Assembly of a 5300-year-old Helicobacter pylori... | reverse complement strand
ATATATCCTAATTTTCCCAATTATTATTTTTTCATAAGTTAGTTAACACTATCAAATTTGTGATAGTGTTAACACCTTTGTCTTATTTTTATAAATATCAATGTTTAATTATTACATATAAACTTTACCTTCAGCAACAATTTTAATCTTACCATTTAAGCAAATTTTTTTTATACATCCATTGTCCCATTTAGTAGTAACTTGAAGTTCTCCTCCTGGTTGCTTAACTAAAATGTCTAAGCTCCTCTTTTGTTTTTGCGTTAAGGCTACCGCCAAAGCGGATGTACCTGAAGCGCAACTTTTTTCCCAAAACAAACTATCTGTTCTCTTAACATATACTAATGGCTCCATGTACAATTTCTTATAATCGTAAAACATAACTCCTAATGCTTCAAAGCCTGCATATTCCAGTTTGCTTTTTACTTTTAAAAAAAATCCTTCTTTATCAGATATTCCATCACAATCCACTATTAAGTGAATTATCCCTGGAAACTCTACCAGAAAGCATTTGTATACGATTCCATTGTGATTAACATAAAAATCTTTAGTTGATTTAACTAAAGGCATAACAATTTTAGAATTATATTCGTTGTTGTTTTTTAAACGCTCTACCTCACAATTTATTACTCCGTTAAATCCTGACACTTCTAGTGGAACAATAAATTTTTCATTTCTCATTTCCACACAAGAATAGTTCTTATCCACTAAAATCGCTGCTAGTGACCTTGCAGCATTTCCACAAAACTCTCCCCCCATCATCTGAAGTCTAACACAGTTTTTACTTTTTCCTTCTTCTGTACAATGTTTTTCTATAAAACCAACCTGCTCAGCATTAATGCTTCCATACTCCATAATTTTATTAGCAACATTGATATGAAATTGTCTCGGAACATGATCTAAAATGAAAACTGTCATATTTCCTGCTGGATTTACTTTAATAAAATGCAACTTTATTATTATCACTTCCCTTTATATTTTGATATAAATTTATCTTCTATACCTAAGGCTACTACTAACCTTAACTTCATAAATCAATTTTAACTTCAAAGCGTCAAATAAGTGTCTATTATAATTTACTAACAAAGTTAACTGAAATTTTAAAGTATATACTGCACATTAGTAGCTCATTAAAGTTTTTCTCATCTAAATACATTTATATCTTTGGCATAATCATATTTTCCATTTTTATCTTTCCTTTTATGTAATATTATACCATTACATCTATATTACATCTATTAATTTGGAATTATATTTTGGATTTTCATCTAAATTGTAGTATAATTTGTATAAGGAAGTTTATGGAATTATATGGGAGTGATTTGATGGATTATATATATTGTAAAATGTTTGGTAATTTTAGTGTAACTGTCAATAAGGAGGAAATATTCTTCCCTTACAGTAAAGCTCAAGGCCTATTTTGTTATTTACTACTAAATAAGCAAGATAACAGAGAACATCTTTCAGAACTTTTTTGGGCTAATCAAGAAGAAGGTTACGCCAAAAAGAATCTAAGAAATGCTATCTATAAAATAAATAAATGCTCTAATGTTTCGATATTGGTGTCCCCTCAAAAATCAATAATTATGCTCAATCCAAATATAGAAATAGATGTAGATATATATAAGTTTATGAGAGATGAAAATGAAATAGATGTTTTCAAAGGAGAATTTCTACAGGGATTTTGTCCTAAAAATGCAGAAAATTTTGAAATTTGGATATTAGAAATGCGTGAAAATTTGGAATGTATATATACAGATAGATTGAATAAAAAAATAGAAAAAGAATTACAAAATAGTAATTATAATATAGTTGAAAAATATTCAAAGTTATTAATAAAAATAGATGAATTTAATGAAAATGCTTATGTATATTTACTTGAAAGTTATAAAAAGCAAGGCAAATATACCATAGCAATTGAAGAATACAATAATATTAAGAGATTATTTAAAGATGAATTATCCATTTCTCCTAATGATAAAATATTAAACGTAGTCAATGAAATAGTAGATATTATGAATACAAGGGGCATTAATAAAAACACTGATGAATTTTTCTATGGACGATATAATGAATTGAGAATATTACAAAATGCTTACAATAATTTCAATAAAAATGGATGTTTAAAATCTGTGCTTTTGGTAGGTGAAGCTGGTATAGGTAAAACACGACTTAAAGATAAATTTATAGAAATAGTAGATGAGGATACAACTTATGTTTTAGAAACTTATTGTTTTCAATTTGAAAAAGATTGCATTTTAAAGCCATGGAATGTTATATTATCTAAACTATCTCAAATTATGAAATGTAAAAAAATAAAAATTCCAACTTTATGGGAAAATATTATTGAAAATTGTTTTTCAGGTTTTAATAAATTAAGCAATATAGAACAAGGCATTAAAATTTCAGATAGTAAATATACGTTAAAATATGAATTTATCAGTAATATAATAACTAATATACTTGCTAAAATAGCAGAAACAAAAAAAGTAATACTTATTTTTGAAGATATACAGTGGATTGATAGTGGTAGTTTAAGGATTTTAAGCAGTATGATTTTACATTGTAATACTAATATTTTGTGTTTTATGACCTATAGAAATGAATACAATATCGAAATAGATAAATTCCTAGTTTCAGCAAATAAGCATAATAAAATTTTAAGGCTTGATTTGTTAAGATTTAATAATGTTGAAGTAGAAAATTTTATTAAACTTGTTCTTCCCAAAAAAAATTTTAATAAAGAGATATTAAATAAAATATACAATGAAACTGAAGGAAATGCATTTTTTTTAACAGAATATATTAATACTATAAAATTTAATAGTGATATAAATATTATGTCTTCTAAAATGAAAGATATAATGAAAAGCAGGTTTTTAGATATTTCAGAAGACTGTAAAAACATTTTGAGAATCTCATCTCTATTCTTTGATGAAATTCCATTATACATCTTACATGAACTTACAGGGGAAGAAGAACTTAAAATAATTGATTCAATAGAGGAACTTGAAAATAAATTCATATTAAAAGAAGTTACTAACAATAATGTAATAAGTTTTATGTTTACACATCAGAAGTTAAGAGAATTCATTTATATTAATCTATCCTTGGCAAGAAAAAAAATTCTTCATAATAAGATAGGATATATTATAGAAAAAAGTTTAAAAAATAACAGAGAAGATATAAACATTTACAATAAACTTGTTTATCATTTTTCAAATGCAGATAATAATCTATCAACACTGAAATATAGTATAAAAAGTTTAAATGTATATTTGAATTTTAGCCATGAACTTTATCCAGTATTATATTCTAAAGATGTTAATTTTTATAATAATTTATATTTTAGTAATAACAAAACCATTAAAAGCATAAAGAAAATAGAAATTCTATTATTAAAAGTAAAAAATGATTATAATAGTTCTAAGGAAGTTTTGAGTTTAGAGATCGAATTTTTACATATTAAAGGAAGATATCTTATACGAGAAGGAGATTATGAAAAAGGTGTTAAGTTCATAAGTGAAATGATAGAAAAAGCTAATGAAATTGATGACTCAGATTACTCTATAGAAGGGTATAAGCAAATGATATATTATTGTATACAGACCAATAATATTGATGGAATGATAAAATATGTAAATATAGGTTTAGATAAAGCAGCAGATTGTAATTACCATATGGAAATAGGAGTATTTTTACGATTTAAAGCACTATATAAAAAAATGCAGGGAAAATATAACGAAGCAGAGGAACTGTTTAATGAATCTATAAATGTTTTTAATGTAACTAAAAGTGTAGCTGATAAATATGCCTTAAGTATAGCAGCCGCTTATAACTATATAGGAGATATAAGAAGACAAAACATGAAATTTCAGGAAGCTTTAGAATTTTTTAAAAAAGCAATAAAAATATGTGAAGAAAAAAATATACTTACCAGTCTTTCTATTTTTAATATAAATGCTGGTGAAACATGTTTCAACATGGGAGCGTATTCTGAAGCAAAAACGTATTTTCAAAAGGCTATGGATATATATAAACAATTCGATTTAATGTGGGAAAAGTCTATTGTAGAAGCCTTTATGTCTAAAATAATAATTAATGAAGGAAATTATGAAGGTGCTTTAAAATATTTAAAAAATTCAGATTTACATTCAAAATTGCTAAAAAATCCTCATGAAATTGGAATCGTATATATGGTAAAAGCTCAAATTAAAAATGAAATGAAAAATAATGATAATTTAAATAAAATTTTTAATATATACTTGAATGAAAATTTACAATTCTATTGTAAAAATAGTATTAAATTTTTGACTTCCTCAAAGGATAACTATGAAATAAATTTGCTAAACACCTTAATGAATAAAGATAATATTCTTTAATGATACAATCTGCTATTCTGATGTCTAACATTAGTCCCAGACATCAGAAGCAAATAAGAGGGTGTCTCAAAATGATTGAAAAATTATTTAAAGAGGCATCTTTTTTTCTTTGTTATTTTTAGGTCAAATATCAAAAAAAATCACTTTAATAATATTTAGTTTTAGCTACTTTTTATTTTTGGATATTCTAAAAAGAAGATTCTTGAATCTCCTAATTTTTATATTTTATTTTTAATTTTTAAGATGCTTTTATTTCATGTAACGAAATTCCACACCTATCTTCTTGAATTTTATGGTGAAATTTATTTATGTTATACCCAAAGCATAAAAGAGTAAACTCAGTTTTTACATTGTTTTTTCCTCTTGTTAAAAATCGGTTAACCACATGATCTTCTTTTAAGACTCCAAATGCACCTTCAACTTGAATTGACCTATTAGTTCTTAACATAATTCCTTTTGGACTTGTTATATTTTTCAGTGATTTTAATCTCTTTTGAACAAATTTCTTTGATACATAGAGTTTTTTATTTCCTTTGGCTTTTGTACATTTTGATTTGTATTGGCAGTCATCACAATCTTCACATTCATAAATCGTTACATCAGCCTCATATCCAGACTTTGATCTCTTTGTCTTTTTACCAATAACACTTAAAATTTTATTATTATGGCAAGTATATTTATCATTCATTTCATCATAATTCATATTTTGTCGTTTACTTATATTATTTTTAAAGCATCTTTTTTTCATATTTTCATAAGTTTGAGGCTTTATAAATGTGTTCTGTTTATTCTTTTCTAGGTACTCATAATTTTCTTCACTTTCATATCCAGCGTCAGCTATTAAATTCTCAAATTTTTGTGATATATTCTCTCGTAATTTATCTAAAAATGGAATAAACGTTAATTGATCAGATCTTTCACTAGAAATATCTAACCCCACAATATATTCACCTTCTACTCCAATTTGCATATTATATCCTGGTTTTAGCTGAGAATTTCTCATATGGTCCTCTTTCATATGCATAAAGGTTGAATCTTTATCAGTTTTTGAAAAACTATTTTTTCCATCAAATATTTTGCTGTAATCATCATACTTAAATTATACACCAAAAGTGGATTCCTTGGAATCCACTTTTGTATTTACAAAAGAAAAAGAACCATCTCGCAATAGAAATCACTTTCTATTTTGAGACACCCCCTTAATTAAATTCTTATTAAGTTCTTATTATGTTTTACACTATTTTAATCTAAATTTTAACAACAGTTTATTTAAACAAATTCTATATTAATAGAATTTGTTTAAAATTCTAATCCTTGGGCCTGTTTTTGTTTAAACTTTTTTTTCATCGGCAAATAATATAGGAAAACAGGAATTATCAACCCTAAAAGCCAAGAAATATCTGCACCATTTAATGCGGTACATATCGGTCCAACGTATAATGTTGAATTCATAAATGGAATTTCTACAATAACTGCAACAATATAAGCAATCAAAGTTATCTTATTAAATTTTCCGTATATACCATCTACGTCAAACATGTCCTTAACGCTATATTTCCCATGACGTAAAAGATAAAAATCGAGAAGATTAATTGATGTCCATGGAATTAAAAAGTAAGAAATAAACAAAATAAAACTCTTAAACAATGAAATAAAACTACCTTGCCCTGTTATTTCTATAATTGATCCAGCACAAACTATTATCAAAATAAATATAGCACGAACTTTAGAAGTAACTTTCATTTTTAGAAATGGCTCTACAGTAGTTACTGTGGCCATAAATGCACCGTATAAGTTATAGACATTTATTGAAAGTTGTCCTAAAATAATTATGACATATAAGAATAATGCAAATACGCCAAATAATTTAGCTAAATTAGGACCTGCTGCATCAAGAAAATTTGGTACTGCAGAAACTAAGACTACCCCTAAAATCATCATCCAAACTGTACCCAATACTGATCCTGCATAAGTATACCAGAAAGCTGCCTTTTCAGATGTATCCTCTGGAAGATATCTTGAATAATCAGCTACATAAGGCGCATATGCTATCTGCCAAGTGGCAACAATTGATATTGCCAAGATAAATGTTGCAAAGTTAAAATTATTAGGATTCCAAGCTTCAGCTGGTACTGGCATACTAAATACTTTAATGGTAACAATTATATATACAGCTAGGAAAACCCATGATAAAATACTCTGCATCTTGTGTATTAAATCATAACCATATAATGTTAAAGTGAAAGCTATAATATTCACTACTATTATTGCAGCAGTTGTTGATACTGGAAGTACACCTTTTACCGTTTGTGCCGCAAGTAGACTACTTGTTGAGAAAAAACCTAAGTACATAAAAATTACTATAACCAAAGGAATTATTGCACCAATAACACCGAATTGTGCTCTACTTTGAATCATTTGAGGTATTCCTAATACTGGTCCTTGAGCTGAGTGCAGTGCCATAAAAATTGCTCCAAATAAATTACCTACAATAATCGCAACCACACTCCAAAATAGATTTAAACCTAAAACCACACATAATGCACCAGTAATGAGTGTGGTGATATGCATATTTCCGCCAAACCAAATTGAAAATAAACTGCTTGCTTTACCATGTCTTTCCTCTTTAGGCACCCATTCAATACTTCTTGTTTCAATTTTCATATAATTATCCTCCTTCTCATTAAAAAATGGATTTAATAATCATTTTACTTTAACTTTTAAATACTCTTATTTTACTGTGAAAATGTTGATATAATGTTCTTCCGTCACAAAAACATCTAGATTATTGTTACAATTTTAAATATACAGAATAATCTATTTATAGCACTATGTTAATGGGGGTACCTTTAATAAAATTTTCAACATTACTAATACATATATTTGTTTTAATGATAGTTGCTTCCTTGGTATAAAAACCTATATGTGGAGTTACTACTATATTATTTAGCTTTAATAAGTTGTTTCCACTCAGTATAGAAAAATCTATATCATCAAGACCTGCACCTAGGATGTTACCATTATATAAAGTGTTATATAAATCTTCTTGATTTACAATTCCGGCCCTAGCTGTATTAATAAAGATGGAATCTTTACTCATCAGATCTAATTCATCAGAAGTTATAATATTTTTAGTTGATGGTAATAAAGGCATATGCAGTGTTACTATATTACTTTCTTTAAAAATTGTTTTGTAAGAAACAATCTTTAAATTATACTTTTCTTCCGTTCCTTTCTTCGGGTAAGGATCATAAGCAATTACCTTCATATCAAACCCTTTTGCAATCTCTGCTACTCTGCACCCTATAGAACCTATTCCAATAATTCCAAGAGTTTTATTTGACAACTCCATGCCTTTAAATTTTTGCCAATTATACTTATTAGTTGCCTTCACATCATAATCTGCTTTTGGGATTTCCCTCATAACGGCCAACATAAGGCTTATTGCTAATTCTGCAACTGCGTTTTTTGCGTAGCCTGGTACATTTGTTATAGTTATGCTCTTTTCCTTTGCTTCGCAAAGATCAACATAATCATAGCCTGTAGACCATAATGAAATTAACTTAATCCTTTTTAAGTCTTTAAAAACTCCATTTTTATAATACGTCCAACCTGATATTAAAATATCTGCTTCATCTGCTCTTTTAATTATCTCTTGATTGTTTTTAGGTGTTCCAAAATATATTTTTAGGTTTCCTAATTTTTTTAATCTATCTATCTGTTCTTGATTTAAAACGATATCATCTAAAACTACAATATTCATTTTTTCACCCCAAATTCGAACTATTAGAAATATCTTGCCCAATAATTTTAGTGGTTTATTTAGATGTCTTAAACTTATTGTCGAAATATGGAAGACAGTCACCCCCTCGAGGTAGAACTCCAATTTTAGAATTGGGATTTTTACTTAAAGCATAATCAATAGCCTCTTGAAGGGTTTCAAACTTTTCATAACCAATAATTTTAATATCTTCTTCAGACAATCCTTCTGTTATTATTAGAATTTTAGCCTTTTCTCGTACTCTAGCATTAGCCATAGCAATATTTGCCGCTACTAAATCAGCTGAGTCATCTTCTAAAGAAATTTTTCTTACAATAGTTTAAGCTTCTTTATATGATAACTTTGCCCACTCTTTGAGCCTAGGATAATTAGTTTCCATACCCTCATAACAAGGTGCAACAAAGATAATGTACCCCTCCCCGGTCAATTGTTTTTTAAACTACCTTCTATAGTGGTTTTCTAACCACATCAATTACAGAACCATCTCTATATTCTATAACTGCGACTATTTCATCTGAAAATTCAATTGCCTTTGGTTTACCAGTCATTTTCTCAGCTATATCTTTTAACTCACCAATAGTCCTTATAGGAAGGTTAGTATTCTTTAATTTATCTATTATGTCTGTCCTTCTTGGATTAACTGCTATTCCTCTTTCTGTTACGATAACATCAATGCTTTCTCCTGGTGTTGTTATTGTAGTTACATTATCCTTAATAATTGGAAGCCTTGCCTTAGTTAATTGTGTTACAATTATTGTAAGTTTAGCCCCTGCTGCTGTATCACTATGGCCTCCGGAACCACCCATGATAGTTCCATCTGAACCAGTGGTCACATTTACATTAAAATTTGTGTCTATTTCCGTAGCACCCAAGATAACTATGTCTAGCTTGTTTACAACGGCACCTTTGTTATCTGGATTTCCATACATAGATGCAGACATTCTTTGATGTTTATGAGTGCCTACATAAGACTGTATTGCTTGCATATCAAAACACTGTACATCAAATAAATATTTAAATAATCCTTCTTCAAACATATCTACAAGGTATCCAGTTATTCCACCAGATGCAAAACTTCCAACTATAGCATTTTCTTTCATATATTTTCTGAGCTCCGCAGCTACAGCTAAAGAAATTCCACCTGCACCAGTTTGAAATGACATTTCATCTTTAACAAGACCGGTCGCCACCATAACCTCACTCGCCATTTTAGCTATTTTAAGTCCTACTGGATCCTTAGTTATTTTTGTAGTACCTGATATTATTCCATCTGGATCACCGATAGAATCTACTTTTACAATATAATCCACATATATTTGACTTATTTCTATTGGGCAAGCTGGATATGGGACTAAATTATCAGTTACTGCTACAACCATATCTGCACACTGGGCATCTGCTACTGCATATCCTAATGCTCCACAGGCAGATTTTCCATATAGTCCATTGATGTTTCCATAGTTATCTGCAGTTGGTGCTGCAATGAAAGCCACATCTATGTGTAAATCTCCACTTTCTATTGCTCTAGCACGTCCACCATGGGTGTGCATTATAACTGGTGTTTTTAATATTCCTCTAGAAATTTCTTCAGCTATTGGACCTGACATATAATTAGTAACTATTTTAGTAATTACACCGTTTTTTATATGCTCAATCAAAAGCAAATTATTAGGGAAAAGAGCGCTTGCAGCTAATGTAATGTTCTTAATTCCTCTTTTAGCAATCGCATCCACCACTAAATTCAATACATTATCGCCATTTCTTAAATGATGATGGAATGAAATTGTCATACCATCCTTAAGCGAAACCTTATCAAAAACACTATCCATGTTAGGTAAAACCTTTTCATCTTCTGGCGTTACAGAGTTTAGTTTTACTTCTTTCTTAAGTTTCGTGCCTGCATTTTTAAATGCACCTTCAAAAGGAATTACATTTCCATATCCTTCTATATATTCTGGTATTCCTCTACCTAATATATTTTTCATTATTATCACCTCAATTAGCTAATCCACTAAAGTAGATTTTACCTATACTTTTACATAAGACCTAAAAGTTTTGCTAATTCTACTGTGTTTTTAGCTCTATTTATAACTGGTGCATCTACCATTTTGCCATCTAATGAAAATACTCCTTTGCCATCTTGTTCTGCGAGTATCATAGCCTCAAGGACTCTTTTGGCGTGTTTTATTTCTTCTTGCGTTGGAGCAAATACAGAATGAATAGTCTCAATTTGTCTTGGATTTATTGCAGCTTTACCCGTGAGTCCTAAACTTTTAGCTCTAACTGTGTCTTTTGCTAATCCTTCAAAATCATTAGTGTCTGTAAATGGAGTATCAATAGAATCTATCTTCATAGCCTTACATGCAATTGCAACTCGATTTCTTGCATAGAAGATTTCTTCTCCTTCTTTAGTTCTTTTTATACCTAAATCTGAAGTTAAGTCTTCTCCTCCAAGTAAAACAGCTACTACCCTTTTGGAAGATTTTATTATATTATAAACATTTTCAACTCCATAAGCAGTTTCTACTATAGGAATTAACTTTATACTTCCATTTGAAAAATCTTCCTGTGTTTCTATACTTGTAAGTATTTCATCTATAGCCTCAAGTTCTTCTTCTGTAGCTTTTGGTATCATTAATGCATCCGGTTTAACTCTTGCAATTACATCAATATCCTTTTGTGAGTATTCAGTAGTGAATGGATTTACCCTTACTACTACTTCTACATTTTCATAGTCCACATTCTTTATTGCTTCTTTCACCAAAATTCTAGCACTGTCTTTTTCTGTTAGACTTACAGCATCCTCTAAATCTAATATAATTGAATCAGCACCTAGAATTCCTGCATTCTGAAGCATCCCTGAATTATTCCCTGGCATAAAAAGCATAGTTCTTCTGAATCTTTTCATATAAATCACCTCTTACTGAGCTCTTTTTGTAGCGGTTTCTATTCTGGCTTTTATTGTATAGTTTAATGCACCCTTATCTAGAGCAGTTACTATAACATCTTCTACTCCATTTTCATTAAGTGTCTCTAGTATTACTCTTTTTATTTCATCCCCAAACTGTTTCATTACAATACTTTGAAGCTTTATTTCAATGCCACCCTTAAGATTTGGCATAAGCATAATGTATATATCGTTAGATTCCATTGTTCCAGCTTTGGATGGTTTATTAATTTTCATGGTATCACCTCACGCTAAACTTAAATTAATTCATTTTATACTTTCTAAATATGCCTTTTGACCTAAATCATATAAATTGTTACCCTCGCTATCTATTACTACAACTATTGGTAAATCAACCACTTCAAGTCTTCTAATGGCCTCAGATCCTAAATCTTCATAGGTTATTATATCTGCTTTTATTACGCATTTACTTATTAAAGCTCCTGTTCCACCGATAGCTGCAAAATATACAGCACCATTCTTAATCATAGAATCCACGACCTCTTGGGATCTTAAGCCCTTACCTATCATTCCCTTTAACCCTTTATCTAAGAGTTTTGGTGTGTAACTATCCATTCTATAACTTGTAGTTGGACCTGCTGAACCTATTGCCAAGCCTGGCTTTGCTGGAGTTGGTCCAACATAATATATAACTGCATCTTTAACATCTATTGGAAGCTCTTCACCATTGTCTATAAGGTCCACTAATCTCTTATGAGCGGCATCTCTCGCCGTGTATATGACACCAGATAATAGCACACTGTCTCCTACTTTTAATTCACGAACTTTATCTTGGGACAGCGGCGTCATAATTCTTTTCTCCATAATCTTTTCCTCCCCCTAGCCTTTTCTATGCTACAACTCTGCACTCACATGCCTTGAAGCGTGACAGTTTATATTCACCGCTACTGGCAAACCAGCTATATGCGTTGGATAAGTTTCAATATTAACAGCTAATGCGGTAGTTCTTCCCCCAAATCCTTGTGGTCCTATCCCAAGCTTATTTATTTCCTGCATAAGCTCGTTTTCAAGTTCCGCATAGAATGGTTTTATGTTTACCTCGTCAGTTGGCCTAATTGCTGCTCTTTTAGCAAGGTTCGCTGCCTTATCAAAAGTTCCGCCTATTCCAACTCCTACAACTATAGGTGGACATGGGTTAGGTCCAGCTTCTTTTACTACTTTTAGAATAAAATCCTTAACCCCCTTAAGTCCATCTGAAGGTTTTAGCATTTTAATTTGACTCATATTCTCCGAGCCAAAGCCTTTTGGAGCAACAGTTATTTTAAACTTATCTCCCATAACTATATTGTAATATATAACTGCTGGAGTATTATTTTGTGTATTTACTCGCTCTATTGGATCATTAACTACAGACTTTCTTAGAAATCCATCCTCATATCCTTCTGCTACCCCTTTATTAATAGCTCCTTCAAGACCTCCTCCCACTATATGAACATCTTGTCCAATCTCTATGAATACACAAGTCATCCCCGTATCTTGACACATTGGCATTTTTTGCGTCGATGCTATATCTGCATTTATTAAAATCTTATCTAAAATGCCTTTAGCAATACCCCATGTTTCCTCTTCCCTAGCCTTTTTTAATTGATTTCTTATATCATCAGAAAGATTGTAATTAGCATCTATACATAAATTTCTTATCGTTTTTGTTATTTCAGCTACGTTTATTTCTTTCATTGTTATTCTCCTCCTTTTAATCATCACCTAATTGCTGCAATATCTGTGACCTTAGAGGTATATTTAAACTTACACTGAAACTTTATGTTGATTAATTAATTTATAAGTTACCTTATTTTTTCTATTAACTAGAGCTACAACTCTATTCATCTCGTTATTAACTATCATGTACCCTTCATCTACACCCATTCCTGGTTTTGCTAAGCATTGGTCTGCTCCACAAGCAATAGCAATGTTTGTACATACTTCTGCAGATCTATTAGTTTCATTACATGTTCCACCACAATATGCTCCAAGTCCATGTTTTTTGCAGTAAAGTATTGATTCAATTATATTATTAACACCACCTAAGTCTGGTGTTTTTATTTGAAGCATATGGCCTGCTTTATTATCCGCAAATAATACTACGTCATCATAAGTATTACACCATTCGTCTGCAACTAATTCTACATTAATCTTTCTATTATCTAGTTCTGCTGTTAAATCTCTTAATGCTTCCATTTGTCTTTCTCTTTGCTCAACATCCATTGGGCCTTCAATTCTCAACTTAAATGGTTTTGCTGCTTCTTCTAAAACCGCAATATAATCAGCCATAACCTTTGTATCATTTTTAAATGCAACCCCTATTGTTCCGTATACATCTATATGAAATATTGGATTATAGTCCTCACTAGTTCTTAGCTTTAACACCCTAGCACTTAACCACTTAACATATTCTAATAATTTCTCACCCTTAAGACCTAATTTTTCTTCTACATTGTTTATTAATGCATGAGGCATTACATCTGCACCCTTTATTATCATTTTATCTACGCTACTATATCTATCATCCCCTGATTGTGTAAAAATAGGAATTCTCTTAATTTCTACGCCAGTGTTGTATTCTTCACGCACGATTTCTGCCATAGTTACTTTTTTAGATTTTGCTACAGCATCAAGAATAGCCTGAGTTATTCCATATCTTATAGCCGTATGAAGACGTTTACCATCAATTAACATATGATCAAATTCTTCTGCGAGCATTTTAAAACTTTCTAATTTTCTACCTATTAATTTTGGTACTATTTCTTTTTCTATAATTGGTATAAAATCCTTTGCGAGAAATAGTGGATCTCTTCCACCAGCCCCAGAATATTGTACTGCCGCACAGTCTCCATAAGCCACCTGACCATCTTCAAGTATAATCATTACTGATATTGATTCTCCAGCTTGTCTAATGGATTTAAATCCTTCTGTTACTGCTTCACCTACATATGAAAATCCGTCATGTTTTGCACCTCTTTTTATAGCCCTTTGATCATCAAAATAAAACCCAGTTCTTCCTGTTGAACATACTACATCAATAATTTTCATAATATACACATCTCCTTATATAATTTTAAATTAATAAATAATTTTTATGCTTTTGCTGGCCTTCCTATAAGTGTCCCATTTCCTACTGCGAATACATCGTCTATAGTCATTTGAAAACTAACTTCTCTTTTTTCAAATTTTGCTCTCTCTTCAAGTTTTTTGATATTAAAGTTTTTTAATTCATCTGAAAATGGAAGATTCCCAAATTTAAAATATCTTATTGCTCCATCATTATCTCTTGCAGGCATCATTTTACCAGCATTATATTTACTTGGAGCAAATGGCACATCAATAATCCCCATTTGGAACCCTTTAACTACACCCATAGCTAAATCACCTTTTCCAATTTTATATATCATATCTACCATGCACTTTGTCTCAGCTTTTATTACTCCCATCTCCATCATTAAGTCTTGGGACATATGCATTTTTTGTCCTTTTAATAAATTTAAAGTCATCTTTGTAGTCTTTATACCCTCAGCATTAGCTTCTTTAGTAGGTATACCTACAGCTTCATGTGGGGTTTTCACTATTACTTTTGTCGCCCCAGCAAGTGCTGCCGTTGCGGCGCCCGTAGATATAACTCCAAAAGCCTCTGCTTCATCTTCTGGAAATCCTCCCATCCACTCATGCAAAACTGTTGTTAAATATATATCATTATATCCATTAGCCTTTAAGTATTCATTACATTGCTGTTCTAAAGCTCTTATTGCTGCTACATCTTGTATTAAATTTCCACACTGACCATATCCAACTGTAATGTTTTTAACTCCTTGCTCCGCAGCAAGCAAAGCCTCTATTATTCCAACTGCATTTGATGTGCTAGGGGGAACTAGTGTTCCTGTTAATGGTCCAAATGGCTCTCTATTTATTGATATTCCTTGTTCTTCATAAAATCCAACAAGTCTATCACAATATTGCCAGTCCAAAATTGACTTTGTTAAAGGTGCATTTTTTGCATATGGAATATTGTACGATATACATCCACCTTCATTTGAAGTCCAACCTGAAGCATGTGTTATTTCAGCTAATAACCTTGCATCTGGAGTTCCATGTCTTGATTCTAATGGGACATTTATTGCTTCAAAAACTTGCCTGCATCCCTTAACTCCATGATTAACTGCTGGGAATCCATTTAATAGCGATCGTCCTGCCTTTATACTCTCTTTTATTCCAATCTCACATTCATCATATCTATTAAGTCTTGTATAACTATCTATTGTTGTTGGTAGCAAATCTGCTCCACCCTCAATTTCTAAATACTTTAATAATTCAATATGCTTATCAATTAAGGCAACCCCTGCTCTTGGCTGTGCTAATGTTATCCCGGCTTCTTTAGCCTTCCTTAGCTTTTTTGCAAAGTTTTTATGATCTGGAATTTTCTTATTGTATTCTACAGCTTCTTTTAAATCTACCTCTTTACCTGTTGGCCATTGCTCTAATACTTCTTTTCTAACCTCAAAGAAGTCATCCGTAGTCCATTTTTTATTTTTTATTTCCAATGATATTACCCCCTCTAATAATTACATTTTCACTAAATATTTTTTCATAATCCTTACTGCTTTATCCGGATAATATTCGGATAATAACCCCATTGCAGATAATATATAAGTTTTATCAATCAAATACATTGCTTTACGTGGTTTTAAATACATTGGATTTTCTTCATCAAAGGCTCCTGCTTTTAAAATATCTTTTGGATTCTCACTGTGTACTAATACTCCACCTGTCCCTATCATGTATTTCACTTCCATAAGATCTTTACCTATTTGAGTGTACATGGCTCCCATTGGTGTGTGTGTACTTTCAATCGTACCTACATGCCTCTCCATTGATAACTCTGTTGCAACTTTAGCCATAGCCTCATCAAAATGTATTTCCTCCTTAGTCGTCGGAACCATCTTTATGTGTTCTACTCTATATTTACAATTTGCATCAATATCTATTTTCCTCTCAACATCGCAAAGATACTTTCTCATCTTCCTGCTGCCAGCTGCTTCTCTTAGTGAAATTGCAGAATATCTCATTCCAAGATCACCTTCAACCGTTCTCTTAGCAAAAGGTTCCTCAAGGCCCCTTGTGGTAACCCCACCCTTCGTAGGTTCCCCTTCTGCTATAGAATGTATATCTGTTGTTGCACCACCAATATCAACTACTATTAAATCCCCTAAACCGCTTTCCTCATCACTACCATCACTAAGTATCCTTGCAGCCTTTAGCACTGCTGCTGGTGTTGGCATTAAAATACCTTTTATTAGTTCTTCTGCATTACCGAGCCCCTTGGCGTCAATTATTTTTTCCATAAATACTTTTCTAATTTCTTCTCTCGCTGGCTCTACATTTAGTTTATTTAGCGCTGGCATTACATTCTCAGTAATTGTAAAATACATTTTTGCTTTAGTAAATATTTGTCTTACCTCATCGCTTGCTACCTTATTTCCAGCTACAACTATTGGTAGTCTAACTTCATTTTCAGCTAACATTTTTGCATTGTGTATAATGCACTTTTTGTTACCACCATTAGTTCCACCTGCAAGAAGTATTATATCTAAGTTTGAATTTTTAATTTCTTTTATTTCATCTAAAGTTAATTCATAACTATATACTTTTAATACTCTTGCTCCAGCTCCAAGTGCAGCTCTTTTGGCAGCCTCTGCAGTTAACTCTGGCACAAGTCCAATAGCTATCATTTTAAGTCCTCCTGCAGCTGAGGAGCATGCTAATTTCTTAATAAAATTAACATTTTTTCCAATTATTTTTTTTTCTATTTCTAAATAGGCTTTTTCAAAGCCTATCATTATATTCTCCTCTATTGTGGTTATATCTTTAGCTGTAGCAATTACCTCTTCCTTTTCGAGATCTACAACCGTTAATTTTGTATAGGTACTTCCAAAATCTATGAGTAAATAAGCATCCACTTATATCACTCCTTGTAATTTTGTAATTCCTAAATCCTCTCTTAAATCGTGTATTGTTGTCTCAAGTGAAGTATTTGGTGGATATATTCTATCAAATCCCATTGCACGAAATCTCTTAGTTACTTCTTGCCAATTTTGTTTTCCTACAACTATATTTCCACCTACAAGAAGCAATATACCATCCAAACCTGCTTCATCACATTTTTCTCTTATACCCCTGCAATCGATTTCACCTTGTCCGTAAAGCGAAGATACTATTATAGCATCAGCATTAGTTTCAACAGCTGCATTAATAAAATCCTCTTGTGGAGAAAGTACTCCTATATTTATAACATTGAATCCAGCTTCTGTTAAAGCATAATCTAAAATTTTATTACCAACAGCATGACAATCTGATCCTATTACTCCTAGAACTAAAGTCTTTTTAGTCATTTTAAAAAACCCCCTAAATAATTTTTTAAAACATTTATAACTTTTCAAAACATTATTTTTTGAACTCTATCTCGATAATCTTCGACTTAAGTGCTTTTACTGAGCCATCATCTAAACTATACAAAAATTGTATTATCTCCTTATTACTGAAATTCATATTATTTACATCAATAAATCTACCAGGTGACACTATCATCACATCTGATTTTTGAATTATATCCTTAAGTTCAGTATCATCAGTAGTATTTGAGTATTCTATATCAATTTCAGATAATCCCGCTTTTTCTAACGCTCTTTTTACTTTAAACATGAATTGTTCAGATATACATACAAATGCAAACTTTGTATGCTCAACATATCTAGCAATCTTAACTATTGGTTCTAAATTAGGTTTTATAGCAACTCCCAGAATTTCTTTATTAAGGCCCACCGTTAATTTTGTAACTTCATTAACGTGATTGAATGTGGTTATTATAAACTCAGCCTTTCCAATCTTATCTTTCGTATCATTGTCCATCTTTTCTAATTCACTTATGGTCATATGCATTACATTCATATTACTATTATCACTAAGTTGCTCACTAAACATTTTAGCTTGTTCTATATTGCACTCTACGTATATTGCTACTATTTTCTCCATCAACTGTTTTTTCTCAACTACCCTTTGTATTACTAAATCTAAAAACGCTTCCGGTTCCATTCCTATTTCTAAAGCTTCCTCTAGTCCTAAGTCAACAAATTTTACAATCTTTTTTTTCACATCTAGGCTCTCCCAACATACAGCTTCTTCAACTACAAATGTTCCCTTTCCTTGATATGATTTCAAAGCTCCATCTTGCTCCAATTCTTTATACGCAGCACTTACAGTATTTCTACTTACATTTAACTGCTGGGACAATTCTCTTTCTGTAGGTAATTTTGCTCCAACCCTTAAAGTTCCTTTTTTAATTGCATCCATAATTTGTATTTTAACTTGAATATGAAGTAGAACTCCATTGTTTTTATTTATTTCAATGTTCATAAAAATCCCTCCTAATCCATGTTTTATTATTGGACTACTCCACTTCTTACTTATATTACCATATGGACTAATCCACTTCAATTGCTAATTTGTAGGCATTTAATGTTATTTTTATCCCTTTAGCTCAATTAGGCATGATTATCTAGCTTATTCTTAGTTTTATACTATATTTTACATTTTAGTAAAAATATATTATTTTGGTCAAAAAAATAAAAGCCACAGGCATAATAATTTAACCTGTGCTATAAATTGGCTCAAATATGGTCTCATATATTTGTCAAATGAATATGATCTTAATTCTTTCTATATATCATTGCTACTCATGTATTGTTCTACAAGAAATAAAAATATTGTTACGGAAAGCAAATCCGCACTTCCACCAGGGCTTATATTTTTCTCTATAAACTCTACACATAAACTATCAATTTTACTCCTACCAATATCAGTTTTCATTCCTCCAAGTTTAATTATATCTATTGTTTTTTTTCTTACGTCTAGTAGAACCTGTGGATTATGTCTATAAATTATAGTAGTGTCATCGCATATTTGCATTATCCCAATCAGTGTATGAACTAGCCTATCATTGATATTTAGCTGTAAATTTTGTTTATAAAAATTCAGTGCAAAATTGAAAACTGTAGGCATCCCCTTTTCTACTTCACCACGTACGCCTTGAATTTTATATTTTAAAAATAGTTTTTCACCGTGGCTTAACTGAGCATTATCTTCTAAAGATGAAAGTTCATTTTCTACTATTCCTTTAGTCATTTCCTTTATAATATCTTGAATACATTTAAACTCTTTTTTTTCAAAAATTGCTTTTCCTGTAGCAGCGCAAGCAACGCCCATTAAAAAAAGCATACCCTTATGAGTATTAATCCCTTTAGTTTTAGCAAACATATCTTTTTCAGCCTCTACTCCTATTCGTCTAATTCCATTAAAAATTTCTTTATATGTTTTGCCAGAAAGACCTTCTTGGACAAATAAAGCTAAATACTTACTTAAAGTCGAAGTACTATCTATAAAAGTATATAAATTCATATCCGTGTGAGCTCCATTAGACACTGGAGATATTAATCCTGGTGATGGAAAACAAGATATTTCATATATCATTGCCTGAATTGCAAAGCTACTAATTGTCATCGAAACTTTGTTTATTGTATATACTTTTTCATCTTCCATCTTATCTCTCCAATTATTTTTGAAATTATTATAATAAAAACTTTTATGTAAATCAATTACATTATAATCCTTATTTTTTTAAATTTCCTAAAAATTAAATATTTTTATTTTCAGGTTATTTATCTTTACATAATTTAGGATAAAGAATAAACTATCTTTATAGATATGGTAAAACTTTCATAAGGAGGCTTTTCATGTATGGTTATAATGTTGAAAGAATTAATTTAAAGGATGAATATAAGTTAAGAGAAGTTAAAGATTTTCTACAAACATTTGGGCTACTACTTGATGACAACGTCGATTATACTATAGTTATTAGACAAAATGAAGATATTAAAGCCACTTGCTCTAAGTCAAAAAACGTGTTCAAATGTTTTGCAGTTTCAAATGATTTAAGAGGAGAAGGTGTATGCACTATATTGCTAAATGCACTATCGGATAAACTTTTTAATGAAGGTATTTATCATAATTTTATATTCACTAAAGTAAAAAATACCGATATATTTACATCACTAGGATACAAACTTGTACATAAGATAGAGAATGTAGCCCTACTTGAAACTGGAATATATGATATAAAAGAATATTTACAAACTGTAAAAAAAGAATACAATATAACTTCAAATATTCAAAGGTCAGCAATAGTTATGAATTGCAATCCCTTCACCTTGGGACATCTGTATTTAATAGAAGAGGCCGCAAGGCAAAGCGAAGAAGTGCTGGTATTTATAGTTGAAGAAGATAAATCCTCTTTCCCATTTATCTATAGATATGGTATGGTTAAAGAGGGTGTTTCCCATTTGAATAATGTGCGGGTGATTAAAGGTGGAGAATATATTATTTCACAGGCTACCTTCCCATCCTATTTTTTAAGAAAAGAAGATGTAATACTAAAGGCATATACTACATTAGATGCATCAATTTTCGGAAGATATTTTTGTAAAGCTCTAAATATAACTAAAAGATTTATAGGAGAAGAGCCTTATTGTAAAGTTACAAACGCTTATAATGAAGCCTTAAAAGGAATACTACCCACATATGGAGTCGAAGTTGTAGAAATAAAAAGGAAAGCCATTATGGGCTGCATTATCAGTGCTTCAAAGGTCAGGAAGTTAATTAAGGAAGAACAAATAAACCATATTGAACATATAGTACCTATTTCGACATGGAAATTTTTAAATACTCTAGTAGGAAAGGAGATAGTGGAGAAAATAAGAATCAGCGATTCTCCACATTAATTATGATATGTATACAGCAGACGATATAATGCTCGCAAGAGAAGTACGAATTAAATATCAAGAGGACCTAGTGAAGCAATATAAAATTCCACTACTGGTTATTAGAGTTAATTATCCAGGGATTAACAAAAACAATTATTATTCACATGAAATAACTATGATTATGGACAAAATAATCTGTGAACTGTTTTCTTATTCTATTATTTTCAAAAAAATCATTACAACTGCAGAAGGCTTAATTGTAATCATGTGCATTAATAATGAAGCAAGAGCTATTAAATTAATTACACTTAATTTAGAAGATAACCACATTTTAGGGAGATGTGTAGACCTAGATGTATATGATGAAAAAGGTAAAAGTATTAGTAGAAGAGATTTTGGGTTAGAAATGAGAAAATGTTATATTTGTGACGATATAGCTCATATTTGCGTAAGAAGTAAAAAACATAGCATAGAAGAGGTTGAAGAATTTATTAAAAGAAGATTTTTAGAATATACGAAAAAGATCGTAGGTGTTATATGATTACTAAAATTATTTTTCTATGTATTGCTGGGTTTTTAGCGTCTTTTGTAGATTCAATTGCTGGTGGTGGTGGTTTAATAAGTATACCAGCCTTTATGCTTGCAGGCCTTCCTCCTCATATGGTTCTTGGTACTAACAAATTTAGTGCTACTGCTGGTTCTTTTACTAGTTCACTTAAATTCATAAAATCAGGTAAAGCTAATTTTAAACTTCTAAAATATCTTATTCCATTTACATTCATAGGTGCAATATTAGGTGTTAAAGCAGTATTAAATATAGACCAAAAGTTTCTAACCGGATTAGTATTAGTTCTTATAATGTTTATCGGAGTTTACACATTTTTTTCAAAATCTTTAGGACTCGAAGATAAATTTTATGGCCTTACTAAAAAATCTGTTATATACGGCATAATTCTGGCTCTATCTCTAGGCTTCTATGATGGTTTTTTCGGACCTGGAACTGGTTCTTTTCTAATTTTCGGATTAATAAGCATCTTTGGGTTCAACTTTGTATCATCATCTGCTAACGCTCGTATCCTAAACTTCATCAGCAATGTTACCGCATTGGTTTTATTTGCTCTAAATGGCAAAATAGATTATACGTTAGGAATACCAGTAGCTTTATTTATGATTATAGGGGCTAAAATGGGAACATCCGTTGCTTTAAATAAGGGTTCGAAACTTATAAAGCCTATTTTTGTAACAATGTCTTTAGCAGTTGCAGTTAAAATGTTTGTAGGTTTTTTAAAATAAATTTATATCTAAAAAGAACTAATTTTACACTTTATTATTAGAAACGCTCATAAAAAGACTTATTAGCTTATCTTAATCAGATAGGTTAATAAGTCTTTTTATGAACAATATCATATTTTTTCAATGGATTTCTAATCATTTCACTTTTCTATTTAACTTTGCCTATCATAAATATATTCCGACTTAAGCCCATATTAATTATATTATTAATTAATTTGTGTTAATGTATCACTGTGCAATACGCACAATGATTACACTGATCTTTATGTCTTACTAATATATTAAACTTAAGGCTTAATATGTTATATTGTTGATAGTTACTTATGGAGATGTTATATAAGAGAAATAAAACAGCTTCTAAATATAATTTACAGGGAGGCACTATTAATGAATAGTTTTATAAAAGATCCAAAAGATATAAAAAAATACAGTAGTAAACCTACAACTTTTTACGATGCTGAAACACTAGCAGTTTATTGGGAAACAAAACCTGAGATTATTGCGCGTATACTTCCAGCACCACTAAAACCTGCTAAAAGACCTTTGGTACAGGCTTTTGTAGCTAATTATCCTAAAACCAATTTTTGCCCAGCATACAAGGAAGCAGCTTTATTGGTACTAGCTGATTTTAATGGAGAACTTGGAACCTATTGCCTTGCAATGCCTATAAGTGATGGCATGGCTATGGGACTTGGAAGAGAAATTTATGGTTTTCCAAAAAAGATGGCAGACATTGAACTTAAGAAGGACGGAGACAGTGTTTACGGGAGTGTATCTAGAAATGGAATAAACTTCTTTAATATAAATGCAAATCTTGATGGTAAATTTAATGCTAAAGATGGACAAGAAATACTTAAAGATAATTTTGGAAATGGATTACCTGTATTCAACTTTAAATATTCTAAATCACCAGATGGAAATGGATTTGATTTAAACCCTCTACTTGTAGAGCAAGGGGTAACCGAGGATACTAAAGTTCATAAGACAGGTAACTTTGAAATGAATTTAAAAGACTCTCCACATGATCCATGGGCAGAATTAGAAGTTGTAAAGATGTTAGGTTGTGATTACACTGTAGGAACTAAGGTTCTGTTAAGAGGTTCAGTTTTGGCAGAAGTAGACCCAATGGGATTTTTACCTTACTCAGCTTCAAAATGGGATTGGTGGGAAGATACTCTAGTAAAATAATATAAAAAAGGAGGATTTTTGTTATGAATAATTTATTTGATTTAACAGGTAAAGTTGCAGTTGTAACAGGGGCTTCTAGTGGTATAGGTATGGAAATGGCTAAAGCTTTTGCCGCGCAAGGTGCAGATGTAGCAATAATTGCAAGAAGATATGATAGACTTGAAACTCTAGCTAAAGAAATTGAATCTATGGGTAGAAAATCGCTTGCTGTAAAGTGTGACGTTACAAAAGAAGAAGAAGTAAAGAGTGCTGTAACTGCTATTTTAGATAAATTCGGTAAAATAGATATACTACTTAATAATGCTGGAGTAGCTTCGTTAGGCTCAGTAGACAATTTAGAAGAAGCCGAGTGGGATAGAGTTATAGATACAAATGTAAAGAGTATCTTTTTAATGTCAAAACACGTTGTAAAACATATGAAAGAAAGAAAATACGGCAAAATTATTAACACAGCTTCAATCTGTGGATTAATTGGCAGTATAGGAAAATCTTCTCCGCTACATGCTTACAACGCTTCGAAGGGTGCAGTAATTAATTTAACAAGAGGTATGGGTGCAACATTTGCTCAATATGGTATAACTGTTAATGCAATTGGACCAAGCCTTTTCAAAACTGAAATGACTGAAAGATCATTAGGTAATGATAAATTTTTAAATATGTATAATTCAATATGTCCTGTTGGAAGGCCTGGAAACCCAGGCGAATTAAATGGCGCAGCTATTTACTTTGCTTCAGATGCTTCTAGTTATACAACAGGTCAAACCTTATTTGTTGATGGTGGATGGACATCAATTTAAAAATATATCTATATTAGATTAATGAGATGATTTCTGAATTAACAGAAATCATCTTTTTTAAATCCCATTTGTTCCAAGTAAATGTCGAAAATTAGTGTTTTATAAATATTATTGATGTACAATTAAACCATATACACATTATACTATCGATAATGTGATTGTGTGATGAGGTGAATATCATGAGTGTTAGCTTTAATAATATTAGCAAACAGTTTTTGAAAAATTCAATTAATATTCACTTAAATGGTGAATCTAACACTTTATTTAATGATGCAAAATTACTTTCTAGTAATCAGAGCATCTTTTTTAAAGATACAATCTATGTAGGAAACGCTTCCACTTTTGTAAAATTGCTAACTAACTTTAAAGGAAATACTTTTGTGTTAATTAATGATAATGAAATGTGTTGTTCGGATTTGACTGCCTATGGACTGAATATAATTGAACTAAAAAGTTCCGAGGATATATTTGAAATATTTAATAAAACAAGTGACTTGTTTAAAGAGGATACCATTGAAAATCAAAATACTTCTGTATTATTAAAATCAGCTTTTTCTGGAAAAGGAATTGATGGAATAATTGAGGTTGCAGCATCTTTATTAAATAATCCATTGATTTTCGTGGATTCCAACTATAAAGTACTTGCTCATTCAGATATTAAATACATTACAGACCCTCTATGGCTAGAAAATTTAAAAAATAGATACTGTACCTATGACTTTATAGCAGGAGCAAAAAAACTAAAAAGTGTACAAAAATCTATTAAAAAAGATCATGTATTTGAAGTAATGACTACTTCTAGTACTTGCCTCGCGCTTTTATCAAGAGTTGTTATTGATCGAAAGCATATTGGCACCATAATATTACTAGCATGCAGAAAATCTTATTCTTTAGCAGACAAGAATCTTCTATCGCTAACAAGTAAAATTTTTGGTGAGGAAATGAAAAAAAATAACTTCTATAGAAATGCTGATAATTTGGCTTATTCAGAATTGATCTACGATGTGCTTAATGACAAAATTAGTAGCAGTAAAGTATTAAAAGATCGTATAAAAAGCGCTAACATAATATTAAGTGAAAATCTTGCTTCATTTGCTATAGATATTTCAAAATACAAATTTATAAAAAAACATCATAACTATTTAAATGATAATTTGAGTTTATATTTTCCTATAAGCAACACTGTATATTATAAGGACTGCGTTATAATTATCTGTGATTATGATAAATTTAATGTGAATACACAGAAATTTGATGATTTTAAAATATTTTTAAAGGATAATGCACTGAAGGCTGGGATGAGTAAATGTTTTACAGACATTTTAGCATTTAAAAAATATTATAAGCAATGTTTAAGCGCATTAAAAATCGGAGAAGTTATTGAGCCTGAAAATTCATGTACTTTATATTCCGATATTCAATTTTATGATCTTATTTCTTTAACACGTAATCAAATTGATTACCGTGAATTCTACCATCCATCCCTAGTTAAACTTAAGCAATATGACAATAAAAACAACTCGGATTTGTTCAACACACTTTATATATATTTAAAAAATAATAAACATTTATTAAAATCTTCAAGCGAACTATTCATTCATAGAAATACAATGAGTTATAGAATTAAAAAAATTTTTCAATTAATAGATATAGATCTCTCTTGTAGTGAAACTGTTTTTAACCTTATGTTTTCATATAAAATTATAGCTTGTTTAAAATTATTATAAAAAAATTAGTATTATATACCTTTCCATTTCCTCCAACTTGCCGGAATTTCCGACAAGTTGGATTTTCATCTAATTCACTATTAGCAAAAATATTTTTTAAATGTTCAGCAACAGTTGAACGACCTTTTTCATAAATCGCCTGCCTTCTCTACTGCTCTAATAGTAATATTTTCAACAATAGACTTACTTATTTCATCATCAGGTGTCGTAGTTGTTGCTTTTGCGCTTGGTTTAAGTTGTAAAACAACACTAAAAACAGTCTTTTAACAGAAAACAAACATTTGCTTAATGTGGATTTAACAGTGTCTTATTATAATGTAATTGTAAGTTGATTAAGAGGAGGTTACAAATGAATATAACGGATCATCACGTTCATACAGAATTTTCAGGTGATTGTGATACACCGATGGAAGTTATAATTAATAAAGCTAAAGAACTTGGATTAAAAGAAGTAATGTTTACGGACCATATGGACTTTGATTATCCAAGTAAGGATATAAATTTTGAAGTAGATTATAAAAAGTACCTAAATGTTCTGGAAAAACTTAGGATTAAATATAAAGAGATGGATATTCTAATGGGAATTGAAGTGGGATATCAGCCAGGTTTAAATGAAAGTATAAATAAATTATTAAACTCCTATGATTTTGATTTTGTAATATGTTCAATACACGCTTGGAACGGATATCAAATTATAGTTACTGAAGATCATGGCATGAACTCAGATTGTAACCATGGTGGAATTGAAGATGACGAAAGACATGTTCCACTGTGGACCATCGGAGAACAATTTGTTGCGGCTGATTGTTATATTGAAATAGACCTGATAAGCAAACATTGAGTAGCAGATTCAGTGGTTCCTTACACAGGCGCGTGTATTGAAATATATATTTATTTTCTAGATAATTTTCTATTTAACATTATGGAAGAATTCTGAATAATAAGGAGATACATTAATTTTAATGATATCTGTGTTAATAACATGTCTATATTAACAAACTATTTTAAAACTTGTATAGAAATATTTTCTTTAAAGTATAACTTTATAACTTTGTCCAATTTGCTCTGAATACATTACATCCAAAAAGGATTTTAGAACCAGGTTCTTCAAATATTTTTTTTCCTAATTCATAATAAACACCCACAAGATAAAACATTTTATAAAAATCAACAATAGATTTACTTATTTTTTTTGAATTTGTATCAGGCTAATTAGATTCATCATGTCTATTTATATTTAATTATTCTTTAGGTGTGAATACAAAATAATATTATTAGTATTCTATATTTTAAAAGCAACACTCCTACACATTATAGAAATGTTGCTTAGAAATAATTTAAGCCAAATTAAGTACCATCATCATTAATTTTGATTATGAATCTTCTTACACTTTAACTACCAAGGTAGATTAGAATGTAACACATCATTAAATTCACCAATTAACTGTTCTTGATATTCCCCCTTGTAGTTTCCATTTACAAACTTATCAAAAGCTTCATTATAAAATTTTTGCCATGACACCTCTTCCTTGCCTGGTATTATTGGATAGTATAAAACCCTATTGTCCTTAGCTGCTTTTAAATCTCCAGGAGCATCCCCCACCATTAATACATGAAGATTATCATATTTTTTATTTTTTACATATCCAATACATGAAGTTTTAGTTCCCATTTCCTGTCCAGCTAACACCTTAACAAAAGAAGCAATACCATGTTCATTCCATTCCTTTTTCAACGCCTCAGCATTAGCAGAAGAAATTACAACTACATCAGCATATTTTTGTGCTTTTTCTAAACTTTTGTGAACACTTTCAAAAGGTAAACAATCTACCTTAGATTTTGAAATCTCCTCGTTAACTAACTTAGACCAAATAATAGCTTTTTCTAATGTAACATCACTATGCTCTTTTATCCTAGCCTCAAGTAAAACATTAGATAATTTATCACTTCTTTTGGTCCACTCACATAGAAATTTAATATCTGGAAGTTCGAATTTTTTATTTAATATTGTTTTGTTATCCTTTAATAACTCAAAGACTTTTACTAATGCTAAAAAACGATTTATTCCTCGCCATTGTGAGTAAAGATTAACATAGTTCCATTCCTGTATAACCTCTTCTGCAATACTTTCCAACTTCCATATTTTAATCATCTTTGGTCCAAAAATCTCTTTATGCTTGTATTCCATGGTATTTAAAGCACATCCATCAGAATCAACACACACTAAAAACTCTTTCTCTTTTTTCATCTCTTTTAACTTTAATGCTGAGTCCATTTTGTATACCATCCTCATCAATACTTTTGGAATCAAAGTTTAACTTACTTCCAAAACAAATTTTGAATACTAAAAAATACGCCTTTTCCAACCTAATAATTTGGCTATCCCCTCCACAAAAAAGTAATCACCATAAATCAATGAAACATTTATGCCAACATTACCTGGTTTATTGCTAGTAGCAGAAGTTAACATTCCTTCCTTTTCTGGATTATTAAAGTTTGAATAGTTTTCTGCAAGAGAAAATAATATCTTTTCTGCCCATTTCTTGTAAATCTGCCCTTCCGCTTGACTAAGACAAGCAGCGATTTCAAGAAATCCTGAAGCTGCACACGCAGCTGCAGAAGTATCTCTTGGTTCACCAATATTTGATGGTAATCTAAAATCCCAATATGCAATGTTATCTTCAGGCATACAAGAAATAAAATATTTTGCAACCTTAATTGATGCTTCTAAATACTTAATGTCACCTGTAGATTTATATGTGTTTGCCATACCATATATTGCCCATGCTTGTCCCCTGCTCCAGGATGAACCTGGTCCATATCCTTGACCTCCCTTTTCATCTACAACTTCACCAGTTTCAGGATTGAAACATACAATATGTTTTACTGAACCGTCATCTCTTATAAATTCTCTAATTACTGTATCTGCATGCGCTACCCCTATATGTTTAAATCTTGGATCTCCTGACTCATTAGAAGCCCAGAACAGTAAAGATAAATTCATACACGTGTCAATAATTGACCAACCAATTTTTTCATCCTGATTCCAAGCACGAATAAAATTTCCCGCAATATTAAATCTTCCTGCTAGAAAATTTGCTGCAAAAATCCCACGTCGCCTTGCATCCTTATTACCAGTTATCTTATATTTAATAACTGCTGTTGGTAAAAATTGAAATCCTACATCATGATGAAACCTATTTTCCCGCAGGTACAAAGTTTCTATTTTTTCATCAAAGTTCCATGCAGAATTTTTATATTTATCTTTTCCAGTTATTTCATACATAACCCAAAGTATTCCTGGCCAAAAGCCAGATGTCCACCAATCATAGCTATTATTATCATAAACACCATCTTTAGTCATATGACTGGCTTTAGCATTTAGCGAATGCATATTTGAATTAACTTTTTTTTCAATTGCCTCTAATATATCTTGTGTACTTAAACTTACCATATTCGTACCTCCCAAAACCATTCTTTTATATTCATTCACTAAGTTTATACTCAATAGGCCATTCGCCTTCAGGAACTACTTCACCAAATATTACTCCTGCAACAACCTCTATATTGTCTGGTGAGGTTGCAAAAGTTATAACTACTGAATCTGCTTCCTTTGGTATACTTAATACTTCATAAGGAGTATTGGTAACTAATACTACTTGTTTAGATTTATCACCTACGATCTCTTTTATAATATCATTATTGGCAAGTTTTCCTCGTATATAGAAATTAGTTACAATTATGATATTATAGTCTTTAATTCTTCTCCGAATGTTCTCTATATCCTGTTCATCAAAAGTATAATTTGTTTCTAAATATGATATGTTTTTCTTATACTTAGTACATTTTTTAAAAAGTATGCCCGGATACCAGCTAAAATTATTAGGTGTTTTATTTATTTGTTCTATAACCAATATTTTTTCATCTTTACGTATAGGCAACAATTTGTTTCTATCTCTTGCCACAAGAACAGATTTTCTTCCAACTAATTTTGATAAAGCAACTATTCTCTTTTCATTAATTATATCCTCAGGCCTTTCACCTGTTATTGTTTCATAATTAAATAACCCATACTCATATTTTACATTTAATACTCTATACACTTTTTTGTCTAATTCTTCTATACTGATTTTTCCATCTTTAATAAATTCTTTTATTTTATTAAAAGTTTCTTCAACAAGACTCCCCTCAGCTTTCATAAGTACAAGATCTGCTCCAGCTTCAAGTGATAATGCACAAGCATTTGCAACTCCATACTTTATAGCAATCGCTCCCATGGTCATACTGTCTGTAGCAATTACTCCATCAAATTTTAATTTCTCTCTTAGTAATCCAGTTATTATCTTCTTTGAAACTGTAGCAATATGCTCGCTATCAAATGCGGGAAATATACTATGTGCTATCATTATAGACGGCAATAAGCCTTTATTTATAAGTACTTTATAAGGTAATAATTCTCGTTTTAACATAGTCTCTCTATCCACATTTATAACCGGTACCTCAAAGTGTGCATCCACAGGTGAATCTCCTCTTCCTGGAAAATGTTTACCTGTTGCAATTAAACCCCCTTCCTTAAAACCCAAACAAGATTGCTCTGAGTATTCCACTACTTCTTCCACTCTATCAGAATAAGCTCTTGTATAAACTTCAGGATTTCTAGGATCTACATTAATATCAATAACCGGAGAATGTATCCAATTAAAGCCCACTGCTTTACTTTGCTTAGAAACTGCTAAAGCAACTTCATAAGCAAGTTTGCTATCACCTGTTGCTCTTATTCCCATCGGTTTTGTGAATATATTTACTCCACTAAAATTAAAATCTGAACTAGTTCCACCCTCTTGATCATATGAAAAATGAAGTGGTATTCCGTGAGGCCTATTCATAGCTAATTTCTGAAATTCGCAAAGTAGCTTTTTATATTCAGACGCATTTGTAGTTGGAGGCTCTATACCATTTTTAAAACCTTTTTCATCTACAACATTAACAACAGTTTCTCCAGATTTAGGATTTACATAACTTCCAAAAATTCTTGAAGTTGGAGAAAGCCTTAACCCACCACAATGATATTTAGTTATAAACTCGTATATATGTGGCATTGCTATAGTTCCACTAAAACCTAATGTTAATAATGCTCCGACCTTTTCATCCAATGTCATCTTAGAAACTAGATTTTTCACATATTTATTCTCACTCTTCATAATTTCCTCCTATATAAGTTCTTACAAGGGTACCCTTAAACCCTAGTATATAAAAATCATCCTTTAACCCCTCCAACAGTCAAACCAGAAATAAATTGCTTACTGGCAAATACATATACTATAAGCATTGGTACCAATGCTATAGAAGCTCCAGCTACCATTATGTTCCATTGAATTGCCGCACCATCAGCATATTTTAGGTTTACAACTCCTACTGTCAAGGTCATAAGATCTTTGTTCATTATTGAAAATATAGATGGCAATACATATGAATTCCAAGCGTCTCTAAACGCAAACAATCCAACAACCCCTAGTATAGGCCTGATTAAAGGAATTATTATTTGCCAATAAATTCTAAACGTACTGCAACCATCTATTTTTGCAGCTTCGTCAAGTTCCTTTGGAATTCCTCTTACGAATCTTTCAACTATAAATATATTCATACCCTGAGCTCCTATTTGGATTAGAATTATTGCCCATAGACTTTTATTTAATCCAATACCTACCATCATAATATATAATGGTTTATATACAATTGCTCCTAAAGTTATAAACATTGTAGATAAAAGAACTGCTTTAAAAATTTTTTTACCAAAGAATTTCTTCCTTGCAAGTATATATCCCGCCATTGAGGAAATTAATAAAGCACCCAATGTAACAAAGAAGCAAAAATAAAGACTGTTCCAAGTATATATTGCAAAATTAGCTTTTTTCCATGCATCAATATAATTTGTAAGCCTCCATACCTTTGGTATGATATTACCACCTATCATTAGTTCCATATTACTTTTAAATGACCCTAAAATAATATAAACAACAGGAAACAATGTAAATATAATCATAGAAATTATAAAAATCCATTTTAATATATTAAGTAATATCATCGTAAGAGATTTTACATTTTTATAATTTGAATTAATTTCCATATTAATTCCACCTTTCATTTAGCATTTCACCTCATTTTATTGTATGTCCTCACTTGATTTTCTAGAGTAATAGAGATACGCGCACGTTATTAAACCAACAATAATAGCTGATACAAATGCTGCTGTAGCACCATAACCATAATTAGTTCTAAAATCAGAACCATCAGACATAGGAAAAAATAGCTTATATACATAAAGAAACATAACATCTGTGGATCCATTTGGCCCTCCGCCAGTAAGAACCATAATACTTTCATATCCCTTAAGTGATACAGTTATCGCCATCATAATTATAATCTGCATAACCGGTCCAAGCATAGGAATGGTTATATACCAGGTTGTTTGCAACTTATTTGCACCATCAATCTCAGCACTTTCATATATTTCTTGCGGTATTGATTGAAGACCCGCAATAAAATAAATCATATAATTACCTATCGCTCCCCATACTGCTACTAAAATTACTGACAGCATAGCATACTTTTCACCTAGCCAATTAATAGGCTGGCTAACTATATGGAAGCTTATTAATATCTGGTTAAGTACACCGTTGTATGGATTCAATATGTAATAAAACATCATAGCCATAACAGCGGTACTGATAATTGTAGGCATAAAAATCATAGCTCTAACTACATCTTTTCCTTTTAATTTTTCATTTATAAGTAATGCAAGTAAAAAAGATATTGGAATAGTCAAAAGGATTTTCCCACCACCATAAATAAATGTATTCAAAACTGTTTTCCAGAAATAAGTATCTCTTGTGAAAATTCTAACAAAATTCCCCATACCTATAAACTTAGCTGGTGTAGACTCGTCAAATTCACAAAACATATACCTAAGAACCCATACTAATGGATATATAGAAAATACCAAAAGAAAAATAAAACTAGGTAGAATCATTCCATATGTCTGCAGTCTTTCTTTTAAATTTTCTTTCTTAGTGAAATTTAAAGACTTATTAGTATTATTTTTTCTTGTAACCTGCATGCCTCTTCCCCCTTTTTTAAAATTGTGCCTGGACTCTTATGTCTTTCCAGAGCCTGGCACATTTAATTTGTATTTAATATTTATTTACCAATTAGGGATGATGGATTAAAATTAGCTTTCTTGTAATCTTTTACTTTTCCTGATTTAATAGCTTGGTCTAGAGCATCGTTGTATTTTTTATTAAGAGGTCCTATTTCTTTATCAAAGGTTGTTCCTCCAGTAATAACATTTGCAAATATATCATTAAAAGGACTTCCTTCAATTTTAAGAGCTCTTACATTAGGTATTGGTGGATAAATAGCATCCTCTTTTGTAGGTAAGAAATCACTCATAGCCTTAATAGTTGATTTTTTTGACTTAGCCAATACTGATGGAACCATAACTACGCCTAAGCCCTTTTCATTGTAGCCCGTTTGTACTGCATCTGAGTAGAAAAATTTTATTGCATCCCAAACTTGATCTTTATGTGCTGACTTACTGCTCATAAACAACCATCTTAGTCCGCTTATATAAGCTGGTGCTTTTACATTTCCATCAATTGTAGGAACTGGAGCTGCTGCATAGTCAACTGTGGATTTAGGAGATAACGCATCATACCAAGATGGTTCCCATGCTCCTGACAAATACATTCCTATTTTTCCTTGTGCAAATTGTGTTCTCATTGGATCTACATCAAGCGATTCGAAACCTGGGAACATAGAACCATCTTTAGCCATAGTAGCAAATGCTTGTACTATAGGTTTATATGGAGAAAAATTGAATAACCCAGTTTTATAATCATAATTTCTGAACCCACTCATCTGACCAATTATATTAATTGATCTCTCAATAGATGTTTGAGTATTCTTCATATTAATTGCAAACCCATATGCTTTGTCTGCTTTTCCTACTTCTGTTATCTTCTTAGCATCTACAACCATTTCATTTACTGTTTTTGGAGGCGCAGCAATACCGGCTTTCTTAAATAAATCCTTATTATACATAAGTCTATAAGTTATGCCTGTATTAATTAGGCTGTAAATCTTTCCATCTACACCATTATCTCCTTCACTATATAACTTTGTTCCATAACGCGCCTTCATCGCCGGAGTTAAATATTTGTCTAATGGTTCAATTTGACCCTTTGGAACATAATAACTTGCTATATCTTGGCCTGTGAATATATCAGGTGCCTGGTTTGATTGAAAAGCTAAATCCAGTGCTTGCCTAAAATTATTGGAACTTTGAACAACATAATCAATTGTAACTCCTACCTTGTTTTCTTTATTGTACTTTGCTACCATAGCTTTCATATAGACAGAATCAGAATTTTGAAATGTCCACCATGTTAGTTTTACCGGTGTTACTGTAGCCTGGCCACTTTTTTTCACTGCTTGACCATTTGATGATCCACAACCTACAAGTAAAGTTGCTGTTATACTAAAAGCTATTGCTTGTGTTAGAAATCGTATACATTTACCCTTCATCTTAAAACCCCCCATTAATTATTTTCGATAACCCCAGTTTAATATATATAGTAAAATCAGACAATGCGAATATCTTCAAAAAAGGGAGAAAAACTTTAAAAGGTTATATACCCGCTTTTAAAGTTTTCTATATTTCTCAACATATTTCTTAGGTGTTAGTCCAGTACATTTCTTAAATATTTCACTAAAATACCTTCTATCTTTATAACCAACCTTTTCTGCTATCTCATAAACCTTGTTTCTCCCTGAAAGTAGGAGAAATTTCGCCTCCTCAATCCTTAACCGTGTTACCCTCTCAACAAAGTTTTCATTGTAATGTTCTTTTATTAGTGTTGATATATAGCTAGGGCTTATAAATATATGCTTCGATATATTATTTAAAGATATATCCATCATATAGTTTTCATTAATATAATCATTAATTAAATCTATATTTCTCTTCTCATTTTCTTTTTTTGAATTGAAAATGTAACTCGTTATTTCAATGATTGCTTTCTTTAATTTATCTTTAACTTCCCTTAATGTCTCAAGGTTATTTAATTTATTTACGTACTCCAACTCATCTCCTAAAATCTCTTTTATGCTTATTTCTTCTACCATAAGCTCTTTTGAAATTGAAAATATAAATTCACTTAGATAACTTTTTATTAGCTTTGGTAAATTGGGGTTTTTGTTACGTATCTCCTCAATAAAAGACTCAAAAATCTCCTCAACTCGCTCTACTGCTCCTATTTTCATGTACCTTATAAGATTCTCTAAGATTTTATGGGGGTATCTAAACGTTATATCACCAGTTACATCTATATCATTAATACTAATAATGCTATTTTTACCAATAGTAAATTTGTTTTCTACCGACTGCACAGCTTCCTTATAAGAAACCGAAATATCCTGAGGCCTCTCATACTGCCTCCCAATTCCAATAGAAACTGACAAATGCAGATATTGGTTTATTCTTTGCTTACACTTTTCAGCAATAGAAAAAATATTATTGTCCTTGTCATTCATTATAATAGCTATTGTGGACTTATTACTTTCAAATACAACATTCTTACAGAACCATCCAGTAGTTTCCTCTAGTATGTTTACAATACCGAACATTACCAAATCATAGTCTCCACCGTACTCTAAAGAATAAACCTTTTCATAATCATCAAGTGAAACAACCATCACTGTGAAATTTTCAACATCAAGGTCGACATCCAAGTAACTCAGTTTTTCCTTCATACCGATAATCTCATTTTCCACATCAGATACTAAATAAGTAAAGTACTTATCTTTAACCAAATGCAGATTTTCTTTAACTCTTTTACTTAGTTCTATATTTTCACTAAACCTCATTTCTCCAATTAATATCTCTTCTTTTGCTCTTAATACCGCTTCTGTTATGGTTTCAATGGTAGCAGGCTTTAACAAATATTCTTTCGCTCCCAGCCTCATAGCCTGTTGGGCGTACATAAATTCACCATATCCACTTAGCAATATTATTTTGACTGTCTCATCAAACTCTATAGCCTTTTGGGTCAATTGCAATCCATCCATAACTGGCATTTTTATATCTGTTATAATAATTTTTGGTTTAAACTTTTTCACTAATTTTAATGCTTCTAATCCATTTGATGCAGTACCTATAATCTCAACACCAATTTCTCTCCAGTTACCTAATTTTTCGATGCCTCTTACTATATCTTCCTTATCATCTACTACTATCATTCCATACATAACTATATTTCCTCCGCAGGTATTATTATTTCAACAGAAGTTTCTTTAAAAGGCTCACTTCTAAGATTAATGCTACATTCTTTTCCATAGTTTAACTTTAATCTCTGATATACATTTTTTAACGCATATCCCTCTGATTCAGTTACATTTTCTTGTAGAGATTTCCTAATAACATCAATATTCATTCCTCGACCATTATCCTTAACCACTAAGATAATATTATTTTCCTTCACATTCACATCTATAATTATATTTCCCTTATAGTCGATACCATTAAATCCATGAAGCAACGAATTTTCCACAAATGGCTGAAGGATAGTCTTTACGATATAGTATCTGGATATGTCCCCGTCTATATTAATTACATAATCAAATTTCCCCTTATACATGTTACTTTCTAAATATAAATAATTTCTTACATGTTCAATCTCGCTTTCAACTTGAATTTTATCCTGTCCCTTACTTAACCCAATTCTTAAGAGTTTAGACAATGAAATTATCATTTCACTTACCTCTTCATTTTCCCCTAACTTTGACTTCCAATATATTGAATCTAAAGTATTATAAAGAAAATGAGGATTTATTTGTGCTTGGAGGGCTTTTATTTCTGCTTTAGACTTTTGTTTTTGCTCTTCTTTAGTCTTTTCACGTTCAAGTCCAAGATCTTTTATTAGAGATTGTATCTCGTCTAACATTCCATTAAAACTTTCTCCAAGTTGTCCTATTTCATCTGAATAGATATTTTTAAATCTGGAATCTAATTCCCCACTCTGAACTTTTAAAATAGTATTCCTTAATCTATAAATGGGTTTTGTTATAGTTGATGCTACAAGTATTGACATCATTCCTGCAAAACTTATAGTAAATAACCCAATTAATAAAACTGTTATCTGCAAACTATTCACATCTTTAAGTAGTTCTGATTCTGGTTGAATCATTATGGTTTTCCATCCATTTATTGCTACAATAGCATAGTTTACATAAAGCTTTTGATTATTATATTTATACTTAAAATACCCGCTACTATTATTTAGTTTGTACAGAAAATTTTTATCTTTTAATAATGGTGCATAGTCCTTATCATCAACACACGTGACAACGCTTTCATCAGTATTAAGTAAAAATATACTTCCCTTATTATTTGAACTAATCTCTTCTAAGCTTGCTTTAAACGCATTTTCTTTTAAATTAAGTACCAGTACTGCCCTATCATAAGATCGTAAGAGCACACGTCTGAACTCCAGTCACCAGTACTA
>ERZ1463035.16-NODE-16-length-38993-cov-13.134419_pt1 | contig 38993 bp, 34 predicted proteins | sample MGYA00564486_ERZ1463035 | MGnify/ENA primary metagenome ERZ1463035 (study PRJEB39244, sample SAMEA3635149) | Helicobacter pylori | study: EMG produced TPA metagenomics assembly of PRJEB11511 data set (Assembly of a 5300-year-old Helicobacter pylori... | reverse complement strand
CACGGTGGTGTGAGAGGTCGCTAAATAAACTAATTATTTAGCTCCTACTCGATTAGAATGAATAGAGAAAAAACTATTATTGGATAAATGATAAATAAAGGAGGAATAAAATGAAATGGAAAGAATTTACGAATGAAATCTCAGATAAAATTGATTTACATACATTAAAAAAAAGATTGAAAAAATATCAATCAGCTGCTAATTGTTATGCAAAAGAGAATAATTATATGGATTTCTTTCACCAACAAGGAATTCCTCATACAGTAAGAGCAATTAGATTATTAGAAGCTAAAATAAATAAAAGAGATATCTAAAAAGGTACCGTAAACGCAGTTCTGATATTACGGTACCTTTAATGAAAAATAAAATTTTATTCTTCTATGAAATTAACCAATTCTTTGTTGAATTTGTCACGTTCATCATAGAAGGTAGCATGACCACTAAATTCAAATGGTATAAGTTCCGAATTCTTAATACCTTGGTTTAGTAACTCACCAAGCTTAAAAGGAACAACTTTGTCTTGTATACCATGAATAATTAAAGTAGGAGCATTTATTTTCCTTAAATCAGAAGATAAATCTTCCTTTATCCAAGTTTTCGAAATAGCCGCAGTTGCCCATCCAGCTGCCGCAAGTCCCAATTGAAAGAACCAGTCAGAGAAGGCTCCTGTTATATGCTGAAAGAAAAAAATATTGCCAAAATCTCGTAGCATGTTAGGGCGATCATTATATGTTCCCTGGATTATATTATCAATGACTTCTTTTGGTACCCCATAAGGATTAGTCGGAGTTTGTATAAGATAAGGAGCAGCCGCATCAATAAGAACAAGTTTAGATACCCCATATTCACTATGCCTAGCCATATATCTGATAGCAATAGCTCCTCCTGTGGAGTGTCCTGCAAGTGTGAAATTCTTTAAATTAAGGGCAGCTACTACCATTTTAACATCATCTGACAATCGATTGTAGTCATACCCTGCCAGTGGCTTATCTGATTCACCAAATCCTCTTGTGTCTATACCTATACATCTGTATCCAAATTTAGGAAGTTGATCGAATTGATATTCAAACAATTTATGACTACCAGGCCAACCATGAAGAAACAAGATTGTCTTCTTGCCTTCTGGGTTAAGATCCTCTACATAAATTTTTACGTTGTTTTCTACTTTGATATAATACCCCAAGTAAATACCTCCATTAATAATTTATTTCTTATCAAGATATTCTTTTAAGGGTAGATATGTGAGTTTATTTGATATTTTTATTATGAGTTTTCTGGTTCTATATGAATCAATACATAGGACCCTCCAGGGAAAATGTCTTTTATTTCTTCTTCAACTTTATCAGAGAGGTTATGGGCATCGACTAGTGAGGTATTTTCCACAACATGCAAGTTAACATTAATTTCTCGCGAGGGACCACTTTTCCTAGTTTTTAAGTCATGATATTTAGTAATTTCTTGATGAGAGTCAAGTATGTTTAATATTTTTAAAATATCGTCATCAGGAAGTTTAGAATCTACTAAATCATTTAAAGACTTTTTGATTAAATCTATAGAGGTCTTAATTATTAGGAGTGCAACAAATATAGCGGTAAGTGGATCTATAATTGGTATATTTGTTATTTTTAATAATACAAGCCCAAGAAATACTCCAATAGAGGTGTATACATCTGTTAGAAGATGCATTCCATCAGCCTCTAGGGCAATAGAATCTGTTTTTTTTGCTGTTTTTAATAGGATCATTGAAATGAAAAAGTTAACTACAGCAGCGAGTAACATTACTAATATGCCTGCTCCTACATTATCAACAGTTCCACCTTCAAAAATTCTTTTTATGGCCTGGAAGATAATAAGTGCGGCAGCGAGTAATATTAATATAGCTTCTACGAAGCCGGACACATTTTCATACTTGCCATGCCCAAAGGGATGACCATCATCCTCGGCTTTTGATGCTATCTTAATGGAGACAAAAGCAATAAGGCTCGCTAAAAGATCTATAGAAGAATGGATTGCTTCGGAAATAACACTAACTGAACCCATTAATACTCCAACTATCACTTTAAAAAATATTAACGCAGTATTAGAAAATATAGACAATGCTGCGGCTTTTTGCTTATTCATTTTTATTCAGTCCTTTCAAAATAATTTCAATTGATAATTAAGAATAATATTATTCATTGTCAATAACTGTTTCTATATCTTTTTCTTCTATTATAATGGGTGGAGGTGATACTGAGTTTTCTAAGTAATCAGAAGGTTCATTTTCATAAGTTTCATAAACATTATCTTCAGTATTAATTTCACCTTTTCTTTTTATAGATTGTGAATTGCTGTTAAAAGTTACTTGCCTAATAAAAAACATAAATTTTGAATTTGGTTTATTTATTGAATTCTTAGACAGACTTAAATTATTTGGTGTTGCTTTATTTTCATTATTAATACTTATTGGGCTATTTTCAAATGTTTTATTCATATTTTTATTATGATATGGTTCTTGTAAGAGTTTTAAAATAACGAGAAATTTAGCCATAGTTAATTTATCACAAACGGGAATCGAAAATTCTGAATCATTTTCAATAATTGATTGCGGAACTTTTGGTATAAATTCTGTACTTTTTTTATCTGTTTTATTAATATTTATATAATAAGATGGTTGTTGTAACATGTTAAAAATTAAAAAATGCTTTATTAGCTTCAATTTGTCATGGTTATCGTATGTTTCCATATTATAAACACTCCTCTATTATAAAAGTTTGGTATAAGAAATAAAATAGAATAGACTAGCATAATTATTAGTAATTGTAATGTTTTTACTTAGGTATTGAAACCTTCTACATAATATGTTGAAATTAAAAGAGTGTTACATTATGTATACTCAATATATAAAATAGCAGTAATAGTTATTCTTAATATTGTATTTACATTTATATGGTAAGATAGAAATAGATTCTTTAAATTAATAAATTTAAAATGGAATATAAATTTAAAATGGAATATATCTTAAAAATAGCGGGGTGATTTTGTGCAAAAGTTAAAAGAGAAAGAAGCATTTGTAATAAGAATTTTGGTGATTATATTTGGATCTTTTATTTCTGCTATATCAGTTAATTGTTTTTTAGTGCCACATAATTTGTTGTCTGCAGGAATTACTGGTATTGCACTTGTATTAAGGTATTGTATTAATACTCCTCTTGGAGCAGTATTGCTTCTATTAAATATTCCCATTTTTATTGTTGGAATAAAAGAAATAGATAAGGATTTTATAATTTATAGCTTGCTAGGTACAGTAGCAGTGTCAGTATTTTTAAGTGTCACAACTCCAATAATTCCATATATTCAGATTCACGATATTATGCTTTCTTGCATAGCTGGTGGAGTTCTGAACGGTATTGGTTGTGGCTTTGCATTTAGAAGTAGGGCGTCGCAAGGTGGAACGGATATTATTGCAACAATCCTGAAAAGGAGAACTGGGCAAGAAATAGCGTTGCTTTCTATGGGCATTAATGTAGTTATTATTGGAGTGGGTGTATTAGTTATGGGGGCTGGATTAGAACTCATTATATATACGTTAATTAGTATGTATATATCTACAGTTGTTATACAAAAGATGATAGATGGATTAGATCATAAAAAATTACTTTGGATAATAACAGATAAAGAAGTAGAGGTATCCAAAGCGTTAATGACTGCGCTTGGTAGAGGGGTAACTCTTATAAATGCAGAAGGAGCGTACACCGGAGAAAAAAGAAGAATAATAAATATGTATATTACTTTAACCCAAATAGCTAAAGCTAAAATGATTATTCAAGATATAGATAGTTCAGCATTTATTACAATATCAAATATATCGGAAATAAATGGTGGAGGATTCAAAAAATCAGTCCTGTAAGTTATTATTAAAATAGAGTTGATGGGTAAATATTTATCTGTTGATTCTATTTTTTTATTATGTTAATTTTTGACTCATCCCTTTAATGCTAAAAATACATATTGTAATAAAAAAGCAAACAGCATATAATAAGAAACGTAGTAATGATTTGAATTATAGTAATAATATGTATTTGTGCAAACGTTATCTTTTGTTATTTAATTAATACGAGGGGGAATATTATGAAAAACAAATTGTACAGTTTTTTATCCATATTTGTTGCTTTTGCAATGATGATATCACTAATTATGGTTAAAATACCCGTAGAAGGTATTACAACTAGTACAAGTACCAACTTAAAAATCCATTATTACAGGTATGCAGATGATTACAGTCCTTGGGATGTTTATCTATGGCAGCACAGCACAACTGATGGAACTGATGGAATTAGTTCCACTGCTGAGTTTACTGCTGCAGATACATACGGCAAAGTAGCTTCTACTACTTTTGACACTGGAGGCAAAAATAGTATAGGTATAATAATTAGAAAGTCAGATTGGTCAGATAAAGACATTTCTGCCAATCGGTATATTGATTTATCTCATGCAGACAGTACAGGTAATTTAGATGTTTACGTGCTTCAAGGAGATGCTAAGTTGTATTATTCTGCTGCTGATGTAGACAAATCTCCATCAATAACTGCAGCAAGGATGGATACTTATCATACTATTAGCTTTTCAGCTATTACTCCTATAACTGTAAATGAGAGCAACGTAAAATTAATGCAAGGCACTAATCAAGTTGATGCAAACGTTACCTTTTCAACTGATAAGAAAAGTGGAACTATAACAACTAAAAATAACTTAGATATAAATAAAAAATATACTGTTTTCATTACTGGGTTTAGATCAGTAGATGTAAAATTAGGACAAATTTTCAGTACAAATACTTTTAAAAAAATATATAATTATAATGGTGATGATCTAGGTGCTATTTATTCAAAAAACAAAACAACATTCAAAGTTTGGACACCGACTGCTGAAAGTGTATCTTTAAATCTTTACTCAGCAGGTAGTGGAGGTAGCCCAACTAAAACCATTACAATGAAAAAAGGTAATAAAGGAGTTTGGAGTATTAAGCAATTTGGTGATTTAGCTGGCGAGTATTATACTTATTCTATTACTGTTAATGGTACTACCAATGAAACTCAAGATGTATATTCAAAAGCTGTTGGTGTAAATGGTGATAGGAGTATGGTAGTTGACCTTAGTAAGACTAATCCTACAAATTGGTCAAAAGATAAAGGCCCAGTAATTAAAAATCAAACAGATGCTATAATATACGAAGTTAATATTAGAGATATTACAGAATCAGCAGATTCAGGTATAAAACTTAAAGGTAAATTTCTTGGTCTTACTGAAACTGGAACAAAGAGTAATGAAGGTCAAGCTACAGGTATAGAACACCTTAAAGAGCTTGGTGTAAATGAAGTTCATATCCTTCCATTCTTTGATTTCTCTAGCATAGATGAAAATAAATTATATTTAAATAACTATAATTGGGGATACGACCCTAAAAACTTTATGTCTCTTGAAGGAAGTTATTCAACTGATCCAACTTTAGGTAATATAAGAATAGATGAAATGAAGAAGATGATCCAGGATTTACATAAAGCTGGAATAGGAGTAATTATGGATAGCGTTTTCAATCATACTGCTGATTATACTCAATCTTGTTTTAATAGAACCGTACCGGATTACTACTATCGTGAAAATGCAGATGGATCTATGATAAATAATTCAGGCTGTGGAAATGATACAGCGTCTGAACGTTCAATGTTTAGTAAGTATATGATTGATGCAACAACTTATTGGGCAAAAGAATATCATATAGATGGTTTTAGATTTGACCTTATGGGATTGCATGATATTGATACTATGAATAATGTGAGAGCAGACTTAAACAAAATTAATCACCATATATTAATGTATGGTGAAGGCTGGAATCTTGGTAATGAAGTAACAATATCTGATGATCAGAAAGCTACTAAAACAAATGAAAGTAAGTTAAATGATAATATTGCTTCATTTAGCGACGATATGAGAGACGGAATAAGAGGTACTGTATTCAGTCCAGCTACTGGTGGATTTGTAGATTACAATGGTAAATGGTTAGATTCTAAGGGAAAACCATATACTATGGCAAATTTAAAAGAGCAAATAAAATTTGGTATAGTTGCCTCAACTCAGCATGACAGTATTAATTATAGTTCAACACCTTATGCATCACTACCTTGGGCAAAGGAACCTACTCAAACTGTAAACTATGCATCTTGTCATGACAATAATACACTTTGGGATTTAATAAATTTAGCTCAACCTACTACCATTGAGGCTGATAAGATAAAGATGGATGAGCAATCTACATTTATTGTATTAACTTCTCAGGGTATTCCTTTCCTTCAAAATGGACAAGAAATGCTTGGAACAAAACCAGACGGTAACGGTGGCTACGTTTCAAACAGCTATAATTCTCCTGACTCAGTAAATGCAATTGACTGGAGTAGAAAAAGTACTTATAAAAATGTTGTTAGCTACTCTGAAGGGCTAATTAAGCTTAGAAAAGCTCACCCAGCCTTTAGAATGGCAACTACAACTGAAATCCAGAAAAATCTTAAATTCTTTAATACTAATGATAACACAATTGGGTACACTATTTCCAATAATGCTAATGGTGATTCATGGAAAAATATAGCTATAATTATTAATGCAAATGCAGAATCTGAAACAGTTACCCTCCCAGCTTATGGTTGGAAAGAGGTCGCTTCTGGAGAAAAAGCAGGAATAAATGCTCTAGCAACAGTTTCTGGAAACACAGTTGTTGTTCCAGCAAGAAGTTCCATGGTTTTAGCTGACTCTGCAAGCTATAACAGAAGTAATTTAGGAATATGTTCAAAATAAAAAGGAAGGTATATAGATTTGATTCAATGCTATATATTATATTAAAATGATACTAACTTGTTATAATATTGATTGTTAGTTAAAATACATGGTTGAAGTTATTGAAAGAGTAGTAGGAAATATATTCCTACTACTCTTCATATTTATTTACATATTTAATAAGGTGTCGTACCCATAATATTGCTTATGAAGATGAAATCGCCAATTTGCATTATGATAACTTAATAAAAAAATGTTATAATATATATTAATTAAATAATAAAAAATACAATTTATGTGAGTCATAAGTTTGGAAAAAAGAGTGAAGAAGGCGAATAATGAATATATATATAAATTCTAAAAATATGCTTAGAAATAATTTTCATGCATTAACACATAAAAATTTCAGATATTATTGGTTAGGTCAGTGTGTTTCATTGATAGGGACCTGGGTGCAAAATACCGGGCAATCATGGCTTGTACTTACTTTAACTGGATCACCGTTTCTTTTAGGATTATTAGGAACTATTCAATTTTTACCCATCACAATCTTTTCACTTTTTGCAGGTATTTTTATTGATAAATATCCCAAGAAAAATATATTAATCATGACTCAAACTATTTCAATGATTTTGGCATTTATATTAGCAGCTTTGGTATTTACACATAAGGTTAAATATGAATATTTACTTACTTTAGCATTGATATTAGGTTTTTCTAATACTCTTGATATGCCTGCAAGACAGGCATTTACCGTGGAAATGGCAGGAAAGGAGGACCTAATGAATGCGATTGCTTTGAATTCTGCAACATTCAATTTAGCAAGAATAGTTGGACCAGCAATAGGTGCAGTTTTTATGGCGTTTTTTGGAGCAGGTTGGTGTTTTTTGATAAACGGGTTTAGTTTTATGGCAGTTATTTTTAGCTTACTTAAATTAGATGTTAAGCCATATGTAAGAAAAAAAGTTCTAAATAGTAATATGCTCAAAGAAATTAAAGATGGATTGATATATATTGCACATGATCCTTCACTTTTAGAACCATTATTGATGGTATTAATTGTTGGTATATTTGTATTTAATTATAATGTTTTAATCCCCGTATTTACTAAAGATGTGCTTCACCAAGGTGAAAAAACATATGGCTTATTAATGGCGGCATTAGGTATAGGGTCACTTACAGGAGCAATAATGGTTTCGATAAGAAGTAAAACAGGACCTAAAATTAAGACTTTGGTGCTGGTGGAGCTTTTATATTAAGTGGAATAATAACCATAATTTTAATCTGTTTATTTAGACTATCCAGTAAAGGAAAAAGAAAACTTATACAGAAGTTGTAGAAGTAACAACTTTTGTATAAGTATTTTAAAAAAAAAAATCATATATTTCCACAACTATCCCTAATCATTAGCTTAGTAGGAATAACAACTTTTTTATTTATAATTCTTACTTTTACAAACTGTTCTAATAATAAATCAACTGCTGACTCACCTATAAATTCAGAATATACTTTTACGGTGGTCATAGCTGGTACCATAAACTGTGCAATTTCAATATCATCAAAACTCACAATACTAATATCTTTTCCAACAGAAAGCTTATTTTCAATTATTGCTTTATAAGCACCAATAGCAATAGCATCACTACCAGCAAAAATTGCTGTAGGAATGTTATTGCTTAGTAGTATATTTTTCATAACATTGTAACCATATTCAGAAGAAAACTCACCGATCTTAATCAATTCTGGATTAAATAATTCCTTATTCTTCATGTATTTCGTAAAAGTGTCAAGGCGGATGCCTCCGCCTTTTTTTACTTTTTCTTTGCCTGTTTTAATTAATTCATCCCCGCCTATATATCCAATATTATGGTGCCCAAGTTCTACCATATAGTCTAATACATTCACAACAGCTTTTTCAAAATCAATAACTACTGAATCATACAAATTTTCATTAGGAGAGGAGTCCACAAAAACAATTTTACTTGAAAACTTTTTAATTTTTTTTATTTCACTTTCAGAATAGGTGCCAATTGCAATAACTCCATCAATGTAGTCCAATTTATCATATTCTACTTCAGTAAATAGTCTTTCAACTCTAATAAGGTTATTAGCACATTTTCTTTCTATACCATTTCTAATAGATAAATAATATTGATCATTTATCTCCTCTTTATCTGTGAACCACTGTATCAATCCAATAGTATAATTATTATTTTTCTTTTTTCTTTTTTTAACAGTTATATAATTTAAATCTTCAGCTACTTCAAATATTTTATTTTTAGTTTTTTCTAACACATTAATTGAATCATCAAAATTAAGTACTCTTGATACTGTAGATGAAGATACTCCAGCCTTTAAGGCTATTTCCTTTATTGTTGCCACTTAAATCCTCTCCTCATCCATCTAACTATGTTAATTATCTACACTTAAAACAAAAATTTCTGAATTATAATCACCATTTTCAAGCTCATTAAAATTTGCATCATAGCCTGTAAAATTATCATTAACAATTAACCCAATATTCATAAGTTCATCTCCGAAATATTTAGATCCAGTTGAATTTATATTATATTTTTTATCATTATCAAGTCCAACTAGTCTTAATCTTTCATAACCTGGATTTGGTTTATTCAAAATTCTATATCGGCCGACTATTGCAGTATTTTTATCTTCTGAAACTATCATCCATGAAATATAATTAATATCATTGTCGAAGGGACTACTAATTCTATAAAAAATACCCTTTTGAATAATTTCTCTATATTTCTTATAGAATATTATTTGTTCTTTAATTTTTTCTTTATCATTGTTACTTAGTTTATTTAAGTCTAATTCATATCCTAAAGCCCCAAAATAGGCTACATTACCACGTGTATCAATACTTGTAATTCTTTTAGCCTGGTGATTTGGAACAGCTGACACATGTGCTCCCATACAACTTATGGGATAAACTATTGATGTCCCATATTGTATCTTTAATCTTTCAACAGCATCGGTATCATCGCTAGTCCAAGCTTGAGGTGCATAATATAACATTCCAGCATCAAACCTTCCACCTCCACTAGCACATGATTCAAAAAGAATATGTGGAAATTTACTAATTAATCTTTCATAAAGATCATATACCCCTAAAATATATCTATGCATAACTTCACCTTGCCTACCAGCTGGAAGTTTTGAAGAAAATGCCTCAGTTATATTACGATTCATATCCCACTTTACATATGAAATAGAAGCATTACTTAATATTTCACTCATTTTGTCATAGATATAGTCTACTACATCGGTTCTAGAAAAGTCCAATACAAGCTGATTTCTTCCATGTGATACTCTTCTATTAGGTGTACTTATTATCCAATCGGGATGATTTTCATATAGCTTAGAAGCCTTGCTAACCATCTCAGGTTCAAACCAAAGACCAAATTTTAATCCTATCTTTTCAATCTCTAAAGCTAAATTCGAAATTCCATTAGGAAGTTTATTTTTATCCACAAACCAATCACCAAGTGAAGTGGTATCGTCATTTCTCTTTCCAAACCAACCGTCATCTAATACAAATAGTTCCATTCCTAATTGTTTTCCAGTAGTTGCTATACTTAATATTTTATCTTCATTAAAATCAAAGTAAGTTGCTTCCCAGTTATTCACCAAAATGGGTCTTACCTTATCTCTCCACTGTCCTCTAGCAAGCCTTGTTCTGTACAAAACATGATAGGTCTGACTCATATAATTTAAACCTTTATTAGAGTAAACGAGTACCGCTTCAGGAGTTTGAAATTCTTCATCTTTATCTAATTTCCACTGAAAACCAAATGGATTAATTCCAATAGTAACTCTTGAAACTGAATATGCATCCACTTCTATCTGTGCCTTGAAATTTCCACTATATACTAAGCTGAATCCGTAAACTTCACCCTGAAATTCATCCGCATTTAGAGATTTTAAAGCAATAAAAGGATTATGATTAGCACTACTTGCACCTCTGGCACTATAAATAGATTGAATACCAGGTTGAAGCTTTCTTGTTTTTATATATCGTTCACGGCTCCAAGCACCAGACAGTTGAACCATTTCATATTCATCACTAGGTAAGTCGAGGCTTGAGCTCATACATCCTGTAATATAAAGTTCATCAGATCCACAGTTTTTATAACCTGCACTTCTTGTTATTATAGGATGATCTTCAAAAATAGTATAACTTAAAGTTAATTCTACATTTATTAAATCGTCATAAAGTATTATTTCTAAGGTGGTTGCTTCATCCTCGCTTTCAACGTAAGTGGCTGGAAGTCCCTTTAATTTCTTTTTACCTTTAAAAATATGGTTAGATCTATATTTGAAATCCGTAATTCTGCTTCCATTTTTCTGAAGAATCTCAAAGGCTGGTTCTCTAAAATCTGTTGTTCCATAGGACGGATATTCTTGCTTAACATGCTCTAGTGAAAAAGTTAGGTCTCCTTCAAAAACACAGGCTGTTAATGCTCTAGCTTCAACTTGAAAAAGATGTTCAAAAGAATTTCTATGTTTAACGTTTTTTCCAAAATATAAATGACCTAATTGGGAATTTGGCATAATATTAAAAATATAGCTGATTTCCTTATTAAACAGATGAAACTCCTTAGTTTTTTCATTAAATATTATAGACATTAAAGATCCCTTCTTTCTTTTATAGTTAACATTTGAATACGTTTACTTTTTCTTTATTGATTTATTGTATCTAATATTTAGTAAATAGTCAACTAATAATGGTGAAATATTTACTAAACTTTTAATGATATATTAATTTTATAATCTATTAAGCAAGTCTATTATCGACATAATAAGTGGTATCGTGATTATAGATAAAATTGTAGTTAAAAAAGCACATTTTGAGGCAGTTACTTTATCTCCATTATATTTTTCTGCTAAAACTGCTATTAAACTTGCAGTTGGCATGGCTACTAAAATTACACATATGTAAAGAAGAGTTTTATTAGCACCTAAAAGGGTAAGTATAAAATAAGTTAGAAGTGGAGCAATTATAAGTTTAATAAAATTCACATAATAGATATCTAGGCCCTTAAACACATCTTTTAATTTAACATCTGCAAGCATACTTCCTACTATAAACATTGAAAGGGGAGTCGTCATATTGCCTATGCTACCTAATGTCTTAAGTAATGGTGATGGAAGCTTTATAGAAAAAAGAAATATTATAATTCCTAAAAGAATAGATATAAGAGGTATATTTATAAGATTCTTTTTTATACTCTTTAAGTCACTTTTGCCCGTAAAAAGAATAACACCATAGGACCACATAAAAATATTAAAAGGAATTGTATAAATGGATGTATAAAACACGCCTATATTCCCAAAGATACCTTGAATTACAGGATATCCTACAAATCCACAATTAGAAAATACGGTTGCAAATATAAATACATTCTTTTTAGAACTTTCAAATTTAGAATATAACAATTTACTTAGGATTATTAAAACAATGTGTATCACAATAGAATATAAAAGTATCAGGCTGGCACTTTTTAGCATATCCATTGAAAATTTAAAATTAAAAGAGTATATAATCATGCAAGGCATTGTTACATTAATTAAAATGTTTGAAAAGCCTTTATTAACTTCATCTGTAATTGCTTTTGTTTTTCTTAATATAACTCCAACCATCATCATAAGGGTTAATATAATTACTTGATTCATTACATTGATATTCAAAATATTACCTCCAAAGATTTTGATTTAAAATAAATAAAGGGTAAATACAGCTTACCCTTTAGAAACAAGATTTTTTTAAATAAAGATATACCCCTAATCATCGTATTTCAATATTAACTACTTGAGTTGAGATTGAAATAAAATGTTAAGGGGCTTATTAGTATTTAACCTGCAATGAAGCAGGAGATGATTTAACTATTTTAAATATCTTTTGGCTTTTTTAAAATTCCAAGGATTATGCAAGTTACGAAAGCTCCTATCAAAATCGATAGTATATAAAGTAATGGACTTCCTTTAGCTAAAGCAACTACAAATATACCACCATGTGGAACTGGCATTCCTATATTAAAAAACAATGAAAGTCCACCGGCTACGGCAGATCCTATTGCCGCTGCTGGTATTACTCTTACTGGATCTGCTGCTGCAAAGGGTATTGCTCCTTCTGTTACAAAGCAAGCACCCATTACATAACAACTAAGACCAGTTTCTCTTTCCTCTTTAGTAAATCTATTTTTAAAGAATGAAGTAGCGAGTGCAATGCCTAGAGGTGCAGACATACCACCAGCCATTACAGCTGCCTGTGGAAAGTAATTTTTTGAACTTATCATAGCAATTCCAAATGCAAAGGCAGCCTTGTTTATTGGTCCGCCCATATCAATTGCCATCATTCCACCCAATATAATACCTAGTAGCACTTTGTTTCCTGTGCCCATTCCACCTAACCAATGTTGAAGAAAAAGGTTAATTTGAAGAACTGGTCCATCTATACAAATGTACATTATAGCACCGGTAATAAAAATACCTAGAAGTGGATATATAAGCACCGGTTTTATGCTCTCAAGGGCTGCTGGTAATTTTGCAAAAGCCTTCTTAAGAAGTAGTACTACATAACCACCAAGAAATCCTGCAATAATTCCACCAAGAAATCCTGCGTTACTTTGATATGCTAAAAATCCACCTACCATTGCAGGAGCAAAACCTGGTCTGTCTGCAATACTCATACCTATAAAACCAGCAAGTACTGGTATCATAAGCGCGAAAGCATTCTCGCCACCAACTACTGAAAGAAGTTTAGACAAATGTAACAAGGTTGGATTTGAACTTTTTTCGAATATAAATGATAAAGCTATTAATATTCCTCCACCAACAATGAAAGGAAGCATATTTGAAATACCACTCATAAGATGTTTATAAAATCCAGTTCTTTCGCTTGTTGTAGTAGATTTACTACCACCAGTGTGGTTATAAATAGGTGCTTCACCATTTAATGCTTGGTTTATAAGTTCTTCTGGTTTTTTTATTCCTTGTACCACAGGAACTATAACTACTTTTTTACCATTAAATCTTTCCATTTCAACTTGTTTATCAGCAGCAACTATAATACCTGAGGCCCTTTCTATTTCATCATCTGTTAATCTGTTTTTAACTCCTGTAGCGCCATTGGTTTCAACCTTTATGTCGACGCCCATTTCTTTAGCTTTATTCTTTAATGCATCTGCTGCCATATAAGTATGTGCTATACCTGTAGGACATGCAGTTACTGCTAAAACTAAACCTTTTGAATCTTTTTTCTCTACTATTTCTTCTTCTTCGATACTTTCTTCTTTTAATTTTTCTGCTTCTTGATTATCAATTAAACTTAAAACTTCCTCAGGTGTTTTAACAATGAGAAGTTTCTGTTTGAAATCTTCATTCATAAGAAGAGTAGATAATCTCGAAAGTGTTTCTAAATGTGTATTATTAGCACCCTCGGTCGCTGCAATCATAAAAAATATATTTGCAGGAGCATCATCTAATGAATCAAAATCAATTCCAGCTGTAGAACGTCCAAAAGCTAATGCTGGAGTTTTTACTGCTGCAACCTTTGCATGAGGAATAGCTATACCTTCTCCAATTCCAGTTGAGAAGTCTGCTTCTCTTTTTAAAATTGCTTTCTTATATTCTTCCTTGTCATTTAACATTCCTGCACTATCAAGTTTATTTACTAATTCATCAATTACCTCTGCTTTACTATTAGATTTTAAATCTAGGATAATAGTATTTTTCTTTAGTAGTTCTGTTATTTTCATCTTATTCCTCCTGTGATAAATACAATGTTAGTTAGTTTATATAAGTAGGCCAATTAATAACTAGATATTAATCTAATTTATTTACAATTACCTGCGCTAAATAATGCTCAATATCTTCTTTTTTACATAAATCCTTTGAAAATGCTGTAGCACTTCCAGCTGTAGCACCCCATCTAAATGCTTCAATTAAATCCTTTGACCTTGAATACTTAGCTAAAAATCCTGCAATAACTGAATCTCCTGCACCAACTGAATTCTGTACTTTTCCTTTTGCTGGTGTTGCGTAATAGACTCCGCTTTTACAAATTAGAAGAGCTCCACGCTCAGCCATAGATATAATTACATTTTGTGCTCCCATAACAATAAGTTTTTTTGCATATTCAATAATTTCATCTGTATCTGTAAGTTCTTTATTAAATATTTCACCTAGTTCATGATTATTAGGTTTTATTAAAAATGGCTTATTCGAAAGAGTAGCGACTAAAGCATCACCAGTGGTATCAACTATAACTTTTACATTATTAGAAGCACACTTTTTTTGAAGTCTGGCATATATGTCTCTTGGAACAGAATTCTGAACATTTCCAGATAATACCAGATAATCATTTGAAGTTAAACCTTCTACTATTTTAAATAGCTTATTCAAGTCCTCATCTTTTATAACTGGACCTGCTCCATTGATTTCCGTCTCTTCTTTCGATTTGAGTTTAACGTTTATTCTTGTATCACCGCTTATCTCAATAAATTCAGTTTCAACACCTTGAGACTCTAATGAATTAATAATAAATTTACCAGTAAAACCTCCAACAAAACCTAAAGCCTTACTTTTTATCCCTACATTATTTAAAACTCTTGATACATTTATCCCTTTTCCACCAGCAAATTTTTCTTCACTGGCAACTCTATTAATTAATCCTGCTTTAAAATCATCTACGGTTATAACATAATCTATAGCTGGATTAAAAGTTACTGTATATATCATATTTTGTCACTACCTTTTGTATTTATTTTTACTGTTCATATATACATGATAATATATAATCAGTTCTAAAACAACAGATATGATCATATTCGGTCATATTTTTTTACGTTTCATTAGAAAACGAATACAAACGAATGTATTTTATTGCGTTTTATTAAATTTTAATCATATTTAAACATAAATTGGAATTTACTTTTTTTATAATATAAGCAAGTTTTTCTAGATTCTTTATAAATATGACAGACTGTTGTCTAGTTAAACAAGGTATAATAATAATATGTTTAAAAATTAATGTGAGGAAGATGCGTTAGCATTCCTTACAGATGCAGGATTAGTCGGCCGCCTTACGATGGCTCAGCAAGGGCATTGGCCAACAAATGGTGAGACTAAATCTGAATTGGAACATAAGCTTTCTCAATGCATATGGTGGGTGATTGCTTTGGATTAAGTTCACTTAATGTGAGAATAGTCCTTTTTCATCCATTCATCTTTTTCTAATAAGAATATTGAGCCAATAAACTCAATAGGAGTTACTTCTGTGGGTTTTCTAAATGAATTAATACATTCACTTGTTTTGTAAAAGACTAACCTATTTAACACCTTATAAGACGGATAATTCAAATTTGCAGTACAACCAGTTAATCTTTCTACTTGTAGAGTGTTAAACGAATAATTTTTTAGTTCCAATCTTTTTGTTTTTTATATCTATCATTTTCTGTTATCCTCCCGATATAGTAAATAACAGCTCACTTAACCATAAGTGTTTAATTAGCTTCTATTTTTTTGTTTTTGATGTTAATATTACTTATATAGAAAAGTATTCATGAAAAAAGCACGAATGATTTAAATATAATACGTTTATAGATGAATGGAGGAAAAATTTGCAGAATGGGTTGTTGCATCTAGATAATATTATTAATGTGGATAATTTTCAAAAAATTCAGGATAATATAGCAGAGGTAACAGATATTGCTATGGTTACGGTTGATTATAAAGGGAAAAGAGTTACTACACATAGTAAGTGTAGTGAATTTTGTGAATTTATAAGGTCGCATCTAGAATTAAGTGAGCTTTGTGAAAAATGTGATTCTAGAGGTGGACTCGAAGCTGCTAGATTACAAGAACCATATCTATATATATGTCATGAAGGCATCTTAGATTTGGCAATTCCTATTATAGTGGATGGACAATACTTTGGTGCGGTAATGGCCGGACAAGTTATTGTTAAAGATAAAGAAAAGGAAGATTTAGAACAAATAGTTAATAATAAGTGTTTTAAGATGGAATTAGAAAAAGAAACCGAACTTAAAGTTTTATATGATAAGTTACCTATTATGACTTTGGACAAAGTTAAATCTGTTGCCAACATGATTTTGCATATTAGTAATTATATTGTAGAAGAAGCTTTGTTAAAAATAAATTCAAATAAACTTAATGATAAAATTTTAACGGTTGATTCTTTTAAGGTGGCAAATTTAGAATTAAAAGAGGCTAACAAAGTAGAAACATTGGAAAAAAATTTAAAGGATAATGTTAGTTCAAAGAACAATGTTAACTTAACTGTTAGTAAAAATGAAAACGATGTAATATGTAAGAAGAAATGTAATGCTATTTTAAAGCCAGCATTAGACTATATACAAGAGAGTTATAGTTGCGCAATTAGCATTGATGAAATGGCATCTTTGTGTAACGTTAGTCCTAGCTATTTTAGTAAGCTTTTTAAGAAAAATATTGGGGATAATTTCTCGAATTATATAAATAAAGTGAGGATTAAAAAAGCTAAAGAATTGCTTGAGGCCTCTGATGTTCCAATAATCAATTTGGCTTTGGATTTAGGTTTTGAGGATTGTGGTTATTTTATAAAAGTATTTAAAAGAATTGAAGGGGTAACCCCAGCTGTTTATAGAAATGAATATAATGTAGGGAAATAGCAATTAGGTAAAACTAGTGCTATTTTTTTACTTAAAACATTAAGTGCAAGAAATTACTGTCGAAATTTACACAAAGTAAGCAGAGATTTCCCACGAGAATGCGATTTATTTTAATGAAATTTAAATTAGACAGGCTTATACTTTAGGTAGAGAGTTAGTAAGTTAAATTTATAACGAACTGATTCATAATGAAGTAAATGTTAATATCACCTTATAAATATATTCAAGCTACAATTAAATAAATTACAATGCTTAAAAGAATCAAGGAGGAATAATTAATGAGAATGTATGATTACTTAGTACCAGCGGTTAATTTTATGGGAGCAGGAGCCGTAAAAGTAGTAGGCGAAAGAGCTAAAATTTTAGGTGGAAAAAAAGCATTAATAGTAACTGATAAGTTTCTTCGTAGTCTTCCGGGCGGAGCAGTAGAACAAGTTGAAGTTTCATTAAAGGCAGCAGGAATTAGTTTTGTATTCTATGATGATGTTGAACCAAATCCTAAGGATAGAAACGCAATTGCAGGTGTAAAAGTATTCAAGGATGAAAAATGTGACATGATTATTACAGTTGGTGGCGGAAGTTCACATGACTGCGGTAAAAGTATCGGTATATTAGCAACTCATCCAGGAGAATTAGTTGACTATGCAGGTATAGAGACTCTTGCAAATCCACTTCCTCCAATTATTGCTGTTAATACCACAGCTGGAACAGGTAGTGAAGTTACTCGTCACTGCGTTATTACTAATACTAAAACTAATATTAAATTTGTTATAGTTAGTTGGAGAAACTTACCATCAGTTTCAATCAATGACCCATTAACAATGGTTGGAATGCCTGCAGGACTTACAGCTGCAACTGGTATGGATGCTTTGACTCATGCTATAGAAGCATACGTTTCAAAGGATGCTAATCCTGTTACAGATGCGTCAGCTATCCAAGCTATTAAATTAATATCAAACAACTTACGACAAGCTTATGCACTAGGTGAAAACTTAGTAGCTAGAGAAAATATGTGTTATGCTTCACTACTTGCTGGTATGGCATTTAATAATGCTAACTTAGGTTATGTACATGCAATGGCTCACCAATTAGGTGGACTTTATGATATGCCTCATGGTGTAGCTAATGCTATATTACTTCCATTCGTTGAGAAATGGAATGTTATTTCAAATCCACAGAAATTTGCTGATATAGCAGAATTCATGGGTGAAAACATACAAGGACTTTCAGTACTAGATGCAGCACAGAAATCTATCGATGCTATGTTTAGACTTGCAAAAGATGTTGGAATTCCAGCTAACCTAAGATCACAAGGAGTTAAAGAAGAAGACCTCGAATATATGGCTGAATGGGCATTAAAAGATGGGAATGCCTTTAGTAACCCAAGAAAAGGAAACAATAAAGATATTGTTGAATTATTTAAATCAGCATTTTAATGAAAATGAAACTATAAGTTAAATCACTTATAATATGTCCTTGATGTAATAATTGAGGACATATTATAAATTACTTATATCTTTGATAGTTATAAATTTAACAATAACTTATATTTAAAAATATAGGATAAAATATAAGTTTTATGAATTGTAAACAGAAGTTATTTATAAAAAATATTTTAAGAGAGGAAGTTTTAATATGTATGTTTTACAAAATGGATTTAGTAAACCAACAAAGAGGATAGAGGCATTAAAGGAACAAATACTTTTAGCGGTACCATGTATTGAAGTTGACAGAGCGTTATTAATAACAGAATCATTTAAAGAAACAGAAGGACAACCTGCAGTAGTTCGTAGGGCTAGAGCACTTGAAAAGATATTAAATGAAATTCCTATTATTATAAGAGACGAGGAGCTAATAGTTGGAAGTTTGACTAAGGAAGCAAGATCAGCTCAAATTTTTCCTGAGTTCTCAAATAAGTGGATTAAAGATGAATTTGAAACAATAGGAAAGAGAAAAGGTGATTCATTCCAAATTACTGAAAAGGCAAAGAAGCAGCTTACAGAAGTATTTAATTATTGGGAAGGTAAAACCACTAATGAACTTGCTACTTCATATATGTATCCAGAAACTATAGAGGCAATGAATGAAAATGTATTCACAGTTGCAAACTATTATCTTAATGGTGTAGGACATGTATCTGTAGATTACGCTAAGGTTTTAGCTAAAGGATATAAAGGAATTATTGAAGAAGTTGAATGTGCAATGGTTGCTGCTGATAAAGAAAATCCGCAGTATATTAAGCAAAAACTATTTTGGGAATCTATCATCGGTTCTTGCAAAGCAGTAATTAATTATGCACATAGATATGCAAAACTTGCTAGAGAAATGGCTTCAAAAGAATCTAATGAAAAGCGCGCTAAAGAATTAATACAAATAGCTAAAAACTGTGAAACAGTACCTGAAAATGGAGCAACTAATTTTTATGAAGCTTGCCAATCATTTTGGTTTGTACATGCAGTTATAAATATAGAATCAAATGGACATTCTATTTCTCCAACAAGATTTGATCAATACATGTATCCATATTATGAAATAGAATTAAATTCAGGAAATTTTGACATATATAAAATTCAAGAACTTATTGATTGTGTATGGGTTAAATTAAATGATATTAACAAAGTTCGTGATGAAGTATCAACAAGGGCATTTGGTGGATATCCATTGTTTCAAAACCTAATTGTAGGTGGACAAGATAGAGAAGGCAAAGATGCTACAAATGATTTATCATACATGTGCATAGATGCTACAGCTCATGTAAGATTAGCAGCACCTTCATTCTCGGTAAGAATATGGAACAAAACTCCAGATGAATTCCTATTAAGATCTTGTGAGTTAAGCAGATTAGGTACGGGTATGCCAGCATTTTATAATGATGAAGTTGTAATTACTGCATTAGTTAGTAATGGATTAACAATTGAAGATGCTAGAGAATATGGAATTATAGGCTGCGTTGAACCTCAAAAACCAGGTAAAACAGAAGGATGGCATGATTCAGGTTTCTTTAATTTAGCAAGACTATTAATAGTCACTATAAATAATGGTATGAGTAATGGAAAACAAATAGGACCTAAGACTGGAGAATTTACAGAGTTTAAGTCTATTGAAGAAATTATTGAAGCCTATACAAAACAAATGGAATACTTTGTTTATCAATTATCAGTGGCAGACAATTCTATTGATCTTGCTCATGCACAGAGGGCTCCATTACCATTCCTATCTTGTATGGTTGATGACTGTATAACAGACGGCATGTCACTTCAAGAAGGTGGAGCACATTATAACTTTACAGGACCACAAGGTGTTGGTGTTGCAAATGTAGGCGACTCTTTTGCAGCTATAAAAAAACTTGTATTTGATGATAAAAAGATAACTTTAAAAGAATTAAAAGAAGCTTTAGACACTAACTTTGGTGAAGAAGATTCAAATTCAAAGTTAGACTTTGAGGATATAAGACAAATGTTAATTCATAGAGCTCCTAAGTTTGGTAATGATATTGATGAAGTTGATGAACTAGCAAGGCAAGGAGCATATATTTACTGTAAAGAAGTTCAAAAACATAAAAATCCAAGAGGTGGAAGATTCCATGCGGGATTGTATCCAGCAGCAATTAACATCCTATTTGGTGATCTTATTGGAGCAACTCCAGATGGTAGAAAAGCACATGAAGCATTAGCTGATGGTGTGTCTCCAGTTAGAGGAGCTGATAGTAATGGACCAACGGCTGCTATAAATTCAGTAGCTAAATTAGATCATTTTATTGCATCTAATGGTACTTTATTAAATCAAAAATTCCATCCAGGTTCAATTGCTGGAAGTACTGGATTAAATAATTTAGCATCACTTGTTAGAAGCTTTTTCGATCAAAAGGGAATGCATGTACAATTCAATATAATAGATAAGAAAACGCTTGTTGAAGCACAAAAGGATCCAAGTAAATATAGAGATTTAGTAGTACGTGTTGCTGGTTACAGTGCACAATTTATAACATTAGATAAAGCAATTCAAGATGATATTATAAAGAGAACTGAACAAACTTTTTAAAAAGGAGGAAAAGCAGATGCCGATAAGAAGAATTAATTATAAGCAAGAAGGCAAAATTTTTAATATGCAACGCTTTTCTATACATGATGGACCTGGTATTAGAACAATAGTGTTTTTTAAAGGATGTCCTTTAAAATGTGATTGGTGTAGTAATCCAGAATCACAAGATCCATTAGTTCAAATTATGTTTAATGAAAAAAATTGCATTGAATGTGGGAAATGCGAAAAAAATTGCCCAGTAGGTGCAATTGATATGCTAAGACCTGGAAGAATAGATAGAGAAAAATGCACAAGTTGTGGAGTTTGCGCTGATAATTGTTATCCAGGAGGTCTTGTAAAATCTGGAGAAGAAACTACTGTAGAAAAGGTAATGGCTGAACTAAAGAAAGAAACTATTCAGTTTAGACGTTCCGGAGGTGGAGTTACATTATCTGGAGGAGAATTACTTATGCAACCAGAATTTGCAATTGAACTTTTAAAAGCTTGCAAGTCAATGGGATGGCATACTGCATTAGAAACTACAGGTTATGCTAGTGAAGATACAATTAATAAAATAATGCCTTGGGTTGATTTAGTGCTTTTAGATATAAAACACTTAAATGATGAAAAACATAAAAAATATGTTCATGTAAGTAATGAGATAATAGTTAAAAATGCTAAAAAAATAGCGGCTACAGGCAAAGAGCTTATTATAAGAGTACCTGTTATTCCACAATTTAATTGTGATGAAAACAGTATATCTGATATTGCTAAGTTTGCTAAAAGTTTAAATGCAGTAAAGCACATAGATTTATTACCATATCATAAGCTTGGTGCTAATAAGTATGAGAACTTAGGGCTAGATTATACAATGGGACAGGAAATTAAAACGCCAGATGAAGATACTATGAATAACTTTAAAAAAATAGTAGAGGACTATGGATTAGAATGTACTATTGGAGGCTAAAGAAGAATAAACACTATCTACTTATAATCTTATAATTTAAGAGTTAACTGCTAACAAAGCAATTTAATTTATAGCCCTAATTATTGAACAATATTGTTTCAGTAATTAGGGTCTATTTTTTAGAGTTAATATAATATTCATGATATAATGTGGTATATATTATATTAGTCGGTTAATGGAGGGCATGATTTATGATAAGAGACTTAACAAAGGGTAGTCCAGCTAAAATTATTTTAGTTTTCACACTACCATTACTTATAGGTAATATTTTTCAACAATTCTATAGCTTAGCAGATACTCTGATTGTAGGACGTACACTTGGAGTTAATGCATTAGCAACAGTAGGTTGTACTGCCAGCATTATGTTTCTTATACTTGGGTTTTCACAAGGATTAACTGCTGGATTTTCCATAATCACAGCTACCTGTTTTGGAGCTGGAGATAAACAGGGGGTAAGACATAGTTATGTAGCAAGTATTGTGCTAAGTTTATTAATCACAATGATTCTTACAATTATAAGCATTATATTTGCACGACCAATTTTAGATGTAATGCATACACCACCAGAAATAATAGAAGGTGCTTATAATTTTATAATTATAATTTTCGGCGGTATTATAGTGTCAATGTTATTTAACTTGTTTTCTAATGTTATGAGAGCACTAGGAGACAGTAGAACACCGTTAATATTTTTAGCTATTGCTAGTATCATAAATATAGTTTTAGATTTTGTATTCATTTTAAAATTCAACATGGGGGTTTCAGGTGCAGCATGGGCAACCACAATATCTCAAGGAATTTCTGCTATATTATGCTTTAGCCATATCATGAGAAATGTACCTATTTTAAAACTACACAGGAGTGATTGGCATTTAACAAAAAAAATCATATGGAATCATTTAAGAATGGGTCTTCCTATGGCATTTCAAGCTTCTATTATAGCAATCGGTGCAATTACTGTCCAATTTGCACTAAATAATTTAGGTGAACTATCCGTAGCTGCATACACGGCTGCGCAAAAAATTGATACACTAGCTATTCAACCTATGATGTCATTTGGTATTACAATGGCCACATTTGTAGCCCAAAACTATGGTGCAGGGAAAATAGAAAGAATCCGTATTGGTATAAGGCAATGTAGTATCATATCAGTAGGTTTTAGCATTATTGTTGGTCTGTTTAATATTTTAGCTGGTCATTTTATGATATCGCTTTTTGTAGGGGACAACCATCCAAAAGTAGTATCTCTTGCACAAACATATTTAAATATCAATGGAGCATTATATTTTGTGTTAGCATTACTTTTTATTTACAGATTTAGTCTTCAAGGATTAGGACAGAGTCTTGCGCCTACTTTAGCAGGAGTTATGGAACTAATTATGCGAACCTTTGCAGCTATAGTTTTATCAAAATACTTAGGTTTTACAGGTATAGCAATGGCAAGTCCTCTTGCATGGATTGGTTCTTGTGTGCCGCTAGGAATTGCTTACTATATAACCCACAAAAAATTATATGGATTGAAGAAGCCTACTTGTGTAACCGAAAAATAATTTTAAAATAAAAGAATAAAGGAGAGTTTTGAGGCATATACATAGTTTGAGGTAATTATCATGGGGGATTTATATGTTGAAGCATTTGAGTAATTATGAATCAGAAAAAGCAAGATATTTTAGAGAATTCTAAGAATAATAGTTATAAGGAGCTTTTTATATGAATAATTATTTTGAATTATCTAATGAATGTGTAATAAAAATATCAAAAAAATATAATATTCCAGAGTTTTCTTTATATATGGAAAACCCAGTAACTATATCAGAAACATATAATATTCCAATAGAAGATTTAATTAAAATTATAGAACAATGTAACATGGATGATTATGAAAGATAATTTTTCATAAGTCTGAACATAATATTTTGGTTAAAGAAATCATGTATTAAAATAGGAGCCCAAGGTTATTATTTTATTTATTAAATAAAATAATAACCTTAAGGTTTTATAAGATTAATGCTTAATCTTTCTTTTTACTGTTAATAATACCAAGAACGTAATGAATAGTTTGTTGTTGTGCAAATAATTTTTCATCACAACATGTAATATATGTATTTATAAGTTTATATCCACTACTAAGTAATTCATTGACCATATAAGTTCCAATTTCTGAATTATTATTAATAGATCCGTCTATTGTGACTTCTCTTATAGATAAAATGTTGTTTAAGTCCATATATATCAACTCCTTTCTTTGAGGTTTATATTTATAGGATAAAACCGAATTTGATATAATATAAATTTTACTAATGATATTAGTATTATGTGACAGTTTAATTATCTATTATTGTCTTTGTCTTGGTCAATTTGTCTTGTTATTTTTTTTAATTCAGTTATAACTTCACCATCTATTTCTTTTTTACCTAACTGCTTAAGTATTTTAAGTAAAAGCTTATCCATTGCATCTGAAATCACTGTAGTTGCACTTGTTAATGTAATTTGTTTATTTTGTATATCATTAGATATTTCATTGGTAAATATGGAGTTACCTTTATTTCCATCCGTAATTTTAGAGAATTCACTTGTAAGTGAAGTCAAATTCATACCCCCCCTTTTAATCATAATGCGGTATTACTACCTTTCATACCATTTTGTTAATATCCTTTTATATACGTTTAACATATAAGCAATTTTTTAATAATTTGTTTTGTCATAAGATTCTATATTCCACATTATTCTACATTTTTAATTATTTTCCTTCTAAAATTAAAAAAAATTTTTTTGAACTATTACCTTAATATATGACATAATATGGGATATTTTGTATAACTTTATACTTATTACAAATCACTCGTGATTTAAGAAAGATCTATTATTTGATTTTTTGATTAGGATTTTTATAAAACAAATTATTGCTATAATTATTATTACTAATAAAACAATTATAGTTTCTGTCTTTGAGTAGGAACCTAATTTAGATATTTGGTTACCTAAAAATACGTAGCCAATAATGGCCGGTAAAATACCTATGCCCGTAGAAACTAAAAATGGTATTAATTTCATATTACTTAAACCTGCTAAATAACTTAGAAAATCAAGGGGAACAAAAGGAAGTAATCTACCCACCAAGACAACCTTGAATTCATGTTTATTATTTATTTCATCAACTTTTTTCCATAAATTCTTACTACGAATAATTTTTTTTACAAATACTTCTCCTAGAAATCTAGCTAGATAAAAAGAAGTAGTTCCTTCCAGCATGGCACCAATCCAAGATATAACTATTCCCCAAAACATTCCAAAAATAGTTCCATTTGCTCCAGTTATCAAAAATGATGGAATAAGATATACTACAGAATGAAGTATCATTAAGAGAATACTTAATAATGGAGCAGCCCATCCCCAAGATCTAATTAAGGATATTATATGCTCTATAGAATCATTATTTAGAATACTAATTATATTTTTAAAATCCACTTTAAATATAAAAATAACTGTTATTAATAAAAATAATGAAATTAAATAAATAGTATATTTTTTACTTAACCGCTTAAAGGTCATCGAAATATCCTCCAATATTATATTTTTAAAATATAATAATTTAAAATGTTACTATATTTAATTACTTTATAAAATCTTATGATAGCTAATAAAAATATAATGGCAATAAAAAAAGTAAAATGTCGTAAAAATATAATTGAACTAAGCCGCTAGTAACGGTTTAGTTCAATATTAATTTCACGACAGTTGTTATTTGTCTGTATGTTGTATTCAATAGCTTAATTTTAACTTATATATATGTAATAAACTACTATATAATTGCTATTAATGGTGTCTAATCAGGAATAACTGTTATTGATACTTTAGCATTTCTAACAACCTTACTTGTTACAGAACCAATTAGTCTATATAAACCGTTTTTGCTACACTTTGTCATTACTATTAGGTCAAAATTATCTTTTTCAGCCGTGTTTAATATTTCATCTGCAGCGTTTCCTAAAGTTGAAATCTTATCAACTTGGTAACCTTCTAGTTCCTTCATTCCTTTATCTAAAACCAATATGCTGTCTTTTGTTAAATAATCAAATCCGGTTGGATTTGCACCCATAATTGGATTGAGTGGATTCATCATTTCATCGGTTAAAAGTGTTTCCATTACATTGATTAGTGTAATGGAAACATCAGCCTTACTAAAAATTCTTTTTAACCAATCAAGCGAGTGCATGCTTCTTTGAGTGCCATCTAATGGTACTAATATTTTAAATTTTTCCATATACAAGACCTCCTTAAATTATCTATATATATAATATATCATTTAAATAGGTAAATGTCGCTAAAGTTAGATATATTTATAAAAAAAGGCATTATATACTTTGTATGGAAATTAATAATAAAAGAGTCATATTAGTTTTTAAAGTGTTTGTTTTGCAGATGTAACTGTTATTTCTAAAACTCTATTTAGAAAAGAGAATTTTTCTTTCATCATATCAAAATCCGCACCTGATTTAATGAATTTTGCAGTTCCTTCAATTAAGAAACCAGTTCCTAGTGTCCTATATCCCATAACTTCTTTACTACCTAATGTAACTTTAATTTTATCATTTTGTTCTATGTTTTTTTGGGTTTTTATCATTCCAGCAGCGGGTATTAATAACCTACCATCCTGTGTAGCATTAATATAAGAGTTCCAAGTATTAGCTACGTGTGATTCATTGTTACTGCAAGTAACGAGAGCTACAACTCCCTCATGGGAAATAACCTCAAGCAATTTTTCATTTAACATTAATTTTTCCTCCTTGTATAATTTTATTTGAAAATGCACAATATAGATAATATAGATACGCTTTATCTGTATTTATTATATAGTGAATAATTTTAAAAGTCAACAATAATTGAATAAGGTTAAGTGGGTTAAAATTTATTGACTATTAAAAAATAATAAAGTAATATTAGAATATTATATTTTTATTTAGGAGGCGTTATTACAATGCAATTTTCCATAGGTGTAGAGTATGCATTACATTGTTTATTATATATGATAGACATTCCATCAGGTAAGGCTGTTGGAATTAAAGACTTAGCAGCATTTCAAGGAGTATCAGAAACTTATTTATCAAAAGTTTATACTAAATTAAGAAAAGCAGGCATTGTAAGATCAATTATAGGTGTTAATGGCGGATATGAGTTAGTACGTGATCCTGAAAGTATAACATTTTGGGACATAGTTCAGGCCATAGAAGGAAGTACACCTTTATTTCAGTGCGCAGAAATTAGGCAAAATGAGATTTTGCTAGATAAAAAAGATTTACCTGATGTTTATACAAAATGTCCTTGTCTTATAAAAGTTGTCATGCTAGAAGCAGAAGAAAAGATGAGAATGTATTTAAACAATAAGACTTTAGGATGGTTGCATGAGCAGGTTAGCAATAAAATACCATCAGAGCACAAAAAAGAAACAGTTGAATGGTTTAATAATCTAAAATCAAGGTAAGGTAGAAATAGAAAAGCATTTTTTAATTAATAGACTAATTTATAATATAATCAGAAACAATAGAATAGAATAGGTATGTAATGACATTTCTAATATTTTGCATGGGATATTGTAAAAGAAGAATTGGAGGCTATATTATGATTAAATTTGATAATGTATCAAAGATTTATCCTAGTGGGAATAGAGCAGTTAATTCTTTAAGTCTTGAAATTAAAAAAGGTGAATTTTTTGTAATTATAGGACCAAGTGGATGTGGAAAAACTACAACACTTAAAATGATAAATCGCTTGATAAATTTAAGTGATGGTACAATTTATATAAATGAAAAGAAGATAAGTGAATATAATATTCATGAATTACGATGGGGCATAGGGTATGTACTTCAACAAATTGGGCTCTTTCCTCACATGACAATTGAAGAAAATATAGCTATTGTACCAGAACTTAAAAAATGGGATAAGAGGAAGATTAAGGAGAGAATTACAACACTTTTGGAAAGCGTTGGTCTTGAGCCTGATAAATATCGTCATAGGAAACCAAGTGAACTTTCTGGTGGAGAGCAGCAGAGAATAGGAGTAATTCAGGCACTAGCAGCTGATCCAGCTATTCTTTTGATGGATGAACCTTTTAGTGCATTAGACCCAATTAGTCGTAAAAAATTGCAAGAAGATATTGTTAATCTGCAAAAGAAAATTAAAAAAACTATTGTTTTTGTAACTCATGATATGCAAGAAGCATTAGCTCTTGGCGATAGGATTTGTGTAATGAGAGAGGGGGAGATTGTTCAGTGTGATACACCAACAAATATTTTAAAAAACCCCAAAAATGATTTTGTCAAGAAGTTTTTTAAGTCGGGTAATGTTTATAATACTTCTATATTTAATAAGCCTTATCAAGTAAAGGAAATGTTAGATGCTGGATTCTATAACCTTTACAAATTAGGCGATGGTAATTTAAGTATTAGTGATACTGAATCTATAGAGAAATTACTTAAACGATTGGGAAATGAGAAAGACGTTCCAGTTAATCATTTGGGAGAAATTATTGGAACTATAAATCATGAGCACTTAATTAAATTTATCTCGCTTAAACTTGAAAAAGGTGGTGAACTCTCATGAATAATCTAATTTCAACATTAATGCAGCGTAGGCAGCAATTAGGGACCGCACTTCTTGAGCACATGCAAATTTCGTTTATAGCTATATTTATCGCAGTACTTATTGCAGTACCACTTGGTATATATATAACAAGACATAAGCGGCTCGCTGGACCATTACTACAGATAGCGGCTATTTTTCAGACAATACCGTCGCTTGCTATTCTTGGGATACTTATACCACTTGTAGGAATCGGACAATTACCAGCTGTTATTGCCCTAGTTATATATGCTATTTTGCCTATACTTAGAAATACATATACCGGAATAAAAGAGATTGATCCGGTATTAATTGAGGCAGCGGAAGCTATGGGGATGAATAGACGCAAACAACTTTTCAAGGTTCAATTGCCTCTTGCAATGCCTATTATTATGGCGGGAGTAAGGACATCAATGGTACTAGTTATTGGCACGGCTACACTTGCGGCTTTAATTGGCGCTGGTGGACTTGGAGAACTGATTCTTCTTGGAATTGATCGTAATGACAATAGTTTGATTTTAATTGGAGCAATCGCAGCGGCACTTCTTGCAATTATTTTTGATGCTATGCTTAGCCTTCTAGAAAAAGCTTCATTAAAAAAAACAATGATAGCTATTTCTTTAGGTAGTATTATTATTGCATCGATTGTTATTGCACCATATTTTTTTGCGCAAAAGAAAGAAATTACGATTGCAGGTAAACTTGGTTCAGAACCTGAAATATTAATTAATATGTATAAGCTAATGATTGAAGATGAAACAAACCTTACTGTAAAGTTAAAACCTGGAATGGGTAAAACTAGCTTTCTTTTTAATGCTCTAAAATCAGGAGATATTGATATATATCCAGAATTTACAGGTACAGCACTTGAAACTTTTGTAAAAGAGAGAGCAAAAAGCCATATTCCAAATCAGGTATACGCGCAGGCACGTATTGGAATGGATAAAAATTTTAGCATGCAGCTTCTAAAGCCTATGAAGTACAACAATACTTATGCTATTGCAGTACCGGCTAGTTTTGAAAAAAAATACAACCTTAATAATATATCAGATTTAAAAAATGTAGAAAATAAAGTTAAAGCAGGATTTACACTTGAGTTTACGGACCGTGAAGATGGTTATAAGGGTCTTCAAAAGACTTATGGAGTGAACTTTGATAACATAAAAACTATGGAACCTAAATTACGTTATACTGCCATAAAAGCTGGTGATATTAACTTGGTAGATGCATATTCTACAGATAGTGAACTTTCACAATATAATATGAAAGTATTAAAAGATGATAAGCAATTTTTTCCACCATATCAAGGTGCACCACTTATGCTTAAGAAAACACTTGAAAATTATCCGGAGCTTAGTAAGCCATTGAATAAATTAGCAGACAAGATTACAGACAGTGAAATGAGTAATATGAATTATAAGGTTAATGTAAAAGGTGAATCAGCTTTAGAAGTTGCAAAAGAGTACCTTAAAAAGGAAGGTTTATTAAAATAAAATTATTGTATAATAAGAGTTTGATAATTATCCTATATAATCAATTTTTAATATACATTATACAAGAATAAAAAAACATATTTTACATTATTTGATTTTATAACTGGCTGAGAATATAATAAAGATAGTTGTAGAAACAACTATCTAGAAAATAAGCGAGTTAATGGAGGATGATTATGTTAAATACATTAATAATTTATGAAGGTAAATATGGTACTTCGAAAAAGACTGCAGAGATTGTAGCTTATATACTTGGTAACACTAAAGTTTGCACTGTAGAAAAAGCTCCAAAGGACTTAGAAAACTATCAAAATATTATTTTTGTTTTTGGATTTTATGCTTATGACACAGCGAAAATGATTAAATCTTATGTGAATGAATTTAAAAAGCAGATTAGTATTAAAAATATAGGCATTATAGGTGTAGGAATATCTAATTTTGATTTCCCAAAACAAATAAAGGAATTTGCTACATTATTAAAACGAAATGAAGATATTTCTGACTTTGTAGAAGGGGAATTACGTATTAACAAGCTCTCTAAAGATGATTATAATTCACTTAAAATGTTTAGTGAAAAATTAGATATGCCATTTAAAGATTGTGGTAAGTTTAAAACAGAAAATGTAATTGCTGTGGCTGAAAAATTCACGAAAATTATGAAAACACCTGATTTGAAAATGCCTAACAATTTACTTGCTAAAGAAATTGATTTATTTATAATAAAGCATAATACTTGTGCATTAGCAACAGGAATAGGTACATTTGTAAGATGTACACCAATAGAGTATCAATATTATAAGGGTAAATTCTATATAATTACAGAGGGAGGAATGAAATTTAAAGGAATTATTCAAAATAAAACTGTATCTATGAGTATAGCTGATGAGTATAAAAGCATGAAAGATTTAAAAGGGTTACAAATATCAGGGTTAGCTAAAATAGTACCCTCATTTAATGAAGAATATTTTGAAGTGTTTAAATCAAAAGGGATTGAATTAAGTGCATTAGAAAAATTGCCTATAGAGTTATATCTAATTAAGGTTATACCACAAAAATTTGAGTTTCTAAATGCCGACTTTAAGAAAAACAACTTTAACTCTAAACAAGTACTTACATGTTAATTTCATTGATATTTAAAGGGGCGAAAAATTAATGAAATCTAATAAAAATATTGAACTTAGAATTTTAAAGGCTATTCTCTGGATATATATAATCTTATGTATTTTAATAGCAGGATTAAATTATGGATATGTAAGTAGAGCTACACCCAAAGTAGCATCATTTATAACGTGGCTATGGCAATTTTATGAAAACTGGGTAAAGACTTTGTTCATAATTATTGGCAGTTTCCTTACAATTAGAATTATAGGAACTTCTAAAAGAACAGTAATGAGAAAAAGAAACTTAATTGGGTTTATAGTTTCCGCACTAATTGTACACATTTCGTTGCCTATACTCCTTAATAACAAAGAATTATATTTCTTTGCTATGCCATTGCCATGGACAACGCTACCTTTACAGCTGCTATTTCCGAAATCGTCTTTTTATCTCAGTAGTTATCCAATTTGGGGAGAAGCTGGTATATCAGCCGCTCTTATATTTTATTTTTGTGTCAGCATTGTTGTTTTAGTAGGAACCTTATTATTTGGCAGGCGATTGCAATGTTCAACCCTATGTTTGTTTAATGGTTTTGCTTCGGAGGTATTTGATCCGGTAATTCCTCTAATTGGGAAAAATAAAAAATTAAAGCCAATCTCAATTAAAATTTTTTCAATTCTAAGATGGGCATTTTTATCAATTTCAGTATTTTTTACTGTTTGGTGGGTTTTGTTATTATTAGGAATCCCGATAATAGGAAATATCCAGATAATTAGTAAAATTGAAAACTATAAGTATCTCACTACAGAACTGCTCATAGCAATGTTTTTTTGGGTGGCATTTATTGGTAGAGGTTATTGCTATTATTGTCCATTAGGAACAGTCTTATCTTTCCTAGGGAAAATAGCTGGTCAAAGAATTATTACCAATAAGTCTAAATGTATACAATGTGGCCAATGTAATCAAGCATGTCCAATGTCGATTGATATTAAGAGCAAGGCTAAGAATGGTGATGCGGTAATAAACATTCGTTGTGTTGGCTGTGGCCACTGTGTAGATGTTTGCCCAGTTAAAACACTTGGTTATTCAACAAAATTTTTAAAGTGGAAAAATAAATTCTAGCAATGACGCTAGGATTTATTCTTGCACTTTTCCTATTAATCTAACTATATATTTAGATTAGTATTATTTAATTCCTTATTAAGCTTCTTTAATACGGCCTTTTCAATTCTAGAAACGTAGGATCTAGAGATTCCTAGAATTAATGCAATTTCTCTTTGAGTTCGAGGGTTACCATCAACTAATCCATAGCGCATTTGAATTACTTTCTTTTCTCTATCATTCAAACCAATGTTTATCTTATTATAAATCTGTTTAAGTTGTATTTTACGTTCAACTATATCAATAATAGGATCCTCATCACTACTTAATATATCAATAAGAGATATCTCATTTCCATCTCCATCAGTTCCAATAGGGTCCTGCAAGGACACATTACTTTTTGTTTTTTTATTATTCCTAATAAGCATGAGTATTTCATTTTCTATGCATCTTGAAACATAGCTTGCAAGTCTTATTCCTTTACCAGCATCAAATGTGTCAATGCCCTTAATAAGGCCCACAGATCCAATGGATATAAGATCGTCTACATCATTTCCTGAGTTGGAAAACTTTTTTACTATATGTGCAACTAGTCTCAAATTTCGTTCAACGAGTATTCCTTTAGCTAGTAAATCACCTTCCTCTAACTTTGTTAAATAGAATTTTTCCTCTTCTTCACTTAATGGTTGTGGAAATGACGTGTTACCAGTTATATAAGCTGTTAGAAATGTAACGTTTCCAATTATATTTAACAAACTATTTACGAAAAACACAAATGTATCCTCCTAATAGAGCTACTTAATATAATATGATTTATTTTAGTAAGAGTACCAGTACATAAAAATATAAAAATTTTATATATTTGGAAAATTAAAGGATATAAATGTAATATGTCGAATGCTAAATATATAGTATAAATATAACAACACTATAAACAATATTAGGTTAGATGGTAAATCAATTAATTTTTTTATTGAAAAATGATACAAATTAAAATTCTTAAAATAGAAATCTCGAATTGCATAATTTAAAAAACTAAGGGAGTGGTTAATATTAAAGTTTTATTTGTGGCTTCTGAAGCATATCCTTTTATAAAAACTGGATGCGTTGGCGATATGGTGTATGAATTACCTAAAGCTCTAAGAAAGCTTGGAATTGATGTTAGAGTAATTATACCTAAATACAGTGGTATTCCACTACTTCTTAAAAATTGTATGGAAACTATAGCTACTTTTACAGTAAAAGTTGGATGGAGGAATAAGTATTGTGGTTTAGAATATTTAACTTATGATGATGTGCCTTACTATTTTATAGATAATGAATATTATTTTAAGAGACCTGAGGTATATGGATATTACGATGATGGTGAAAGATTCTCTTATTTTTCAAAAGCAATATTAGAATCTATAAAATACATGGGAGATTTTATACCAGATATAATTCAGTGTAATAATTGGCAATGTGGAATTATACCACTTTTACTTAAAGACAAGTATAGTAAGGACATTAGATTTAATAAAATAAAGAGTATATTTACTATACATGATCTAAAAAATCAAGGAATATTTCCAAGAGAAATATTAAAAGAGTTATTAAATTTAGAGGAGGATTATTTTAATGAGGATGCACTGAAATTTCATGATTCTATATCTTTCATGAAAGGGGGAATTATTTTCTCAGATGCAGTAACTACTGTAAGTAATCCGTATGCACGAGAAATACAGGATTCTTATTATGAAGAAGGGTTAAGCGGATTATTGTCCTCCAAAGCTGAAAAACTTTATGAAATTATAAATGGTATAGACTATGAACTCTACAATCCTAAATTGGATGAAAAAATATTTTGTAATTATGATTTACAAAGTATAAAACAAAAGGTGAAAAATAAATTGAGCTTTCAAGAAGAACTATGTTTAACCGTTGATGAGGATATACCAATGGTGGGCATTGTAACTAGCAAAGTCAATCAAAAGGGTTTAGATTTAATTATAGATAAACTCCAAGAATTACTTAGCCTTGATATTCAAATAGTGTTGCTTGGTAATGGTGAAAAATATTATGAAGATATATTTCAATTTTATGCCTCTAGATATCCAAGTAGGATATCAACAAATATTATTTTTGATGAAAAAACTGCACAAAGAATATACGCTGCTTCCGATATGTTTTTAATGCCGTCGTTAATTGAACCTGGTGGTATTGAAGAACTTATAGCATTGAAATATGGAAGTATTCCAATTGTTCACGAAACTGGAGGATTAAAAGATCCTGTTATTTTTTATAGCAAATATACGGGTAATGGTAACTGTTTTTCTTTTAACAATTATAAGAGCGAGGAATTATTAGATGCAGTAAATAGAGCTCTAGATTTATATAAAGATAAAACGTCATGGAATAACTTAATTCGTAATGCCATGCTTTCAAACAATAGTTGGGAAATTTCAGCTAAAAAGTATATGAAGTTATATAGTAATATAGTTTAAAAATATTGTAAGTAATAATTTATAATAAAATGCAAGGAAGCAAAATATGGAGTTAAGTATCTTAAAAAATGAGAGGGCCCCTTTTTAATAACATATTTTTGTTATTTAATCTGTACTTTAAGGGGAGCATATCAACAACTAAGATACTTTTTTTCAGTCCTAAATGTTAAATAGGATAATATCTATATTAAATTCTCTTAAAATTTTTATTGGATAACATAAAGTTACTTGAATAAATACTATTGGACAATAGTAGATTGAATACGGTTTCTTGAACAATTTCAAGTCATATATAAAATATTAACAAAATGTTCACAATGTGAAACGATTTCTGTAAATTTATACCATGGGAACTTTTATTTAACTGGACTATTATGATATTATAAATAAAAGTTAATAGGAGGTCGTTTTATGATAAAATTATTTAAAGAGGTATTTAGTAAAGAGAATATGAGAAATGTTGGTGCGTTAAATTATCTAATAAGTTCAGGTGGATCAAAGGATGCTGTTATATTGTACCATGAAGTTATTAATAAAAATGACAATGAATTAGATATGAAAAAAGTTTCATAGTTTTAGCGAGAAAGCTTTTTTATTGAAAGAATTAATTTTGAATATCCTTCCAATATATTCGAATAAAAAACAGAAGTTTTTCTTAATGTCTCACCTATAAAATAGTTCTAACAGTTCTTTGAGTTTATCTTTCGTTTCAATCGATCATATTTTATTAAATTTAAAATAAAGGCTATGTTAAAGCACAATGTTGAATTTGTAAACAGAGTAAACAAAAAATTTATAATTACCATATTTAAATAACGGATAACTTGTCAGAAAAAATAATCTGATGATTTCCATTTTAAAATATGGTTTTTTTATTGATAAAAAACTATTAACTCTAGCTGAAATATCAAATATCAAATATCAAATATCAAAATTTAAATTAAAAAAAATTAGGAAGGAAAGACATCTATTGCAAAATAATTTTAAAAAATAAATTATTCATAAAATATATTACTAAAATTCAATATAGTAATATATTTGTACTAAATAGAATATAGTGTTAATTAGAAGATATATTTAATACTATAATTTAAATCAAAGGGGATATAATAATGGAAAAACCTGTAGTAGCTAAAAAATCGCCAATTGCAGTAGATGTTAAAAAAGGACAAACATATTATTGGTGTTCATGTGGAAGAAGTTCTAGTCAACCATTTTGTGATGGGTCACATAAAGGAACTACTTTTAAACCATTAACATTTACCGCACAGAAGGACGAAACAGCTTATTTATGTGCATGTAAGCACACTAAAAATCCTCCATTCTGCGATGGCACACACACCAGTCTTTAGGATAATAGTGTTACAATATTAACAATAAAAAGCCATCTAGAGCTTAGATGGCTTTTTATTATGGTTAAAAACAACTGTGAATTATATAATAAATTCACAGTTGTTTTTTGTTTGTATGTCATCAAAATCTAAAGTAATATAGATTTATATAGTGTAGGGAAACTCAGATAATAGCTTTATTATAAGAAACAATAATAGCTATATTAATAAATTTTTTATAAAAACATGAACATAGCTGAAATAAATAGGATTATGTACACCATTTTATTGAATATAGTATCATTGATTTTATGATATGCATAGTTTCCAAGGATAGCTCCTAATAAAAGAAACGGGAGGGTAAATAACAGAAGTTTAGTAACTTCAGGCGTTATAGCACCTGTAACGAAATTTTGTACAACAATTATGGCATTTAATGTTACCCAAACCATACATAAAGTTGATCTGAAATTACTCTTGTTTTTCAGCTTTTCTGTTGCGTATATAATAACTAGAGGGCCACCAGATGTAAAGGCGCCTTGTACACAACCTCCTATAAAAACAATGAAATTTAACACCGAGTTATTTATAGGTTTGGTGACCTTATTTGTCTTATAACAATTAATAAGGCCTTTTATAGATATTACAATTATAAAAATACCAAGGATTGATTTTAAAACGTTTTCAGGAAATTTGTTAAAAATCCACATTCCAATTGGTAATCCAATACCTGCAAAAATCATTATTCTAAAATATTGTTTCCATACAATATCTTTATAAGACACAAGAACAACATAAAGACAGAGTAGTAATCCACAGATGGTAAGAACTGGCTTAGCAATTTTGATCCCGGTAAGCATTATGGCAAAAGGAAGCGCTAGAACAGTACAACCATTTCCAGTTACACTTCCTAAAAAATGAGTTATAAAAATAACTAAGCAAAATAAAACAATAGTTAAAGTAGTCATATTATACCCTCCAATACAAAATAATAATTAATTAAAAATGTTAACTAATTTTTATTATACAGTATATTTTCTCGACTTTCTATAGTTATGTTAAAAAAATGTATTTAATGTTGAATAATTTATTGTTTTAATATAAAATAACTGTGTATGAAAAAACAAATTAATTGAGAAAATATACTTAAGAATATTTTTTTGATTTTAAAATTTTGAAGAGGTGTTTAACGATGAAAATTAGAAAAGGTATAAATATGGGAGGAATAAAACAAAAAAATAGGGCTTCCATATTAAATCTTATAAGAGGACATGGAGCTATGTCAAGAACGGATATAGCAAAACAGGTTGAACTTACACCAGCTTCAGTAACTATTATTGTAAATAAAATGATAGATGAAGGTGTAATAAAGGAAATGGGCGAGCTTGAGGAAAGTGATAAAAGAGCAGGAAGAAGAAAAATATTAATAGATATTAATTATGATATAAAATATGTAATTGGTATAAGCATAGAGTCTGAGTTATGTAGTATTGGAGTTGCTAACATAAAGGGAACAGTTATTAATAGTACATCAGTATATATAAATAGCGAACTAGAATCAGAAGAAACTTTGTTAGAGATAGCGAATCAGTGTATTTCATTGCTTTGGAAAGAAAACATAGCTAAAGAAAATATTCTAGGTGTTGGAGTTGGAATAATGGGCCCTGTTAATTCAAAGGAAGGTATAAGTAAACATGCATATGGTCTATGGAAGAAAGAAGTAAATGTAAAGAAAATATTAGAAAAACAATTGAATATTAATGTAGTTGTTGATAACAATGTAAGAACGCTTGCAATGGCTGAGATGGATCATGAAAAACTTCAAAACATAAGCAACATGTTATTTATTAAATGCGGACCTGGTATCGGTTCAGCTATAGTTATAGATAGGGAAATTTACAGGGGTACTCATAATATAGCTGCAGAAATTGGTCATACAATAGTTGAAATTAATGGAGAAATTTGCAAATGTGGTAAAGTTGGATGCCTTGAAACAGTAGCATCACCTGAAGCTATTAACAGAAAAATAAAGAAAAATTTTTCTAAGCAGAGAATGCCTATATTATATAAATTATGCAAAGAAGATATTGCAAATCTATCTACAAATAATGTAATAAAAAGTTCTGAGCAGGGTGATGAAGAGGTCATTAAAATTGTAACTAAAGCAGCAACCTACATGGCTCTTGGAATATCGAATGCAATTACTATTATTGATCCACATAAATTGGTATTATATGGTGAAATGTTTAAAAATAAAATTTTTATGGAGATATTCAAGGAGGAACTTAATAAAAATCTTACAGAGTGTGATTTGAAGAACATTATAAGTTATAGTACTTTAAACAATAAGATCGGAAGAGCACACGTCTGAACTCCAGTCACCA
>ERZ1463035.15-NODE-15-length-40035-cov-12.795623_pt1 | contig 40035 bp, 41 predicted proteins | sample MGYA00564486_ERZ1463035 | MGnify/ENA primary metagenome ERZ1463035 (study PRJEB39244, sample SAMEA3635149) | Helicobacter pylori | study: EMG produced TPA metagenomics assembly of PRJEB11511 data set (Assembly of a 5300-year-old Helicobacter pylori... | reverse complement strand
TTCAGACGTGTGCTCTTCCGATCTTATAATGTTTTTCATCATAATGGTATCCTTTTGTATCATTATTTAATTTTTCTATAATTCCATATAATTGATAAATATAACTAATATCTTTCAAATTAAAATCTTTTGCTAAAGCAACAATTGACTGTGCATAATTAAAATTCATAGGTATAGGATAAATATTGATTTTATTCTCTTTACCAAATTCTTTTAACATTCTTACACTCTGAAATAATGTTGTACATATGTCTAATTGAATAATTGTTGCATATTCATTAAGCTTTAATGCTTTATTTTGCTCCTCGTTTTCTCTAGTAGCTTTTTCAATTTTACTTTGCGTCTTAATTGATATTGCGGTAGAATTTCTATTTATGAACCAGCTGAAAACGCCACCCAAAATAGCACCGATTATTATAGAAGTAGATGATATAATCGGATTCAAAAGATTATCAGGTATGAATAATAATGATTCTAACATCACAATATCTCCTTTCTAAAAAAACATTTTCTATAATATGGTCTCCACACTAATTTATTTTATTCTTTTAAACCTACGAAGTTTATTTTGACAAAACAATGATAAATGGAGTATTGTTTTAGATAAGCTTATATAAACAAAGATTATGTTCAAAATAACATATAGGCATTTAAGTAATTTTATTAAAGGAGACTACAAGCTTATGAATACCCAAAATGATAACAGAGGACAGATAAGAAGCAATGTACCAGTTGGTACTACAGTGGATGTTGTGTTGAAAAAGGACCAAAGAACAACTACCCTAACTAGAGGTATAGTTCAACGAATATTAACAAACTCAGCAGTACATCATAGAGGAATAAAGGTTATGTTGGAAGATGGACAAGTTGGAAGAGTTCAAGCCATTATTTCAAAATAGAAATTAATAATTAAATATAAAAATCCAGTTTATTATTACATCAGTAGTTAATAATAAATTGGATTTTTGCACTTTATTAAAAATTTTCATTGCATTTCAAGATAAAATGTTATATACTAAGAGAGTTACCTAGTAACAATAAAAATTCCAAAAAAACTATCTAATACGTACTAACGCATTAAAAACGGATCATTAAATCACTTAACAAAAGAGAAGACATGAATTTTAAAAACCCACGCTCAAATTCTTACCCTTTTCATTCGAAAATTTCTTAATGAATCCCTAGTAAATTTTTTTGAATAACGTACTGATAACAATTATAACATCTCATTTGTTATAAAATGAATTTAAATCACATTATATGAGTTACAACTAGTATTTTTTGTGTACCCATATACTATTAAGGAGGTGCCTAAATGAGAACAGATTACGTATTTGAAATCACAGAAGATGTGATAAATGAATGTTTGGAATGTCTAGACTAATAACAAAAAAACAAATCTATCACTAATCCTGTCCTAGTGAAGGTTTCTTTTTTTTATATAAATATATATGTATATATTTAACATTTAAGTATATTTGGAAATTATTTTAGTATGATTATGTTATTTTTAATTCTTTTTAATAAATTATGTTATAAAAAGAGGAAATTCCTTTTAAATAGAGAATAGTTATAATAAGAGAATATTTACTTGAAAAGGAGTGACTAAAATGTTAACGATTTCTTTTATTAGTGGTGAAAGTGAAATATTGGATTTAAAACAATCTGAAAGTGATTTATTTAAAAGCTGGTTTTATAATTTTGAAAATTCAAGACCTCATGAAGTTAACAATATGGGTAAAAAATATTTATTTAATAAGAAGGCAATAGCTTATATTGAGATAGAACCTTAGGTTTCGTACTTTATTTAACCATTAAATATTTTGGTATATAATCCATTAAAAGCAAAGAAGCAACATTTCTAAAAATGTTGCTTCTTTGCTTTTTTTACAAATGTTTTTTTTCTATTTACATAATATAACGGTAGAAATGGCTGGTACAATAATATCATTAAGACAAGTTTTATCACCTCTACATACACCTAGTTCATTTACTTCAAATTCATTTGCTATAATTAACCATTCATCACTATCTGGTATAATAAATTTAATTTCATTTTTGTTAGCATTATGAATTATAAGTAATTTATCATAATTGCCTGCAAATTTTGAAGTTAGTTCATATGCTACGCAGTTATATGGCGATGTAAGAAATTTCAATGAATTTCTTACATCGTTTTCGTTGTCTAATGTCAAGACCTTTTGATTTTTTCTTAAAGAAATAAGTCCCTTAATATATTTATAAGTTTGTGAAAACACAGATTTTCTATCCCAACTTATTTTATTAATCATATCTCCAGCGTTATAACTATTGTGATTTCCTTGTTTAGTCCTTAATATTTCTGTGCCACCTTGGATAAACGGAACTCCTTGTGATGTAAGGACTATGGCCAAAGCTAGCCTATTCATTTTTTCTCTTTCAAAAGGAGTATTATGAGGGTTACTTTTCTCAAATTTATCATACAAGCATAAGTTATCATGAGCACTTACATAGTTTACGGATTCTCCCGGATTTTGTGTGAAATTACATATATCATTATTATATTTAATTCCACCTACAATGCCCTTCTTAATTTCTAATTCAAACCCCTTCCCCCCATTAACAAATCCTAAACCATCCCCATCATTATCTCCCTTTAATGCGTTTCTTAGATCATCATTAAATACAGATACTTGCATGCCTTTTTGACTACCTTTTCTCATCTGCATTTTCTGTGGTAATGAAGATGGTCCTCCTATCCAAGGCTCACCATAAATAATAATATTTGAATTAATAATTTTAGCCTGCTTTTCAACCTCCTTCATAGTATCAATATCATGAAGTGCCATTAAATCAAATCTAAAACCATCTATTTTGTATTCCTTAGCCCAGAACTTAATACTATCGACTATAAATTTTCTCACCATTGGTTTTTCAGACGCAATTTCATTTCCACAACCAGAACCATTTGTATAATTGCCATCATCATCTGTTCTATAATAATATTTTGGAACTAATATATCCATTGGAGAATTTAGATTAGTAAAAGTGTGATTATATACAACATCCATAATTACACTAATACCATTTTCATGCAAGGTTTGGATCATAGTTTTGAACTCTCTAATTCGTACAGTACCATCATAGGGATTCGTAGCATATGAGCCTTCAGGAACATTATATAAATATGGATCGTATCCCCAATTATATTCTTCTGTTCTTTCATCTACGCTTGCAAAATCAAAGACAGGTAACAAGTGAACATGGGTTATTCCTAAGTCTTTGAGATGGTCAAGTCCTGTAATAACACCCACAGGTGTTTTAGTATTCTTCTCAGTAAACGCTAAATATTTTCCTTTGTTTTTCATTCCTGAATATTCTGATGATGAAAAATCTCTAATATGAATTTCATAAATAATTGATTCAGTTCTATTAATCGATGTCGGTCTTTTGTGCTTTGACCAGTTATATGGATTTATAGAAGGAAAATCAACAATCATACCCTTTTCACCATTAGCACTTGCACCTTTAGTATATATATCCGGGGTCTCTATTTCTATCCCATCATTTAATACTAAATAATTGTAATATTTATTTTTATAATTTCCATCAAGTTTAAGCTCCCAAACTCCATTTTTGACTTTAATCATTTCATGTTTTTGTCCGGAGTAATCGTTAAATGTTTCATAAACTATTACCGATATTTTATCTATGGTAGGTGCCCATACTTTAAATATTGTATTTTCTTTAGAATAAACAGCACCTAAATCATTTCCATTGTATATATATTCTTGAGTATCTAATGTTTTTGTCATTATCAACTATCTCTCCTTAATAATCAGCTAAACTACTTAATTAATTGTATATATATTCCTTAACATTATATTATTAAATATAATATTAATCAAGATAACATTTATATATTTAGGAAATAATTATACACCTTTCTCATATAATATAGTGATATCTATTATAAAGAAGATGAAAATATGAATGAAGACAAAAATTGCTATATTCAATTAAACAGTAAAGTTGAAAAAATGCTTAAAACATCGGAATTTTTAGGATCTGGTCACAATGGAATAGTTTATTTACTGCCTAACAAAAGAGTAATTAAAATTTTTAAGGATAAGAAAGTTTGTTCGGGAGAATATAATATCTTTATTAAGACTAGAAAAAGCAAATATTTTCCAAACGTATATGAGCATGGAGCTTACTATATTGTAAGAGATTATGTAGGTGGAAAACGTCTTGATAAATATATAAAAAAACATGGTATTAATGAAGTAATATCACTTAACATAATTAAACTTATTGAAGAGTTTACAAAACTTAAATTTAATAGACTAGATATTAGGTGTAAAGATTTGTTTTTAATGGATGATTTTTCAATTAATGTAATTGATCCTAAAAACAATTACTCTAAAAATGTAACTTATCCAAGGCATTTAATGAAAGGACTCAACAACTTAGGAGTAATAGATGAATTTTTATCAGTAGTTAATGAGAAACGCCCAAAAACGTATAAAATATGGAGTTTTAGATTTAACCAATATTTAGAGAAAAGTATTAAATAGGTTTTATAAATTATCTTTATTAAATAATCATACAAAAGAGAATAAGAGACTGTAATCCATGAAGGCTTCAGTCTCTTATTCTAATGTCTTATTGCAATATATTTAAGTCTCTTAAATTATCTAAAAATTCTTGAAAGTTCAGTGCTCTTGAAGAATCTAATATTATTTTTGCATTTCGAATTAACTTTTTATCATCCGTTACAAGAATATATTTTTTGTTTTTTTCGCAGATATCAATTAAACTATAATCATTTATTGAAATTTTATCTCCATTAACTAAATATAAATTTTTATTTTGTTGATATTTAATAAAATTACTTGGTAAACTACAGTCGATAAAATTGGAACCTATTTCATTATTAGTAATGATATGACCTAATAATTTTAAAAATTTATTTGAAAGTATAAAATCTTCATTGAATTTTATATATTCCTTTACTGATAATTCCCCTGCTATATCCTCAGAAATTTTAAAATCGATAGATTTTATATTTTCAATAGTATCAAGCAAAGTAGGATATTTACTCCACACCTTTATAATAATATTAGTATCCAATAAATACTCTTTACATATCATAATCTTATCTCCTTTAGAATTAAATCAATAGTAGTCTTTTTTTAAAATGATTGGTTTGCTAGTTTATTAATATTATATTCATTATTATCTAAATAGTTAACTAATATTAATCTTTTATTTTACCTTGATAAATGTATATATTACCATTATAATTTAAATAATATTATTTAATTTCTAGCTTTTTAAAGTGAATATTATTTAATAAAATAAGCTCATATAATACTAATGTAAATACAACACTAATATTATTAAAGTTAGAATATAAAGAAAGGAGTAGCTGATTCGCAGCTAATAGATGAAACTATGGAAATACATGTATATTTAAAAGGAAGTAAAAAAGCTATTATTTATAGTGGTGATAGAATTGACGTTTTAGATTTTGAAATGAACAAAGTTAAATATAAGCAAATTAGATATTTTAGAAAGGGTTTCAGTAAAAGTGAACTTGTAGAACAAGACAGTATAAACAAAATAATTACTGTAGATTAATAATAGATGCCTACATTCTTTAATTGAGTGTAGGCATTTATTATAATTAACTATTGTCTTTTCTTAAGTTTTGATTTCTTTTTATTGCTACTTTTAATTCCATGACTTGGCCTACCTTGGGTGATTATAGGTTTACTTTTATCTTTTAACCTTTTGCTTATAGGTGCATCCTTAGTTTTACTTTTTACGGTATTAATTTTATCTCTATTTACACCTTTAAATTCCTTTTGCTTCCCACTCTGCTTATTAAATTGTTCTTTATTCTTTTTTCCTCTAGGTTTTACTAGACACTTAGGTCCGTAACCAATAAGATCTTCTCTTCCAGCTTGTGTTAAAGCGGATAATACTAAATCATATTTCATCGGATCTTTATATTGAAGAAGCGCCCTTTGCATAGCTTTTTCATTTTTAGTTTTAGGTATATGAACTTCTTCAAGCGTTATTGGATCAAATCCTGTATAAAACATTGTTGTAGAAAGTGTTCCCGGTGTTGGATAAAAATCTTGAACTTGTTCTGGTTGATAATTAATATCTCTAAGGTATTCAGCTAGTTCTATTGAGGACTCTAGTGTACAGCCAGGGTGACTAGACATAAAATAAGGAATAACGTATTGCTTCTTCCCTATTTTCTCAGTAGATTTATAGAATTTTTCCAAAAATTTATTATAAGTTTTACCAGCCGGTTTACCCATGTATTTCAAAACTTTATGTGCAACATGTTCTGGTGCAACCTTAAGCTGTCCACTAACATGATGCTTTATAAGTTCATTTAAAAAGGTGTCATCTTTGTCTGCCATAATATAATCATAACGTAGTCCTGAACGTACAAACACTTTTTTAATATTTGGAAGTTCTCTTAATTTTCTTAGGAGTTTTAAATACTCCATATGATCAACATCTAAGTTTTTGCATGGGCTAGGATGCAAACATTGCCTATCCTTGCAAGCACCTACTTTTAATTGTTTATCACATGCTGGTCTTCTAAAATTAGCTGTAGGGCCTCCTACATCATGAATATACCCTTTAAAATCCTTAAGTTTTGTAATTTGAATTGCTTCTTCAATTAGTGAATTTTCACTTCTGCTTTGCACAATTCTTCCTTGATGAAAAGTTATGGCGCAAAAAGCACAACTCCCAAAACATCCTCTTGAACTTACTAGACTAAATTGAACTTCCTCTATAGCAGGTATTCCACCCATTGATTCATAACTAGGGTGATAGTTCTTCTGATAGGGCAATCCATAAACTTTATCTAATTCCTCTCTCGTTAATGGCATTTCTGGTTTATTTTGCACAAGATACTTATTAGCATGTTTTTGTACAATACCAATTCCGCGAATGGGATCTTGCTCATCATATTGTATTTTAAAAGCCTGTGAATATTTATGTACATCTCTACATACTTCTTTATAAGATGCTATTTCAATATAATCTTTTATATTTTCTGTATTTTCCGAAACATAACATGTGCCAAGTACATTTGTAATATCTTTTATATCTACATCTTCATTTAATAGTTTTGCAATATTAACAACTTGTTTTTCACCCATGCCATAGATTAATAAATCTGCTCCGCTATCTAAAAGCATTGATTTTCTTACCTTATCACTCCAATAATCATAATGTGCAAATCGCCTTAAACTTGCTTCTATGCCACCAATAATAAGAGGAACATTTTTATACGCTTCTCTAATTCTGTTGCAATAAACTATTGTCGCTCTATCAGGTCTTAGGCCCATCTTTGCACCTGGAGAATATAAATCTTTTTCTCTTATTTTCTTGCTTACAGTATAATGATTAACCATAGAATCCATATTCCCAGAATTAACTAAAAATCCAAGTCTTGGTTTGCCTAACTTTTTAAAATCATCTATATTTTTCCAATCAGGTTGAGCTATTATTCCAACTTTATAACTCTCATTTTCTAAAACCCTTGAAATGATTGCAGTTCCAAAGCTATGATGATCCACATATGCATCACCTGTAACTATAATGAAATCTAATTCAGTCCAACCTCTATCTATAATATCTTGCATGCAAATAGGTAAATATTTATTATCTTTAATTAAGTCCACCTTCTTTTGATTTAATCGTAAGTTTGAATATATAATTCAAAATACAATTATATCATGCTTTACGAATTAATTCTTTAAAAATAATAATTTGAATTATATATTTAATAATCTCTTGGATTAAAAAAATTACAATTTCTTGTAATTTTAATAACAACATTTTTTATATATTTGCGTATAATATAATGAATTCATGTTGTAAAGTGAATGCATTTAAACTATAATTTAATATTTTATAAAATAAGGAGGAAATATATGCAACGTTCAATAGATAATACAAAGAATAAAAAAATAAGATATAGTGAAGAAGCAGTAACAGGGACTACTAACAATATTCAACAAGATTTTAAAATAAATATCCATAATGGAAAAGGCTTTTATGATACTGGTATTAATAATTCCTTTTGGTCAAGTTTAATTATTACTGCTAAAATATTTCAGCCTCAAAATGGAACTTTTCATATTGTGATTAGAGACAAAGCCAAAAGAAATATAGTGGTTTATGAAAATAATAATATGGTACATGATAAAGAGATATCTTTTAAATATAAAACAGGGTTAAAAGTAAATCTTTTAATTGAAGCTATTTGGACCCAACCTAAAGATACAACTTTGTGTGGAGAAATATCTATTAATTACTAACCCTAATATGTCTAATCCTATTTAGGTTTATTAAATTCTATCTTTATAAAATTCAATAAACCCTTAGGGATTTAGACTTGATCATTTACTTTTTCTAACAATTTTAAAAAGTCTTGCTCGTTTTTCTTTACTAGATATTTATCTATAAGTGATTGAGTAGTCAATTTATTAAGACCTTTATATCCATTATCTAAAATATCAGTTAATACATTCATAAAATACTCTTTACTTTGGTCTATATCTTTAAGCATTTTTGTTGATATATCTTTTATTAATTCTTCTTTTATAATCTCTCGAAGCTTTTCTGTATATTCTTTCATAAAAATTTGTGTTTCCTCAGGATACTTAGAAAAATCGCCTAACATTATATCTTGAATTTTCATCATAACCACTCCTTAATAATGCATAACAATATTATTTTATCTTAGTGTTTTACATCTTCATGTTTTGCAACCATTGCTGCACCAATTACACCTGCTTCATTTCCTAACTGCGCTAAGACAATTTTAGCTATAGGTAATTCTTCGTAGTATTTATTTGCCATTACTTCTTTTGTAATCAAATCTAAAAGATATTGTCCTGCCCCTGCAATCCCGCCACCAAGTACTATTATTTCTGGATCAATAAAATTAACTATATTAATAATACCTATACCTAAATATTTTATTAATCTATTAACTGCGAGTGTTGCTATTTTATCACCTTTTTTAGCACAATCGAAAATAATTTTTGCATTTAGATTATTTATATTACCCTCAACATTTTCCAAAATTGTAGTAGGTTCATTCATTTCCATAATTAGTTTCTTAGCATATTTTATTATAGCTGTTGATGATGCAAATGTTTCTAAACAACCATTTCTGCCACAATTACAATCATAAAAATTTTCACCAATAACTGTATGTCCAAGTTCCGATCCTACTCCATTAAAGCCACTATAAATTTCACCGTTTATTATAATTCCGCCACCAATGCCAGTACCTAATGTTAACATTAAACCACTTTTACAATTTTGCATAGACCCACTCTCATATTCAGCAAGTGCAGCTACAGTAGCATCATTATCTATATAAACAGGTGTATGAAGTGCATCTTCTATCATCCTTCGTAATGGTACATTTCTCCATCCAAGGTTTACACAAAATATTACATTACCCTCTTTATCAGATAGACCTGGAATACCTATACCTATAGCATTTATTTCGTTAATTTGCATATGAAATTCGTCTAGTACATTTAAAACAAGAGCTATCATATCCTCTATTAGTTCATGTGGCTCTCTTTCTGACCTTGTTTCACATGACTTTTCGTGTACTATTTTCCCGTTCTCATCAACAATACCAACAACAATATTAGTGCCTCCTAAATCAATACCTATATACATACAATGCTTCCTTCCATAGCAGCTGCTATCATTTATTTTGGATAAAATATTTCTATTTATAATTATATTAATAGTAAGTTATATAATTCCACGTACAAGTAAATTATATCATATATACGTATTCATGCTTTATAATTTTATAAATTTACAAAATTATTTATACATTTATTTTCTATGGTACTTATAATATGCAATAACTTCTATATATTTACCTGTTTTATCATCAGTATAACTTAAAATTATCCCGTTTTGACTCATTAATTCAGAAGCCTGTAAACCTTCTATAGAGTGTGTAAAAATAACATTATTACTATTCTGAATGATAAATTGATTATCTAAAATATTTATTATACAACCTTTTCCTATTATAGATTCACCGTATTGAATTGGATCTCTAGTTGTGACATATCTCACTTCAAAATTAATAATTCTTTTAAGTCTTAATTCATTTTCTTTTTTTGCTTTTAACTTTTTACTATTAAAAAACATTTTATCACCCTATCTTTTATATTAATTACATTATACAGTAAATTATAAAAAAATAGGTAACCAATAATTCTAATTATTCCTCCAAATTTAAAAATGAAATGATTTCGCATAATTAAGTTGATTTTGGTTCACTATAATAAATAATAACAATAAATAAACATCTAGATGAAAGGTGGTTTTTTATATGGGATTTTTACGTTGGTTAGGTGGAATAATAGTGTTCTTTTGGGTTTTAGGGCTTATATTTAAAATAGGTGGTGGTATGATCCATATATTACTTGTAGTTGCCGTAATAGTATTTATAGTAGATATGATTACTGGTAGAAAAAAAGTCTAAAAACCAATTTTATAAATAATTATTATTGTACATTAATACATCATATTAATATTACGTCAAAACAGACCACTATTGATAACAAAAAATAAGTATATTTGCATAAAAGCTGATATACTTATTTTTGTTATTAGTTTAATGTTGTAATAGATTATAGTTTTAACGTATAATTAAATTATAAATGAATAATATTGTGCTACTTGGTTTTATTAACTACATATATATATGTGTCTTTGAAAAGTTCCTTTAGATACACTACACCTATCGTCTATATGAAATCCAACAGATCTAATTTGTTCTTTCATATCATCAAAAGTAACAATCACCATTTTAGATGCTATTCTACGTGCACTACCCATGATAGCTAACTGTTCATCTGCCGTAATTTGAGTAAATATGCCATATGGAAGATCAACTATGGCTACATCATACTTATTTTGAATATTATTCATATCGCCGATAGTTATCACATCCTCATATCCAAAGTACCTTAGATTCGTCTTAGCATTTTTACCAATTAGAGGGTTTATCTCATAACCTTTAATATTAATTTTCATTGATATAGCTTCAATTAGTACTGTACCAATACCACAACAAGGATCTACAACACTACAGTTTAAATTATTGCCTACTGCTATATTAACTATTGCTCTACAAACGTTAACTTTTAATGCATTAGAATAAGAAAAAGGTTTTTTGTTCCTTTGTAACCATTCAGAATTGTTGCTTTCACATTTACCAAATATCCATATGTTTGCTATTTTTGTTATACCAAAAATATTTTCTGGCTTTTTCATTTCACATTCCCCAAGTATGCTAAAACCTATTTCAAATTCAATTCTACGCCCCTCATGAAAACCTACATTTTCATGAGGAGCATTAATATACGCTACTTTATATTTATTGCTAGTTAATTTGTCATTATTAATCTGCTCAATAATTTTCTCTTTTGTTTCTCCCATATACATTATTGAAATACATTTTTTTATGAAAGGACTTCTGGATGGATCTATGTATATATTAGAAAATAAATATTTATCATGAAGCGGCTTATCGAAAAGATATTTGATTTCCATTTTACATAAACTTTCTTCGTCACTTGAATAATTAGTTATATACAAATATTTTTTTTCATTTTGTATTAGCTGAAACATTAAAACACAACCTTTCTATATAGGATATTCTATTTTATATTAGTTACATACGGTTATTATTTAAATTATATTGATATCCGCTAAAAATTTGTAAATTCGCTTTGTATATTCATCTTGATTATTCCAGTATGATTGCGCATGACCAGCATTGCTAGCAATATATATATCCTTGTAACTATTAGCCTTTAAGTACATTTGTTTGCACATATAGGTAGGTACATATTCGTCATTTTCTCCGTGAATGAATAAAATCGGAATTTTTACTTTTGATAAATTAGATATAGGTGACACATCTTTAAAATTCCACCCAGTTCTTATTTTGCTAATTTTACTTGCTAATTTTATTAAAATAAAATTGTTTATATTATAATCATTTTTCAATCTGTAACTGAATAACTCTTGTGCGTCAGAATAGCCACAGTCTTCTATACAGAAGTTAATTCTATCATCGATTTCAATGTTTTGAAGGGCTATCCCAGCACCCATAGATTCTCCGTGTATACCAATTATTGTGTTTTTCCCTAATTTATCAAATAACCAATCAGTGCATTTTTTTAAATCGAATTTTTCGTAATAACCATAAGAAGTGTTTTCTCCACCACTTAACCCATGATTTCTATGATCATAAATAAAAACAGCAAAGTCTTTTTTTAAAAACATATTCATGTACTTAACAGAAGAATACAAACTACAAGTTATTCCATGACATAATATAATAACTTTTGTAGAATTATTATTAGGAAAGAAAAATCCATGAATTTTATAACCATACTCTGAATCTATATATACTTCTTGTTTTTCTAAATTATTGAATTTTTCTATAATTATTTTTCCATCTTTAACTTCATTATTATATATATTGTTATATTCTCTAACATTAGGATAGATGATTATATTACAAAAATGCCAACCTACAACTAAAATCATAATAGCAATGACAAGTAATGTTATTATAAAACATATTATAATTAACATGCTAACGCCCCTTTTTTACTATATTTAAAATAGTGAATTTATATAAATTATACATCAAAAAAAGAGCCCTTATTTTCAATATAGGACCCTAAAAAACACTCTAAACAAGATATTTTTAACTTTTTTTTATTTTTTTTAGAAAAAGCATTATACAAGCAACTGCACCTAGAGCTAGTACAATATAAGTCCTAAATGTTAATGATGTAAATATATTTTCCGATTCATAATAAACCACAATTGAACTTAATGCAGGAACAACTAAAGAATCTCCACTAAATTGTTTTATAGTTTTAACCCCTGATTTCTCACCATCAACTACGATATTCCATGTACCCTTCTTTGATAATTTTACGATCTTCTCTTCCCTATTCGCATTGAATGCAACTACAATATGTGCCCAACTATCCATATTTGCATTATAATTCATTTCATATGCTACTACATTTTCAGGAACTACTAAAAATTTTAAATTTTTCTTAATCATATCAGCAGAAGTCATTCTAAAGGCAGGATGTGCTTTTCTTAATTCAATTAAACCTTTAAAATAATCGACAGTTTCAATGTTTTTTGATTCCCTTGTCCAATCAATCTTATTTACATTATCACTTGCCTTATAAGAATTTTTAACACCTGCTTTAGTTCTTAAAAATTCTTGACCAGCTTGAAAAAACGGAATGCCTTGTGAAGTAAGAATCATAGAATCTGTCATTTTATGCATTTTTATTTTTATTTCATTACTGTCATTAACGTTTGTTAAACCAAGCTTATCCCATAATGTATTATTAGCATGGGCCTCAGCATAATTAACAACTTGTACGGGTTCTATATCACCATAAGTCTCTATAATATTGGAATAATCTATACCCCCAACTATTCCTTTTTTTACATCTGTTTCCTTATGGAGTGCACCATTAACAAAGCCCTTTGCTTTTGGGGAAAATACACTTCCAATTAACCCATCTCTTATTTCATCATTGAATTGTGATATTTCAGTCATTTTACTGGCATTTTGTGTATTTGCTTTTGCGTCTGGGGAAAGAGTCGTCCCTTTATCTGCTCCATCCCCCAAAATGAGGATAGAAGGATTAATATTGCTAAGTTTTTTTCTAACTTCATTCATAGTAGCTACATCAATAAGACCCATCTGATCAAATTTGAATCCATCTAAATTATATTCTTTTGCCCAATATACAACTGAATCAACAATAAATTTTCTTGCCATAACATTTTCAGAAGCTATTGTATTTCCATAACCACTTTCATTTGAATTAGTTCTAAAGTAGTACCCAGGTACTATTTTATTAAAATTCGATTTAGCACCGCTATACATATGATCATAGGCCACATCTATATTTACTCTTAGTCCATTATCATGCAAGGCTTGTACTGCTTGTTTTAATTCTTTAACTCGAGTGATTGGGTTATATGGGTTAGTAGAATAGCTTCCTTCAGGTGCATTATAATTTTTTGTATTATAACCCCAATTAAATTGTGGCTTATTTGAAGTCTCATTTACGGTCGAGTAATCAAATACAGGCATAAGCTCCACATGCGTAACTCCTAACGCTTTTATGTAATCAATTCCTGTAGTGTTACCATCACTTCCCTTTGTACCTAATTCAGTAAACGCTAGAAATTTACCTTTATTCTTTATACCACTGTTTGAATCTATGGAGAAGTCTCTAACATGCAATTCGTATATAATTGCATCAGTTAAATTTGAAAAGTCAGGTTTTTCAGTTGGCTTCCAAATCTTAGGGTCTGTTTTTTTAAGGTCTACTACAGCACCCTTGTCACCATTTGCGGCTACTGAACGAGCATAAGGATCCACAGCCTCATTCCAAACTCCTTTTATGTTAACTTTATATGTATAAAATATATCACTCTGATTTCCATTTAAGTCAAAAGTCCATGTTCCCTTTTCACTCTTATTCATTTTAATTTCAGTACCAGTTTTATCATTCCAATGTTTATATGTTACTAGCGTTACATCATTTGCTGTTGGTGCCCAGACTCTAAAACTTGTTTTGCTAGTAGAATAAGTGTTTCCCAAATCTGTTCCTTCATAATTAAACATTTTTTCAAAACTGGCACTTCTCATTACATTACCAAATACTACTTCCTTTTCCGCAAAATTTTTCATGGAAATCGTAAGTTTTTCATTTAATTTCACATTATCACTAAGTTCTATATTAGCAACTGTTGTGACTCCAGAAGTTACCTTATTACTTGTAACTTTATTTATCTTTAAAGCTTTACCATTTGATTTAACTATAAAATCTTGAGCATCAGCGGATGCAAATGGAAATGATACCTTTGTTTCTATGGCTATGTTTTTCAAATCATCTAATTTAGCACTTATAAATGTATTTGGTTTATTTGCATTTTTTCCTGGTGTTATGACCACTTTTGCTTTAGTTGCTTGAGCTAAAGAATAATATACTTTAGGATCTCCACCATTAATCCAAACTTCACCTACACCATTCTTGAATTTTGTAATAAATCTATCATTGTTTGTATCTTTATCCCACTGATTAGTATAAACTATAAAACCTAATTTATTAATATCTCCATCGAACTCAGTTTCGCAAACCTGCCCGAATGAATCTTTACTAATGAAATCAAACTTAGCTCCATCTTTATTTTCAGGCCATAACCAAATCTTCCATTTTGAATTATTGTCTGAACTTTTAGCATAATGAATAATTATGCTCGTTTTACCACTTTGTGCAAAGGTATTAATATTTGGTAATATAAAAAGAAATCCTGTCATAACTAAAACAGTCGTAAGAAAAATAATTAATGTATTTCTTTTGTTATTCCCGTTCCAAAAGTTCATAAATTTCTCCTCTAAAAATAAAATTATGTTCTATATTTGTTTTAATTTATCTAAAGCTTAGGTAGTAATTAAAGATAAATTTAGTATATATTATATTGAAATATTTTACAACAAGCAAGTAACTGGTATCATTTTTGATTAATTATATAAGTACAATTTATTATTGTACTTATATAATTAATCTTACTTCTAAAAAAAATAGGGCTAATGATTAAAATATTAAGGCATAGGTTGCTGACTAAAAGCCCTCAACTAGACACCTTTTTTAAAATCAAATAGCTCTCGACGAATTTCATTAATGATAATATTTTATTGTATAATCTTATCATTTATTTTTAGTCATTATAACACTTCTTGCTATTTAAACATTTTTCACCCTAATACATTATATAATTTTCGTAACATATATACAAGTGGTTTGTTATTCTATTAACATGACATATTTATTTTCATAAAATCAATAAAACTAATTTTCTTTTTCAGACAACACTTTCTTAATAATAGTGACTCTAGCATCCCCTAGTATATTAGAAATCTTTATAGGAATATTACCATCTTTATAAAGTCTATCCTCATTAGCATTTGCTAATATAGTTATTTTTTCTTTTAATTTATTATATTCCATAACATCATCCAAATAAAAATCTACTAAATCTTTTAAGCATGTTCCTAATTCTTTTGGGTTCTTATAAATTTTTCTCATATTGTACTCCTTATTAATTCATTATTAATTTTTTAAAATATTACTTAAGCTAATTCATAAACTCGATTAAGATTATATCATAGATTTTTATCATAATCTTATATTAATAGTAAAATATTTATTTTTATATGTACATGGCACTATATTTTTACAATTTATTTTTAAGTAATTTTATTTAATATATGCCTTAATATTACATCCTACGTTAAGTTATGTTAAATATGTTAATACAATATTGTACTTTGTTAAGTAATATCATATAATTAGGCTTGTACGGTTTAAAATATATCTTATATATTAAATTTAGCAGTACAAATTAAAATTTGAAACATGCTTTTTATTTATCAAAGGAGGAACAATATATGTTTAATTTTAAACCACAAGATAATTTGTTTTTTGAACTTTTCTCAAAGGGAGCTCAGATATTTAATAATTCAGCAAAAGAGCTAAAGTTATTAATGAATGAACTTGATAATCCTAAGGAAAGGTTAAAAAAACTAGTAAATCTTGAGCATGAAGGCGACCTTGTAACCCACGAATTAATTGAGTATACTAAGAAAATGTTTATAACTCCACTAGACAGAGAAGATATATTTAATATAACAAAGGGAATAGACAATATTACTGATAGTATTGAGTCTACAGGTCATTTGTTCTATATGTATAATGTGACTGAGGCAACTCCAGAAGCTATTGAACTTGTTGATAAGCTTATAGTTGTTTCATCAGACCTTGTCAAGGTGATTTTAGAATTAAAATCTCTTCGCAAAAGCACTATCTTAGTGGATAAAATCATTGATATAAACACTTTGGAAAACGAAGCTGATTTAATTTACAGAAAAGCAATGAGAAAACTATTCGAAAATCCCCAAGATATTCTTTTTGTAATGAAATGGAAAGATCTATACCATTATCTAGAAGATAGCATTGATGCTTGTGAAACACTTGCAAATGAAATTCGAGGAGTTGGTATGAAATATGCTTAGTTCTTCAATTATATTATTTGTAATAATTTTAGCTCTTGTCTTTGATTTTATAAATGGATTTCACGATACGGCTAATTCTATTGCTACAGTAATTGGGACTAAAGTACTTACTCCTATGCAAGCATTAGGAATGGCTGCAGTGCTGAATTTTGTCGGTGCTATGTTACATACAGAAGTTGCAAAAACTATTGGAACAGGAATAATAAATAAGGGTATAGCTACTCCACAAATTGTAGCTATAGCTTTAGTCGGTGCTATTATTTGGAACCTTATAACTTGGTATTTCGCTATTCCTAGTTCATCTTCCCATGCACTTATTGGTGGACTTTTAGGTGCATCTATAACTGCTCATAAACTAGATTTTTCTGTAGTTAATTGGAAAGGTTTTTTTGATAAAATAATAATTCCACTTATATCTTCTCCAATATTTGGACTTGTATTTGGATTTTTATTTATGTTCATTCTTACTTGGTTATTCCATAAAGCAACTCATAAAAAAGTTAATGGTGTGTTTAAAAAATTACAAATTTGTTCTGCAGCTTTAATGGCATATAGCCATGGTTCTAATGATGCTCAAAAATCTATGGGTGTTATTACAATGGCTCTTATTGCTGGTGGATTTTTAAATGCAAATAACTTTGCCATACCCTTGTGGGTAAAAATTGCGTGTGCATTATCAATGGCATGTGGTACAATGATAGGTGGTTGGAAAATAATCAAAACAATGGGTGTTAATATGATAAAGCTAGAGCCAATTGATGGATTTGCAGCTGAAACTGCAGCTGCACTTACTATTCAAGCAGCAACTGCATTAGGTGCTCCTGTTAGTACAACTCATGTTATAACTAGTGCAATAATGGGTGTAGGTTCTTGTAAAAGGCTCTCTGCAGTTAGATGGAGCCTTGCGAGAACTATACTTGTTGCATGGGTTTTAACTATTCCATGCAGTGCCCTTATATCTTCATTAATTGCTCTTGCATTTTATAGATAATATAACATGTCTCAAATTAATAGTAGCTTTTATAATTAGACCTTTAAAAAAAATCCTCAATATCTTTTTATTGAGGATTTTTTTTATTTAATACTATTCAGTTTTTAAAATTTTTGCAAACTAAACAAATAATTGATTTGCTATTATTCTGCCATCTCCAAAGCTATTTCTATCATATTTGTAAAAGACTGTTGTCTTTCCTTAGATGTAGTTAACTCATGAGTTACTAAATTATCTGATACTGTTAATAAACAAGCTGCTTTCTTATTTAATACTTTTGCATTACTAAATAGAGCAAAAGATTCCATTTCTACACAAGTACAACCGTGCTTTTCATAAATCTCCTTATAACTATCAATATTTTTACTGTAAAATACATCAGAAGAATGAACTTTTTCTTTATGTAACAGAATTCCTAAATCATCTGCAATTTTTTCTAACTTTTCATTAAGCAAAGAAGATGAGTCAATAGTATCCTTATCATATCCACTCTGAACTTTTGCGTACGTAGATTCGCTCCAAGCCTCAGTACATAATATTACATCATACAATTTTAAATCAGTAGTGTACGCACCACAAGAACCAATACGTATAATATTTTCTACATCATAAAAATTAAATAACTCATACGAATAGATACCGATACTTGCCATACCCATACCACTAGCCATTACAGAAATTTTACGTCCCTTATATGTACCTGTATATCCAAACATGTTTCGTACAGTGTTAAATTTAATAACATTTTTTAAAAAAGATTCAGCAATAAATTTTGCACGTAATGGATCTCCTGGCATTAATACTGTATTTGCAATAATCCCCTTTTGTTTCACTTCAATATGTGGTGTAGGTATCATATTAAACCTCCTTATAATTGATTTACTACTTCTAAAGCAGTAAAAATAATAACTATTTACAATATAATTTAATTATACCAAATAAGATGATAAAAAGAAGTTATATAGTATATATATTTTTACTATTTCGAATTTATGTTAGTAAATATTTATTCATAATTGGTTTACATTTTTAAATTAGTTTACATAATTATAAGTATGTAAACTATATTTAATTATAGTTTAACTTGGCTTGATACTATTTTAAAATTTATTTTCATTAACAATATATGCTGATATTTATATTGTTAATGAAAACTTTTACATTTTTTTCTTTTAAATATCAAATCATATTCATATATGATATAATTACATGATATTTATATGGCCATTGAATAACATATTCTACTTATTAAATAGGTATGCTATAACAATAGATTGGAGATAAGATACTAATGCGTAAAGAAGAAAATAACACAAACTATATTCCAGGGGTAGTTTCAATTTTACCCAAAACAAATGAAGATTTATATTTTCTGTTTTGCAATAATAATTTACTTGTGAAACTAGATAATAATATAGCAATTATACCAACTATGAATGAATTAAAAAATTTAGAATTTGATAAAGTTCAATATCTCGGTTCTATAAACAGTAAGAATTGTTATTGTGGAGAAATAAATGAAGATTTTGTTATCCCAAATTTCATGATTTATATGAATCTTAAAGATTTAACCCACAAACTATCTGAAGACATATTTTGGATTAGTGGTCGAGCAATTCAAGTTGTAAATTGGAATAATGATCATGTATATTGTGGAAGATGTGGAACATTAACTCAAAATGTGGATGGAGAAAGGGCTAAAAAATGTCCAAAATGTACCCTTTCAAATTATCCTAGAATATCACCCGCCATAATTGTAGCCGTTGTGCGTGAAGGTAAACTACTTCTTGCTCATAACCTTCAATTTCCTAAGGACTTATATAGTGTAGTTTCTGGATTTGTAGAGGTTGGTGAAACTTTTGAGGAATGTGTTATTCGTGAGGTACAAGAAGAAACTGGAATTACTGTAAAGAACATTAAATATTTTGGTAATCAACCTTGGCCTTTCCCTAATTCTATAATGATTGGCTTTACTGCTGAATATGCAAGTGGAGAAATAAATGTGGATGGAGAGGAAATCAGCCATGCTAACTGGTATAGTCCAAATGAAATGCCTATAACTCCAGACAGTATAAGTATAGGTAAAAAATTAATTGATTGGTTTGTAAAAAATTATTAATTAATCAAGCCACGTGGTATAATTTCAATATAAAACAACAACGAAAAGAGGGTTAATGATGAATAAAAAAGAGCTTTCAGACATAAGAAAAGAATTTAAATTAGACAATGGTATGATAAAAATAGAAGAAATTTATAGTGTTTATCTAAAAAAAGATAATGTACAAATTGATTTTGAACCTGTTATTCATTCAGAGTTTGATTACTTCGATAGGATGGATGTTGATAAAAAAGAATTGTTTATTGGAAATTTTAAAAAGGTGCTCACGGGTGCAATTGATACTAAAATATTTGAATTAGATTTTCAAAATGTTGAAGATGACGATAATACTCAGAAATTTTTAACCAACGCTTTAAAATCAAAAACTAAAGATGAAATAGAGCTTCATATTAATAAAATCATTAATAAAATTACAGCTAACTATAGATATGAAACTGATATAGTGGTTACATTCATAAAAGCTGAGTACTATATAGGGTCAAGCCATAAGCATAATGATATTGATGAAAGTATCCATGATTCAATGAACGCTTTTGATTTTATTTTATCAAGTGTAAATAAAATAGATATTCCAAAAAGAACTCTAAAATTTGATTATACTGATAAAGAATTTAAAGCAAATTCAGTTTTAGATTCAGTTATTAATCTTAATTCTCCACTAGAGGGGTTTATGTTCCCTAGTCTTAGTAATGGTTATTCAGATTTCAATAAGTGTGTATATTATGCTTCAAAACCTAAGGAATTAAATACATATTTTATAGAAAATGTTCTAAACTGCGGGTTCAAATTTACTGCTGAAGATGAAAAAAATTGCTTTGGGGATATATTAAAATCTATAATTGGAGATAAAATAAAACCTGAACTTATGCAAGATATCTATGCTAATATATATGAATTAGCGCAGCAAGCAACCGACGGTGAAACCCCAATACTTGGAGTTACTGATGTAAAAAACATTCTTAATAATTGCGGTGCAGAGATCATCTCTGATGTGGAAACTGCATTTGAAGAAACTTGTGGTAGTAACTATAATTTTAAAACAAATAATATAGTACCCGAATTCAATTCTAAATCAATTAAAATCACTAGTGAAATAGCAAATATAACTTTAACTCCGAAGGATCTTAACTCTATTAAGCAGGTAAGAAACAAGGATGGTAGAAGATGCCTACTTATCGAAATTGAGGATGACATAGTTATAGAAGGTTTTAAATTAGAAACTGAAGAAATTTAACGACATTTCAAAATTGAAGATGAAGATTTAACAAATAAAAAAACAAGTCTTAGATTTAAGACTTGTTTTTTTATTTATATTACATATCTCTAGGGTCTATATCATTAATTTTATTTTTATTACCCCTAATGTACCATGTAGTTTCCTGTTTTTCTACACTATACACTTTTCCTATTATTTTTGCTTTAGACATAACTCCTGAAAGTGAACCAACAAATGAAGGTGTATTCAATTGTACCTTCTTAATCTTTTTACCAGTATCTATGTCTTTAACTGTAGGTTCATCAGGAATACACTCGTGTATCTCCTTACTAGTTTTTGCTGTCTCCTTACTAATAGCACCTAAGTCTTCTAATGTCTTGTAAATTGTTTCCATCATTTTTTTTCTTTTTTCCATACCTATAATAGGACTTTCAACCTGTATGTATTCTTCTGATTTCTTCATAATAATCGTTCCTTCCTTTAACTAACAGTAATTTAGTAAATATACTCATATACATTATATCATGATTTTAGTCATTTTAAAAACAATCAATAAAATATAAGAAAAATGTCCTGATATTCCCAAAGTGTTATTTCATTTCAATTAGATTATTCCAGTATTTCTTAGGCATATTCTGCATTTGTAATCTATTATTCTTTCTTTCTTTTATTGAAACACTTTTATGAAAGATCTTCCATAAGTTTTGATAAAACAATTCCTCTTCTTCATAACTTTCTAGTTTCTTAAATTTAAATTCCCTAATCATCCATTCATTATTCTCATAGGCTATAGCAAATTTTCTTTTAACATCATGAATTATCCACTTTTCATTTGCAAGTCTTTCCTTGAAATGATTTGCAATTAGCTCTGACACATTATATGTTGGTTCTATTGCTGCATATAATATGCCATTAAAATCTTGAAATCTAACTAATCCCAAAAACTTGTGGGCTTCAGCACCTACTTTTCTAGAATATTTTTGTATCTCATTTACAAATTCATTTACCATATAATCATTAACTGTACTACCTATCTTGAATCCTAATTGTATATATTTGAGCAATTTTAATTCTATACCTTGAACCTCAGATAAAAAGGATTGATATACATGAATTAATGTTTCTGTTGATATTTTCTGAACTATAGCTTTTGATACCTTATTGGATTTAACTGGATCACTTATTATGATATTATCATCAAATAATAAATTGAATGTATACCTGTCATCTCTCTCTATACAATCAGGCATTTTATTATAATAACAATTATATATAACAGATAAGAATCCATCAAAGGTGGAATCATAAATATATCTAAGCAAATAAATCACTCCTTAGATTAAACAAGCTTATTTGCTGTGGCCTATCAAAACTTTCATGATCTAATAGATGACTTTTAAGAGCCAACCTCTCCATACTCTTGTCACCATAAAATTTTCCACTACAAGTTATAAAAAACCTAGCTCTTTTAAGTACTACTCCTAGTTTTTTTAAGTTATCGTATGAAAGATTACAAAGCCTTCTTGCTCTTACGATTCTAAATGCAGATTTTACTCCTATTCCAGGCACTCTAAGAAGGGTCTCATATGCAGCATTATTCACCTCTACTGGAAATTTATCTAAATTATTTAATGCCCAAAATGCTTTAGGATCTAAATCCGTATCAAAGTTAGGGTTTATGTCATCTAATAATTCACTTGCTTTAAATCCATAGTGTCTTAAAAGCCAATCTGCCTGATACATTCTATGTTCTTTAAGCAGTGGCGGTGTTGTTTGAATTGCTGGCAGATTTACATTCTGCATCACTGGTACATAAGCAGAGTAATACACTCTTTTAAGTCCAAAGGTCTTATATAGACCCTCTGTAAGGCTAATGATGCTTAAATCGCTTTCATTAGTTGCTCCGACCATTATCTGTGTACTCTGACCACCCGGTGTAAATTTAGGTGCCTTAAACCCTCTCTTCTTATATTCAGTTGACTCCATTATACTATGTTTAATAAGGGCCATAGGTTTTAAAATGTCCGCTTTGTTCTTTTGCGGTGCTAGAAGCTTTAAGCTTTTCTCTGAAGGAAGTTCAATATTTACACTCATCCTATCAGCATATAGTCCAGCCTCATAAATAAGTTTTGGATCAGCTCCAGGAATAGCTTTTACATGAATATATCCATTGAATTTATGGACTAATCGTAATTCTTTTATTATTTTAACTAAATTCTCCATAGTGAAATCCGGACTTCTTTCTACACCAGAACTAAGAAATAATCCTTCTATATAATTTCGTCTATAAAAATTTACAGTTAAATCTACTATCTCTTTAGGTGTAAAGCTTGTCCTTTCTAATTCGTTACTAGAACGATTAATACAGTATTTACAATCATATATACATTTATTACTGTACAAAATTTTAAGCAGTGAAATACATCTACCATCCTGTGTCCACGAATGACAAATTCCAGATGATGCTGCATTCCCAATTCCATCCTTTGTATTCTTTCTATTAGAACCACTTGAAGAACAAGAAGCGTCATACTTTGCTGAATTCGATAATATCTCAAGTTTTCTCATTACGTCCATCATATCACCTCGCAAACGTTTGTTCTTATTTTATCATGTTTTATTCTAAATTAAAAGAGTTATTTATTGGTTTTTTTACTTTAATATGTATTATAATATTTTTATTAAATACAATCCATCATCTAAAATACTTTGTTCACAACTAAACTTAACCCCCACGTCAATTAATTCAAAACAAACATCTCTAGTACTATTTATATCAAATAAACATTTACCTTTCTCATCTAATGCTTTTATTGCATCTTTATGAATTCCTTCTCTAATTAAACTCTCTTTAACATCTTTATTTAACACTTTTAAACCTCCGATTAAATTATACTTCTTACATAGCAACAAATTATTAATGTATTTACCTTATTGTACACTAAATTCATAGTATATATATTACGTATTATAAGTTTTCTTAACTCTACTAAATATTAAAAGCCTGCAACCATTTCGGTTACAGGCTTTTGATGGTATGGTGATAAAATTTAACTAACCTCTTATATGATACTCAGCCCATTACCATCAAAAATGATACATTGTACTACAGTTTATAAAATAATACATATTAAACTACCATTACCTTCATTTATAATCCTTTGTAGGGTCTTTTGAATTTTCACTTGAACATCATCAGGCATTTTAAATAATTTATTTTGTAGACCCTCTTTAACTAATACTTCTAAAGACTTACCAAACATATTACTCTGCCAAATTTGTGATTTATCATTCTGAAATTGATCTAAAATGGATTTATAGAAATCTTCACTTTGTTTCTCAGTACCCATAATAGGGGATATTTCTGTTTGTATATCAGCCTTAATAAAATGAAGCGATGGTGCCGATGCCTTCAATTTAACTCCATATCTACCACCGTGTTGAACAATTTCCGGTTCTTCTAATGTCATTTCCGAAAGCTGTGGTGCTACTAATCCATAGCCTTTTTCACGAACATCTTTTAATGCACCTGCAATTTTATCATATTCAACTTTTGCTTTTGAGAATTCTCCCATTAGTTTTAATAAATCATTTTCACCTTTGATTTCACAATTACAGGTCTCACCAAGTATTTTATAAAATAATTCATGTTCAGGAATTATTTTGACTCTAGCTGTACCTTCTCCCATGTTTACTTCATCAAGATTTGCCGATTCCAAAAAATCAACTTCCTTAAAACTTAGTAAAGATTTGGTTATATCACGAACTTTAAAAATATCCTTGCACATATCTTGTAAAACTTTCATAAAATTAACTTTAACCCAATGTTTAGAACTTAGATTTTCTATCCATTCTGGCATATCTATGTTAATTTCCTTAACTGGGAATTCTTTAAGAACCCTTTGAAATATATTAGATATATCATTCTCATTCATGTTTATAACATCCATAACTTGAACTGGCACATCATATTTTTCTTCTAGTTCTCTTCCTAACGCTATTGTTTCAGGTGAAGTTGCGTTACTAGAGTTTAAAACCATTATGAAAGGTTTATTAATTGATTTAAGCTCATCTACCACTCTTGCTTCAGCTTCTAAGTATTCGTTTCTTTCAATTCCAGTAATAGAACCATCAGTTGTTATTAAAAGTCCAATAGTTGAATGTTCATTAATTACTTTTTTTGTTCCAATTTCTGCTGCTTCTTCAAATGGAATTTCATGATCATACCAAGGGGTATTAACCATTTTAGATACTTCACCTTCTGCGTATCCAAGAGCTCCTTTAACAATATAACCAACACAATCAACCATTCTAACTTTAAACTTTGTACCACCATCAAATTCAATCTCTACTGCCTCATTTGGAACAAATTTAGGTTCAGTAGTATGAATTGATTTTCCTGAACCACTTTGAGGAAGTTCGTCTTTTGCTCTTTCTTTTTTATGTGGATTGTCTATGTTAGGAATTACCATAAGCTCCATAAATCTTTTTATAAATGTGGATTTCCCAGTTCGCACAGGTCCCACTACACCTACATAAATATCTCCTTGTGTTCTTTCCGCTATATCTTTATATATATCAAAATTATCCAATATATACCTCCCACTACTTATTATTATCAATATAAATATACTTTAGATTTCATTAAATTATTACTAATGATTAAAAAAAATATAAAAAAATCCAATTTTTATTAATTTCTTAATAAAAATTGGATTTTTTTTGTTTTTTAGTGAATTGCCTTTAATAACTTAATACAATTAAAACTCACTTTTTTTATTTCTTGACATTAATTCATATACTCCATATTTAGGATCTTTACCTTCAAATAGTACTTTGTATAATACATCTGTTATAGGCATAGAAACTTTTTCTTTTTCTTTAAGTTCATAAAAAGCTCTTATAGCCTTTATACCCTCAACTACCATACCTATATCATTGCAAGCCTTCTCCATTGGAACACCTTTCCCAATTAGAATTCCAGCTTTTCTATTTCTACTATGCATACTTGTACAAGTTACTATAAGGTCACCCATACCTGTTAATCCATAAAATGTTTCTATTCTGCCACCAAGCCTAGTACCTATTCTTATAATTTCATTCATGCCCCTTGTCATAAGTGCAGCTTTAGCATTATCTCCATAACCTATACCATCAGATATTCCTGCAGCTAACGCAATAATGTTTTTAACTGCTCCACCAATTTCTACTCCTATAATGTCTTCATTGGTATAGACTCTAAATTTACTAGTCATAAAAATATCTTGAACAATCATTGCACATTCCATCTGTTTAGATGTGACTACTACTGTTGTAGGTATATCTAAAGCAACCTCTTCCGCATGGCTAGGACCTGAAAGTATAACAATTGGGTTACCTAGAATTTCTTCTTCTATAACCTCTGAAATTCTTTTTAATGAACCCTCTTCGATTCCTTTTGCAATACTAACTATAATTTGATTCGGTTTTAAATATGGCCTTATCATCTTACTTATAGTTCTTATAACATGTGATGGAACTGATAACACAATTATATCGACATCATTTATAACCTTCTCTATATCAATAGATGCTGTTACTTTTGATGGTACTATAATACTTGGTAAATATTTAATGTTTTCTCTCTTTATATTTATATCATTAATAACACTGATTTTTCTATCCCAGATGTTAACACTAGTCCCTTTTTTCGCAAGCATTATGGATAATGCAGTACCAAAACTACCTCCGCCTACAAAAGCAACCTTAGACATTTTATTCCTTCCTTTCTCTAAATATAAGCTTTATACCTGTTCCACTAAACTCAAAACTGTTTCTCAATTGGTTTTCTAAATATCTTTGATAAGAAAAATGTAATAAGTTAGCATTATTTACAAAGAACACAAATGTTGGTGGTTTAGAATCTACCTGAGTAACATAAAATATTTTCAATCTTTTATTTGCTACTGTTGGAGGCTCGTTCATAAGCACAGCTTTGTTTATAACCTCATTTAATATACCTGTACCAATTCTTTTTGAATAATTATCATAGCACTCTTTTATAGATGATAATACCTTATGTACTCTTTGACCTGTTTTGGCAGATATAAATAAATATGGTGCATATGCCATAAAGTTTAAGCCCGCTTGGATTCTCTGTTTAAACTCAAGCATAGTTTTAGTATCTTTCTCTATTAAATCCCATTTATTCACTATAACTAGAATTGCTTTTTTCATTTCATGAGCATACCCTATAATTTTCTCATCTTGATCACTTAATTCTTCAGTAGCAGTTATCATAAGTATAACCACATCAGCTCTCTCAACAGCAGCGAGTGACCTAATAACACTATATCTTTCAATGCCATCTTCTACTTTACTTTTTCTTCTTATTCCTGCAGTATCTATAAGAACAAACTTTCCTTCTTCAGTTTCTAATTTACTATCTATAGCATCTCTAGTAGTACCTGCTATATCAGTTACTATATTTCTTTCTTCTCCAAGCATTCTATTTATAAGTGATGATTTACCAACATTTGGTTTACCTACCACTGCAACTTGAATATATTCTGCATCTTCTGTATTTGAATAAACACTATCAAAATGCACTACTACTTCATCTAACATATCTCCAAGGCCTAACCCTTGAGTTGCTGAAATGGCTACTGGTGTGCCTATTCCCAAATTATAAAATTCAAAAGCATTTGCTTCAAGTTCTAAATGATCTATTTTATTTACTACAAGTACTATTGGCTTTTTGCTTTTTCTTAACATTTGTGCAACTTCATAATCTGAACCTGTAAGTCCTTGTTTACCATCTACTATAAAAATTATAACATCTGCTGTTTCTATAGCTATTTGTGCCTGTCTTCTCATTTGAGCTAAAATGATGTCTTGACTTTCAACTTCTATACCACCAGTGTCAATTATTGTAAAATTATGTCTTAACCAATCTGCATCCGCATACACTCTATCTCTTGTTACGCCTGGTGTATCTTCAACTATTGATATTCTCTTACCTGCTAATTTATTAAATAATGTAGATTTGCCTACATTTGGTCTTCCTACTATTGCTACTATTGGTTTTGCCATTAGTTTGCCTCCCTACTATTTTGGTTTATTATGTTTATTAAATCTTCTCCTGAATAATCACATATTAAAACTTTTGTAATTAATCTTTTTTCTAGATCACTTACTGTAATATTATCCAAGAAAATTTGTTGATCATTATTTCCTAATTCATATCCGCTTTTGAACATATTACTAGGAAGTATTAAATATTCACCGAGTTTTTTACCTGTCAGTTGCTGGATTATGTCATTTCCTGTTAAAAGACCTGCTACTGTAATAGTTTCGCCAAAAAAAACATTTACTATCTCTTTTACATCAATATTTATTTTGTTATTACGTGCAGTTATTTTCTCAGCTACCTTTAATATTTCTGCATACGCTGAATGACCTGTTACAATTGTAAAACTTCCTTTATTGTTAAGCTTTAGTTTTACTATATCTTCATCAATAACACTTCTAAGTAGTCTTATCATACCAATTCCATCTTCAAGTTGAGAATAACCATCATAGAACTTCTCGCAAGGAACATCAATATTTGCTAAAACATAAAATTCATCAGACAATCTAATAAAAGGTGAATCTATTTCTTTAATATACTTTTCTTGTAATTCTTTAACACTCTTTATTTCCTCTGTTGCAGTTTTTTTATCATACAATGTTAAATTAAACAGGCCTTCCCTGTACTTTGTTACTCCAACCGGTACAACAGCTAGATTTTCAATGCTTGGATAAAGCTTATACAAATCTTTAATAGTTTTTATAAGTTCTACCCCATTGTTGATGCCAGGACACGCAACCACTTGACAATTAATTTTTATACCACCCTGAGCCATTCGTTTTAACCTATCATACACGTTTCCCGCAAACTTGTTATTTAACATTTTCTTTCTAAGTTCAACATTTGTAGTATGAACCGAAACATTAATAGGGCTTATCTTATATCTAATAATTCTATCAATATCTTCTTCACTCATATTAGTTAGTGTTAAAAAATTACCTTGAAAAAATGATAATCTTGAATCATCATCTTTGAAATATAAAGTATCCCTCATTCCGCTAGGCAATTGATCAATAAAACAGAATATACAATTATTATGACAGCTCTTTGGTTTATCCAAAATGGCATCAACAAATTGGATCCCCAAATCTTCATCATAATCTTTTTCAAATTCAATTTCAATAATCTCACCATCAACTTTTTCAATTTCAATGGTAAGAAGTTCATCTGTAATTAAAAATTTATAATCTATAATATCTATTACCTTATTGCCATTTATACTAATTAGTCTATCTCCTACTTCAATCTCAATTTCTTCTGCAATACTTCCTGGAAGTATCTTCGCTATTTGGTTTTTCATTTTAACCTCCTGTTTTACAATAACCTTTTAAACAAAAGGTTTTATGAGGAACTAGAATTATTATATTAGGACTAAATATGATCTTAATATAATAAGAAATTAGTTATGCAATAAATTATAGCATTCCATTAAGTTATATTACATGAATTATATACCTAAGTCAACGGTATTTGTCTTTAAATGAAGATAAATACCATATTTCGCTTGTCTAGAGGTTTTTTCGACACTTAAAAATCAATACTTCAAATTATAATATAATTTAATACCGAATAAAAATACCTCCTAAGAGGGAGGTATTAAAATGCTTCTATGCAATATTTTCTTATGATTTTTTTACCATCTTCACTTTTAAAATACTGAAAAAGATTATTTAAACTCTCTTTTTTTCCTCGGTTAACATATCTTTATTGGAAATCTTTAAAAATAAAGATTATTTCTAAAGACTTGATGCAGTAATTTTTATGATAGTTAATTTTAAAAACTTGCTTTCTTTATTATACCATTGTCCTTGTATAAAACCTATAAAATTTTTATTTTGAGCAATAAAAGTTTTCATTTCTTTTGTTCTTCATAGTCACTACTCCACTATAATATAAATATATCCATTTATATTATAGTGGAGTAGTGATTTATTTGAAAATTATTCATTTAAATTAACTTTTTCACCAGTAACTAAATAAATTGTCCATTCGCATATATTTGTTGTATGATCAGCAATTCTTTCTAACCATTTACAAATAAATAAGAATTGAGTAGCTTGGTTTACAGTCTCTTGGTTTTCAAACATTATTCTTAAAAGTTCACCAAACACTTCTTTGTATATATCGTCTACTTCATCATCTCGTTTGCATACAGCATAAGCTTTTTCAATATCACCTGATACATATGCATCCAAGGAATCCTTTATCATATGAACTACAATTTCAGCCATTTTTGGTATATCTACAAGCTGTTTTATATATTTTTCATCTTTTAATCTTATCGTAATTTTAGCAACATCAACAGCATAATCAGCCATTCTTTCAAGATCCGTTACTATTTTTGTAGTAGTAAAAATATTTCTCAGATCTATTGCTAAAGGCTGCTGCATAGCTATTAACCTTATTGCTTTATCTTCTATTTCTCTTTCCATAACATCAACGATATCATCATCTTCCATTATTTTATGAGCTTTCTCAATATTATGGGTAACTAATGCATCAATACAATCATGAATTTGTTTTTCTACTATGCTTCCCATTCTAATTAAATCATTATGGAGCTCTTGAAGATTCGCTTCAAATACTCTTCTTGCCATATTATCACCATCCCTACTTTATTTTAGCCAAATCTTCCTGTAATATAATCTTCTGTTCGTTTATCTTTAGGTTTATAAAATATTTCTTCAGTTTTTCCACTTTCAACAATTTCTCCATTTAAGAAAAATGCTGTAAAGTCGGAGATTCTACCCGCTTGTTGCATATTATGTGTAACAATAATAACTGTATACTTTTTCTTAAGTACATCCATTAACTCTTCAATTTTCAAAGTAGAAATTGGATCTAATGCAGATGTCGGTTCATCCATAAGAAGAACTTCAGGTTCTACAGCAAGCGTTCTTGCAATGCATAAACGTTGCTGTTGTCCACCAGATAATCCAAGTGCACTCTTCTTGAGTCTATCTTTTACTTCGTCCCAAAGCACAGCCCCCTTGAGACTCTTCTCTACAATTTCATCTAACAACTTCTTGTTTTTTACTCCATGTATTTTTGGACCATAAGCAATATTTTCATATATTGACATAGGAAATGGGTTAGCCTTTTGAAATACCATTCCAACTTTTTTCCTTAGATCTATAACATCATAGTCTTGACCGTATATATTTTCATTTTCATATAATACTTCTCCATCTATTTTAACAGAATCTATTAAATCATTCATTCTATTAATAGTACGTAAAAACGTTGATTTACCGCACCCTGATGGACCTATAAGTGCAGTAACCGAATTTTTTTCTATATCAATATTTACATTCTTTAATGCTTGCGCATTTCCATAATATAGATTCAAATTCTTTGCAGTAATTATTCCCATATTGTTACCTCCTTATTTACTACCTGCATGCGATTCATATATTTTTTTCCCGATTATTCTTGCAGATACATTGAATATTAGCACTGCTATTATTAAAACGGCAGATGCTCCATTAGCTATTTTAGTAGCATCAGGTACCATTCCTTCAGAATTAAGTTTCCATATGTAAACAGCTAAAGTTTCAGCAGGCCTAAATAAACTATAAGCTGAATCCTTATTGTTTACTGCAAAGTTAGCAAAGTTAACAGTTGGTGCACTCATACCTGCTGTATAAAGTAGTGCTGCTGCTTCTCCAAATATTCTACCAGCGGCGAGTATAACGCCCGTTAAAATTTGAGGCATTGCTGATGGTAATACGACACTTTTAATAGTTTGCCATCTAGTAGCACCTAATCCCAAACTTGCTTCTTTAACGCCTTCTGACGCAGTTTTAATAGCATTTTCACATACTCTAGTAAGTCCTGGTAAATTTATTATAGTTATGGCTAAAGCTCCAGCAAAAAGAGAATATCCCCACCCTGTCATTGTAACAAAAACTAAAAGCCCAAATAAACCAACGACAATGGAAGGTAATGAGGCCATAGTTTCAATACATAATCTAATAATATTTAGCATCTTTCCTTTTTTTGCATATTCAGCTAAATATATTCCAGCTCCTACTCCTATTGGCACTGTAATTATAAGTGTCACTACAAGTAAACTCAATGAATTATATAATTGGGGACCAATTCCTCCACCAGCTTCACCAATTTTTGGTTCACCTAATAAAAACTTTAAATTTAATGACTCTCTTCCATTATATACTATGTATCCAATAAGACTTACAAGCAAAAGAATTACTAAAGCAGAAACTATGTACAAAACTATTGTTGCAATTTTATCTTTAAGTTTAGCACTCATTACTGCTCACCTCTTTTTCCTATTTTTCTAATAATAATTATAAATATAAATGATATTACTAGCAATAGCAATGCTATTGACCATAATGCATCATTCCAAGCTGTTCCATTTATTGTATTTGACATATCCATAGTAAGTATACTTGTTAATGTAGTTGTTGTTCCAAGTAACCCCTTAGGAAAAGTAACTGAGTTTCCAATAACCATTTGCACTGCAAGTGCCTCTCCAAATGCTCTTGATACTCCAAGTACAATACTTGTAAGTATTCCACTTTTAGCTGCAGGTATAATCACTTTAATTATAGTTTGCCACCTTGTTGCACCAAGCCCATAAGATGCTTCTATATAATCTTTGGGAATAGTTCTTATAGCATCCGATGAAATGCTTGTTATTGTTGGTAAAATCATTACACTTATAACAAGTACACCTGCAAGTAAACTAAATCCTATTCCTCCAAAAAATACTTTTATAATAGGAACTAATACGCTTACACCTATCCACCCATAAACAACAGATGGAATTCCAACAAACAACTCCACGGCAGGTTGAAGGACTTTAGATCCTATTTTTGGTGAAATCAAATTCATAAATACAGCTAGTGCTACCCCTACAGGTGCACTTACTAGTACCGCAAGAAAAGATACTATTGTAGAACCAAAAATAAATATTAAAGTTCCAAATTGAGGAATTGAAGATTCTCCGCTACCCTCAGGGTCCCAATTTCCAGAAAATATAAAATGAAATATTGAGTAGCCATGTTTAATAAACGTGTTTAACCCTTTAGCAGTTAAAAATATTATTATTGAAAAAGTAAGAACCACTATAATCGCACCACAAAAGGTTGCAAAACCACGTCCTAAATATTCATTTTTAAGCTTTAATGTTAATTTTCCAAAGTCTTTTTTTAGCTTTAGCATCTTTTTTTTAGCATCATTTTTTTTCATAATATTTTACCTCAAAAAATTATTTTAATGAAAAATAAAGGTTGGTTTTATCCAACCTTTAGATAACATTAATCTCTTTTAACTTTCATATCAGCCATTGGAATATATCCTAATTTTGTTATTGATGCATGCATTTCAGAACTAGTCATATAATCTAAATATGCTTTTGTTATTCCAGTAGATGCACCTTTAGTATACATATGCTCGTATGACCAAATTTTATATTTATCTGTACTTATATTGGCAGCCGTTGCTTCAGCACCATCTATTTTCAATATGTTTAAACCTTCTTTATTGGTTGCATCAGCAAAATATGATAATGCTAAGTAACTGATTGCTCCATCTGTTTGTTTAACTGCCTGCTTAACAGATCCACTTGAATCTTGAGTTAAACCAGTTGCCTCTTCTTTTTTATCCAAAGCAAATTCTTTAAATGTTGCTCTAGTACCTGAAGATTTTGGTCTATTTATAATAGTAACTTTGATGTCAGCCCCGCCAACTTCTTTCCAGTTTTTTATCTTACCTGTAAATATATCTATTAATTGTTGTTTTGTCAATGATTCTACTTTAACTTTTGGATTTGTTACTGCAGCAAATCCTATAACGCATACCTTAGTATCTGTTAATGCAGCTGCATCAATTCCTTCTTTATCTTTTGCATATATATCTGAATTTCCAATATCTACGCTACCTTCTCCAACTTGTTTAAGACCAGTACCACTTCCGCCACCTTGAACATTTACAGTTGCATCTGAATTTTTAACTTTAAAATTTTTAGCACCAAGTTCTGCTAATGGTTGAAGAGCAGTTGATCCTGCTGAAGTTATTGAACCTGAGATTGCATTCGATTTAGTTGTGGTTTTAGGAGTCGTTTCAGTTTTACTTGAACACCCAGTAAAAAATCCTGCTGTCATTACAACCGTTAGTGCAGCAACCATCATTTTCAAATATTTTTTTCTCATTAATATTTCCCCCATTCAATTTATATCATTTTATTAACTACTCATTACTCTTATAATAATATACCCATAAAGTTAACTTTATATTATGTTGAAGTTAACTATAGTTTAGCTAATGTTAATTAAACTTTACATTCAATAAAAATATAACCACCACCTTTATTAAGGTGATAGCTTTATTTTCACTCTGAATATGGAATTTCTATTATGAATTTGCTTCCAACTTCTAATTTACTCTCTACATATATTTTTCCTTTAAATTCTAGCACTATATGCTTAACAATGGCTAATCCTAACCCAGTTCCACCTTTCGATCTAGAACGAGCCTTATCGACTCTGTAAAACCTCTCAAAAAGACGTGGAATTTGATCTTTTGCTATTCCAACACCAGTGTCTTGTACCCACAAAATAAATCTATCCGGTTTGCTCTCAGTGCCGATGCAAACACTATTGCCTAATTCAGAATAATTTATACCATTGTCTACTAAATTAATTAACATTTGTTTAAATCTATCAGCATCACCTATCAATATTTTAACATCCTGTTGCTTCAATGATAACTGAATTCCCTTTAAATCTGCTGTATTTTTCATTAAATTGTACACGTCTTCTACAATCTTGTTAACATTAATATTTTCTCGTTTTACTTCCTCTTTTTGCTCTATATGTGAAAGTGTTAAGATATCTGTAATTAATCTAGTTAATCTATCAGCTTCTTCGTTAATTATGTTTAAAAATTTCTCTTTTGTTTTTACATCATCAACATATCTTAATGTTTCAGCAAATCCTTTAATAGATGTCAGAGGCGTCTTAAGCTCATGAGAAACATTCGCAACAAATTGTGTCCTCATATTCTCTAGCTTTTTCACTTCAGTAATATCTTGAACAACAGCTACAGTACCGATATGATCATTTGCATTAATAATATCTGCAGTTTTTATTCGAAGTTCTCTTTCCTTTGGCCAAGATATTCTTATTTCTTTGTAATCATCATCACTTTGATGTAAGATGTTTTCTAATTCAAAATTTCTTATATTATCTAAAAGATTTTGCCCTATAATATCCTTAGTTATACCAAATATTTTTTTAGCATATGGATTAATTATTATAACTCTATTTTTTCTATCAACAGCAATAACTCCACTATCCATACTTTGCAGAATTGCTTCTAACCTATTTTGCTTATCTGTAACTTCGTTTAGTGTAGATTCTAGTTTGTCTGCCATTTCATTAAAATTTTTAGCTAATTGTCCTATTTCACCATCGGCTAATATACTAGCTCTCCTATGAAATTCGCCCTTACTAATTCTTGAAGTAATAAAAATCAAATCTGTGATAGGTCTTACTATAATATGTGATAGTTTTAGAGAAAACCAAATTGACATTATCGCTGAAAAAATTATAGCTAAAATATAAATCTTAAAATATTTACTACCGAGTCCACTTACAATTTTAAGTGGATTAGAACTTCTAATAATAAAACCATCACCAAATTCAGTTGCAAAATACATCATATTCTTCTTAGTAGTGGTACTATATCTTATTACAAATCCAGATCCAGTTGCACTCCTTCTAGCTTTTATTATTTCTTGCCTGCCATTGTGATTACCCATAGTACTCGAATCTACAGACGAATCATAAAGCACCTCACCACTTTTGTCAATATATGTAACTCTCAATTGTGAACTCTTTAAGTTTTGTGTGAAAAATATTTGATGATCTTTTAAATTATTACTTTTTAATAAGCTAATTATCATATTATTATTTATTTGAAGTTTATCCTTTAAATTTTCTTGATATTCATAATTAAAGATAGATACAATTAAAGCAGTTACAACTACAAATATAAAAATTACAGTACTTAATAAATATATTAATAATTTTTTTTTCATGATTATTCTCCAAAATTAAATCTATATCCGATACCTCGAATTGTCTGGATATAAGCTGGATTTTTGTCATCCTCTTCAATTTTTTGTCTTAAATGCCTTATGTGGACGTCTACAGTTCTTGTTTCTCCTACATATTCATAACCCCATATTTTATCTAGTAAAAAATCTCTGGTCATAACCCTACCTTTATTCTTTATTAAAATTTGTAATAATTCAAATTCCTTTAAAGTCAAATCAATTCTTATTTCACTTTTTAGAACCTCATGTTTACCAAAATCAATTGCCAGATTACCAATTTTGAAAGTCTTTTCAACTATCTGCATAGTAGTTCTTCTAAGAATAGCTTTAACCCTTGCTACTAATTCCCTTACTGAAAATGGTTTTGTAATATAATCATCTGCGCCGAGCTCTAGTCCTATTATTTTATCTATTTCCTCTCCTTTTGCTGTTATCATAATAATAGGCATGCCTGACATGTTAGAATCTTTTCTAATTTCTTTACATACATCTAATCCATCCATTCCAGGTAACATCAAATCTAATAACATCAATTGTGGTGCTTGTTCTTTAGCAAGTTTTATAGCGTCTATTCCATTGTCAGCACATATAACTTTGTATCCATTTTTTTCTAAATTAAATTTAATTAATTCCCTTATATGTTCTTCGTCATCCACCACTAATACTTTTTCTTCAGCCATGTTAATCCCTCCATATTTTCATACATTGCTCTTAATTGTATTTTATATAAACAAATGAAAACATTCTCCCATTGTTATTTTCGCTATTTCTATAAGAATATAATTCATATTCTTTACTACAAGAAGTACATGCATTAGTGATTTTAATGTTCTTTTGTTTTATACCTTTTTCGTTAAGCTGAGCTATAATACATTTTTCTAGGTCTAATTTATTATTATCACTTATTTTAATATTACTATAAATTTCTTTACTAGTAAACTCTTCTATTAGTTCCTTGCTAACCTCATAACAACACCCTCCAATATGCGGTCCAATATATGCCTTAATATTTTTAGTTAATGTCCCATAAGTCTCTTTCATTCTTTCAATAGTTTTGCTTACTATCAAAGTGTTTGTACCTTTCCATCCACTATGTATTGCCGCTATAACATTTTTACTAGTATCTACCAAAATTACAGGAACACAATCTGCAGTGAAAATACCTATCGCTATATTTTTTTTATTTGTTATTAAAGCATCTCCATCTTTTATATTACCATCAAAGTCGAAAATTGAATCACTATGAATTTGATTTAAATACCCAATAGATTGCAGATTATAAAAGGTTTTTATTTTTTCTAGATTCGCTAACCCTTCATCCGTATGGCAATTAAAATTTAGTCCACCACTTGCTGTTGAAAACAAAACAACTACATTATCAACTTGAAATTTTATAAATTTATATTTATTAAAAGACTCTATCTCCATTACTTCATCTCCATATAAATTATATTCATTATTGTTTAATTTTTATAAACTAAAAAAATGCCTAAAGGCATTTTTTTTCATTAGACATAAGTTTTCTTATCTCTTCCATAAATGTATTAATATCTTTAAACTGCCTATAAACTGAAGCAAACCTCACATAAGAAACCTCATCTACATTTTTTAATATAGTCATTATAAGTTCTCCAATATAATCAGATTTTACTTCTGTAAGCATTTCATTATTTAACTGTTTTTCTACTTCATCACAAATGGCTTCAATTTGTTTTCTTGAAACTGGTCTTTTTTGACAGGCCTTCATTAGCCCATTTAATATCTTTGTTCTATCAAAATATTCTCTATTAAAATCTTTTTTTATTACTAAAATAGGTACATCTTCCACTTTTTCATAAGTAGTATATCGTTTAAAACACCGCAGACACTCACGTCGACGTCTAGTTGCAATATTGTCATCTGTTGCTCTAGAGTCTACAACTTTGCTTTCTTCACAACTGCAATATGGACACTTCAATGGTCTTCACGTCCTTTTACTAGTATAGTTAACAAATATACTAACATTATACACTTATCTTATAGATTAAAATAGTCTATTATTCGTTTTCCATAATTACATCACTTCCATCTACAAGAATTACATCAACACCAACTTTCTTTACTTTTTCCCATGGTATCTCAATACTATTATTTTTATTAAACCAAGATGATTTCTGAGTTGGCATTAAGATTGAAATAATTTTATAGTCATCACAATCAACCTTTAAGTCTTTAATATATCCCATTTTCGACCCTGAATTTATGTCTATGATTTCCATCTGCCTTAAATTATTAATTGCAAACATTAAGCTTTCCATTTCTTTACCCCCTCGTATTTATGTAGAAAGACTATTTTTACCTGCATATTTAGAATTCTACAGCCTTATATTATTTATATTCATAAGACACTAAAAATATATTTATAATTTTGTTTTTTTAATAATGCATATGAAAACAAATAACAAGTCAATATATTATTCTTGACTTGTTATTTGTTTTCATGTACCTAATACTAATTCAAGTAATTTTATAATACATTTTTAAGTACTTTATACCATTTTATTAATTTCCTTTTGCAACCTTTTTATTATTCTTTTTTCAAGCCTTGAGATATATGACTGTGATATTCCAAGTATATCAGCAACTTCTTTTTGTGTTTTTTCTGTGGTTCCATTTAATCCAAATCTTAGTTGAACAATTTCTTTTTCTCTTGAGTTTAACCGTTGCATGGCAAGCCAAAGTAATTGCTTATCTACATCTTCTTCTATAATATTGTAAACCACATCATTGTCAGTGCCAATTATATCAGAAAGCAATAATTCATTGCCATCCCAATCAACATTTAGAGGCTCATAAAGAGAAATTTCAGTTTTAATTTTACTATTTCTCCTAAGATACATCAGAATTTCATTTTCAATACATCGTGACCCGTATGTAGCAAGCTTAATTTTCTTTTCAGGATCAAATGTATTAACTGCTTTAATAAGCCCTATAGTTCCTACTGAAATCAAATCCTCAATATTCACTCCTGTGTTTTCAAACTTTCTTGCAATATAAACTACTAACCTTAAATTTCTCTCAATTAAGGTGGCTCTTACACTTTTATCTCCTGTATCAAGTCTTACTACCAATTCATCTTCTTCATCCTTAGTCAAAGGAGGTGGTAGTGCATCATTGCCTCCTATATAAAACAAATTGTTTGAAAACATTTTGAATTTTGCAAATAACTTGTTTAGCATCACTTTAAAATTAAACATAATTTCCTCCTTATCTATATTATTATAGTTAATTGCATAACCTTGTAGTCAAAGATCGGAAGAGCGACGTGTAGGGAAA